>Ga0302326_10031699_pt1 | contig 10553 bp, 7 predicted proteins | sample Palsa_T0_3_FD_202264 | JGI IMG/M metagenome (GOLD analysis project Ga0302326, IMG submission 202264) | Peat permafrost microbial communities from Stordalen Mire near Abisko, Sweden - Palsa_T0_3 | ecosystem: Environmental > Terrestrial > Soil > Palsa > Peat permafrost | place: Sweden: Abisko...
TCGTCCGGAGCGATCTCGCCTTCCGCGAACACGAGTTCGCGCAAATCGTGTCCCGCACTGAACACGGGCCCGAGCGCGCGCAGGATCGCGACGCGAGCCGTACGATCCACTGCGATTTCCTCGAACGCGCGCAACAGCTCGAGCATCGTCGCAAGCGACAGCGCGTTGCGTTTTTCCGGATGCGCGAGCGTGACCGTCGCGATGCCATCGGCGACGCCGACGCGCAGAAATTTATAAGGCGGTTGGGCCACATGTGCTCCGTTCATACGCTGGCTCTAACGCCGCTTCGTGCCCCGGCGGTTTCACACGACCGGCTCAGGGCGACGCACTCGGCGCGGCGCTCGGCGCTTGCGGCGGCGGCGACCCCGCCGGATTCGAACTTGGACTCGGGCTCGGGCTCGGGGACGGCGTCGCGGGCGGCGTCTTCGGGTTGCACGCATCCGGAGAATAGGGGCCTGGAGGCGGCGACGGCGGAGTCGTGGTCAGCCCAAAATCGAGCGGAAACGAGGACGAGCCGTCCGTCATATATTCCCCGGTCACGGTCCGTGACTCGCCGGCGCCGAGAGCGAACGTTTTAACCACATAACGGCTCTCCGAAAGCCGCAGACACGGAATCTCCGTCGGCAGCGGATCCCCGCCGAACCAGATCGTAGTGGTGGCCGTTCCCCCGAGCGCTTGCTCGAAAAGATAGACGTTCGCAGGTGCGCTCGCGGGATTCGCAAGTTGGAGCGCGACGTCGCGCAGCACCCCGTAGTCGCCGCCGAGCGCACGCCCGCCCGGCCGCAAGTTCGGGATCGTCGGATCTCCGATCGCGAGCGGCGCCGGCTCCGGAGCGCCCGCCGCGTACGCTAGCGCGAGCGGCGGAACCGTTGCAAGTGCGAATTCGCCGCGCCGTCCGTGTCCGTCGCCCGAGTGCTCCGCTTCGCTCAAAAGTTGCAACGGGTCGCCGTCGCCGCTCGCCGACACGACTTCTACCGAAACCGGTCCTCCGTCGAGGACGCGCAGATCGAAGATCGCCGCGACCAGTTCGCCCGGTCCGAGCGCCCGGTAGCCGAGCTGTTGCAGGTAGGGCGCGTTTTCGGCAACGTCGACGATGGCGCTCTCTTGCGTACTGCGCTCGAGCAGATATTGCAAAGTCGAAACGTGGCCCACGTACGCGAACGCATCGGCCGGCCCCGCCGCGTATCCCAAGACTTGCACGCGCGCGGAGGCGCCGCTCGCGACGAGCGCCAGATATAACCGCCGGCCGGGCGTATCGGAGACGTGATACGCGTACACGCGCGCAGGCCTGTCGACGTCGATCGTGTTGCGATAGAGCACGCCGTCGCCGTCCGGACCCAAACGTTCGGGATCGTCGCTATAGAACAAGAACGCCGGCTCGAGCTGGTCGAGCGTCTCGACGCGCAGGTGCACGGCCGTCGCGCCGAGCTGATCGGCAAACGCGCTGCCTGCAGTGATCGCGACGTGCGCGATGGCTTCGAGTTCGTCGCCCGGACGCAGCGGATTCGCGATGGTCACGCCGCTCAGCACGGCTCTGCCGCCCGCCTGCATCGCGGCGAGGCGGGCGATGGCCCCCTCGACCTTGGCAAGCGCGAATTGCGGCGACACGAGGCCGCCGAGCGAGACCGTCACGTCGCTCGGCACGACGCCGGCCGCGGGCAGCACGTCGACCGCGATCGTTGCGATGTTGCCCGCCGCGTCGGTGACGGTCACGGTCGCATTCCCGAGCGTGCTTCCGCTCACAACGACCGAACTCGAGGCCGTATCGTAGCGCGCGCCGATCGAACTACTCGACGATTGCACGGTCACGGTTCCGGAAGCCCCGCCCACACCGATCGCGGCGCTTTGGCCCGGCGAAATGGAAACGGCAGAACGCGTCAGCCGCAACGTTGCGGGAGGCGCGGAACTTACGGTCGGCGCCGGTGACGCTCCGGGCTCGGGCGTCGCGCTGGAAGAGGGCGATGGGGACGCTGGGACGTTCTGTGCGATCGCTGGAAGCGCCGGCCCGCAGAAAACGAGCGCGACGATCGCGACGATCGCGACGAGAGCGACGTTCGAAACCATCGCAGCGCCTTTAGCTCAGGGCTGCGCCGATTCGTTCTCCGTTACGAACCCTCGAGCGTTATTGCCCGAAATCGTAGACGATGCGGTAGGTTTCCGTCGCCGGGCGGCCGTTGATTTTCGGGGCGACGAACTGACTCGAACGGGCCGCCAAAATCGCGGCGCGATCGAGGGACGAATAGCCGCTGCTCGAGCCCACCGCCGCATTGACGACGTTCCCTTTGGGATCGATCGTAACCAGCACAACGCTCGTCCCGTGTGCGCCGCGTTCGCGATCGGCTTCCGACTCGTCGGGCTGTACTGCGACCCGGACCTGCGCGTCGACCACGCGTTCGGGGGCGAAAATCGGATCCTGTGCCGCCGCTCTTGCGGGCGGCGCGGCGACCGGTGCTTCGGTGGGTTCGGCGATCGGCGCGGCGCTTGCTTCCGACGCTTGCTGCGCAACTTCGGGTTCCGCGGTATGGAAGCTCGGGGCCACGTGGCCTGCGACCCTGCTCGCCGCGGCGGCGCCGTCACTCGTGCCGCCGGCATCCGCTACCAGCTTCGAACTGCGTGCATGGGTCGAATGCTTGTGCTCGGGGGCTAAGGCCGTAACGCCCGCGGGAACGGCCTGCGGCAGCGCGTGAGCGCTAGCACGGGGCTTCGGTGTAGCCGAAGCCGATGCGCCGGGCGAGGGCGAAGGCAAAGGGGCGCTCGTCGGCGCGGGCCTCGCCGTCGGGTCGGGCCGGATTCCGTTATAGACACCGACGATCGAACCCGCCGGCGTGGACACAGGGTGGGCCACGATGAAATTGTCGTGCCCGGCCGCGCGGGCGAGAAAGAACCCGATCGTGAGGACGACGAGCCCAACGCCGGAATAGGCTACGATGAGCCGGTTCCAAGATTTCCGCTCGTCCACGATGTGTTCGCCCTTCCGATGCTGCCCGTACCGCGATGGCCGGTCACGCGTATAGCACTTATTTCGGACGAACCGAGTACTCAGGATGACGGACACCCGTCACATCTTCAACAGACGTAAAAAATTGGGCGATGACGGGATCGAACCGCCGACCATCACCGTGTAAAGGTGCCGCTCTCCCAGCTGAGCTAATCGCCCGTTAAAATCGGGGCGGCTTGCCCCAATGGCCTCCAAGCGCACTCGCGCGCTCTTTGAAGGGTTCGAGGCCCGGATGGGAATCCCTCAAGGCGTGATCACGGGGCCCGTATCGACGACTTCGAAGGCACTCGCCGGGACGCTCTTGAGCTGGTTGAGATCGTTGTCGTTCCAACGTGTATCGGTCGAGCCTTGGAAGTAAAAATTGCTGCCGTTATCTGCGAGCATCAGGCCGTATTTTTTCATCGCCCGCAAGATGACGAGCGAGTTTCCCGTGAAGGAACCGATGTTGTAGCTCGCCTTGAGGCGGATCCGTAACCCCATCGGCGGGGCGTTCGGATCGGAAGAGGTTGCGGCATCGTGGGTCGCAGGATGGATGTGGCCCTGCGACGTGTCGTTCACCGTGAAGCGGATCGCGTGATTCACTGCGCCCGCCTGAACTTCGTCGTAGCGAATCAGCCCCGCTAGAATCGGCAGTCCGGCGGCATCGGCTGAGGTCCAGCCTTCCGGCCGCAACGTGTTCGTATCCAGCGGCCAGACGGCGCCCGATTCCGCCGTCCAACCCGATGCCGTCAATTGAGTATCGTAGGTTTCATAGTCGGTGCAGTCGTCGGTATCGAGGATCAGCATGTGGCGATCGCTGCCCGCCTCGATCGCGGGCGAACTCGGAATCGGATACGGCCCCGGATCGCTTTGCGAAGCGTATGGCGTGAACGAGATCGGCGTATACTGGGCCGGTTCGATCGCGTCGACGTTATACGGGATGCCGTAGCTCGGATTGCTGCCGAAATCCGGATGCAAATATACCGATCCCCCCGCATTCATCACGGAAAGATACCCCGCCGAGTTCGCGTTGACCGGATACGAACTGATGTCGGTGTTCCACGGATTGTTCGCGGGGAAAATCGTACAGCCGCCGATCGAGGGCTGCGTTCCGGTGGACGGCTGGGTCGGAGTGGCCGAGGAACTCGGGCTCGCGCTCGGACTAGGCGTCGGCGTCGGCGTCGAAGCACCGATCGGCGTGGCAGTCGGAACGGCAGTCGGCGCCGGTGCAGGCCCATTCGGTGCCGGCGGCGATGACGACCCGCCCGCGCTGCAGCCTGCGGCGAGAACCATGCCGGCACACAGGCCGATGCCTGCGCCGAGAGCGCGTATACGTTTCATCCGTAGTCCCCTACCTTCGGGGCGGCACTCCCCCCGATAACACCCACTACGGTTTTCGGCGGACCACCGTGCGATCCGCAGCAAGGGCCGTTCGGTTCCGTCCGGAAATTGCACGCGATGCAGCTCCCCCTCTTGCGCCACGCCTTCACGTTCGCAGCGATCTCGTCGTTCGCGATCTCGATGCCGAGCCCGGCGTTCGCCGCTACCGGCACCGGTGTGCATGAAAAACTGCAATCGCTCGCGCGCGACATCACCTTTGAAACGGCGCGGGCGCACCCGCTCGTCGCAACTGACATGGGACTCTCCGACGAGGACGGTTTGCTCGATATGCCCTCGCCGCAAGAAAACGAACGCGACCTCGCTGCGATTCGACGGTGGGAAGCCGAGCTGGCCGCGATCGACGTGAGCAACGCGCCGCTCGTCGAGCGCGACGATGCGAAACTCCTGCGCGCCCGATTGACCCGAGACGAGCGCGCCTACACCATTTACAAGACGTACGAGAAGGACTACAGCGCTCCGTCGCAAGCGATCGTCAACGCGATCTTCACGCAGTTCCAGCATCTGCCGATCGCCGGCACGAACGGCGCGACGGCAGCCGACGTCGCGACCGCGTGGGACAGGATCATTTCGCGCCTTGCGGCTGCGCCTGCGTATATCGACGCGGGCGAACGGCTCGTCGTCCATCCGGGGAAACTCTTCAACACCGTGGGCGCGGAAGAGCTCGCGGGCGCGCCCGATTTCTTGAACGGCGCGCTCAGCGATGCGGCGAAGGCGATGCTTCCCGCCGAACGCTACGCCGCGTTCATCAGCGCCCGCGACGCCACGACCGCCTCGATCGCGGCGGCGAAACGATACATCGACGCGCACGCGGCGGGGTGGCCGGAGAATTTCTCGATGGGCCGCGCCGCCTACGATGCGATGCTGCGCGACGAACAGGTACTGCCCTTCGATGCGGCCGACCTCGAACGCATGGGCGCGGACGAACTCGCGCACGGTTGGGTCGAGCAGAATTGGGTCGTCGCCGACGCGCAGGCACGCGGCACGCCGATCGGCCCCGAGAGCGGCGGGGGCATCGCTCCGAGCGGCACGGCGCTCATCGCGTATTACCGCGACCGCATCGCGCAACTGCGTTCGTTCGTGACCGACCGGCACGTGGTCGACGTGCCGCCGTGGCTCGGAATCATCGATGTGCTCGAAACGCCGAAATTTCTGCAGCCGGTCTCACCCGGGGCGTCGATGAACGCGCCTCAGCTCTTCAGCAAGGATAGCACGGGCTTTTACTTCATCACCCCGCCCACGTCGCTTACCGACGCCGCGAAGAACCTCGATCCGAATCAGGATTTCGATAAGGATCGAATTCTCGAAACCGCCGCGCACGAAGCGATGCCCGGCCATTTTCTGCAGCTCTCGATCGCCCGTCGCAATCCTGATTTCGTGCGCAAGATTCAGGATAGCGGCGTCTTCGCCGAAGGCTGGGCCTTTTACGGCGAGGAGATGTTTTGGCAACTTGGCCTCTACGGGGACCAGGATCTCGATGCTCGGTACGACGCCGCACAGTGGGAGCGCGTGCGCGGCGCGCGCGCGATCGTCGATCCGGAACTCGCGAGCGGGGAATGGTCCTACGATCGCGCCGTGAAATTCTTTGCGGAGCAAACCGGCTTCCCGGAAGACCAGGCGAAGGAGGCCGTGGCCGGCATCGCGCTCGGACCCGGCTACGTCATCTCCTACACGGCCGGACGCTTCCAGCTCGAGACGCTCTTCGGCGACTACACCGCGCGGATGGGAGCGAAGGGATCGCTATTGGATTTCCACGATCGCCTGATGTGCTACGGCACGACGCCGTTCGCGGTCGTCGCCCCCGAGTTGCTGGCCGATCTCGATAAACCCCTCGCCGACGTGCGCGCTGCCGCCAACTATTAGCGGATGGGCCGATAACGATACAGATGATGGGCACGCCGCACCAAACCACTCGATCGACCCTCGCCGCCGCCCTGTGCACGTTCGCGCTTTTCGGCGCTGCGACCGACGCGCGAACGCTCCCGCCATGGCTGTCGCTCGTCGCCGGAACGACTGCACGCGTCGATATCGCTCCGTGGCTGGTCTCCGACGAACCGGAAGCGGCGCTGACCGAAAGCCCGCAATCGCTCGAGCGCAATTTCTCGGACGACGCCGCGCGCCCGGGCGACGTCTTCTATCGTCCGATCGGCGTTCGCGTTCGCATCGTGCACCTCGATAGCGACGGAAGGACCGCACTCGTGCACGGCGTCGGAGATCGATTTGAAGCGTATGCGCCGATCGAGCGGCTGGTACCGGAAATCCCCGCCGGTACGATCCTCATCGCGGCCGGAGGTTTCGGCGGGTTCGCCGATTTTTATCCGACGCTGCGCACTCCCCAAAAACGAGCCGGCCGTATCGCAACGGGCAGCCGCCTGGTCGCGCTCGCGACCGGCGTTGCGCCCTACGATCCCGACAGCGCGGATCTGGTCCGCGTTCGCGTACGCGCGCTCGATGGGAATCTGCGCGGCCACACCGGCTGGCTTGCGATTGGATATACGGGCTTACCGGAGACGCAGAATCAGCGGTCCGATGTAGCGGAAAGAGCCTGCGGTTGCCGTTTGGTGCACTTCACCGGCTCGTAAGCCGGCGCGCGCCAACCGCTTTCGGCCGGAGACGACGACGGCGCTCGTGTCACGACCGGCGCCGGCGTGGGCGCCACGACCGGGGTCGGCGCCGGCGAAGCCCGCGCCCCGCCCCTGAGGGACCCTGTAGCGATTCATCGGGCCGATGTGTCTCGGCGCGCCAACTTCGCCGATAACCGGAATAATGGATACGCATCAAGAGAGCGATGCTGGGATGGTCGCGCGCGAAAGCGTGCCGCCGAGCGATACCGTGCAAGTCCGGTTCGCGGAAATCGACGGCCTTCGGGCCCTCGCCATTATCGCCGCGCTCGTCTACGAAACGACGCGTTTTGCCTCGCCCGGTGCCCATTGGCCGCCGGTCCTGGCCCGCGTCTTCGCCGATTCCGGTCAGGGGTTATCGCTCTTCTTCCTGCTCTCCGGTTTCGTGCTCGCCTATCCGGCCTTCGCCACCAAACGCATCGACGGAGCCGCGTATCTCGACCTCGGGCGCTACATCGTCAAGCGTGTCGTGCGCTTTTATCCCGCCTATTTGGTGGTACTCGCGCTCACCTTCATCGTGCCGCCGCTCGCCCTGCAATACGGACTCCCCGCGCTCGCCACGGGCTCGAGCGGACTGGTCCCCTCGGCGTTCGTGCGCAACGCATTCTTCGTCGGTTCGGGCCTGGGCAACGACGGCTTCCGCATCCTCGCGCTCGAAGCACGCTGGTGCCTGCTCTTTCCGGCGCTGCTCCTGTTCTGGGCACGTCTGCCGCGGGTCTTTCTCGGCGTGGCCGGCATCGCCGCCGCAGTCGATTTGTTCGTGGGGCCCGCGCACGCGGCCGGCCTCGCCTCTCTCGTACCGTTCATGCTCGGTATCGCGGCCGCCGACATCCGTGCGGGACACCTCCGTTTCGAACGCATCGGCTTCATCGTCGCCGCGGTCGCGGCGCTGGCTGCTGTGGTTATGGAGCCGTTTGCTGCGGTTTTGCCGGGCCCGCTCGCGGCGGCGGGAGCGCTGCGCTTCGACCCGCTGTGGTCGGTCGCGCTGTTCGGGCTGCTCGTCGGCGCGGGTACGTCAAGCTTCGTGGAACGCGTCCTATCGCTGCACGTCTTGCGGTTGCTCGGGGCGGCCTCGTTCGGCATCGCGCTCGTTATGGTCCCGGTGTCGAGCTTCATCGTCCGGCAAGTGCTTTCCACCGTTGGCCAAGGCGCGGCCGCCGCGAATGCCGCGCTCACATCGATTCTCCTCGGATTCGTTATTTGGCAGCTCGCCGATCGCTGGTTCGCGGAAGGCAACCTGCGGCGCGAAATCGCCGATGTGGCCGGTCCCTGGCTCGACTACGTTCTGCGTCTCATCCACGCGGATCGCGTCACGCTCGGCGCTCTTCCGAGTTCCGTCGCCGAGCCCACAACGCACGGCCCGGTCGATGCGGCGTTTTACGCACCGCCGCCGCGCTCGGACGGCGATCTCACCGTCGTCTCCCAGCGCACGGGTTCCGCCGAAGACCTCGCGGCGGAGATTATGGAGATGAAAAAACGGCTTTCGGATCGTTCCTCCGCGCTCTTCGCCGAAGCGGAGCCGGAACCGGGACCGGAACCCGAACCAACCCCCGTCGAACCTGAAGAGCCGTATGCGAAACCTGGTTTCTATCGGCGGCCGCCGGCCCCGGCGGAGGCATCGGGCGCTGCGCCTTCAAACGCGCAACCGGTAGCGAAAAACCCGCCCCCACCTGTGGCGCCACCGCCCCCGCGGCCCGTACCGAATAACGTGACACCGCTACGCGCCTACGTCGAACCGCAGCCGATTTCGCTTGCATTCGAGGCACCGAACCTCGAGCGCGCGGCACCGGCGCCGCCTGCGCCGGCGTACGAGCACTTCACCTTCGAGACCCAGACGCCGCCCGAGTCCGAGCGTCCCCACCAGCAGATCCCCCCCGCAGCTCCCCCTCCTCCGGTTGCGCCTACGAACCGCGGTCCGATCAAAATGCGGCTCGGCCCTGCCGCCAAGGCGACGCCCTCCACCAACGGAAATGGAAAGCATCACAAAGTGAATGGCCTCGATGGTTGAGCATGACGATATCGCGTCGATCGAACACCACGTTCGTGAGCTGACCGAGCACGCGCTGGAAGCCGCTCGCGAGCGCGCAGCGGGCGAGCACGCGGTGGCGTCGGCACGAACCGAACTCGCAGCGGCGGAGCGCGAACTTCCCATCGCCGAACGCGATGCGAAAGAACGCCGCCAAGCGCAGAACGATGCGATTCGCGGCCGCGCCGAACTCGAACACCGGCTCGCGGAACTCGTCGAAGCCGAAGACCTCACGCGCGCACGCAGGCAGCAAGCCGAGCAGCGCGCGCAAGGGTTCCGTGCGGCCGCCGCATTCGCCGCGACCGGTCGCGCCGAAGCGGAAGCAAACGCAGATACCGAGCGCGCCGATCGCGAGCGGCTCGTCGAGGATCGCGCCACGCGCGAAGCCTCGGCTGCCGAAGCGCGAGCGAGCGAAGAATTGACCGAGGAAACCAAGATCGGTCGCCATCGCGCCGAAATCGAAACGCACGTCGATGCGGAGCGCGCCCTCGAATCGGAGATCGCGTCGGACCGAACAAACGCCGAAGCGCGCGTAACGGTCTTGCGCGAAACGATCGAACGCGCATCGTTCGCGGTGCACGAAGCCGAAGTGAACCTCGCGCGGCTCGATGCCGATCGCGAGCGCTTGAGCGCCGAGCGGGCCGCGGCCGGCCAGCAGCTCAGAGAAATCGGAGAGCGAGCGCGCGGCGAGATCGAACGGCGGATCGCAGACCTGCGCGAACGAGAAGCCGCGCTCGCCAACGAGCGAGACGAGCAGGAACGGCTGCTCGCCGTGCTCGTCGAGAACGAACGGCCTTTAGAACCCGAACCGGAACCCGCCGCGGCACCGGTCGTGGCGACCGACGAAAACCACGCGCTCGCGCAGGATGGCCAGAGCGGGGCAGCGGAGGCCGCCGCGAACGCGCGCGGCGACGTCGCGGAGCCGCCGGCACAGCCGCATTTCTCAACCGTGACCTTTACGACCGCGCCGAGCTCACCGCGTAGGGACCCGCCGCATCCGCCCGAGCCCAGCTATGAGGACCACGGCCCCGACTTCCGATCTCTGCTCGGAAATATCTTCACGCGGCGCAAGCCCGAAGAACCCATCGTCGATGAAGGACCGTCGATCTCCGAGCGCATCGCGCGCGACTTCGGGTTGCTTGGCGTGTCCGATGAGGATGAGGAAGCCGCAGAAACCGCGGCGACTCCCGAGACCGCCGTGGCGGGCGTAGCCGGCGTAGCCGAACTCCATCACGCGCCGGACGCGCCGGACACGCCGCAAGCACACGTAAGCGGCTAGCCGCTCGCGGGCCTCAGTCTATGAGGTCCGCGATCTCCGCGCACAGCGCATCCGCCGTAAAGGGTTTGAGTAAGAAGCCATGCGCGCCGCGCTTGATGGCTTCGACGGCGGTCGGCTTATCTTTGAGAGCAGACACGACGAGGATCCGCGCGTTGGGCCGGATGCGCAGGACGCCTTCGATACAGCTGAGGCCGTCCATGTTCGGCATCGAGATGTCCATCGTCACTACGTCCGGATCGAACGTCTCGACGA
>Ga0302326_10031700_pt1 | contig 10553 bp, 9 predicted proteins | sample Palsa_T0_3_FD_202264 | JGI IMG/M metagenome (GOLD analysis project Ga0302326, IMG submission 202264) | Peat permafrost microbial communities from Stordalen Mire near Abisko, Sweden - Palsa_T0_3 | ecosystem: Environmental > Terrestrial > Soil > Palsa > Peat permafrost | place: Sweden: Abisko...
GGAGGTGGCGCGCGGGCGCATGATCATTCCAGCCAACATCCATCACACCAATCTTGAACCCATGTGCATCGGCGTGGCGTCCAGCTGCAAGATCAACGCCAACATTGGAAATTCGTCCACCACCTCGAACATCGACGAAGAGGTGGCGAAGCTCCATTACGCGGTGAAGTATGGCGCCGACACGATCATGGATCTTTCCACTGGCGGCGACATCCCGCGGATCCGGAAAGCGATTATCGACGCTTCGCCGATCCCAGTGGGCACAGTACCGATCTACGAAGCTCTCGGGCGCGTCCGCCGCGTTGAGGATCTGAACATCAACGTGATGCTGGAAGTGATCGAGGAGCAGGCCGAGCAGGGCGTGGATTACATGACCATTCACGCCGGCGTGCTAGTGCAGTATGTTCCGCTCACCACCAAGCGCATCACCGGCATTGTGAGCCGTGGCGGCGCGATCTTAGCCGAATGGATGGTCAAGAATCACAAGCAGAATTTCCTGTACGAGCACTATGACGAGATCTGCAAGATCTTCCAGAAGCACGATGTCAGCTTCTCGCTAGGCGATGGACTGCGGCCAGGCTGCGTTGCCGATGCCAGCGACGCGGCGCAGTTCGCTGAATTGAAAACGCTGGGCGAGCTGACCCGGAAGGCTTGGGAATACGATGTCCAGGTGATGATCGAGGGTCCCGGCCACATTCCAATGGACCAGATCCAGATGCAGGTGGAAAAGGAAGTGGAAATGTGCAACGAGGCGCCATTCTACACGCTGGGGCCTTTGGTCACGGACTTCGCGCCGGGCTACGATCACATCACGTCGGCCATAGGCGCGGCGATGATCGGCTGGTACGGCGCTTCGATGCTGTGCTACGTGACACCCAAGGAGCATCTGGGACTGCCGAATCGCGAGGACGTGAAACAGGGCATTATCGCTTACAAGATTGCCGCGCATGCGGCCGATATCGCGCGTCACCGGCCGGGAGCCCGCGATCGCGATGATGAATTATCACGGGCACGCTATCGCTTCGATTGGCGCAAGCAGTTCGAGTTGTCGCTGGATCCCGAAACGGCCGAGGCCATGCACGATGAAACGCTCCCGGAAGAAGGCTTCAAGGATGCTGCCTTCTGCTCGATGTGCGGTCCCAAATTCTGCTCGATGAACCATTCGGCTAAGACCGAACAGTTCACAGCCGAGGAAGCCGACGCGGTGCTGGCGGCCTCGCAGCCCATCGTGACCATTCAGCGCTGATCGTACGTCCTTCTAGAGCAAGTCGTACGTGCGTGATAGGATGAAGCTATGAGAGTGACCGCGTCCAAGCTACGGGCGGACATTTACAACATACTCGATGAGAGCCTGAAGACGGGACTCCCCGTCGAGGTCGTCCGCAAAGGGCGGGTCCTCAAGATCGTTCCAGAAACCAAGCCCGACAAGCTCAGCCGCTTGAAAAAACGGGATTACTTCGTGGGTAATTCAGATGACGTTCTGCACATCGATTGGCTTAAGGAGTGGAACGAACTGAAGTGACGTACCTCGATACCTGCGTTGTGGTGTGGCTTTTTGGCGGGGAGACCGACAAGCTGAGTAAGGCCGCAGCCGTGGGAATTCGTGAGTCGGACGAGATCCTGGTGTCGCCTGCCGTAGTGCTCGAACTTCAGTTGCTTCATGAGATTAAACGGGCGAGGACAGCCGCCCTGAAGGTCGTCGAGCGTCTGTCGGCGGAAATCGGCTTAGCGATCTGTCGGCTCCCCTTTGCATCTGTTGTCGAACAAGCGCTGGATCAGGACTGGACGAGCGACCCGTTTGACCGTCTGATCGTGGCTCATGCCCGCGCTAACGACGCATCGCTGATCACGAGAGATGAACGAATACGCCGACATTACCGGCGATCCATTTGGTGAGGAACATGTCTGAAATCAAGAAAACCGATGAAGAGTGGCGCAAGCAATTGACGCCCGATCAGTACGCGGTCACCCGGCAAAAGGGCACCGAGCCGGCGTTCACGGGCGTGTATTGGGACCAGCACGACCCCGGTGTTTATCGCTGCGTTTGCTGCAGGACGCCCTTGTTCAAGTCCGATGCGAAATATGATTCGGGCACCGGCTGGCCCAGCTTCTGGGCGCCTATCGGACCTGGAAGCGTTAAGACCGAAACCGATACCAGCCACGGCATGCGGCGTGTCGAAGTGCTGTGCGCCAATTGCGACGCGCACCTGGGTCATTTGTTCGATGACGGGCCCCGGCCCAGCCATCAGCGCTACTGCATGAATTCGGCGGCGCTGGACTTCGAAAAGACTAAATAATCCGGCGTTCCGCTTGCTCACGCGCGCGGTTCATTCTACGCCACCCGTCACCAGCTGCACGCGATCCATGGCGAGAAACGCCTTGATATGCGGATGGTCCGATTGCTCCAAGCCGGCCACCGGTCCGAAGTAAATCGCTTGGCCCTGATACAGCACCACCACGCTATCGGCGACTTTGCGCATCAGTTCCAGGTCGTGCGTTACCACCACCCCCGTTAGCCTGAGCTCGCGCTTCAGTTTGAGCATTAAGTCACCCAGGGTGTTCGACATGATGGGATCGACCATCGTGGTGGGCTCGTCATAAAGGATGCATTCGGGCTGCGCCGCCAAGGCTCGGGCGATAGCGACGGCGCGTTTGTATCCAGTGGAGAGGTCGGCTGGATAAGCGTCCTTAAATTGAAGCATGTCCACCATGGAAAGCAGCCCATCGACGACGTCTTCTTTATTGTGCTCGTCGTAATCGCTGCGGAGCTCGAGCGAGAACAAAATATTTTCACCTACCGTCAGCGAGTCAAATAACGCGCCGCTTTGAAACACCATGGTGACCTTCTTGCGGATCTCACGGAGCTCGGCCTCGGAATAATTAGTGATGTCCTGATAAGCGACGAAGATCTGGCCCTGGTCGGGCTTGATAAAGCCCATGATATGTCCCAGGCTGACGGATTTGCCCACACCACTTCGCCCGATGATGGCCAGAGTCTCGCCGGCGGTCGCGTAAAAGCTGGCATCGACTAAAACGGGGCGGTCGAACGTCTTGAATACATGACGGAATTCGATGTAATTGAGCTTGTCGGTCATAATCGGCTCTTGGTCTCGAATTCTGCCCATTCGGTCGGCGTATTGAGGTTAACCAGCGCGGCCGCATCCACCGGAATTGACTCGGCACCGAGTTCGGCCAATAAGTTCTTCATTTTCAATCGATTTTCTCGAACTCCCCGAGCTACAGCAGGCAGACAACGCCGATGGTAAACGGCACAGAGGGGCTCCAGCTCGCCATCCCGGCCGGCGGCGGCTACGCAATCGGCTCTGGTCAGGGCGGCACAGCGCAGCAGATCGAGCAGGATCTCGCGGGTGAGGGCGGGCATGTCGCAGCCGGCGATCAGATTCCAGTCGGTAGACGTCATGCTCAAAGCGGTGTAAATCCCGCTGGCTGGTCCCGAGGCCGGAAGCGCGTCTGGAACGACGGGCAAGCCGAGATGGCCGAGTTGGACGGGATCGCCGATCAGCGTTGCCGAGCCGGTTGCCTGGGCGACGATTCCGGCAACGTGCTCGACCAGCGTGTTTCCGTGAAACGGCAGCAGGGCCTTGTTCCGGCCCATGCGTGTGCTTCCGCCCCCCGCCAGCACAAACCCGGAGGCTTGCATGAGAGAATAATAACACTAGCTTCGCCATGCAGCCGTCTGGAATCCGGAAGAAAGATAAATTTACGAAGAGAGGGAATCCGAGTATAATCGGATAGAACAAACGGATGCGATTTTGTTTGGAACTTGTTCTGGCTACAACGGTTCTGGGAATTGTGGCGACGCAAAGCCTAAGCGCCGGCGAGGCCCGCGGAGTGTGGGTGGTGAGGGTGGACGCGCGAACCGGCAGGCTGGTTAGGAGCCTGGTGGCTTCCCCGGGTGCTCGCTCCGAAGCTGCTTCCGCGCTTCCGGGATTGATCGCCGAGGCGGCCAAAGCTTTCGACGTTAACCCTCTTTTGGTGAATTCGGTGATCGAAGTGGAGAGCAACTACAATCCGCTGGCGGTATCTCCCAAGGGCGCGCAGGGGCTGATGCAACTGATGCCTGCGACAGCGCAGCGGTTCGGCGCCACGGACAGCTTCGATCCAAAACAGAATATCGAGGCGGGCGTCCGCTATCTCAAGTTTTTGCAGAATACATTTCAGGACGACCGTCTGGCGATCGCCGCTTACAATGCCGGCGAAAAAGCGGTGGCGAAGTATCGCGACGTGCCGCCCTACCCTGAGACTGTCAACTACGTCGCCAAAGTAGCCAAGAAATACGGCCAGGCGAAACATGCGGCCGGCCAGGACGGACAAGTTAAGGACAAAGAGGTCAAGACCGAAGCGAAGAATGCCGAGGAGCCGCAGGCGGCTGAAGAAGAGGCGACCCGGCACATTCTTACGTATGTCGATCCCCAGGGTAAGCTGCACATCGCAACCCGGTAGGACGTCCATGCTACACCTCCCCCGGAAGCAGCAGGTGGGGGTGTGCCCGAGCGCCCGGCGGCGTGCCGTGGCGTTACTGCTATTGGCCGTCAGTGGTGCAATCGCAGCGAACGTTGGCGAACCGCACCACGTTACCGCCGTCCGTTTTTGGTCGTTGGGCGCGGTGACACGCATCGCTATTCAGACCGACGGCGATTTTCAGCTGAAGACGGATCATCTGGACAATCCAGACCGGATTTTCTTCGATCTGTCCGGCACCAAGCCCACTTTGACTCATAAGGCGCTGACTGTGATTTCCGTCGCCGACCGGTTTGTCAAGCAAATCCGTGTGGCCGAGCCGCAGCCGAACATCACGCGGGTGGTCTTAGATCTGGAAACAACGGTGGTGGCGACTACCTCGCGTCTGGAAAATCCCGACCGTCTAATCATCGAACTGCGTGCGCCCGGCGGCAAAGGAACCGAAAGCGTCAAAGCTCCAGCGAAGACACCCACAGCCCCAGTTCAAACGCCGCCTGTGTTGCTTACGACCCCGCAGGAACCGGTGGCGCCGAAACCGGAATCGAAACCAGTGGAGCATCGCCAGTTCACGCCTCCACCGGCGGTGCGGCCGTCTCCGACTCCGGTGCGGGTACAAGAAGCCACGGTCGATCCACCACCCGTCTTGATGCCGAAGATGGCCGCCGTGCCCGCGCAGGTCAGCATGGCTCTTAATATTAAGCTAGGGCCAGTTCCACCGCCTCCCGCTCCCACAGTGGCGCCGCCTTCCGATTCCATCGTTCCGGCAACTCCCGCCTCTATTGTTAATCCGACTGCGGGCGCCACCACTCTGTTCGCGAAGGCGACGCTCCCGGTTTCAACGAATTCATCGCCGGGTTCCGCAACTCCGCTCGAAGCCGCTCTCCCAGCCAAGCGCAACGCTACAGGCGACCGCTCGATGATTCGCGTGCTGGGGCTCAAGGTTGCACGCGTGGTCCTGGACCCGGGGCACGGCGGCCATGATGCCGGGACAATCGGACCTCAGGGTCTGCGCGAAAAGGACCTGGTCTTGGACGTGGCCCAGCGGTTGGGCCGTTTGATCCAGGAAAAGATGGGGAGCGAGGTGATCTACACGCGCTCTGACGATACATTTATTCCCCTGGAGCGGCGCACCGAAATCGCGAACGAAGCCAAGGCGGATCTGTTCCTTTCGATCCACGCGAATTCCTCGCCGTTGCGAACGGCCGCGGGGGTGGAGACGTTCTACTTAAACTTCACTACTTCGAAGACCGCGCTCGACCTGGCCGCGCGAGAAAACTCCGGCTCACAGATGAGCGTCTACGAATTGCAGGACTTGCTGCAGAAGATCGCACTCAAAGACAAAGTGGAAGAGTCGCGCGAGTTTGCTTCGCGGGTGCAGTCGGCGCTCTATAGCTTGTCGGCGCGAACCTCCGATGCACGGTCCAAGGACCGAGGAGTCAAGAAGGCTCCGTTTGTAGTGCTGATTGGAGCTTCGATGCCTTCCGTGCTGGCTGAGATCGGGTTCATCAGCAACGCGCACGACGAGAGTATTATGCGGCGCGAGGAGTATCGCCAGCGCACGGCCGAAGCGTTGTATAAGGGGCTATCGGGTTATGCCAGTTCGTTGAGCCATTTTCAAGTCGCGCAGCGACATTAGGGCTTAGCTGACGACAGCAGTTTCCACAGGCCCCACGACAATCGCCGGCTCGGAGCCATACGACAGGATCTCCACGCGGTTGCGTCCGGATTTTTTCGCGACATAAAGAGCTTCGTCGGCTTTGCGGATGAGGCCCTCCGCTGTCCAGGACTCGCCGGGGATGGCTGCGGTGATTCCAAAACTGGCCGTGATCCGGAGCGATGTTTCATCATCGATGCAAATTTCAGTCTGGCTTAACTGCTTGCGTAGGCGCTCGGCTTGCGAGTAGCTCTCCGCTTCCCCGCAGTTGGGAAGCAGAATGAGGAACTCTTCGCCGCCATAACGTCCGATGGAGTCATATTGGCGAACACCGTTTTGCATGCGGCGTGCGGCTTCTCGCAGCACCGCGTCGCCGGCCACGTGCCCGTGATTGTCGTTGATGTGCTTGAAGTGGTCCAGATCCACCATCACGACGCCCAGCGGAGAAGATTCGCGCCAACTCCGCGCCAACTCACGCGATAGCGCATCCATGATGGAACTGCGATTCCACAGGTGAGTCAGTGAATCCCTGGTGGCTTGCTCACGCAAAGCCTCCCGCGCTGAAAGCAACTGAGCTTGTAAGTCCACCAGGCGCGTCCCAGCGCGCAGCCGGACCTGCAGCTCATTCTGATCGAACGGCTTAGTAATGTAGTCGTCCGCGCCGGCGTCCATGCCTTCAATCAAATCTTCTTTCTGGCTTTTGGAGGTGAGCAGCAGGATGTAAGTGTACGGCTCGCTGCCGCGTTCACGTATCCGCTGGCAAACCTCGAGGCCGGTCATTCCCGGCATCATCCAGTCGAGAATAATCAGCGAGGGGGCATCCTCGCGCTCCAGGATCTGCAAGGCTTCGGCCCCGTCGCAGGCCACCGTCACCTCATACCCCCACTTGCGCAAGGTGGCTTCCAGCAAGTGCCGCGATACTATGCTGTCATCAGCAATTAAAACTTTCACTGAATATCCAAGATTGCCCACTTAAGATTCATGGGAATCTAATTCCTCAATCGGCCGGAAGGGAGCGTAACGTTAGCGCGGTAGCCGGGGTTAAGGTGAGGCTGATCGCTGAGTACGGAGTTTCGCCAAAAACCTGAGATGGAACACTTTAGTACCGCGCCCGCGCGGAGGCTATTCCTTTGTTCACCCGCGGGGCTGGGGACAGGCTTGGCGAATGGCTTGCTCCAGTTGATCCTTGGAAAAACTGGTGCTGATGAACAGTTCCTGGCGCGCGCCGGCGCTGAGCGCGATGGCCTTCCACCCGGTGGTGGTCGCGACAGTCACGTGGATTCTGACGTCGCCCTTGGCGTCGCGGACCGGGCGAATCACCCCGGGGATGACGGATCGGATTTGGGCGTTGCTTTCGATCAGGCGTTCCAGAACATTGCGCACTCCATCGATGATGCTGTGTTCGACCTTGAGCTTTCCTTGGACCTTACGCAGTCGCATGGCGGCCTATTTAAAGCGCTTGCGGTATTGAAAGTCGATGCTGAACGCGCCATTTTCGTCGCGCAGCGCGACGGCGGCCCACTTCTTGCTGAAGTCCCACTCCACGCGAACGATCTGTTCATTGGCGACCGCGAGATTGGTGATATAGGTCAACGTGATGTCGGAAGAGATTTGCTGTTCCATGGTGAGGCGCGCCTGAGGAACGATGGTTATGTCGGTCAACTGGGGATCAATCTTAATATGGCTGACGCCGAAAAATTTCTGCAGGCGCCCCGAGTTCGGCGCGATGGCCTGAGACGTCAGTGAATTGTCGCCCATTCCCAGAAAGCTGCTGTTCACGTTGTTAACGGCTTGGGGAGACGCTAAGGGTCCGGCGGCGGCGGGAGTCCGGCCCACGGCCAGCAACGCGATGATGTCGGAAGCCTGCAGCGGAGGGTCCGAACGATACGAAAAGTTCAGTTTGCTGAGCGATCCCGAGAAGCTGATGTCCACCGTGATGCCGCGCACCTGCGTGGAGAGATCCATATTAATGTTGGGCTCGATCTTGGCGGGATTGTCGAAATTGATTACGCCGCGATTGATACTGTAGCGGTTGCCGAAAAATTCCATCTGGCCGGAGTTGACGGTGATCTGCCCGAGCAGCACCGGCCGGTCGGGCGTCCCCCGCAAACGCACATCGGCGTCGGCCTGAATATTGCGCGTGAGCGAAGTCTCGATTTCGAGCGTGCGGTTCGTGACGATATGAACATCGAATTGGACGCCGCTCAGGTAGTCGTTCGCCGACGCCTCGGCGACCGGCTTGGCTGTGGATGCAAGCATGGTCCCAAGATCCGTCCGCGGGTTGAATACGGCACGCGTAACCGAAACGGAGCCGGATAAAACGCTATTCTCCGATGTCCCAACCAAGGCCACGGAGCCATCCATGGTCAGGCTAACTCCATCTCCCGAACGGTAGCGAACATTGTGCGCCGCGGCTTGCAAACGGTATACCAGTCCGGTTCCCCGAAAACCTACGAAGCTGCCGCTTTCAAACTGGATATCGCCGCCGCCTGTCTGCGCGCTGAGGTTCTGCACGGTAGCGCGATTGCGATCGAACAGGATCAAACCATTGGCTTGATCGATGCCGTTCGGAACATCGCGCAGGAACAAGGAAGCATTGCGCAGCTCCAGGCGTCCGTCCACCTGGGGCTCCATGAGAGGTCCATGGATGGCGACATTCACCACCGAGGCGCCGGAACCAAGCAGGTCTGGATTGAAGAGCTGAAGGATGGAAAAATTGATACGCCCCTGGATGGTTAGATCCCAGGGATTTCTGGTGTTGAGCGCCAGGCGCCCAGAGGCCTCGAGCGTGGTGTCCTTGGCGATGAAGCTGGCATGGCCGATGTCGATGCCGGCGGTGCTGGCCTGAAGGTGGATAGGTTGTGCGTTCTTCAGCACCAGATCTTGCAGTTGGACGCCGCCCAGAGGCCGCGTGTCGGGGCTGGCATTGAATTGAACCGTGGAAAGCGATACATCCGCTTTCATCAAGGACGGCCGGTTGAGCGGACCCGTTACGGTAGCCTCGCCTTCGACGAATCCGCCGAAAGGCAGATCTTTTCGGAGGTGCTTGCCCGGTGACAGATCGTGGAGCGTGGCAAAAGAGAGGCGCGGGATCTGGACGTGAGCTTCGCCGCCATAGTCGCCCTCCATGCGCCATTCGCCGCTTCCCCGGATCTGATAATCGTCAACGGTTGCAACCGCATTCAGTGTAAGCACGGGCAGCCGGGTGGCCGCCGTTACATCCAGATTGCCGTAGGCATGGCCGTCGAGCATCGCGTTGCGCACCGAGAGTTGACCGTTGAGTGACGTGAGATCGAATAAACCGTTGACGATTTTGGCAGCGCCGCTGGCTTTCATCTCGAGACGGCCGCCAAGACCGCTCTCGTATTCCTGGACGCGCTTGATCTGAGCCAGATCGATGCCACCAGTGGTAGCCACATCAAAGCGCAGCGAGCCGTCCTTCCAATCGTTGGCCGGATGATTATAGTCGCCACTCAGGGTCACGCGCGCCGTGCCATTGCGGGCTTCCCCATTCGATAGCTCGAGCACCGTGGGTGTAAAGGTGACGCCGGCGCGCGCGGAAGCGAAATGTTCGCCGAAGGCGCTAAGATCATCCAGCGTCACATTTCCGCCGACAAGCGGCGATTCCAACGAACCAGTGATCCTAAGCGTGGCCGAGATGGCGCCACTGGCGGGGAAAGACACCATTCCTGCTTCGGCGGCCAACGTCTGGAGGTCGGCTGAGCGCAAAGTAGCCAACGCGGATATAGGACTGGTTCCATCGAGCTTCCAGTTATGCATCCCGGCTCGCCCTTGGCCTTCCAATCGCATCTTGCCTTGCTGGATGTTAACGGTCAGCAGATTGGCGCTGGATCGATCGAAGTTGAAAGTGGTCACCAGGCGATCCACTTCATGGCCGTCCATCCTCAACCTTTCAACCTCGGCTTTGCCGGCCACCTTCACATTTTCGAGCGACCCGACGACCGACGCATCCACGCGCGCCACGCCATCATGCAGTTCCACAGGCCAGTGGGCCGGCGGGTTTGCGCCCAGGGCCCGCAGCACGGGAATTGCATCGTTGAGGTTTCTGGAAACCACGTGCAGCGACAGTGTCTCGCCCAGCGTTCCGGATACGCTGGTTTCTGTTGCACCGACTGCGAAGCGGGAGTTGCCGAGCGCGATTCTACCGCTGCGCTGATCGTAATTCACTGCCAGCGCGCCCTGTACAGGGAGTCCACCTTCTCCGGGGTTTAAGACGAGATCGGCGCTGGAGGTGACGCCAATGAGTCCGGCGGCGGTCAACTGCCCTTCCAACTGGACGGGACCACTCAAAGTTGCGTTCAGATCCCCAGTTTCCCTGCCCGCCAGTCGCCCCAATTCGCGAACGGGGAGGCCGTCTATGTCTCCCTGAACAAGTACGCGCGGCGTAGTTCGAGGC
>Ga0302326_10031702_pt1 | contig 10552 bp, 7 predicted proteins | sample Palsa_T0_3_FD_202264 | JGI IMG/M metagenome (GOLD analysis project Ga0302326, IMG submission 202264) | Peat permafrost microbial communities from Stordalen Mire near Abisko, Sweden - Palsa_T0_3 | ecosystem: Environmental > Terrestrial > Soil > Palsa > Peat permafrost | place: Sweden: Abisko...
GGGTGCCGACCTGAAGCATGTCCGCGTAGCACGCGACCAGGTCCACGTCACCGGGGTCGACCACCTCGGTCACGATCGGCAGACCGGTCTCGGCCCGCACCTCGGCCAGGATCTTCAGGCCGGCCTCGCCTAGTCCCTGGAAGGCGTACGGCGAGCTGCGCGGCTTGTACGCGCCGCCGCGCAGCAGCGAAGCGCCCGCGGCCCGGGCCATCAGCGCGGACGCCAGCGTCTGCTCGGCCGTCTCGACGGCACACGGCCCGGCGATGACCGTCAGCGTGTCCGGGCCGATCGGCACGCCGGCCACCCTGATCACCGAACGCTCCCGGTGATGCTCCCGGCTGACCAGCTTGTATGGCGCGGAGATCCGCACCACGTCGCTGACGCCCGGCATGCCGCGCAGGTTCAGCGTGCCCAGGTGATCGACGTCACCGACCAGGCCGACAATGGTCCGGGACATGCCCCGGCTCACGAACGCGTCGCCGCCCGCCGCCCGTACCCGGTCGACGACGGCGTCGACTTCCGTATCCCCGGCTTCCGCCGTCATGACCACGACCATGTTGTCCGCCTCCAGTGTTGTCCCGCATAAGAGTTGTCACGCATAAAGAAAGCCCCAGGCCAACTGGCCCGGGGCTCTGGTGAAGTCGCTTCCGTCAGCGCAAGGTCTGGCGGGCGACCGTCCCGAACCCGGGCCGGTAGCCAAACCAAAACCAGAACTGCTCACGCATGATCGAGATCATAGCGCATGCCGTCAAGGGACCCGCCGGTCAGAAGCCGACGTCGAGGGTGATGGTGCTACCGCGCGGCGCCTGGCCGACCGGGCTGAAGTCGAACACCTTGCCAAACGGGCCGTACGTGTTCACCTTGACCTGGAACCCCGCCTGCTGGAGGAGCTGGGTCGCGGCTTGCACCGACATGCCGTTCACGGAAGGCACGTTGACGAGCTGGGGACCGGTGGACACGGTGACGGTCACCGTCTCGCCTGGGGTGAAGGTCGCGCCCGGAGCGGGCTGCTGCTCGGTGACGATGCCGGCCGCCTGCTGGCTGTTATTGTCCTGCTGCTGGTTCAGCGTCACGCCGTGCTCCTGCGCCCACTGCTGCGCCGTCTGCACGTTTTCTCCGACGAAGTTGGGCAGCGGCGGGCCGCTTGAGACCTGGATAACGACCGGCTTGGTCTGCGGCCAGGAGGTGCCTGCGACCGGATTGGTGCCGGTCACGGTGCCGACCGGGGAGTTCGAGCCGACCTTGGAGACGGTAGAGGACAGATGCAGCCGCTGCAGCGCGGCCTGGGCCGCGGCCAGCGAGTCATTCTGCAGATTGGGGACCACGGAAGTGAACGGGCCGCTCGAGACGAGAAGCGCGAGATGCGTGCCCTTCGACACCCGTCCCGCCGGGCTGGTCCCGAGCACCGCGCCCTTGCGCATGATGTTGCTGTGGACCTGGGTGTCCTTACCGACGATGAAGCCGTCCGCGGTCAGCGCGGCGGTAGCCGTGGCGACCGAGTCCCCGGCCACCGCCGGCACCTGCCCGTACCGTCCGGTGGTCAGCCACCAGCCGCCGACCCCGAGCCCTACGCCGAGCACCAGGATCAGCGCGATGATCAGCAGCCGCGGGCTGAACAGCCAGCGCTGCAGGAACGGCTCGCGGCCGCTCAGGTAGCGACCGCCGTCCTCACGGTGGACGACGAGCGTGTGGGAACTAACGTCGTCGCGCGCGCCGGCGCCGTACTGGCCGGCGCCGAACTGGCCCGTGCCGAACTGGCCCGTGCCGAACTGGCCCGTGCTGATCGGGTCGGCGCCGATCGGGTCGGCGCCGATCGGGCCGGTGCTGGTACGGGACACCGCGGACGGACCCGTGCCGTTCGCGTTCGCCGCCGGCAGCGCTCCGGTGTGAGCCCACCAGCCGTTGGTGGCCGCGGGCGTGTCCAGGTCGAGCCAGGGCGCCTCGCCGAGGCCCTCGACGCCGGCTCCGATCACGCCGGTGAGCCCGCTCGGGTCGTACAGGTCGGTGCGGACGCGGCGGATCGCGCGCAAGAACTCGCCCGCGTCGGCGGGGCGCCGCGCCGGATCCCGGCTCGTGGCCGCGACCACGAGCTGGTCGACGGCGGCCGGGATACCGGGGACCAGCGTGGAAGGCGCGGGAACATCGGTGTTCACGTGCTGATAGGCGACCGACAACGGCGTATCGCCGGTAAACGGCACCCGGCCGGTGATCATCTCGAAGAGCATCACGCCCGCCGAGTACACGTCGCCGCGCGGGCCGGCGCTGTCCCCGGTCACCTGCTCGGGCGGTACGTAGGCGACGGTGCCGATGAGCAGGCCGGTCCGGGTGTGCCCGGCGGCGGTGAGCGCCCGGGCCAGGCCGAAGTCCGCCACCTTGACCCGGCCGTCCGCGGTCAGCAGGACGTTCTCCGGCTTGACGTCCCGGTGCACGATCCCGGACGCGTGCGCGGCCGCGAGCCCGCCGAGCACGCCGGTCATGATCTCGAGCGCCACCGCCGGGGGCAGCCGCCCGCTGTCCCGGAGCATCTCCTTGAGCGTGCGCCCGGGGACGTACTCCATCGCCAGGTACAGGAACGGGCCGTCCGCGCCCTGGTCGTAGACCGCGACGACGTTCTGGTGCGAAAGCCGCGCGACCGACTTGGCCTCGCCGATGAACCGGCGGACGAAGTCGTCGTCTCTGGCCAGTTCGGCGTGCATGACCTTGAGCGCCACCTCGCGGTCCAGCCTGGTGTCCATGGCCAGGTAGACCGTGGCCATGCCGCCGTGCGCAATGCGTGCCGTCACGGCGTAACGCCCGTCAAGCAGGCGCCCGGCGAGCGAGTGGGCCAGGGTATCGTCCATCGCGACCGATTTTACGGTTGTTTTGTCTATCTAGGGTTGTTAATCGTGTTGCCCGCACGCCCAAGTAGCCTGTTGTGCTGTGGCAGACACCGGACGGGTCGTAGTGGCGGGTGCGGGCCTGGCTGGGCTGCGCACGGTGGAGCAACTGCGGGAGCGCGGCGCGGTCGGCCCGATCACCCTGATCGGTGCGGAGGCCCGGCCGCCGTATGACCGGCCGCCGCTGTCCAAGAAGGTGCTGACGGAAATCGACCTGGACCCGTCACTGCAGGCCGACTTCGCCGCGCTCGACGTGGATTTCCGCCCGGATGAGGCGGCCGTGCGCCTGGCGGAGGCGACCCTGGTGACCAGCCGGGCTGAGTACCCGTTCGACCACCTGGTGCTGGCCACGGGCGCGCTCCCGGTGACGTTGCCGGGGGAGGGGCAGCAGCGGTTCCTGCGCAGCTACGATGACGCGCTGGCGCTGCGAGATCTGCTCAGGCCCGGGCTGCGGCTGGCGATCGTGGGCGCCGGCTGGATCGGCGCGGAACTGGCCACGGCGGCCGCCGCACGGGGCGGCCAGGTCACGGTGGTGGAGGCCGGACCTGCGCCGCTCGCCTCGGCCGTGGGCGCCCCGGTGGGATCGCAGACCGCGCAGTGGTACGCCGAAGCCGGGATCGACCTGAGGGTCGGTGTCAGCGTGGCGGCCGTACAGCCGGGCGGGCTGGCGCTGGCCGGCGGCGAGTGGATCGCCGCGGACGAGATCGTCACCGCGGTCGGGGTCCGGCCGGCCACCAGCTGGCTGGAAGGCTCGGGCGTCCGGCTGCAGAACGGCGTGGCCGTTGACGCCGGCCTGCGCGCTTCGCGTCCCGGGGTCTACGCGGTAGGGGACTGCGCCGCGTTCGACTCGCGGCGGTTCGGGCGGCAACTGCGGTTCGAGCACTGGGACGTGGCCCTGCACGCGCCCGAGGTGGTCGCGGCCAACGTGCTCGGCGGCGATGAGGTCTACGATCCGGTGCCCTACTTCTGGTCCGAGCAGTTCGGTCGCATGATGCAGTACGCGGGCTACCACGGTGGCGCCGACCGGCTGGTCTGGCGCGGTGATCCCGCCGAGCCCACCTGGGCGGCGTGCTGGCTGGCCGGCGGCTGCCTCGTCGCGATCCTGACCGTGGACCGCCCTCGTGACCTGCTGCAAGGGCGCCGCCTCATCACGGCCTGCGATCGGCTGGATATCGCCCGCCTCGCCGATCCCGCCATCCCCCTGAAATCCGCGATCGCGACGTAGGGCCCCGGGTGTTTGGAACTCCCCCGGACGTGGGACATTGGTTTCGTGGCCCAGATTGACCCCGCGACCGACGCTCTCGTCGGCGAATGGCTGACCCTCACCGATGTAGCCGACCAGCTCGGCATCCCCCTGGGGCGAGTGAAGCAGTTGCTCCGCGATCGCAAGCTCCTCGCCGTGAAGCGTCCAGAAGGAACGCTCGCGGTACCGGCCGCCTTCCTTGACGGCAAGCAGGTCGTCAAGGGCCTGTGCGGGACCTTTACCCTGCTCTTCGACTGCGGCTTCGACGAGCCGGACGCGCTCCGCTGGCTGTTCACCGCGGACGAGACGCTGCCCGGCACGCCGATCGACGCGATCGTCAAGCGCCGGGCGACCGAGGTTAACCGGCGGGCCCAGGCCCTGGCGTTCTAGCGGCCTGCGCTCGTCGCTACCGGCCAGGCTGTCACCGGTCAGGTCGCTACCGGTTAGGCTGGCGGCATGCCGCCAAGCCCGCCACGTCCGCGCGCCGCCGCGAGGGCTGACGCCGCGCGCGCCGTGGGTCAGCCGCACTCGCCGTTGATTCGCGACCTGCTCGCCTCCGGCCGCCAGTCGTTCTCCTTCGAGTTCATGCCGCCCAAGACCGAAGCCGAGGAACAGCAGCTGTGGCGGGCGATCCGGCAGCTTGAGCCGCTGCGTCCCACGTTCGTCTCGGTGACCTACGGAGCGGGCGGCTCGACCAGGGACCGGACGGTCCGGGTGACGGGCCGGATCGCCGAGGAAACCACGCTGACCCCGGTCGGGCACCTCACCGCGGTGAACCATTCGGTGGCCGAGCTCAGGCAGGTGATCGGCTCTTACGCCGCCGTCGGGGTGCGCAACGTGCTCGCCCTGCGAGGCGACCCGCCCGGCGACCCGAACGCGGCCTGGATCCCGCATCCGGACGGGCTCAGCTTCGCCGCGGACCTGGTCCGCCTGATCAGGTCGGCCGGTGACTTCTGCGTCGGGGTGGCCGCGTTCCCTGAGAAACACCCCGGTGCACCCGACGCCGAGACGGACGCGCGCTACTTCCTGGCCAAGTGCCGGGCGGGCGCAGACTTCGCGGTCACCAACATGTTCTTCTACCCGGAGGACTACCTGCGGCTGCGGGACCGGGTCGCGGCCCTGGGCGGAGACGTGCCGATCATCCCTGGCATCATGCCCATCACCAGCCTGCGGGTGATCGAACGGGCGCTTGAGCTGGGCGGCTGCCGGGTGCCCACGCAGCTGTGGGAGCAGCTGCAGGCGGTGGCCGACGACCGGTCGGCGGTGCGCGAGATAGGTGTGGACTACGCCGCGGAAATGTGCGAGCGGCTGCTCTCAGAAGGCGTGCCCGGCCTGCATTTCTACACCCTGAACTGGTCCCGGGCGACGAGGGAGATCTATCAGCGGCTCGGTCTCGGGGACAGAGGTCTCGGGGAGCGAGGCCATCCAGAGCGCCGTCCCGAGCGATTGCGTAGCGGAAGCTCGGCGCCCATCACCGCGTAAGGCGGCTCGCCGCCGGGGAAGAACTGGAAGTCGGTCAGCAGGTCGACGAAACCTGTTCCCCGGTAGAGCCGCCTGGCTGGCGAGTCGGCGTCCCTGGTCGACAGCAGCGCGGTGCGTTCTGGCCGGCCCGAGGCGAGCCTGAGCAGCACGTCCGCACCGGTGCCGTGGCCCTGATGCGTGGGGGCCACGTGCAGTTCGGCGACCTCGAACGAGTCGTCCATCCAGCCCGCGGCGACCGCGGCGCCCCGCGAGGCCGTCAGCGCGTTCCTGACCGTGTTGTGCCACCACTGGCCGGGCACCCCGCGAAAGCCGTAGCCGAAGCCGACCGGCTCGCCGGATCCGTCGTCGATGACGGTGATCGCGCGGAACCCCGGGTTGACGGCGTGCCCGGCCATGATCGATTTGCGCCCGGGCAGCAGCTCGGCCGGTGGCCGCATCGCCGCCGCGTACACCGCGATGAGCTGATCGAGCCGCGCGGCGAACTCGTCGGGGCTGAGCTCGGAGACCGAAAGCGAGCGCTGCATCCTCGCAATCTTAAGAGATGAAAATCAAGATGCTGAACGGACCGCGGTGGCAGCGCTCCGGTCAGGTCAGCTGGTTCGCCTGGCTGGCCGGCTCGGACGTGACGTGGATCTCGGCCTGGCCGAGCAGCGGGTGGCTGGCGGTCAGCGTGATGTCCCCCGGCTGGCCAGCCTGCGAGCGGATCCATACCGCGCCGAGCCCGCCGTACTCGCCGAAGGCGAACGGGTTGTCGCCGACCAGCGTCGCGGGACCGGACAGGCTCAGCGTGACCGGGCCGCTGGCGTACCTGCGCTGGTTGCCGTACGCGTCGATGGCGCGGAACACGGCCCTGGTCATATCGGATCCGTCGGCCATGATGCTCGTGTCGTCCACGGTCATGCTGAGAGTGTCGTCGGCCGGGTTCGCTGACATCCGGCGGTAGGTGACCTGCTGGCCACCGACGTAGCCCAGGATCAGAAGCTCCGGCGTGGCAGCGGGCCGGATCGGCGGGAGGTGGACCAGAAAGGGCGGGTTGACCAGGCCTCTGTACAGCGGAGCATCGAGGGCGGGCAGCGCCCTGGTCACGTGCGCGCCGTCGATGAAGATCTCCAGCTGCTCGCAGTTGCTGGCGATCATCGTCGGCGGGACGGCGGGCACGGCGCCGCCTTGCTCCCAGAAGAACACCGGGAGGATGAGCGGGGCGACGCTCGGGTCTGATTGGGACTGGTAGATGGCCGCGCCGGGTTTGGGGACCCGGAAGCCGTCCGCGACCCCCGCCCACTTGATGGCGTAAGGATCCTGGCCGAGCAGCGAGGCGTAGTCGAACCCGGCCCACGCCAGCATCCCGGAATACCCGGGGTTCGACCGGGCCAGGCTTTGCGCCTGGGCGTGCAGTGCGGCTTGCCTGGCGAGCAGTTCCGGCGGGTCGGTCCAGGCGAAGTGCTCCGGTCTGGCCTCCTCCACGCCGACGGTTTCTGTAATCAGGTAGGGCAGGCCGGCGAACGGCGGCTTCAGCGCGGGGTTACCGGTCTTGGGGGTCACACCGTAGTCGTTGTAGGCGTAGACATCTTCGTTCCACGAGGTGTCTTCGTGAAAGGCCATCGCGCCCGAACTCGGGCGCGAGCTGTCCAGTTCCCGCGCGGCCTGCCTGGTCGCGGCCCAGAGCCTGGGGAAGTCGGAAGTCTCGTTGAGCCTGGTCCCCCAGATGATCACCGACGGGCGGCTCCGGTCCCGCGTCACCATGTCGCGCACGTTCTGCACCACCAGGTCCTGCCAGGCCGGGCTGGTGCTCACGGTGTGCCAGCCCGGTGCTTCTTCCCAGACGAGCAGCCCCAATTCATCGCAGGCGTCGAGGAAATGCGGCGACTGGGGGTAGTGCGAGCAGCGCACCATGTTGCAATTGAAGTCGTTCTTGAGGATCTCCACGTCCTTGCGCTGGACCCGGGCGGGCATCGCCATGCCGGCGTATGGGTACAGCTGGTGCCGGTTCAGGCCGAAGAGCTGCAGCCGCTCGCCGTTCAGGAAGAAGCCCTCGGGCCGGAAGGACGCCTCGCGCAATCCGATCTGCCTGGTCAGAACGTGGGTCTTGAGGCCGGGGAAGCTCAGCGTGGCCTGCACCTTGTAAAGCTTCGGGCTGTCGGGCGACCACAGGCCGACCGGGCCCAGATCGGTCAGGCTCAGCTTCGCGGTGCTGGTCCCGGGCGAGGTGAGGCTGACCGTGGCCACCTGCGCGGCGATCTGCGCGGAGCCGTCGAACAACTCCACCAGCAAGGTGCCGTCGTCGTGCGGCGTCACCGCCGAGTCAATGGTGCATTCGACATCCACGCGGCGCTGCGGGCTGAGCACGTTGGCGGGCAAGGCGAACAGGTCGGACAGGAAAGCCGGCGGGACCACCCGGAGGCTGACGTCGCGGTAGATTCCGCCGGGCTGGAAGAAGTCGGTGCCGTACGGGCCGCGTCCCACGCCGACCGGCGGTACCGGCAGGCAGCGTGAGTCGACGATGACCGCGAGCAGGTTATCCCCGCTGGTGACCTTCCCGGTGAGTTCGGCGGACCAAGGCAGGTAGCCGCCCTGATGGGTGCTGACCGCCTGGTCGTTGATGACGACGGACGCGTTCACCATGACCCCGTCGAAGTCGATGAAGATCCGGTTGCCCGGACGGTCCGGGCCTACCAGGTCCGCCCCGCTGAAGTGCCGTCGGTAGATCCACACTTGCTGCCACGCGTCGTAGTCCCAGTTCCGCCAGGAGAGGCTGGTGACCGTATGCGGCAGCGAGATGGAGGCGAAGTCGCCGTCGTCGTAAGCGCTGCCCTCCGAGCCCGCCATGTACTGGCCCCCGAACAGCCAGTTCGTGTTCATCGAGTAGGTGGCGCCGACGGGCTGCTCACGGGTCGTGCCGCCGACCAGCGCCAGCAGCGGCAGCGCGGCCACCCCAGCCCCGCCGAGCAGGCTCGCCTGCAGCACGGTACGCCGGGAGACCCGGCGCTTGGCCGCGGTCTCCTCCCCGGCCGGGGCGGGGAACTCGGCCAGCCCTACCGCGCCCGCAGGCCTCGTGCTGTCTGGTCCGGGCTCCGTACTGGCTGCGCGCGCGTTCCCGCCCGACCCCGTGCTTCCCACTGGGATCGTGTTTCTTGCTGGGATGGTGTTTCTCGCTAGCGTTGCGCCCGGCTTACGCATCGGCAGCGCCGGCTCAGTCGTGCCTGCCGGCCGGGCGGGCGTGCTCGCCGCCCACGGGCGTGACGCCGGGCCTACATCATCTGGAGAAGGAAAGGTGTCCCCACTTACCAGGCGGGACGTGGCGCCAGCTTCGCCGGTCCTTGGTGCCGGGTCCGTTTTCGGTGCGGGCGGCGAGTCTGCCGTGGCTGGTGCCGTGCTTGTCTGGACCAGGGCGGTCGGTGTCTCTGTTGCCGTGCCTGCGAGCGCGGGCATGCCTGTGAGCATCGAGTCTCGCTCAGTCCTGCGAAACCATCGGCCCGACGCACGCGGCGCGGCATCGGTCTTGTCCTGGCCTAGCTCAGGGTCGGCCTGGGCCGGGTCAGGATCAGGGCCGGCGGCTTGGGCCGGGCGTGCCTGAGCGTCAGGCTCAGTAGCGCTAACCGCCACGTCTGCCTCGGTTGCGCCGGGCTCGGCGCCAGCATCCCACGTGATGTCCTCTTCGCTGCCGAGTCTCGTGCTCAGGTCCTCGGCGAGTGGCTTCGCGCTCCCGTCATCGGTGGCGGGTAGGGATGGCACGCGATAAAAATACAGGCCTCGCCCCGCTTTGCGCATAAACAGCGGTGTTCTGTGCAAATACCCCCATTACTCCCAGGGGACAACACGACATCGCCACGTGCCCCTCGCCGCGGCCTGGTCCCGGCGCTAACGTCAGCTCGTGCTAGCCGCCCGAGCCGTAGACGGCCCAATGTGCGAGTTTTGTCGCCATTGAGCCGTCGTCTCGCTACTTTTTCTGAATTATATCTATGTACTCAGTGTGCGGCCTATGGTTACGCTTGGCTAGTGGCCGGCGAGGACCCAGAGGTTTTCTTCGCGCGATGACGGCTCCGCTCGGTGCCGCCCGCCGGGGCGAGCCGCTGCCTGGTGTTCCGTTCAGCCGGGAGGCGGTAGCGAACGCGTTCGTGATACTCGGCCTGCTGCCTGAGTCACTCACCGAGGAGATTCTGGCGGAGTACCGGCCGGAGCTGGAAGCTAAAAGTTTCCGGATGGGAGTCCTGACCGGCGAGCTGAGCGTCCGCCCGGGTGCCTATGGGTTCTAGGACGCGCGGGCCGTCGGCCGGGACGACATTTACCAGATCCCGCTGGCTGTCGCCTCAGGCCCGGTGCCGATACCGCTCGGGGGCGTGGATCTGAGCTTGACCTGGGTGACGCTGACGCCTGGCAGCGCGCGCCTGGGTTTTCGCGCCACCAGGCAGGACAACGACCGGATGGCCGGGTCTGGCCGCCTGGGTCATCGCGAGTTCCTTGGTCACCAGCTCCGCTGATAGTCCGGCGGTTACGCTAGATGCGCGACGCGGTACTGATTCCAGATCTCGGGGCGAAGGCGGCCGCGGGCGGAGACGTCGAGACCGTTTTCCTTCGTCCACGTCCTGACTTCCGCTGCCGAGACGGCAGCGGGTATGGATGGGCGCGCTGGTGCTGGGGCGGCCATCACTGGGGCGGCCATCTCGGTGCCGGGGAACAGCGGGATCTCACCAATCACCGGATTGGTGAAGCCGATCCTCTTGTAGGTGGTAAGCCTCTTCCCGTGCATGCGGGTCAGCATGGGCACTTTGGTGTCGGCGTAGTCGTGTACCTCGACCGTCGTTTTCCCCGGTAGGTCACGCATGATCCGGCCGACGTTCTGAGTGATGACGGACTCCGAGGAGGACGGTGAGCACAGGAAAAGCGTGTCGAGCGCCGGGCAGTCGAAGCCTTCGCCAATGTAGCTGGCGGTTGCCGCTAGCAGCATTGGCGC
>Ga0302326_10031703_pt1 | contig 10552 bp, 7 predicted proteins | sample Palsa_T0_3_FD_202264 | JGI IMG/M metagenome (GOLD analysis project Ga0302326, IMG submission 202264) | Peat permafrost microbial communities from Stordalen Mire near Abisko, Sweden - Palsa_T0_3 | ecosystem: Environmental > Terrestrial > Soil > Palsa > Peat permafrost | place: Sweden: Abisko...
CCAAACACCATGGGCTGGTGGCGCCCTACATCCTGGGTAACCCCAACGACGACGGCCTGGGTCTGCGGATGGGCGTCTCGGCGGGCGGCGTCGCCGAGAACATGAACGAACAGTTCATCACCGCGGCGGCGTATCCGCCCGAAGTCCTGCTGACGGGCGTGATCGTGAACAAGGAAGGCAAGCGCTTCGTCGCCGAGGACTCCTACCACTCGCGCACATCGGCTTTCGTACTTGAGCAGCCGGACCAAACCGCATACCTGATCGTCGACGAGGCCCATACCGAGATGCCAGCGATGCCGTTGATCCGGTTCCTCGACGGCTACGAGACGATCACCGAATTGGAGACCGCACTCGAGTTACCTGCGGGCAGCGTCACGGCGACGCTGGAGCGCTACAACGAGTTCGCGGCAAACGGCGAGGACCCCGACTTCCACAAGCAGCCGGAATATGTTGCGCCGCAGGCTAATGGACCCTGGGCGGTATTCGACCTGTCACTCGGGCGGGCGATGTACTCCGGATTCACGATGGGCGGTCTGGCCGTCACCGTCCACGGCCAGGTGCAGCGCGGCGACGACAGCGTTGTCCCAGGTCTGTATGCGGTCGGCGCGTGCGCGTCCAACATCGCCCAGGACGGCAAGGGTTACGCCAGCGGCACCCAACTCGGCGAGGGGTCGTTCTTCGGGCGCCGCGCCGGCGCGCACGCGGCCGCAATGGCCAGGGGAGCGTAGGCGCGCGACGAACCACCGCCAAATCGCGATCAGCACGAGGCGGCCGTGGCCGCGCTCTCGACGCGACTACAGTTGCACTGCAACGTATTTCGTTTGAATGATTTTCAACTTCGTTGCGTCGGCGCCAACTTACGGGTGGTACAAAAGACGCCTGCCGAACATGATCGCCCGCCTGTCGGCATCAGAGAGATCGGGATGCCAAATGTCGAAGATGAGTACCAGCCGCGTTCCGGTACCTTCGTGCCAAATTTCATGTTCAAACGAATCATCGAAGATGATCACTTTGTTTTCAAGCCAAGTTCGGGTCTCTCGCCCCACTCGAATGGCGCAGCCTGGAGGAACCTTCAGTCCGAGGTGGCAACGCAGACGAGCGTTGTTTGGACCACAATGCGCCGAGATATGTGTCCCCCCAGTAACGGCGGCACAAGAAACCAGCCCTGCGCTGTCAACGCCCGGTATCCGGGCTATGGCAGCCGTGGTGACCGGCGCTAAATCCCATGCAGCCTCGTTTCGGACGCCTTCGGAATATAGGCGATGCGAGGTCCAGGATCCCGCATTCGCCAGCCCGCGATCAAGCTCGTGATGAACGAGTGCGAAGACGTTACGGGTGAAGAGATCCGACATCTCGGCCGCAATTCTTGGCGCTTCTGCCTCAAGGGCCGGCACCCAATCGAATCGCGATGGATCGTGCCAGGCGCGGGCTTCCAGTCCGGGATACAAGTTCAAGGGATATTGAAGCGGATCGGGCGGGCTTACGGGCTTGCCATATCCGGTCCGCAAACCGGCCTCGACGCGTGCAGCTGCACGGATGTCATCATCATTCGATGAAAAGTGTTGTCGTACTTGTGCGCTGATGAATGCAATTCGATCGTGCCCGGAATCAACCGTTTGCTCGGACATGTCGACTCCTATTAAGTCGGGCCAAAGCTCAGGCCCAATTACAGCGGGCCCGGCAACGTCAGGTTACTCGATGTCGTCGCCGGAGGTGCCGGCATTATCGTCGCCAACCCGGCGCCGCTGTTGATACATTCCGAACGCCTGCCGCTCACGTGCCGAGTTGCTGGCTGCACAGGTAGTAATACAACCCCTCGAGCGCCATTAACTCGTCATGTGTGCCACGTTCGACGATTCGGCCCTTCTCGAGCACTATGATGACGTCGGCGTCGCGCACTGTACTGAGCCGATGTGCGATCACAAACGATGTGCGCCCCTGGAGTAATTGATCGAGATTCTCTTTCACCGCCCGCTCTGATTCGCTGTCGAGCGCGCTGGTGGCTTCGTCGAAGACCAGCACCGGGGGACGGTGATAGACCGCCCGCGCAATCGCGATCCGTTGACGCTGTCCGCCGGACAGCAAAATGCCGGATTCGCCGATGCGGGTTCGGTAACCCAATGGCAGGCGCTCGACGAACTCCGCGGCGTTGGCCGCGCGCGCCGCCCATACCACCCGCTCGGGATCAGGCTGCTCGGTGCCAAAAGCGATGTTCTCCGCGATCGTCGCGTCGAACATGTGATTCTCTTGCAGCACGACGCCGATGTGGCGACGGAGGTCGCGCAGGTTCAGGCTGGTCAACTCCTGACCGTCGTAGAGGATTGTTCCCCCGGTCGGTTCGAGCAGTCCGCACAGGCACTTGACGAGTGTGGTTTTACCCGACCCACTCCGGCCGACGATGCCAACCCTGGAGCCGGGCCGCACCTCGAAGTCGATCGCGTCGAGCACCGTCGTCTGAGCCGGCCCGGGATACCGGAAACTCAAGTCCTGGAACTGAATATGGCCTGAAATGTGTTTCACTGGCGCCAAGGCCGAATGATCCGCACCCTGCTCGGGCGTCCGCTCGAGCACATCGTTGAGGCGACCGAGTAGAACCACCATCTGCTGCAGCATGTCCCACGACAAAACGACCGTCACCAGGGGCTGATTGCTGAGCAGCACCAGAGCGTTGAAGGAGATCAACCCCCCGACGGTGAGGTGTTGGTGTAATACCTGCAGTGCGCCGAGCCACAAAAAAAGAGCCAGCGACAAAAAAGAGATCAGCTGGACTGCGCCGTTGTACAGCATGAGCACGACATCGGCCCGGTAGATCTTGTCGGAAAGATCGTCAAACTCGCTGAGCATTGTCCGGCGCAGCGATTCCTCGGCACCCATGGCCTTTACGGTCTCGATACCCCTGATCGAGTCGATTTGCCGGGACTGGTATTTGCCCCAGCATTCCTCGAGGCCTTCGTAACTCGGGAGCAGGCGAGCCTGCGCGTACCACATTAATATTCCGTACAGCGGAAGGGCGCTGAGCAGGTACACGAGCGTCAGACGCCAACTGAATGCGCACATGACCGCGACCGCGACCACAACTTGAGTGATGGCGGAGATGCACGCTACGGCCCGGTTGATCGAGATCTCGCGCACCAGCTGCAAGCCGCTGAGCCGCCGCCCGATGTCGCCGATGCGCCGGGATCGGAAGTAGGCCATCGGCAGTGCGAGCAACACCTGGGAAAGGGTGTTCAGCGAAGCCCGATCCACACGCACCGCGATGCGGCTGATCAACAGCCTCTGAACGATCGTGACCACGACGGATAGGAACAGCGCGCCGAACATGGCCAGCACCAGCCCGCTGAGCAGCCCGATGTCGTGTAGGTGGATCACCTTGTCGACGATGACCTTGCTCAACACCGGGATGAGCATCGAGCCGGCGGCCGATAGGAACGCCAGCGCTAACGCCACGAGTAGCGTGCGCCGGTAGGGCTTGAAGAATTGGGCATACCAGCTGAGCGGCGAATGCTGCTCGGGGACCTCCATCAGGGCTTCGGTGGGCGCGATCAAGGCCGCGTAGCCCGACCAATTCGCCTCTAGTTCGGCTCGCTCCAACCGGCGACGGCCGCGCGCCGGGTCCACCACCCACGCGTGCCGCGCGTCAATGTGAAAGAGGACGACCCAGTTGTTATTCGTCAAATGCATCATCGCCGGCAGCGGCATCGAGTCCAGTCGATCCTCGGGTACCTTCGCCGCGGACACCTTGAACCCAAGTGCCTCCGCACCTTGGCTGATGCCCGACAGGCTGGTGCCGTCGACTGAGGTGTGAACGACCTCCCGCACGTGCGCCAACGACACCTTGCGGCCGTAGTACCTGCAGATCATCGCCAGACACGTGGCACCGGCCTCGGTGGAATCGTTCTGCAGAATCAAAGGAAAGCGGCGAATACGTTTGCGGTGCCGGACGAAGTCGTCGAACTGCTCGATTTCGATGTCGCCCGCCGCCCACGATGGATCCGCGGTCGCAGCGGCACGAGCCTGCTCCTCGCTCAGGACATCGGGTTCAGCCGCATCCGCCGGCAGCAACTCCTCAGCGAAATCAGGCGGGACGTGCGCGGAGCGACGGTAGTCGTAGGCAGCGACGCGCTGCTCGAAACCTTCTCCGAACCTGGGAAACTCGGCAGCCAGTTGCGCGTACAAATCCGGCTCCAGCGCCCACAGTTCGCAATCGGTGATCGCCTCAACGCTGGCGATGCGAGCCGTGCCTCGCAGCAACGACACCTCGCCAAAGGCATCTCCAGGACCTAGATCCGTGCGCGGCTCACGAGTGCCGTCGTCATCGGTATGAGCGCGCAGCCGGCCATGGCGGACGATGTACATCGGGCCGGTCGGCTCGCCTTGGCGGATGACCAGCTCACCTGCGCTGACCGCGCTGCGGACCAGCCCACCCAACAACTTTCGCATTCCGTCGGGGGGAAGGTCGCCGAACGCGGGGTATCGGCGCAGGAAATCGCGCAACTCGCGTCGCCGCGCGTCAAGTTGAACGTAGCGGCCCACCTCTGGCTCGGTACGGACCAAGGCCTGAAATTTCCCGCGGTCCAGCCGCAGCGCCTGTACCGGGCTGGAAGCACGCACCGTGGCGGTACGGCGCCGCTCGGGATCCAGCAACGACCGTTCACCGAACATGTCGCCAGGACAAAGCAAGTTGAGCGGTAAATCGTTGCCGTGCTCACCGGCCTTGATCACCTGCGCGGTTCCGGACTGAATGACGAACATTGCGTCAGCGCGATCGCCTTCGGCGACGATCACCTCGCCCAGGCCGAAGCTCACGGGAGTAAACGACGCCTCCACCAGTTGACGAACGTCTGCCGGCATCAATTCCAGCAATGCGACCCGCCGCGGATCGGCCGAGGCGGTTGGCGCGAGCGGGCGATCAGACACGGTCACGGCGGTTCACCTGCCCGTCGGCCCCGGCGAGCGGCGCGCCCGCTATCTCTTCGCGGAGATGCACCATAACCTCCTGGGTCCGTGTCCGCGCGTACTCGGCAAACTTTCTCGCCGTCATCCATTGATCTCGACATTCTGCCGCAACAGCCAGTTTACGAATTCGTCAGCGATCAGCAAACGATGGCGACCTCGTCGGCGATCAGCACATTGTGCCAGTCGCGCAAGTTGTCGGCGGTCACTCGCACAAATATTTCACGTCTCCGACATTTCTCGTAGCACGCGCCTTTGGGCAAACGCATTGGTAAACTACGCCCGACCCGAGGTGCCTTTCGGCGAAGTGCCCCAACCTCACACCGTCAATGCCCGTAGCAGGCGTTTCACTCGGAAGGGAATGCGCAGGGTGGCGGAGATGTGGGCGGTGGTCAAGCAAGGGCGTTCCGTACAGAGGTGCCGGGTGCCGGTGCCTGAGCCGCGATCGGGGGAGATCCTCATCCGGGTCGAGGTGGCGGGCGTGTGCCGCACCGACGTTTTCGTCGCTCAGGGCAAGCTGTCATCCGCTGATCCCGTGATTCTCGGCCACGAGTTTGCCGGTGTGGTCGCCGCTGACGGGCGGGGCGATCACGGGTTCGCCGTCGGAGACCGGGTAGTCGTGATGCCCGCGGTCCCGTGTGGAGCGTGTGTCCGATGCACCGGCGGCATGCCGGAATGCTGCCCGCACCACGAATTCCTCGGAGTCGCCAGGCACGGTGCCTTCGCGGAGTACATCGCCGTGCCGGCTCAGGTGGTGCACCACTTGCCGGAGACGCTGTCCTTTCAGGAAGGCGCGTATGCGGAACCGGTGTGCGCCTCGCTTGCCGTTCTGAAGGCCGGCATCCAGCCTGGGCAGCGCGGCCTGGTTTATGGCGACAACCGGATCGCTGAGCTGACCAAGCGGGTGTTGTGGACGGCGGGCTTTTCGGCCGTCGAAACGCGCCGAATTGATCCGTCGGTGCCACTGGAAACGGATGCTTACGACTTCGTCATCGAGACCCAACCCATTGCGCAGGCGTTCGACGACATCATCCAGATCTTGCGTCCCGGCGGTCGCGTCGTGCTCAAGAGTCGACCGCCCGGCCCCGTGGCAATCGACCTCGCAGCTGCCGTGCGCAAGGAAGTGATTTTCGAGGCGGTGTCGTACGGGACGTTCGCCGAATCCCTTGACTTCCTGTCTCGCCACGACGTCGCCGACCTATTCGGCGAGGTTCGCCCATTGGAGGACTTCGCCGACCTGTTCGCCGCCGATGACGTTGGGGAGGACCTCAAGAGCTTCCTGTCTCCCGATCCTGTCGATGCCGAGTGGGCGCCGCTGCGACCGATCGCGAAGGACCACGCCGCGCCTGTAGCTATCGACCAACCGTCGGCAATGTCGACGCCGTAGTCCTTTCCGGATGACCCGACGCGCATTGGATCCGGAACAACCGCGTGTCGAGCCGCTATCTATTGCGTGCCTGACGGAAGTGGTGATGCTTGCCCACACCTTCGCCGGCGGGCTAGAAGATCTTGCGCGTGCTGTTGATAGCTGATGAGTTGTCGAATGCCGAAATCGCCTCGGGACAACGGGATTTCGCGGCTGACTGCGATCCGGTAGCGGATCTGCCATAACAGCTTTGTCACCGAAGCGCCTCCGCCCACGCCTGGTTACCGAGGATCGAACGAATCTGATCGTCATCGGTGTGACTACCAAAATCCTCCAACATCGCCTGACACTTTTCTATGGCGCACTTAGGGGGTGAATAACTTCCCAGCGGCAGCGCGATCGTCAGATAGTGACCGTCTTCGGTGAGCAGCACACCGGCGTCGACGAGATCGGCGAGCACGCTCGGCAGAGTGTCTGGCCCGCCGTGCTGCTCGGCGAGGGCTTCAAGGTGCGCCATGCCGTGGACCCGGTCACATGTGAGGAGCACCTCGCGATGCAGCGCCTCGAGCACCTGAAGGGGTCGGCGCGCCGCGGGCCGGAGATCCCAGACCAGCAGATGATTTTCGTTGTCGGCGTAAAAGAGCTCGCTTGTGAGTTGGTGCTGGTCCCATGCCTTGAGCTCTGCGACCAAGGTGCCGGTGTAGAGGTCGGCCTGCCGCCCGTCGGCGTAGTCGAATCGAAAAAAGTAGGCAAGATTGGCGATTGCCGGTGCCGGCAAGTCGTACAAGTGCTCGTAGGCCAAATGCGGCCTGACATTGGAGATGCCGAAATTCAGCGCCTGTTCGAAGTAGGGGCTGAAACGGTCGAGCCGAACCGGCGCCTTGCCACCGGGCGGTTGTAGGTGGGTCAGCAGGGGCACAATTGCTGCGCACTGCTCGTAATCACTGGCTGTTTCACCGGGGTAGCCCCAAAGCACATTCCACTCGACGTCCATGCCTAATTCTTTGCACCACTTGAGCGTCTGGATATTCTGCAGCATGGTGACACCCTTGCGCATCAACCGCAGGACGTGGGTGCTCAAACTCTCGATGCCTGGTTGCACCACGGTGACACCAGCGTCACGCAGCACGCGCAGCTGATCTTTGGACACGTTCGCCTTGATCTCATAGAACAGGCTCAGCGATGCTGAGCTATCGCGCAGCTGAGGAAGAAACGTCCGGAAGTAGCTCGTGTCGAGGATGTTGTCGACGATGCTGATTGGTCGGTCGGGGTAACGCTGACTCAATGTCATCAGCTCGTCGAACGCACGCTGCGACTCTTTGCTGCGATACGTCATGCTTAAGCCGTTAGACCGCAGAACGTGCAGTGATGTTTGGCTCCCCACCAGCACCCCCGTGAAGTCTCAAACGTCACCCGGGGCGGTGCCGGCCCGACGTCAGATCCGAGAGCAACTGTTCGAAGAAGTCGTCATAGTCCGGGTAGGGGAGCGTGTTGAGGTCAACGAACCCGGCTGCAGCCTTCGATGGGGTATCGGTAAGCGACAGGGTCCGGCGAGTCACGACACCAGGCAAATCCTCAACGGACTGGCCGGCCAAGACGCGAGCCACAAGCTGCGGAAACACCGCGTCGGCTTCACCCGACACCGCCGCGTCGAGGAAGCCGAACTGCCGCACCGACTCGATGCCCATGACACCTTCGACATTGGCGCCGCCAACCACCACGAACGTTTCCGGTAAGGCCTGCTTAACCCGTGACGCAAGTGCCAGGGTAGCGATTTGCTGCTGATACACGCTGGTGAACCCAATAATCCGAGGATGTCGCCGCACCACCTCGTCGAGGCAGTCATCAAGGAAGGGCGCAACCGCGGTGCGGGCGCGCAACGCGGCGTCGATCAACTCATCGCGTTTCTGTGGGGCGGCCGCGAGGGTGTGCGATGACCAGTAGTGATCGCTGAGTGAGCCGCGACCGCGCCGTCGTAGCACCTCGTCCACGTAGACGTCACTGTCCAGGCGCCCCGGCCCCCACAGGGCTTCAGCGAACAACCACTCTCCGAGCAACGTCGTACGCCTCGGCTTGCCATCAGCGATATCTACATACAGATGCTCCCCAATCGTCGCTGCGAATTGGAACGTGAAATATCCGACGGCGCAGCTTATTCCAACTTGGTTGAGACCAGCCTTCAGTAGCCCCAGCGCAATTGACGGATCGGACACCGAACCGAATGGCATACTTACGAGAAGAACGTCGTGATCCCCGGCGTCGAGGTTTGATATGGCCCTCGTAGCCGACCGGCACTCCACTAAAGCCCCTATCTTGTCGGCCCTCATCGAGGATACGTCGCCAACCAACGAGCGGCCGGGCAATCAAGCAAAGACGCCGAAGAGCCGGATCGCCATTGCGAAAAGCAGTAGAGTCGCGTGGCATCAAAGGGTCGCGGTCCGGCGGCGAGCCGAATTGGCGCACGAACGTCTGCTGCCACACAATGACGACCGGGGGTCCGGACCGGACGACGAGCTCAGTTCTAGGAGACGCGGCGCGACTCGCAGGAATACGTGGCATGAATATCTTGGGAATCAGCGGCTTTGAGAATTCGATGCCGTTCAAGCGAGCCCACTGGCCCTCGCTCGACGAACGCGAGTATCGGATTTCGCAGGGCCATGACGCTGCGGCCGCCCTCGTGGTCGATGGCGAAGTGGTCGCCGCCGCGGCTGAAGAGCGGTTCAATCGGGAGAAGCACAGTGCGCGGTTCCCGCTCCGGGCAATCGAGTACTGCCTCGCGGAGGCGGATCTTGCGCTTGAGGATGTCGATGAACTGGCACACGGGTTTGACTACCAACCCTTCGAACAACTCTTCTCGCTCGACCCGGGTGCCTCGCAGCTGTACCGCGAAGTCTATTCTCGCGAAGCACTTCTGCGCCTCACGGAGCGGGATCTCCATGGGTTCCCCGCGGAGCGCGTTCATCATGTCGGCCATCACCTGGCCCACGCGGCGAGTGCGTATTTCACGTCCGGGTTCGACGAATGCCTGGTCGTCGTCATCGACGGAATGGGGGAGGTCGTCAGCGCGACCGTATATCGCGGGAATGCAGGACGCTTGGAGAAACTTCACGAGATCTCGGCGGCCCACTCGATCGGGATCCTGTATTCACTCGTGACGCTGCACCTCGGTTTCAATTTCGGTGCCGACGAGTACAAGGTTATGGGTTTGGCGCCGTATGGCGACCCGCAACGGTTCCAGGCCTTTTTCGAAGAGGCAATTGACCTGCGCCCGAACGGATCTATCCGTATTCCGCCACTCGCCCTGAACCAGACCCGCGAGGAGCGGGAGAATCACCTGGGCACCCGTCGCTACCTCGCCGAGCACCTGGGTTCGCCGCGGATGCCGGACGACCCGATTGCCGATGTGCACCGAGACGTCGCCGCCGCTTTACAGGCCGGTCTCGACCGGGCTATGGAGCATCTCTGCGGGCACTTCGCCGGGCAGACGGGGTTGCGCAAGCTGGCAATGGCCGGCGGTGTCGCACTGAATTGCACGTCCAACGGAAAGCTGCTTCAGTCCGGTCTCTTTGATGACATCTATATTCAGCCTGCCGCGGGCGACGACGGGTCTGCGCTAGGCGCCGCTCTGTACCAGGCGTCGCTGCACGACGGGGACCTCGCGAATCGCCGGTTTCCGGTTCCGTTTCTCGGCCCGGCCCCAACACAGAGCGCAATCGAGTCGGCGCTCTCGGAGGTGGGTGACCGGATCGAGGTGCAACGCTTCGACGGGCTGGAGCCGGCGTGCGACCGGGCCGCCGAGTTGATCCGAGACGGTCATGTCCTCGCGTGGTACCGGGGGCGAATGGAGTTCGGCCCACGTGCCCTAGGACACCGCAGCATCCTGGCCGATCCAGGACACCCGGAGATGCGCGACCGAATCAACTCGATGGTCAAGATGCGAGAAGCCTTTCGGCCCTTCGCTCCTGCGGTCACGATCGAGCAAGTGCATCGCTGGTTCGAGGTCCCGCCGATGACCCAACTCGCGTACATGATCATCACCGCGGATGTCCGAGAAGAACATCGCGCACATCTGCCGGCGGTGACACACGTCAACGGGTCAGCTCGGGTACAGACCGTCAACAAGAACGACAATGCGTCGTTTCACACATTGCTCGGCGCGGTCGGCCGGGCCACGGGTCGAGAGATGGTTCTCAACACAAGCTTTAACGTCAAGGGACAACCGATCGTTAATAC
>Ga0302326_10031704_pt1 | contig 10552 bp, 10 predicted proteins | sample Palsa_T0_3_FD_202264 | JGI IMG/M metagenome (GOLD analysis project Ga0302326, IMG submission 202264) | Peat permafrost microbial communities from Stordalen Mire near Abisko, Sweden - Palsa_T0_3 | ecosystem: Environmental > Terrestrial > Soil > Palsa > Peat permafrost | place: Sweden: Abisko...
GCACTGGGGGTATCGCCGGTCGGGGCGCGCTGCCTGGCTCGGCGCGACGCCGGCGTTCTGGAGCGTGGCGGGACCGGCGTGGCCGCCGCCCGGCGCGGCGAGCGCCGGGACAGCCGGCGATGCAGCGACTGCGAGGAACGCGGCAAGCGCGACGAGCCGGATGGGTCGAGCGGTGAGCATGTTGCTTCTCCTGCGTGGCGCGAAGTGTCGGCCGCGTGCGGCCGCTGCCCATGGAGATAGCAGCAGGATCTTGCGAGACCGTTGCCGTTCGCTTGCCCGCAGGCGTGCAGGCAACCGGGCGCACATGCCCGGTGGTCGAAGGGGACGTCATGGAGCATGTCGCCATCATCGGATCCGGGCCGGCCGGCCTCACGGCCGCCGTCTACGCCGCGCGCGCGAACCTCGCGCCCGTCGTGTTCGCCGGATACCAGTACGGTGGGCAATTGATGTTCACGACCGAGGTCGAGAACTATCCCGGCTTCCCGAACGGGATCATGGGTCCCGAGCTCATGGAGGCGTTCCGCGAGCAAGCCGAGCGCTTCGGCGCGACGATCCACAACGTGGACGTGACTCGGGTCGATTTCACCGCGCGACCGTTTCGCATCTGGACCGACGACGCGGAGATCCTCACCGAATCGGTGATCGTGGCAACCGGCGCGGCCGCTCGGTGGCTCGGCGTGCCGAACGAAGAGCGATTGCGCGGACGGGGTGTGTCGACGTGCGCGACGTGCGACGGTGCGTTCTTCAAGGAGAAGGAGATCGTGGTGGTGGGCGGCGGCGACTCGGCCATGGAGGAGGCGATCTTTCTCACGCGATTCGGTCGCCACGTGACCGTCGTGCACCGGCGCGAGAGCCTGCGTGCGAGCAAGATCATGGCCGAGCGTGCGCTCGCGCACCCCAAGATCTCGTTCGTCTGGAACACCGTCGTGGAAGCGGTCCACGGCGAGCATCATCTCGAGCGTCTCACGCTGCGCGACATCGAGCGCGATGAGGTTCGCGAGTTCGCGGCGGACGCGCTCTTCATCGCAATCGGCCACGATCCAAACACCGCAGCCTTTGCGGGTCAGCTCGATCTCGACGCGCAGGGCTACATCGTGTCCCCCGACGGGGTGCACACGAACGTCGTCGGCGTCTTCGTTGCGGGAGACGTCTACGACATCCGCTACAAGCAGGCCGTCACCGCCGCGGGCATGGGCTGCAAGGCCGCGCTCGAAGCGGAGAAGTTCCTCGAGCACGGCGTCGCTCACGCCGCGCACGCGCTGGCGACGTAGGCGCGCCCGCTACGGGGCGGCGAGTGCGCTCAGGATCGCGTCGGTCGCCGGTGTGCCGCGCTGGTAGAACGCGACGGTCCCCGTCGGCGCGATGCCGACGACGGTTCGATGGATGATCTTCAGCGACCCGAAACCGATCGTCGCGTCGTAGTCCCCAGCCGTTCGCAATCCGGCGTCGACGAGCAGGGGCGTGCGCAGGGCGTGCTTGTCGATGAAGCGCTGGTGCGAGTCTGCACTCCCGTTGTTAACGCCGAACACCGCGATGCCGGCGGCGCTGTAGCGATCCGCGTCGTCGCGCGCCGCGCACAGCTGCGCCGTACACCCCGGCGTTTGATCCATCGGATAGAAGATGAGGACGACCGGCTGCTTTCCGCGGAAATCTGACAGCGCGACGGTCGTGCCATCCTGCGCTTTGAGCGAGAAATCCGGCGCGACGTCACCCACGTTCAACTTGCCCACGGTTCTCCTCCGGACGTGACAGTGTGCGGACGGCGCAGCTTCGCGCAGAGGCCGGAGCGCGCCTCGTTCAACGGTCGCCGAAGAGTTCCATGAAGGCGCTGTCGACGTCGGCGAAGCGGAACTGATAGCCGGCTGCGACCGTCCGTTCGGGCAGCACGCGCTGACCTCGAACGACCGTGTCGGCTCCCTGGCCGAGCAGTGCCCGTAGCGCGAATTCGGGCACCGGCAGGATCGCGGGGCGGCGCACCGCGCGCGCGAACGCCTGCGTGAACACGGCGTTGAGTACCGGCTCGGGCGCCGTCGCGTTGTAGGGCCCGTTCCCCGCGTCGATTGCGTGCAAGTAGACGCCGACGAGGTCGTCGATGTGCACCCACGAGTACCACTGGCTTCCGCGCCCGATCGGGCCGCCCAGCCCAATGCGAAAGATCGGTAGCAGCTTTGCGAGGGCACCGCCGTCGGTCCCGAGCGCGATGCCGGTGCGCACGCACGCAACGCGACAGCCCAACTCGACGGCGCGCGCCGCCTCCGCTTCCCATGCGCTGCACACCTCGGCCAAGAAGTCGCGGCCCGCCGGGCTGGACTCGACGAACGTGGCGGTCTCGCTCGTCCCGTAGTAACCGATTGCCGAGGCCGACACATACGCGCGCGGCTCGCTCGGGAGCTTGCGGAACCCATCGATGAGTGCGCGCGTCGCATCCACGCGGCTCGAACGGATGCGCGCCTTCGCCTGCGTGGTCCATCGTTGGGCGATCGTCTCGCCGGAGAGGTTCACGACGACGTCGGCGCGCTCGCACAGCCGAGCGGCGAATTCCGGATCGCGAAGCGATCCCGGAACGACGTCATCGCCGCGCTGGCGTAGCGCGGCGATGAGATGGCGGCCGACGAAGCCCGATGCTCCGAGGACGACGATGCGCACGGGCTACCGCGAGGCCGCGACGGCCGTTCCTACGTTGCGGCCGGCGCCGGCGAGGGGCTCGCCTTCGATGCGTGAGAGCGGCTGTGCTCCTGGGCGGCCGTCAGTGCGGGGGTGGCCGACGTGCTCCTCTGCGACTCGGATGAGCGTCTCGGATTTCTCATGGTGGAGAGGACGCATTGCAAAGATACTCCGGGCCGTATCGGGCCGTATGAGGATGACGCCTTGGCATGCGGTGCGGTGCGACGAGGCTCCTTCGAGGAGCGCACATGGCGGGCGGCTCGCGACGGCGTGCGGAAAGGGTGCTCGTGGCGATCCAGACCGGCGACGTGCGGGCAGCGGGGACGCATCCCGAACCCTCCGCTGCTTCGCACTCCGCGTGGCACTTGCGGGGACTCACGGTCATCTCGCTCGCGCACGGGGTGTCGGACTTCTACTCGGGCGCAGTTCCATTCATAATTTTCTTCGTGGTCACGCGCGCGCATCTCTCGCCCGCCTATCAAGGCGCGCTCGGCTTCGTATGGTACCTCACGAGCTCGATCGTCCAGCCGCTCTTCGGCGCCTACTCGGACCGGCGTGGACGCTGGTGGTTCATGCCGTCCGCGATCCTCCTGACGGTCGTCGCGGTATCGTGTGCCGGCGTCGCGAACTCGCTGCCCGCCCTCGTCGCGTGCATCGTCGCCGGCGGCCTCGGTTCGGCGATCATGCATCCGGAGGCCGGGAAGTACTCGGCGATGCTCAGCGGCGCGCGCCGGGCGGGCGGCATCTCGATCTTCCAGATCGGCGGCCAAATCGGGTACGCGGCGGGACCCGCCGTCGTCGCCGTGCTGCTCGCTCGCTACGGCGGAACCGGTACGCTCGTCCTCGCGGCGCCGGGCGCGCTCGCGGCAGCCATCCTCTTCGTCGCGATGCGCCGAGTCGATCGCACGGCCGTGCGCGCTCACAAGGCCGCGGCCGTCGCCGCGCGAGGCGGCGCCGTCGACCGCTTCGGTGTGACGCTGCTGGTTGCGAGCACTGGCCTGCGCTACTTCACGACCGCCGCATTCATGACGTACCTACCGAATCTGCTCGTTGCGCGCGGTGCAACGCTCCCCGCGGCCGGCCAGATCGTGAGCGCGTTCCTGCTCGTGTCGGCGTTCGGTCTCTTGGCGGGCGGCTATCTCGCCGACCGATATGGCGCCGTGGCCGTATCGGTGGCGAGCCTCTGCGGAGCGGTTCCGTGTCTCCTCGCGTTCTTCGCGCTCGGTGGCTGGCCGGCACTTGTGCCGCTCTTGCTCGCGAGCGTGCTGCTCGCGGTGCAGAACGCGCCGGGCGTCGCGCTCGTGCAGTCGATGCTGCCGCGGAACCTCGGCATGGCCCTCGGCCTGATGAACGGCGTCGCGTTCGGAGCGGGCTCCGCGCTCGTCGCCGTCGTCGGCCTTCTGGTGGCGCGCCTGGGTGCCGGCGCGTCGCTGGAAGCGGTGGCGTTCGCACCGCTCGTCGCAGCGGCGCCGTACCTCGCCGTGCGGCGCCGGCGGCACGAGCCGTGAGCGCGATCTTCGCGCGCTCGTTCGCGATCGCGCTCGTGCTCGCCGCGATCGTCGTCCTGCTGCCGGCCTAGCCCCCCTCGCCCGCGAGCTGGCCGAGAAACTCGGCATGCTTGAGCGGGCGCGAGAACATCGGATAGTTCTTGTCGACGGCCATGCGCTGCTCTTCCTCGCTGAGCGTGGCCGTGCAGTCCGTCAGCGTGACGACGTTGTAGCCCTTCTCGTATGCCGTGCGCATCGTCGACTCCACACAGCAGTTCGTCAGGAAGCCGCCGAGTGCGATCGTCGTAATTCCGCGGCTGCGCAGGATGAAGTCGAGGTTCGTGCTCGCGAAGGCGTCCAGCCCACGCTTGCCCTCGATCACGATGTCGCCGCCGTCCGGTGTCAGGTCCTCGACGATCTCGGCGCCCCACGTGCCCTTGCGGAACGATTTGCTGTCGACGACGCCTTTGAGGATACCGTATGGCTCGGATGTGAGCTCGTGGTAGTCGTCGGTAAAGGTGATCGGCGCATGGACGATCATCGCCCCGAGCGCCCGCGCCCGCTCGACGGTTTCCTTCGTGTTCTCGAGCATCTGGGTGGAGTCCATCACCGGCTTCACGGCGTCGTGGAGGGTGCCACCCGGCGATGTGAAGTCGTTCTGATACTCGATGAGGACGACCGCTGTTGTCGTGGGATCCATCGTTGTCGTGCATCCTTTCGCTTGGGGAAACTATGGCCGGTTGGAAACGGTGGCCGGCGTCCTCAGCGCAGCGCGCCGAGCAAGGCGCGGCTTTCCGCGTGCAGGCGCTGTTCGAACACCTTTGGATGGGTCAGGTAGAAGAGGCACATCGCATTGAGCAGGAACCCGTGCCAGTCGGGATGCGCGATCGTACGTAACCGCGCGGCCGTCTCGCGCACCATCGCCCGCACGCGGTCCACGGCCTCGGCCGTCGTCGCATAGCAGGCAACGAAGTTGAGCTCGCGGTGTTCGGCATCCTCCGCCTGGTCGATGAAGTAATCCAGCAGGATGTGCACGGCCGAGACGCTCGGGAAATAGGCGTCGAACGTCGCCTCAACGTCGCTCACCCGGAGGCGCGGCTGCGATGCGAGCAGCAGCATCGCGAACACGGGCAGCGACGAGCCGCAACCGGCGGCGAACTCCCACCAGTACAGGCCCGGGAAGCGCAGTCGATGCTCGGCGTACCACTGCTCGCAGTTGCTCTCGCGCTCGCTCGGAGGCAAGTGCTTGCGCGACTGCAACTCGCAGTAGAATGCGGCGGCCTCGGCGATGCGCGGTGCGACCGCGGCGTAGTTCGGGAGCGCGGCGATGCCCGCGCGCGTCGACTCGACCAGGAAGCGCAGGTATCCGCCGTCGTCGCGCTGCGGCCCGTCGCGGTAGTAGTCGCGCAGCCGGCGCTCGGGCGCAACCGCATCGACGAGCGCCTCGTGCAGCGTCGCATAGGCCGCGGGGGGCACGTTCTCGAGGCGGTCGCAGAGGTTGTCGAGGTAGTCGTAGATCGTCTCGAGCGGCGCGACGATGTCGACGTACCGCTGCGCCGCGACCCCGTCCAGGAACGTCGCCAGGATGCTGCCGCCTTGGACGTGGTACGCCTTGTGGTCGATACTGTCGAGCGCCTCCTTGCGCAGGGCCGCATCGGGAATGCGGAGGGCGCGGTCGCGGAGCGAGTGCAGCCTCCGGGACGCGCGCGGCACGATGATCCCGAGGAAGCGCGCCATGTTGAACCAACCCGACGGCCCGAGCGCGATCAGCCGCCGAAAGCGCGACGGCCGCGCGAGAACGGTGGCGGTGGTGGCGACGATGTCGCGCCAGATCATATGCCGCCCACGAAACGTCCGGGCGCGAGCGTCCCCCGAGGGTCGAAGCGCTCCTTGAGTGCCCGCATCGTCGCGAGCGACGCGGGCGGCGGTCCCCATGCGTCGAGCCGGTCGCGTACTGCGTCCGGCGACGAAAGCAGGACGATGCGGCCGTACGCGTCGTGGAACGCCTCGTCGAGTAGCACGATCCGCGCCGCGAACGCGTCGCGATCCGGTGCGCTCGCGCGCGCGATGATGTCCCCGTTGCGCACGTCGCACATCGTCTCGCACGTGAGGTCGTGGCGCCGTGCCACGCGACCCACGCCCGCGCAGCGTGCCTCCGCGTCGCTCGGAAGCCCGAGCCAGCGGTACGTTGCGGAACGCTCGGCGAGCGGCGTGACGCAGGCGTCGATCGCGCGTTGCAGGGCGTCGCCGGCACCCCGATCGACGATCGTCGTCGCGGGAACGCCCGCCGCACCGAGTGCCGAGCGCAGCTCGCGCGTCGCGCGATCGACGGTCGCGGCGGAGCCCTCGTAGACCAGCAGCAAACGGCCGTCGCTCCCATCGGTGCCACCGACTTCGTGGAAGCCGCGCACGGCAAGCGCGACCGTCGGCTCCATCTCCAGGCCGCGAACGTGCGCGATCGCCCGCTCTCGCGTGCCGTCCGGCAGGGCGGCGATCGCCGCTCGCTGCGCCTGCGGGATCGGAAGCGTCTTGAAGTTGACGACGGCGAGTGCCGCGAGCGTTCCGAGCGAGCCCGCGTAGAGCTTGCTCATGTCGTAGCCCGACACGTTCTTGACGACCATGCCGCCCGCTTTCGCCACGGTGCCGTCCGCCAGCACGGCGGTCGAGCCGATGACGAGATCTCGCGGACGGCCGTATGCGCCGCGGCGCGGACCGAGCCAGCCGCCGGCGAGGGCGCCGCCGACCGTCCCGCGGGCGGGGAACGGTGCGTCCAGCGGGACGAACTGGCCGTGACGTGCCAGCGCTCGCGCGAGCGCGCCGAGCGTCGTTCCCGCGCGCACGGAGATCGTGAGATCGTGATGCTCGTACGTCACGATGCCGGCGACGCGGCGCAGGTCGACGGCGACGTCGAAGCGCGACGGCGCCGCGCCAAGGCGCTGCAGCGTTCCACCGCCGAACAGCACGACCGCCTCGCCGCGCCCGTCGCTCTCGCGCAGCTCGGCCGCCAGCGCGTCGACGTCGCCCGGTGCTGCGACGCGCTGCGGCATGTGCCCCGCGATCGCGTATGCTTCAGGAGCGGCCGTCTCGGCCGAACGAAGCGGCGTTCGCCGCACCCTTACAGCCACGCGTCCCCCGCTGCGATGCCGGAGCCGCCGCGCGGCGGCCGCACCTCCCCGCACGATGCGCCACTCGGGAAGATCTTGTCGGGATTGAAGTGCTGCGCGGGGTTGAACACGTCGCGGACGCGCGCCATCGTCGCGAGGTCGGCGGCCGAGAACACATACGGGAGCGTCTCGCGCTTCTCGAAGCCGATGCCGTGCTCGCCACTGATCGTGCCGCCGAGCTCGATGCACGCAGTCAGGATGTCGATCCCCGCGGCCACGACCGCCTCGGCCTGCCGGCGGTCGCGGCGGTCGAAGAGCAGCAGGGGATGCAGGTTCCCGTCGCCCGCGTGAAAGACGTTGCCCACGGCGAGGTCGTGGTCGCGCGCGATCGCCTCGACGGCGTGCAGCGCGTTCGGCAGCTTCGAGCGGGGCACGCACGCGTCTTGGATGTAGTAGTTCGGTGCCAGCCGGCCGATCGCGCCCGCCGCGCCCTTTCGCGAGGCCCACAGCGCCTCGCGCTCGCGCGCTTCGCGCGCCGTCCGCCATGAAAGCGCGCCGTGTTCGCGCGCGATCCGCGAGAGCGCCGACTCGTTCGCATCCATGTCGTCGGCGGCGCCCGCGATCTCAACGAGCAACACGGCGCCCGCGTCGGTCGGGAAGCCGGCGTGATAGTGCGCCTCGACCGCTGCGACGATGAGGGCGTCGATGATCTCGAGCGCCGTCGGGACGATGCCCGCGCCGATGATTGCCGACACCGCGGCCGACGCGGCTTCGACGTCGCCGAACGCGGCCACGCAGACACGCACCTCCGCCGGCAGCTTGAGCAACCGAACGTCGATCGCGGTGATCACGCCCAAGGTTCCCTCGCTGCCCACCAGGGTGCCCGTCAAGTCGTAGCCCGCGTCGTCGATGGACGTGCGCACGACCTCGCCGTCCTTGTCGACGAACTCGAGGCCGAGCACGTGATTCGTCGTCGTGCCGTACGAGAGGCAATGCGGACCGCCCGCGTTGGTTCCCACGTTGCCACCGATCGTCGAGATCTTCTGGCTCGACGGGTCCGGCGCGTAGAAGCATCCGAGCGGCTCGGCGGCCCGCGAGAGGTCGAGGTTGATCAGTCCCGGCTGCACGCGGGCGCGCCGGTTCGCGATGTCGAGTTCGAGGATGCGATTCATCCGCGCGAACGAGATCACGACGCCGCCCTGTGTCGGCACGGCGCCGCCGCAGAGGCCCGTCCCCGCGCCGCGCGCGACGATCGGCGCACCGCAGGCCTTCGCGATCCGCACGGTCGCGCTCACCTCGCGCACGTCGCTGGGAATCACCGCGGCGCTCGGCGACCGGCCCTCGGTGTAGGCGTCGTATGCGTAGACCGCGAGGTCCTCCGGTTCCGTCTTGACGGCGTCCGCACCGAGGGCGCGCACGAGGCGCTCGGCCAGGTCGCGCGCCGCCGTACCGGGTTCCACCGTAGACTCCTACGCAAGCGTGCAGAACGGTTCCTGGCCCCTTGCCCCCCACCCGGCCGAAGAGGCGTGAAACGCCGGGCGGCTGGGTAACGTTTCCGCAGTGAAGGCCGGCCCGGCGCCGACCTGCCGATTCCTTTCCGCCATCATCGTCCGAGGTATCATCTACGTGAAGATTCGCACTCTCTTGACCGCCGTCGCGCTTGCCGGCTCGCTGGTCGCCTCAGTCACCACGTCCGCCTTCGCCATCACGCTCGAGTCGGGCACGCAGATCCAAGGTGTCCTGCAGAGCGAGCTGTCGAGCAAGTCCGCGAAGGACGGCGACACGTTCACGATGACGACGTTGAACGCGACGGACGCCGGCGGCCAGCCGATCCACGCGACGATCTACGGACACGTTTCCGAGGTCGTGTCGTCGAGCTATTCGCACAAAGCGCACATGAAGCTCAACTTCGACCGCATCCGCCTGGCCGACGGAACGAGCGCACCGCTCAACGCGTCGCTGCTCGCCGTCGACAAGAAGCAGAACACGAACGCCCTGCGCGTCGCCACCGAGGTACTCGGGTCGATGATCGCCGGCAACATCGTCGGGAAGGCGATCGGCACGAACATCGGCGGCATCGTCGGAACGGGCGCCGGTATTCTGTATGCTGCGAACACGGCATCCGACGTCGTCATCCCACAGAACGCGAACATCAAGATCCAATTGAACTCGCCGCTCAACACCCGCGAGCAGGCGACGTACTAACCGAGCGGACGTCACCCTAGTACAGAAAGTAGCGCGCGCGGGAGGCCGGGGACTCGCGGGTTGCGGCCACCCCCCCCGCCAGGGTTTCGGCGACCCCGAGCCCGTCCGCCAGACCCGGGCGGAGCACGTCCGTTCCCCAGTCGCGGTCGAGGCCGTCCGCGTGCACGGCGATGACGCCCGGCGCGACGCGGCGCACCGCGACCAGCAATTCGACGGCCGTCCGCACCGCGCGAAACGCGCGCTCGTCGACGATGACGAGTTCCACGCCGGTCAGCGTCTTGCCGGCCCAGAACCCCGCGAGCGGGGACCATGCGGCTGGGCGGAAGTGCACGCCGGGAATCGGCCGCGCGTTGAGGACGTCGGCCAGGCGTTCGCCATCCACGTGAGCGGCGCCGGCAAATGCGAACGGCTTCGTCGTGTTGCTTCCGTTGTTCACGCCCGCCTCGTCGATCAACCCCGTGGCCGGGTAGAGCAGCGCGCTGCGCCAGTCCGGAATGTTCGGAGACGTCTGGACCCAAGCGAGGCCGGTGTCGGGCCACAGCATGTCCCGCCGGTACCCGCGCATCGGGACCACGCGCAGGGCGCAGCCGATGCCGAAGCGGTCGTTGCACAGGCGCGCGAGTTCGCCGATCGTCAGGCCGTGCCGCATTGCAATCGGATAGAGGCCGATGAACGACGCGTACTTCGGGTCGAGGACGGGGCCCTCGACGATGTCGCCGCCGATCGGGTTCGGCCGGTCGAGGACCCAGACGTCTTTGCCGAGTGCCTTGGCCGTTTGCATCACGTAGACCATCGTGGAAGCGTAGGTGTACGCGCGGGCACCGACGTCCTGAAGGTCGATCAGGATCACGTCGATGCCCGCGAGCATTGGCTCGCTCGGATGGCGTGTCGCGCCGTAGAGGCTGTAGACCGGCAGGCCGCTGCGCTCGTCCGTGTACGATGCGACATACGAGCCGGCCGGCCGGTCGCCACGCAGCCCGTGCTCGGGTGCGTAGAGTGCCCGCAAGCAAATCTGCGGGTTGCGCCGCACGGCGTCGACGACGGACTCCAACTGACCCGTGACGCCCGCCTGATTCGTGACGATGCCGACGC
>Ga0302326_10031705_pt1 | contig 10552 bp, 9 predicted proteins | sample Palsa_T0_3_FD_202264 | JGI IMG/M metagenome (GOLD analysis project Ga0302326, IMG submission 202264) | Peat permafrost microbial communities from Stordalen Mire near Abisko, Sweden - Palsa_T0_3 | ecosystem: Environmental > Terrestrial > Soil > Palsa > Peat permafrost | place: Sweden: Abisko...
CGTCCACAGGTCGAGTTCGGCGGCAGGCACGCGCAGTCTCACCTGCGTCGATCCCGAGAGCTGTCCCAACGCCACGCGCACCGCCCCGGTCAGCAGCAGCGGGTCCATCTGCGCTTCGCGGCGCAGAATGCGCGCCGCCACGGCCAGTGCCAGCTCCACCACTTCCCGCTCCACCGCGTGCAGGAAGCGGTCCCGCTCCTGGGTGAAGCTTTGAATCAGCTCGGCTGCCTGGCGCTGCCGCTCCAGGGACGCGGCAGACAGCGCGGCGGCGTGCGCGGCGCGTTCCGCCTGCCGCCCCTCCTGCTTACCTTGCTCCCGCCCCGCCTCGAAGGCCCGGCGCGTCTCCTCGACGAGCCGCTGGTCGAATTCGCTGCGCAAGTCCGCCTCAGCAGTCGCTTGAAGATGGTCGCCGGCGGACGGCTCCATTGCATCTTCTTCACCGGCCGGCGCTCCCCACCCCTCGAACAGGGTCAACGGGTGCGCTTCCGGTCCAGCCGGATATTGAAAGACCTCCACGTGCCCGGATGCCCCGCTTTTCGTTGCCGACTCCGTTAGTTCCAAGAATTCTCCCAACGAGGGGTTAGGGATTAGTGGTTAGGGAACAGGTGTCAAGCAAAGCCGTAGTCCTCAGTCCCTAGTCCCTCAGTCCCTGTTCCCTGATCCCTGTTCCCTGCCTCTTTCACGCCAGCATCTCGTCCCCGGTTTCGAGCTTCAGAACCACCTTGCCCTCGGCTTCCAGGCGCCGGGCCAGGTTGAGAATCTCCTGCTGCGCCTGGGCCACCTCGCGCGAACGCACCGGACCCAGGACTTCCATGTCTTCCTTCATCATCTCCACCGCCCGCGAGCTCATCGACTTGAAGATCTGGGCGCGCAAATCGTCGTTGGCCCCGCGCAGCGCCATGGCCAGTTGCCGCTTGTCCACCCCGGAGACGATCTCGCGAATGGTGGCCGGCGGCACCGTCACCAGGTCTTCAAAGGTAAACATCAAATTGCGGATGCTCAGCGCCAGCTCCGGCTGGCCTTCCTCAATCGTCTCCAGGATTTTCTTCGATTCCTCGGCGTTCACCCGGTTCAGCAGGTCGGCCACCGCCTTGAACCCGGAGTAGCTCTTGCGCGCCGTGTCCCCCATGCTCTCCAGGCGCCGGTGCAGAATGTGAGCCACCTTCTGCGCCATCTCCGGAGAAAACTGCCGCATCTCCGCAAGGCGCTGAATCGAAACAACTTTATGGTCTTCGCTCAGGTTGTCCAGCACCTGCGACGCCCGCTTGGGGTCCAGGTGCGCCAGAACCAGCGCAATAGTCTGCGGATGCTCGGCGTCCAGCAGCTTGCCCAGTTGCTGCGGGTCGGTGCGCTGCAGCTTGGCCAGGTTGCCCTGCGCCGCCTCCTGCGAGCGCCGCACCTGCATCAGCAGATCGTCGGCCCGCTCCTTGCCGAAGGTCTCCATCAGCAGGCGGCTGGCGTAGTCCAGGCCCCCATGCATCACGAATCCCTGCGTTTCCAAGAGCTGCCAGAACTCCTCCAGCACCTCCGCCGACAGCTCCGGCGAAATCCCTTTCAGGTCGGCCAGTTCCTCGGTCAGATTCTGGATATCCGTCTCCGGCAAAACGCGCAGAATCTCCCCGGCCAGTTCCTCGCCGACCGCCACCAGCAGAATGGCGGCCTTGCGCACGCCGGATAGACTCGCCGACACGCGCTGCCGTGCCTGCCCGGTTTCACTCTCCTGATCGGCCAAGGCCTTGTCCTCTCCCTTCCAGGCGACTCTAATCCGCGCATCGGCTCCGTGCCCCATCCATTGTGCGTTCTTAGCACAATGGGTGGGAGACCCCCGTCCCTCTCCCAGCCGTTCATCCCACCATCCAACCCGCGGCCTAGTCGGAGTGAATCCAGCTCTGCAGCAGCCGGGAACTCTGCGTCGGTTCGCGCTTCAAATGCCCGCTCACCTGCTCGAAGATCTCCTGCACCCGCTGGCGCTCAGGATCGATTTCGATCGCCTCCGGAGCCTTCAAAACCGGAGCCGCCGCAGCCGTCAGCCCGGCCTCCAACTCCCTGCCGGGGCCTTTGGCCAGGGCGGGGGGTTGCGACCGCGCATGGCGCAAGGCCGGGCGCACGCCAAAGGCCAATACCACCAGCACTCCGCCCATCAGGGCCGCGTACTTCACCAGCACCGGCGAATGCTCCGCCGTGGCCAGCACCTGGCCGGGCAGCGATGCCGGCTGCGCGGTGCGGTTCTCCTCGAAGGCCAGGTCCTGAACCGTCAAATTGTCTCCGCGCGCCTGGTCGAAGCCCACCGCCGCCTGCGCCAGCGCGGTCAGCTCGCGCAACTCGTCGGCGGAGCGCGGCTGCCACTGCGCCGCCTTGCCCTTGGAAGCCATCTGCGCCAGCCGGTCGTTGACCACGATGGCCGCGGTCATGCGCCGCACCCGGCCGGGGTTCTCCATCAGGTGGCGCACGGTCTTCGAGGCGCCGTAGGTTCCCGACTCCGTCTTGGCCGACTGCGGCGGCGTGGTTTGCTGCGGATACACCGGCAGAGCCTGGGAGTTGGGTGCGTTCGAGGCCGTTCCCGGAACTCCGGCGGCCACCGGCTGGGGCCCTGTCGTCTGGTCCGTGCGCTGCATGGAAAGAGTCACGGTCTGGGTGGGATCGTAGGTTTCCTGGGTTTCGTCGCTCGAGGTCTGAACGTAGTCCAGCGTCACCGAAGCGCGCACGTTGCCGGCTCCGGTTACCGGCTCGAGCGTTGAAACCAGCTTCTCTTCCAAGGCCTCCTCGGCGCCCAAACGCAGCATTTCAGCGCTCTTCGGACCGAGCGGAAGATTCCCCGCCGCATCCACCAGCACCACCCGGTCCGGCGTCAGACCGTCCACCGCCGAGGACACCAGGTTGCGAATCGAGTCGGGTTCTCCGTCCGCCAGGTTGCGATGGCGCAGCTTCAACACCACCGAGGCCTTGGCAGGACGCTCCTGCTCGCGAAACAGCGAGTCGTGGGGCATTACCAGGTGAACCCGCGCCGACTCCACATCGGCGAGCGACCCCACCGTGTGCTCCAGCTCTCCCTCGAGAGCCCGCTGGTAGTTCACCTGCTCGTCGAACTCCGAACCCACCCAGTTGGGTTTGTCGAAGATCTCGAATCCCAGCCGCCCGCTCTTGATGCCGCCCTTGGCCGCGGTCGCCAGCCGCGCCTTGTCCAGTTGATCGGCCGGAACCCGGATTCCCCCGCCGGCGGTCGCGTCGTAGGGAATCAGCGCCTGGGCAAGAATCTGCCCGGTCTGGCGCGCATCCTCCGGGTCCAGGTCCGCATAGAGGGTGCGCCAGTCGGTGCGCAAACCGTACCAGAGCAGCCCGCCCATCAGGCCCGCAAGCAGCGCCGCCCAAGTCAGCGCCCAGCGCCGCTGCGCCGGCTGCATGGTGGCCCAGCGCACCCGTGCAAGGTCCCACACGCCCGCCAGCCGGTCCGCCCACGGAAGCTGGCCCGGCATGGGCGCTGCGCTCTTCTCCAACTGTGTTGCCATGGCCATGATCCGGTTGCCCCGCCCACTCGCTGACTCGCTCTCCCCGTCAAGCGGGGGTTAGCTTGCCGATTTCATTTGAAACCCGCCGGAAGTCTCTACGAACCCGTACAAAAACTGGGATTTGCCCACGTTCAACCCGGCACAAACGCTCCGTGCCCCATCCATTTGCGTTTTTTGCGAATGGGTGGGAGACCAGAAACTCAACTGCCCTTTGAACAGTTTTTGGATAGGCCCTAGAACTGCATCCCGATTACCGACTGGTAGGCCTGCACCGCCTTGTTGCGCACCGCCAGCGTCAGTTCGAAGGCCATGCTCGCCTTCTGCGTGGCAATCATCGCCTGGTGCACGTCCACGCCGCTGCCGGTCATCAACCCCGTCACCGCGGTCGCTGCCTGGCCCTCCAGTTGATTCACCTGCCCCACCGCGTCCGTCAAAAGATCGCTGAACGGAGCTGGCGCAGTTGCCTGGCCAGGAGGCGAAGGCAGCGATGGCAGGCCTCCGCCCACTCCGGACAATCCGGGAACTGCGGCGGCGATCGGGTTTGTGATCGTTAGCATCGGCTCTCTCACTCCTTATCACGGAAGCAGCCGCAGTCTGCAATCCCCGGCTACGACTTGGCGATCTCCAGCGCCGACGCGATCATGCCTTTCTCGGCCTGCACGGCGGAACTGTTCAGACCATATGCACGTGTCGCCCCCATCAGGTCCACCATCTCTGTGAGGGGATTAATGTCCGGATACGAGACATATCCGTCCGGCCCCGCATCGGGATGGCCCGGATCGTAGCGCTTGAGCGGCGGAGCCGGGTCTTCGACCACCTGGGCGACGTGCACGCCCGGCGCGACCGCTCCCGATCCCGGCAAACCGAGGGTGGGCAACGCAGCCGCGGCCAGCGAACCGGCCTCCGGCCCCCCGGATGCCGCGTTCATGGCGCTCAGGAACCCCGATTCCGGCGGATTGGCGGCAAACACCACATGCTGCCGCCTGTAGGGACCGCCGGAAGCCGTACGCGTCGTCTCCGCATTGGCCATGTTGGCCGCCACTACTTCGGCGCGCATGCGCTCGGCCTGCATGGCGCCGCCCGAGGTTTCCATTGTCCCGAAAAGGTTCATCGGCATCGCTCCTGGTCAAACCGCTTTCAGCCGTCGACCGATAGCTGTCAGCTTTCAGCTGTTAGCTGCTTCTCTACTTGTCGGCGTGAATGGCGTCCATCATGGTCTGGTTCTGCTCCCGCAGCAGGGCCACGCCCACCTTGAACTTCAACTGCGCCTCGGCCAGGCGAAGCCCCTCGCGGTCCATCGAAACATTGTTGCCATCCGGCCGCGCAATCAGCCCGTCCACCTCTCGCACCCGCGGTTTCCCGGCCGGCCTGCCCTGGTCCACGCCGTTCAGGGCCTCGCGCATCTCCGCCTCGAAGTCCAGCCCCACGGTGCGGTAGCCGGGCGTATCCACATTGGCCATGTTGGCCGCCGTCAGTTTGATCTCGCTGGTGGCCACATCCAGGTAGCGCCCGATCTGCTCGCCCAGCCGGGTATCGATTTCCATGCTCATCCTGCCTCCACTTTCCGGTTTCAACCAGGTCGGTTCAATTCACCGTGCTGCCAAAGTCGATTTCGTGCATGGTCAGCAGGGGCTCGTCGCCGGCCAGGATGGCCGCCCGCTCCAGCACGTGTTCGAGTTCGCGGACATTCCCCGGCCAGCCGTGCGCGGCAAGCTTGGCCAGCGCGGGCTGGTCGATGCGCTTGATCGGCGCCTCCCGGCCCATCTTCTTCAGAAAGTGCTCCACCAGCAGGGTCAGATCCTCAAGGTGCTCGACCAGCGACGGCGTACGGATCAAAAAGACGGCCAGCCGGTAATAGAGGTCGGCGCGAAAGGCGCCCGTCTGCGTATGTTCGGCCAGGGGGCGGTGGGTGGCGGCCACAATGCGCACATCCACCTTCACCGTCTCGTTGTCTCCCACGCGCTGCAACTCGCTGCATTCCACAAAGCGCAAAAGCTTGGATTGCAGGGCCAACGGCATCTCGCCAATCTCATCCAGAAACAGTGTCCCCCCGTCGGCCGACTCGATCCGCCCCACCCGTCCATGCACCGCGCCCGTAAAGGCGCCCCGCGTGTGCCCGAAAAGCTCGGCTTCAAGTAAAGCTTCAGGAATAGCGGCACAATTGATGGCAACAAAGGGCTTTTTGCTTCTGGCCGATAACCGGTGCAAGCCCTCGGCCACCAGTTCTTTGCCGGAACCGGTTGGGCCCTCGATCAGAACCGGCGTCATGCGCTGGGCTACGAGGCGAATGCGGCGGCTCACCTCCAGCATGCAGGTGGCGTTGCCGATCAGCTCGGGAAGCCGGTCAATGGCCTTCTGTTCCGCAGCCGGCGCCTGGGCCGGTCTGGGTGTTTCCGTGCGGATGGGAACAGCCCTGATGAGGCTGGTCTGCGGGCGGGCGGGGAGGACGACACCGTCCGGCACTGCCCCGTTGCTCTGGTTCGAGTCCGGCAGCAGCGGCGCTGGATGAAGCGCCGCGTCGAATTGCGCCGGCCCGGCCGCATAATTGGTCAGCACCGGCGCCGTATTCCACACCGCTGTGTCGGTCTCCTGCGACCGGCGCAGGGCGTAGAGCAGTTCCTGGCGGTAGGGGCCGCGCGGGCTTTCTTCGCCGCTCAGGCCGGAGGCAGTCACCAGGTCCACCTGGGGAAACCGGTCCCGGAAGTCGGAAAGAAACTCGGCCAGGTCCAGATCCGGCAGCCACGAGTCGACAATCACCGCCTCGGGAACAACGGACTCGGCCTCCTTCCAGGCCTGTGCCCCGCCCTCCGCCTCGCGCACCTGCCAGCGCAGCCCGGTAAGGATCTCGGAGAGCCTTTGGCGAAAGCTCGAGTCGGCGCTTGCCAGCAGCGCGGTGCGCGTCCGGGGGCGAGGCGCAACGGGAAGCAACGGAACGGGAACGGGCTGCATCGATGGTCTCCTTGGCAAGGAAATGAATAAGGCTTAGAGCAGTTCAGAAATCAGGCCGACGGTGGAGATCCGGGTGGGAATCGGAGCCAGCCCTTCGGGCACGGCGAGGTCCACCACGGCCTCAGTGGGGGCCTCGGCCGCTTCCGCGGGGACCGTATAGCCCTGGCCGCGCACTGTCCGGATCAGTTGGCCGGGAGGCGGATCGTTCAGCTTGCGGCGCAGATAGTTCACATACACATCCACGATGTTGGTGGTCTGCGCCGGCTCCAGGTTCCACACCGCATCCAGCAGTTCCACCCGCGAAACGCACTGCCCGCGATTGAGCATCAGGTGCTCCAGCAGGGAAAACTCCTTGTTCGTCAGCACAATCGAGACCGCGCCGCGCCGCGCCGTATGGTCCAGCCGATCCAGTTCCAGGTCCCCGGCGCGCAACTGCAGCCGGGCCTCCCGCTTGCGCCGGAGCAGCGCCCGGCAGCGCGCCCGCAGCTCATGTAGGCTGAATGGCTTGAGCATCAGGTCGTCGGCGCCCAGGTCAAGGCAGCGGACGCGCGTGTCCACCTCCTGCCGGGCGGTCAGCACCAGCACCGGAAGGTCGGCGTCCAGCGCCCGCACCTCTTTGAGCGCCTGCTCCCCATCCTTGACCGGCAGGTTCAAATCCAGGATGGTCAAATCCGGCAGATCCTGCCGGAACGCCTCCACCGCCTGCTCCCCGTCGCCAGCCACGCGAACCCGGTGCCCTTCAGCCTCCAGGCCCCGCGTCAAAAAAAGCCCCAGCGCTTTGTCGTCTTCGGCAATCAGTATCCTCATGGCAACCTTTCTCTCCGGAAACATTCCCGACCTGCGCTGCTTGCCTGCATCCAACCGCCCCACCGGGGGCTGCTCGTTTAAGCGGGGACTAATGAAGGACCCACCTTCACAGTCCCTCGGGGGGGGAGGAAACTCAAGAGTGAAAAGGAAAGAATTTTGGGGACGATTCCTGAAGCGGGCGCGCGCTGGAATCCAGTCCTGAATTGGGCGGCGAAAACGCGACCGTCCTCACACTCATTGAGGCAGAATCTTCCCGGGGATTGTTTCCGGTTTCGAGTTCCTTGGAACCTGTCCAACAACTGGGATTTGCCCGCTTCCAACCCGGGACAAACACTCCGTGCCCCATCCTTTCGCGTTCTTGGCGAAAGGGTGGGAGACCACGAACCCCAAACCAGCCCTCGTTGAACTCAGTTCCTGGGCCGGTTCTTAGACTTCTCTATCTTCTATAAAGCGCGCGTCAGCCCGGCCTCGCGGCATTGCCGCCCTGCGCTCATTGAACGCTGGTTTAGCGCCGCCCGCCGGCTCCTTCGGCCCGCGCAGCGGATTTACGCGCATACATCGCTGCGTCGGCCCGCGCCAGAAGGTCGTTCATCCTCTCGCCCCGCCGGTGCTCCGCCAGGCCGATCGAAGCCTCCAGTTTCAGCTTCATCGGGCCGCTCCTCGACTGCACCGGATAGCTTCCGCAGACCCACTCCCGCAGCCGCTCAATCTGCGTTTCGGCGTCGCCCAGCCGGGAGCCGAGCACCAGGATAAACTCGTCCCCGCCCCAGCGGCCATTCACATCCGTCGACCGGCAGGCCGATTTCAATTCCCCGGCAAACTGGCGGAGCAGATCGTCGCCCACCAGGTGACCGTGCACATCGTTCACGCGCTTGAAATCGTCGATGTCCACAATGGCCACGGAAAGCGGCCCGCCGGCCCGGATGCGCCGCTCGATCTCGTTCTCCACCCAGGATCGGTTGCGCATGCCGGTGAGGGCGTCTTTCGAGGCCAGCTCCTCGGCTTCTTCCAGCTTGGTCTGATAGACCGAGACTTCGGCCTTCAGCGCCGCAATTGCCTGTTTGCCTTCCGACGCCATTCTGTCCAGGGACGTCTTCAGGTCCGCCGCGCTTTTTTCAATCGACGAGCGGATCTCGGTCAGGTCGTCGAGGCTGGCAATCTTCTTCAGCCGCGTGGTCACTTCGCTCAGTTGCCCGGCGCAGCGCTGGTCGCGCTCGCCCACGGATTCGGCCGTGCGCGCCATCACGATCAGCAGGTCTTTCACCTCGGAGGTCTTCAGGCGGTAGTGCGACGCTGTGCTCCTGCCCCAGTCCTGCAAGCGCTCCTGGACACCCTTTTCCGTAGCTTCCAGGGCCGCGCGGCTGGTGTCGCCGGAGAGCTTTTCCTCCAGCTTGGCCAGACTCTTCAACAGTCCCGGACCCAGCGCCGGACAGGCTTCCACGCCGCAGGAACCCATCTCGCGCAGCGCGGACTGGTACGCGGCAATGGCCACGGGAAGAAGAGCGCCCTTGTCCTTGTCGCGAAGAGCTTGAGCGGTTGGATCAATCGCCGGGATGCCGGTTTCTTCCGGAGCGATCTGTGCGGAATCCCAATATTTCTTCAGTGAAATCATCGACCCTCGCGGCGTCCGGGCGCAAAAGGAGCGCGCACAGACCCTTGCTTCTTTCTATCGGCACATTCCGCTCCGCGCATTAGTGCTATCTAATGCAACCTTTGTCCGGGGTCCCTGGAATGGCAATCCCAAACAGGCAAAGCTGAAATCGATCCGCCCTTGCCGATGGATGAGAGGATACCCACCCGCTGACTTGCTGACTTGCCATCCCCGCGAAGCGGAGCTGTCTCGCTGCCTTGTTCGCATCGCCGCACCCGTACAATCTGAAGAACGCGCAGTTTGAAACGGAAGGACCTTTCGCCTGACCAGAGCCGAACCAGTGACCGAACTACGGGAACAGGGCGTCGTCCTGTTGCGCGATATCTTCCAAAGGGATTCTCTAAACCTTCTGAAAGAGGCGGCCGAGCGCTGCTTCGAGCAGATCGATCGAGGCCATTCGCTTCCCGATCGCTGCCGCTATAACCGCTTCTCAAATTCCCTGCTTCTCACAGCACTGCTCGACTTCGGCTGCGGCAGTCGGGAAGAACTTCTCGCGCCCCTCGCCGCGCCGGGCCTTGAAGCCTTGTTCTCCGCGGCAATGGGCGAGCATTGCACCTGCAACCTGGAGCAATCCTGGGTGCGTAAGAAATTCGCCCCATGCCACGCCCCGGACGGCAACTACCATCCCCAGGGCTGGCACCAGGATGGCGCGCTGGGCGTCCGCTTTCCTGCGCAGCCAGGGCCGGCAATCCCCATGACCGAGTTGCTCACCCTCTGGATTCCGCTGAATCCGTGTGGCATTGACAGCCCCGGCCTGGAATTCATCCGCCGCCCCCAGGCATCCCTGTTGCATTTCACCGAATTGGACGACTCGGTCCTGCACCGGCGCTTTCCGCCCCAGGACTTCTACGCGCCTGAGCTTGACCTCGGCGACGGCCTGGTTTTCCTGAAAAGCGTTCTCCACCGCACCCATACCCATCCCGAAATGCGGCTCAACCGCCTCAGCATCGAGTACCGCATCTTCGCTAGCCTGCCAACTCGCTAACCCCGCAAAGCGGGGCTACAGCGAATCCGGAGTAACTGTACCCCGAAACCGCAGTTTTCAAGTCGACGCGACCACAAGGAGCGGCGACCTGGCACAAAACTTGTGAGGGCACACCAACGCTGGATTCGCTCGAACTCGCCGCTCCCGGCCGCATAGACGGTTTTACCCCGCTGATTCCTTCGCGAACAACGAGCGAAAAAATAGTTGACATGGTTCGCTTTTTATTCGCTATAATGCGACCCATGGCTGTCACCCGTAGACAAAAAGAGATTCTCGACTTCCTCGAGTCGTTTGTGTCCCGCAACGGCTACTCCCCGTCGTTTGAGGAGATTGCGCGCGGGATGGGGCTGAAAAGCCTGGCCACCGTGCACAAGCACATTACGAACCTGGAAAAGAAAGGCCTGCTGGACCGCGTGCACAACCGCAGCCGCTCGATTGACGTGCTGCCGCCCGGAACGCGCACCCGCACCAGCGACAGGATCACGCTTGCCGGCCGCATTGCCGCCGGTTTGCCCGTCGAGACCACGGAAAACCCGGAGAGCATCTCCCTGCACGACGTGGTGGGTAACCGCGACGTCTTTGCCCTCGAGGTGCGCGGCGACTCCATGCGCGACGAGCACATCATCAGCGGCGACTACGTGCTCGTCGAGCGCA
>Ga0302326_10031710_pt1 | contig 10551 bp, 9 predicted proteins | sample Palsa_T0_3_FD_202264 | JGI IMG/M metagenome (GOLD analysis project Ga0302326, IMG submission 202264) | Peat permafrost microbial communities from Stordalen Mire near Abisko, Sweden - Palsa_T0_3 | ecosystem: Environmental > Terrestrial > Soil > Palsa > Peat permafrost | place: Sweden: Abisko...
CGGCATCTTTTCGCATTGGCAGGTTTGGATTGCGGGCGCGGTCGCGGCGCAATTAATTTCCTTCCGGCTCTCGCGGCGGCAACCGCTGGCGTCCTGACGCTCTGATATCCTACAGATCAGGAAGCCTTCATGCGATACGACACGCGGTATCGTTCTACCGGGTCAAGCTTTGCCAGCTCGATCCCCACTGGAGTCAGGTGGCTGTTGATCTCCAATACGGCGCTCTTTGTGCTGTATTTTTTCGCCGTGCGAGTCGGTCTCGGCAGCTTGTTCCAACCGTTCCAGCTGGTGCCGGCGATGGTGGTGAAATTCCCGGCCATCTGGCAGCCGTTCACGTACATGTTCCTGCACGACCCGAACGGGTTGATGCATATTCTCTTCAACATGCTCACGCTCTGGATGTTCGGGGTGTCGCTGGAGCAGACCTGGGGAACGAAGAGATTTCTTACGTACTATTTCGTTTGCGGCGTCGGGGCCGGTATTTGCGTGGTGATTGTAGGGCTGCTCTTCGGGTCGGCGAATGTGCCGGTGATCGGGGCTTCGGGCGCGATTTTGGGATTGTTGATGGCGTTCGGGCTTTTGTTTCCCGACGTGGAGCTGCTGTTCTTCTTCCTGTTTCCGATTAAAGCGAAGTACTACGTGATGATCGTGGGCGTGATCGTGTTCATGTCGTCGTTCATCCCGAGCAGCGGCGTCAGCAATATCGCTCATCTGGGCGGCATGTTGGTGGGTTATTTCTATTTGCGGTTCAAGGTGGGTCCGGTGAAGCTCGATTTCATCGGGAAGCAGTATAAGGATTGGAAGCTGCAGCGGGCCAAAAAGAAGTTTCAGGTCTACATGCGAAAACACGGCTCGGACCGCGAGCCTTGGGTCCATTAAATAAGGAGTTTGCCTTCCATGAGAATGCGGCATATCTGGGTTGTTCTTCCGTTGGCTTGCGGGCTTTTTCTATTAGGACAGGAAGGTCCGGTTCAGCAGGGCAGCGCGACGGTGGCGAAGCGGAAGAAAGACGCGACGCCCGCGGATACCACCACACCGCCGGCGGACTCAGACACGGATCCTAACGCGAATTTGCCGAAGGTTCCTTCGAAGCTGGCTCCCAAAAAGGAATCGGAAGTGCCGCCGCCGTCCGCGACTTTCCAGGTTGATTCGCAGGTGGTTAACGTGGATGTGGCCGTGCTCGACGATAAGGGCCACTTCATCCCTAATATTCCGCGCAACACTTTTCGGGTACTGGAGGATAACGTTCCCCAGCAGTTAACCAACTTTGGGATGGGCGAAGCTCCGGAAACGATCTGCATGGTGATCGAGTTCAGCAACAAGTTCCAGAGCATGTACGGCGCGGCGTGGTACCAGACACTGACGGCGGCCTACGGCTTCGCGCAGACGCTGAAGAGCGACGATTATGTGGCAGTGATGGCATACGATATGAGGCCCGCTATTCTTTCCGATTTTTCGAACGACCGGAACAGAACTTACGAAGCCTTGCAGAGGCTGAGGATCGCCGGATTTTCGGAAGCGAATCTGTTCGACGCGCTGGCGGATGCAGAGGATCGCATGAAGGATCTTGAGGGGCGGAAGGCGATTCTGCTGATCTCCTCGGGCATCGATACGTTCAGCAAGTTGACATTCGATAAGACGCGAAAGATTATTCAGAACGATGCGGTACCGATCTATGCGATCGGGCTGTTGCAGACGGCGCGCGAGATGGCCGATGCGAGAGGAGCGATGGGTGGGACGCAGCGGCTGGATTTCTTGCAAGCGGACAATCAGATGAAGACGTTTGCCAAAGAGAGCGGCGGGATGGCTTTCTTCCCGCGGTTCTACGGTGAGTTTAATGCCATTTACAACGAGATCGCGCAATCGTTGAGAAATCAGTACTCGCTAGCGTACAACCCGAGTAATACGAAGAAAGACGGAACCTACCGGAAGATCAAGATCGAACTGGTAGACCCTGCGACGAACCTGCCGCTGCGGCTGACGGACCAGAAGGGCAAACCGTTCAAGTATTCGATCGTTGCCAAGGACGGATACACGGCTACACGGGCAGTTGAGTAGGTTGCGGAGCTGGGTCGAAATATTTTGGTGAAGTCAAGCGAAACAGTAGGCGTGTTTTGAGTCGCTTAAGATTCTAAAAATAGTTCGTTGACTCGCTGTAATGGCTTTGTTACGCTGCCCAAGTCCCGATGAAACCTTTATCCGATTCCGCGCCCTTCGCAGGCCTGAAGATCCTCCTGGTCGATGATGTCCCACAAGGTACAATTGCGCGGAAATCGGTGCTGATGGGTTTGGGCTATGAGGTCGAGACGGCTTCGAGCGGCAAGCAGGCGCTGGAGCTAATGGGTATCCATTCGTTCGACCTGATGGTGACGGATTACAAGATGCCTGAAATGGATGGGCTGGAGTTGATCGGGCGCGTGCGGGTGGAGTATCCGGTTACGAGAATCATCCTGCTGTCCGCGCTAGCGGAAATGTTCGGATTCACGGAAGAATCTTCAGGCGCCGACGCCGTGATCCCCAAGAGTGGCAATGAATTGACCGAACTGGCGCGCACGATGAAGAAGGTGCTGACGAAGAAGCCCGCGCGTAAGCCCGCAGCGTCGCAAAAGAAGCCTCCGCTATTCATGGTAAAAAGCAGTTAGTGAGATTTACCCTATCGGTTCTCTCGTTGATCGCTTTGGCGGTCTGCGAAGGGGCCGGACCCAACGACAAATCCGTCAAGAAACCCGTAACGGCACAGGCCAAAGCTGCCGGCCCACAGACGGTAGCCACTTGGATGCGCGGGATGACGTTGCGCGACGAAGTAGCGCAAATGATCATGGCTCCGTTCAGCGGACGGCTGCTGCATCCGAAGACGAAGGCTTATCGCGACTTCGTGAAGCTGGTGGCGACGGAGCATATCGGCGGGCTCATCCTGGTGAACGTGACGCAGGGGCGGACCGTGCCGAAGGCCGAACCGTTGGATGTCGCATCCTTTCTCAATCGCATGCAGCGGCTTTCCAAAGTTCCGCTGCTGGTCGGAGGAGATCTGGAACGCGGGGCTTCGATGCGCCTGAACAACACGACGGTGTTTCCTCAAGCAATGGCGTTCGCGGCGTCGAACGATTTGCAGGGTGCGCGCTTCGAAGGGCAGATTACAGCGCGGGAGGCTCGCGCGATCGGGTTGCAGTGGATCTTTTTTCCCGTTGCGGATGTGAATAACAACCCGGACAATCCGGTGATCAACATACGGTCTTATGGGGAAGATCCGCAGGCGGTGGCGGCGTTGGCGGATGCCTTCATTGAAGGGGCGCATTCGGAGAAAGACGCCAAGGTACTGACCACGGCAAAGCATTTCCCAGGGCACGGCGACACGGCTACGGATTCGCACATGAACCTGGCGACGATTACGGCTGACCGGGCGCGGCTGGACAAGATGGAGTTTGTGCCGTTCCGTTCGGCGATCGAACATGGGGTGGATGCGGTGATGACGGCGCATATCGCGGTTCCAGCGCTCGATGCGCCGGATATGCCCGCGACGCTGTCGCAGAAGATCATGACAGGCATTTTGCGCGACGAGTTCGGATTCAAGGGGCTTATCGTGACCGATGCGCTGGAGATGGGCGGGATCGCGAAGGGCTTCGGGGTGGGCGAGGCGGCGGTGCGGGCTGTCGAGGCCGGCGCCGATGTCCTGTTGATGCCGCCGGATGTACACGCCGCGATTGAGGCGGTGGTTGCCGCCGTCGAGAAGGGCACGATTTCGCGCGCGCGCATCCAGCAGAGCGTGATGCGGATTCTTGAGGCGAAGGCGAAGGTCGGGCTGGGCACGACCAGCCTGGTGAATCTGGAGGCAATCAACGATGAGATCAATAGCCCGGATTCGAATGCGAAAGCCCAGGAGATCGCGGATAAATCGGTGACCCTGGTGAAGAACGAGAATGCGCTGGTGCCCCTGAAGGAGCCAGCGAAGGCGTGCTACTGGTCGCTGGCGGAAGGGCGGACGTCGGTGGAGGGGTTGGCGATGGCGGCGGAGTTGAAGAAGCGCGTGCCCCCGGTGAAGATGATCATGCTCGACACCACGACGAGCGAGGCCGATATAAGCAAAGCCGAAGAGGCGAACAACGGGTGCGAGACCAACGTGGTGGCGGCGTTTCTGGCAGTGGCGGCTTATCGAGGGAATACAGCGTTGGGGGGCAACTTCCCCGCCCTGGTGACGCGATTGCTGGATACGAAGAAGCCAATGGTGCTGATCGCGATGGGCAACCCTTACCTGCTGCGGCAGTATCCGAGCGTGCCGGCGTATATGACGACATACAGCACCGTTCCGCCGTCTGAGATAGCGGCTCTAAAGGCCTTGCTGGGCGAGATTCCGATCCAAGGAAAGCTACCGGTGACGATTCCGAATCTCGCAAATATTGGGGATGGGATTTCGATTGCCGCCATTGCGAAGCCCGCGGCTGCAAGGAAATAGGTATGAAAATCACCTGGTTAGGACACGGAACCTTTCATTTCGAATTGCCTTCGGGCCAGACGATTGTCATCGATCCCTGGACGGAGGGAAATCCAAAGTATCCGCCGGGATTCGAGATCGAGCGATGCGACACGATTCTGATTACGCACGGACACTTCGACCACATCCACGACGCGGTTCCGCTGGCGAAGAAGTTCGAGCCGGAGGTGTGTGCGATTTACGAGACGGCCTTCTGGCTGGAGAAGCAGGGCGTGAAAAACACGCGGGCAATGAATAAGGGCGGGTCTCAGACGCTGGGCTCGGTGAATGTGACGATGGTGCACGCGGTGCATAGCTGCGGGATTCAGGATGGTACGGAGATCATTTATGGCGGCGAAGCGTCCGGCTATGTGCTGCGGTTCGACGATGGACGTTGCATCTATTTTTCGGGCGACACGAATGTGTTCGCGGATATGCAGCTGATCGAGCAGTTATACAAGCCGGAGCTGGCGTTCCTGCCAATCGGTGGGCTGTTCACGATGAGTCCTTATGAGGCAGCGCTGGCGTTGAAGCTGCTGCAGGTGAAGAAAATGGTGCCGATGCATTTCGGAACCTTCCCGGCTCTGACGGGAACACCGGCGGAGCTTGAAGAGCTGGCGATCGGCACCGAAATTTGGGAGTTGGAGCCGGGCAAGACGGTGGAGTGGTAACAGCGGCGCTGGTGCTGCCGTTCGTTACGGTGGACCGGTTCCGTTTTGGATTCCTCACGATTCATTCGTTCGCCGTGCTGGTGGGCGGCGGGGTGCTGACCGGGTTTTATCTTGCGGTGCGGCGGGCCGCGCTTTGGCGAATTTCGCGGGAACGAATTGCACTGTTCAGTCTTTTCCTGATCGTGGGCGGGATCATCGGTGCGCGCTTCGGGCGCATCCTTTATGAACCGGATCTGGTACATAAGGCTCTGACGGATCCGGCCGAAGTTTTTCTTCGTTTCCACGGGATTGCTTCATTCGGAGCTTATGCGGGCGGACTTGGAGGTGCGCTTCTCTATTTCCGGTTGCGATGCAAGTCGATTGCGGAGAGCCTGAAGTTTCTCGATGCGGTGGGATTTGCCTTGCCGTTCGGCTGGTTCTTTGGACGCGTGGGATGCGCGCTCGTCCACGACCACCCGGGTATTTTGAGCGACGGGTGGATGGCCGTGGCGTTTCCGGGCGGCTCGCGTTATGACCTGGGTCTGCTGGAAGCGATTTTTCTTTTCGTACTGGCGATGGCTTTCCTGGTGCTGAGCCGGTGGCGTTGGAGCGCGGGATTCTTCTTTGGCTTGTATTGTTGCGTATACGGTCCGTTCCGATTCTTCCTCGATCAGTTGCATGTGAATCCACCTCGTTATTTCGGCTTGAGCGTGGATCAATATGGCGCCGTGCTTGCGCTGACCGCAGGCCTTGTCACGTTTTACTTCTCCGGAGCGACTGACTCCCAACAGCCGACACCGGAGAAGATTCATGTTCGTACCGTTCGTAAGCCGTAACCGATACACCGTTGCAGTCACAGCGCTCGCGTGCGCTTTCCTGGTAGCCAGTTGCGACCAGTGCGTTGTGGATCAGGAGTTCAGCAACGCTTGCCTATCGCAGAGCGGCGTGCCGCTTTTCGGACCCAATCTGAAGAAAGATATTCCTGGCGAATCGGCGGTGACGTTCGAGCCCAACCTGGGACAGGCGGACTCCGCTTATGGATTCGTCTCCTCCGCGGGCGGCGTGAACATGCGGCTGAATTCGGGTGAGGCGCTGATCGAGTTCCCTGCCCGCAAAGGCGTCAAGGCAAGCGCTGTGCATGCGATGCTGGCCGGGGCGCGACAAGTTGCGGCTGTCGGGTTATCGCCGGTTGTGACGAGAACCAACTATCTGATCGGCAATGACCCGAGCCGCTGGCTGACGGATGTCGCGAATTTTCAACAGGTGAAGTTCCCGGATGTGTATCCGGGGATCGACGTAATCTACCACGGGCACGGCAACCGTCTGGAACATGATTTCGTGGTGGCTCCCGGCGCCGACCCGGCGCAGATCCGGATGAGCTTTGCGGGCGCCGATAGCGTGACCGTGGGCACGGACGGGGCTTTGGCATTGGAGTTGGGTGGACGGCAAGTTAGCTGGCTTGCGCCGACGCTTTATCAATCGGATTCGCAGGGGAAGCCATCGAGGGCTGTGGATGGTCATTACAGGAAAGAAGCAGACGGAACGATCAGGTTCGAAGTTGGCGCCTATGACAAGACGAAGCCGCTGACGATCGATCCGGTGCTGGCTTACGCCACTTATTTTGGCGGCGGAGCTTCGGAATCGGCGTCGCGGGTTGCGGTGGATGCCTCCGGGAATGCCTACTTCACGGGTGGCACTACGGATGTTACCTTCGCCGTGACATCGGGTGCATACAAAACGGGGAATTCATTCCCGGCGGGTGACGCAATTCTCGTCAAGATGAGCGCGGACGGAAAGACGGTGCTCTACACGACGCACTTTGGCGGGACCGGAGCGGATGTGGGGTTGGGAATTGCGCTCGATGCTTCGGGCAACATCTACCTGACCGGGTTGACATGGAGCAACGACTTCCCGGTTACCACGGGGGCGTTTCTCACGAGGAACCTTGGCACGAACTTCAACAATGGACCGAATCGCATGTGTTTTGTTTCGAAGCTCAACAATGCGGGGACGGCGCTGCTCTATTCGACTTATCTGGGCGGCACAAGAGGAGACCAGATGTGCACGGGCATCGGCGTCGATTCCACGGGGAACGCCTATGTGACGGGTGCGACGTATGCCTCGGATTTCCCGACGGCCAACGCGATTCAGTCGAAGTATACATCGACCGGGTTGATGCCGTTCGACGCGTTTGTTTCCAAGCTCAGCCCGGATGGCACACAGCTGTTGTACTCGACGTTTCTGGGGGGCAGCAATACCAGCGGCGGAATGGCAATCGCAGTCGATGGCACGGGCAATGCGTATGTCACAGGCGCCACGACGAGTAAGGATTTCCCGGTTACAGCAGGCGCGTTCCAGACCGCGTATGCAGGTTCGGGCGGCCAGAGGATTACATTGATCGCGAGCGGAGACGCGTTCGTAACGAAGATCGACCCGACAGGGAAGCTGATCTACAGCACGTTCCTGGGCGGGCAGCGCGACGACATCGGCATCGGGATCGCGATCGATGCGCAGGGCAATGCGTACGTGGCGGGGAGTACGATGTCCTCGGATTTTCCCATGAGGAGCGCGTTCCAATCGGCATACAAGGGCTCGGGCGGAGACATGAACTACACGACGGGCGATGGGTTCGTGGCGAAGTTGAGTCCGACGGGTTCGACACTGCTGCTCTCGACCTACCTGGGTGGAAGTAAAGATGACCGGGCGGCGGCGATCGGCCTCGATGCGAGCGGCAACATCTTCGTGGCGGGCAATACTTTCTCCACCGATTTCCCGGTGACAGCCGATGCGAAACAATCACTTTACGGCGGCGAGAATGCGACCGACGCATTCCGAACGGGCGATGCGTTCTTTACGCAGATCAACCCGGCGGGGGCGCTGGTGAGTTCGACGTACTTCGGCGGTTCGGGGACGGATTTCGCGGCGGGGCTGGCGGTGGATTCGTCAGGGGGAATTGTGGTAACGGGCGGAACGGATTCGACAGACCTGTTCACGACGGCGGGCGCTCCGCAGAGCAAATTCGGCGGGTCCGCGGCGAACTTTCTTCCGGCTGGCGATGTATTCGTGATGAAGTTTAGCGCGGCTCCGGCGGCGCCATCGAACTCGATCGCGGCGGTGGTGAATTCGGCGAGCTATGCGTCGGGTTCGGTTTCACCGGGCGAGATTGTAACCATTGCCGGGGTAGGCATCGGTCCGGCCACGCTGCAGACCTACCAGATCGCGTCAGGGCAGTTCGTTACTCAGGTAGGCAGCGCGACAATCATGTTCGATGGCGTTCCGGCGCCGATCATTTACGTATCGGGTAAGCAGGATGCGGTGGTGGTTCCGTATTCGGTGACGGGTAAGACACAGACGCTGGTGACGGCCGTGTACAACGGGGTGACGTCGGCGGCATTCCCTGTTCCGGTAACGGCGTCGGTGCCGGGATTGTTCTCGGCGGATTCGACGGGCAGCGGACAGGGAGCTATTTTGAACCAGGACAATAGCTACAACTCAGCGCAGATTCCCGCGGCGAGAGGTTCGATTGTGCTGCTCTACGGGACGGGAGAAGGGCAGACCTCGCCAGCAGGAATCAGCGGCTCGATCGCGTCGAGTATCTTTCCGAAGCCGCTGTTGCCGATCAGCGTATTGATGGCCGGTCAGGCGGTAGATCCATCGCTGGTGCTGTATGCTGGGGCGGCGCCTAGCTCTATCGCCGGATTCTTCCAGGTGAATGTGAAGATCCCTTGCAGCGTGAAGGCGGGGAGTGTTGCGGTGATGGTGCAGGTGGGTACGGTTCAGAGCCAGAAGGGTCTGACGGTGGCGGTGAGAGACCCGACCGTGGCGGAGAATTATTGTGGGGGGCAATAGACTTCGATGAACAACGAACGAGCGGCGGGTTACTGGCAAAACAATCAGCTGGCGGTGTGGTCGGTTTATCTATCGGCCGTGGTGATCATCTTCCTGGCGTTGATGATCGGACTGGGGGCGATTGGAACTTTGATTCCGTTTCAGGCGGCGAATTTGGGACAGGCGATGATGCTGGCGATCCTGGGAATCGCGACCGTCAGCGGCGGGATTGCTGTGTGGAGATTGGGCCGGAAAGCGGCGCTAAACAGAGCGGAATTGCGTGCCGACGGCGTTCATTTCTTTTATGGGTGCAGGGAGACAGATCAGATCGCATGGGCCGACATCGCCCGCGTTACGCACGACAACGGTTCGGTCACGATCCATGCGGGCAAGGACCGCATGCTGAGCTTCGATGGGTATAGCTTCTTTCTGCCCTCGAACCTGGGAAGAGCGATTGCCGCGCGGGCGGGCAAACCACTCCAATCGTCCAAGCACTAGGAATGACATAATATCTTCAATCTATGAAATTTATCAGCCTGTTCCTGTTTACGGTCGCAGTCTGCGCTCAAGCCCAGCCAGCCAATCCGCTCACTAAGACATCGCAGGCGATGTTTGCCATCTCAAAGGGGGATGTTCTTGGTTCGGTGGACATTATTCCCGAGGATTTGTGGTCGTTCCAGCCGACGCCGGATGTCAGCACCGTGGGGCAGTTGTTCGCTCACATCGCCGATGGCCAATACGAATTTTGCGGAGTTGCGAGCGAAGGGAAAGTAGTTTCAAAGAACATCGAGAAGACCGCGAAGAGCAAGGCTGAGATTGTCGCTGCGTTGAAGGATGCGTTTGCCTACTGCGATGCGAGTTATGCGAAGATGACCGACGCCCAGGCATCTGAACTTGTGACGTTCTTTGGGATGAAGATCACCAGGTTGGGCGCTCTTGATTTCAATTTCGCGCACAACATGGAGCATTACGGGAATCTGGTGACCTACATGAGACTGAAGGGGATCGTGCCGCCTTCTAGCGCTCCGAAACCGGCGGCGACGAAGGAATAAGTGGGTTGTGCAGGAACTGGGAGACGATTTCCCTGGCATTGACTCGTCGCCTTCCGTTTGCGGTGATCCCGCGCTGCTACGCTTCTTCGTTGGCCCGGATCTGACTGTCGATTTCCGCGACATGGGATTCTGGACGAAGAAGTTCTCGAATTTGCAAGTTCTTTTGGACGAGGTTTCTTAACACAGAACCGGCGAGATTTTTTGCGGCTGCACAAATTGGCGGGCTTCTCACATTCCGGGAATTGTGCTTTGCACAGCTGATCCGGACTTTTCAGGGCAGGCTCATCGAGATAGCGAAGCCGTTGTCAAGCAGCAGCCGGTGCCGACGAAAGAATAGTTGTGACGATTTGCGGGGACTGTTCCTTATAGTCACAGGTGTGCGCAAACCTATTGGTTTCAAAGATATCGCGGAAATTTAACAAGTTTAGTAACCGCAATGCGCCCCGGTACATCATAATTTGGGTATGGGGAAACTTCTGACGCTTGGCTTCATCGCCATGAATGCGATTTTAGCCAGCGGGCTTGCCTTTGCACGGACCGATCCACCGCAGCC
>Ga0302326_10031712_pt1 | contig 10550 bp, 8 predicted proteins | sample Palsa_T0_3_FD_202264 | JGI IMG/M metagenome (GOLD analysis project Ga0302326, IMG submission 202264) | Peat permafrost microbial communities from Stordalen Mire near Abisko, Sweden - Palsa_T0_3 | ecosystem: Environmental > Terrestrial > Soil > Palsa > Peat permafrost | place: Sweden: Abisko...
CCGCGGATGCGATCCGAGTCGAGATGCACTGGTGAGAGCGGTGTGCGTTCGGCGAGCAAGCACGTTGCCACATTCCCGCCGGGCTCTTCGGAAGGCGCTGTCCAAGTTGTCAGCGTCGCTATGGGGTACCGGCTGGGCCGCACCGGGCCCTCGCGATTCCACGATCGTCCCACCGCTGCGAGACGGTCCAGGCGGCGTGATGTATCGGGGCGAGCTCGGACCATTCGTGGGCACGCCGGCGCGGAATTGGTCCGCGAATGGACCCCGAGAAACGGAAAAGCCCCGCGTTAGCAGGGCTTTTGCGAGTACCGCTACCGGGATTCGAACCCGGGTTTCCGCCGTGAGAGGGCGGCGTCCTAGTCCCCTAGACGATAGCGGCGGGGTATCTGATCAACAGGGTCTCCAGCAGTCGCTGGGTCCTCAGGCGAGCTTCGGACAGGCTCGATCTCCCGATCCGATCCTGCGCCCGTGGCAAGGGTAGCGGGTGCTGCCCTCGCGGTCCCGTGCACTGCCACGTTCCATCCCGGCCGCGGGGAGCCTACCGGGCCGATCCAGCGTCGGCAACGGAACCGTGGTTGCGTATTCTTTCGGCGATGGACTCGTCGGACACGAGCCTCGCGCGCGCCGGGCTCTCACGTTCCCAGCGTCTACTGATGATCGTCTGGCTCCTGTTCGTGCTGGCGCCGCTGGCTACGGTCGATGTGAGGGACCTGACACACGCGCTGCTGTACCTGACCCCGGTGCTCGTGTTCCTGGTGCCGCTGTGCCTGAACCGCGATCCAGCCGGGCGGCTGCTCGTTCGGCTCGCGCGACCCGCGAGGCGCAAGCGCGCGATCGACGCCCACACGGCGGGGGGCCGCCTGCACGCGGCGGTCCGGCACGCGGTGGTCTGGACCCCTGGCGGCGGCCTGTTGATCGGGATGGGGCGTGCCGGACGCGCTCCTCCCCGGACGCCGCTACCGGCGGTTCTCGCCCTGCGCCACTAGCTGGCGCCCGCCCGCTTCGGCCGGCGCTACGCGGTGCCCGCCCGCTTCGGCCGGCTGCTCGTGCCGCGGGCCGCGGCCGGGTGCCGGCGTGCGTTTCGGTGCGGACCCGAACGCCGGTTTGACCCGACGCCGACGTCTCGGCGTAATGCGAGCAGGTCCTTTCGGTACAAAGGAGTGACTATGAGCAATACCGACACTTTCAGCGCTGCCGCTCGGGGTCGATCAGCATCCCTCGAGCACGTGCGCGCGTATCTCTTTTCGGATCTGCGGCGTTCGGTGCAGACGGTGCTGGGGTTGATCTGGCTGCTCGACGGCGGACTGCAGTTCCAGTCGTTCATGTACGGCAACGGCTTCATCCAGATGCTCACCGGGATGGCGCCTGCGCAGCCGCACTGGCTCGCGAGCACCCTGCTCTGGGGCGCGCACACCATGCAGCACCATCAAGTGCTCTACAACTCGCTGTCCGCGCTGATCCAGATCGGCATCGGCCTCGGGATCCTCTACCGCCCGACGGTCAAGCAAGCGCTCGTCGTCTCGTTCGTGTGGTCGCTGATCGTGTGGTGGTTCGGCGAGGCATTCGGGATGCTGTTCATGAACATGGCCAACCCGCTCACGGGCGCGCCCGGCGCGGTCATCATCTACGCACTGATCGGCGCGCTCGTGTGGCCGAACGAGCGTCCCGGTGGGTTGCTCGGTGTGACATGCGCGCGAATCGTGTGGGCGCAGCTGTGGTTCCTGATGGGCGTGCTGTGGCTGCTCGCGGTCAACTCGAGCGCGAACGCGACCTACAGCCTGATCAAGGCGGTGCCTGCCGGGATGGGATGGTTGGCGAGCCTGCAGAACGGCTTCGCGGATGCCAGCAAGGGCCACGGGCTCATAATCTCCATCGTGCTCGCAGCGCTCTCGATCGTGATCGGGCTGGCGGTCGGGTTCAACTGGAAGCCGAGGACGTTCCTGTGGATCGCCATCGCCCTGAACCTTGTCTACTGGGTGATCGGCCAGGGCTTCGGAGGCATCTTCGCCGGCGGCGCCACCGATCCGAACGCCGGACCGCTGTTCATCCTGCTGTCGGTAGCGCTCTACTCGCTCGTCCCCTATACCGCCCCCGCTCCCGTGCGCGAGGGCCACGCCGCGCCGGCTTCGACCGTCGCCGCGACCGGGTAGCGCTCGGAGCACCCGGCCTGAGCCACACACAGGCGCGCCTGTGTGTGGCTCAGCGAGGAGCGGGTCTAGGTCACGGCTATCTTTATGGGCGAGGGCAGAGGACCACCCATGCAGCCGCTGCTAGCTGCCCGCGGGCGATCCGCGCCGGATCACGAAAAGCGGCGCGCCGCATTCGGGGCAGTAGCCTGACCAGCCCGGCCGGCCGTTCGGAAGGGTGATCGCCTCAGCGTCCGCGACGATGACCTTCTCGCCGCAAACGCAGCGACCTCGAGGTTCGGCATCGTTCGCGCCTGAGCTACTCAGATCGGCCATGGTGGGAAGCATATGCTGAGTCGCCCGAAACGCCGCCGCGGGTCGCCGGGTTCTACCGTGCCGTTAATGGACGGAACTCACCGCGGTCGCGTCGAGGCGCTGCTGGCTGATGCGGCGGCCGAGCACGCCAGCCTGATCTCCCGGCTGGGGCCCGAGCTGCAGGCGTCCCTTCCCGTGGACGCTCAGGGCCTGACGCGGGCCATCGACCACCTGGCGGCGGCGGCCGGCCTGTCGGACAGCGAGCGCCGCGCGCTGATTCGCCCGCACGCCGTCAATCCCGCGGTATTGCACGCCCGCGTGTTCGGGTATGCGCCGCTGGCCCGCGAGACCATCATCGCCTCGTTCGTCGAGGGCGCTCGCGTGCGTGCGGATGCGCTGGCGGGCCTGGCCGATGCCGTGGGCGGCGAGCCTCTCGGCCGGGACGTCCGGAGCGTGCTCGTCGCTCACCCCCCTCCGGTCGGCGCTGACGGACAGGATGTGGTTCCGGCCCTGCGCGCCACCTACGCCGCACACGAACGCGCGGCGATCATGATCGCCGCGAGCCTCGATGACCCCGATCGAGCGGTCGGGTGAACGACCGCTCCGGCCTCGCCTCGGCCGCGACTCACCTCACGCCGGGCGGGTGACCCCAGTCGATCTCCGCGAAGCGGCGCCGTAGCTGCTCGCCGCGCTGCGGGTTCAGGCTCGCGACCCAGGCGATCCGGCCGCGTAGATGCGACTCGAAATCGGCAACCCCGCTGCGGTTCTGGCTCTGCGGTCCGTGACGGGCGGCGTTGTGGAGCGTGGCTTTCAGCCGGTCGTACTCGGCGCGGATCACGTTCGGACGGACATTGACAACGACGCCGCAGACCGATTGACGGCTCCCAGCCGTGCGCAGCGCAGACTTCTCCCGGTTGATGACGAAGCCCTCCTCCCGGGCGATCTTCGCCGCTACCTCCTGGAAGTGCTCGGCGCGGCGCCGCAGGGCGCCGGCACCGGAAAACGTCAGGTCGTCGGCGTAGCGGGAGTAGCGCAGTCCCGAAGCGCGGGCCAGTCCGGTGAGCCTCCGGTCAAGACGAAATGCGGCAAGGTTGGCCAGCGCCGGAGAGGTCGGCGCGCCCTGAGGGAGGTGGGGGGTGGCCAGCTGCCGGCCCAGCCAGAAGCGCGGCTGGACCAGCCGCCGTTCGGCGGTACGTGGGATCCTCGACCAGACGGCCTGGGCGACGGTGTTGGTGCTCAGCCCGGTGAGGACGTGGGCGACCGAGGGGGCATAGCCCATGGTCACGAAGATGCCGTAGACGCGAGCGGCGGCGATCGAGGCGAAGAAGTCCTTGAGGTCGAGGCGCAGGACCGTCTCCTGGTGGGTATGAAGGCGCGCGTGACTGATGACCGAGCGCCCGCGCGTGAACCCGTGCGCGGCGTCATGGGGCGGTACGTGATCGAGGATCTCGTGCAGCAGCCACCGCTGGATCTCCTTGAGGCGGGCCTTCGGGGACTCGATCACCCGGGGCAACCCGTCGCCGCGCGCCACCGTGAGGTAGCGGTAATTGCGCAGTTTTTCCGCGGTCACCGTGCGTTCCAAGCCGCGAACGTCGGCGAGCCACGCGAGCTGCCCGCCGCTCAGCTCGAGCCGCTCGGCCAGGTCGTCGGCCGAGTCGATCTTGGCGATCGGCCAGTCATGCTCGAGCGGTGGTCGCGTGCGGGCTACCCCACGGCGCGAGAGTCGCCCCGTCGAGTGGCGCTGTCCGGATCCTCCGCCGGCGAGCAGCCGGAGAATCCGCGGCGGCTCTGGCTCCTCGGCTTTGGCCGCGTGCTCGGCGAGGAAGGTCTCGATCAGCCTGGCCAGCTCGCCCGGGCGATCGCTTGGCGGAGTGCGGAAGACGGCGACGACGGAGAGCGCCAGCGCGGTCATCCAGCTCGGCCAGCGATCCAGACATGCGGCGCCGCTCTCGGCAACGTCCTCGGCCTTCCACGGCCCCGTCAGGAATGCGGCCGCGAGCTCGCCGGCCAGGGTGGTGCGTTCGAGCTCGTTGTACACGGTGTGAATGATCGCGGCGCCGCGCCCCGACTGCTCCTCGTCGTGCGTGCCCGGAAGTGCCTCAGAGTGGATGCACCGTAGGGCTCGCGATGCACTGGCCCAGGTAATGGTCGTCCCCGGGGTTACCCCGGAGAGGGAAGCACGCCCGAGGGCGTGCCAACCCAGCTCGGTGCTACGGCGCCGCCCGCCGCACGCTACTGCACCCCGCCGGCCGCACGCTATCGCCCCTAGAGCTTGAGATGCTCGGCCTGCAGCCAGGCGACGGTAGCCTCGAGGCCGGCCGCGTAGTCGACGCGCGGTTCCCAGCCCAGCAGCTCGCGGGCCTTCTGATTGCTGAAGTCCTGGTTCCTACCGAGGACGTGCACGGCCTGTCGCGAGAGCAAAGGCGGTGTCCGCAGACGCGTGGTCCTGCGCAAGACGCGGTAACCGTGCTCGAGCGAGAAACCGATGCCGTTCGCCAACCAATAGGGCACGCTCCATCTGACTTGCGAGCAACCGAGACCCTCGGCCAGTCCATCGGTGAACTGCTTCCAAGTGATATCGATGCCGTCGGTGATGTTGAAGGCATGACGGGGGGCGGCCTCGTGGCGGAGGGCGAGGACGGCGGCATCGATCAGGTTCTCGACGTAGCACAGACCGGCGACCGCGCGACCGCCGTCGACCAGGAGCATGTTGCCCCGTCGGATCGCCCTCGCCATCTCGCCGATGACGTCGGTCGAACGAGGCCCGTAGACCGTCGCCGGCCGGAGGATGACGCTGTCGAGCGCGTCTACGCGCTCCGCGCGGCGGACCTCATGCTCGGCGGCCAGCTTCGTCTGCGCATACCAGTTGCGAAACCGCGTGGCAGCGTGAGTTTCGTCGATCGCCGCGCCACCGGGGTAGCCGTAGACGTCCGTGGTGCTGAAATGAACGAAGCGGTGAACGGACGCCCCGACCGAGGCTGCGACCAGGTTACGCGTGCCCGCAAGGTTGATGCGCGCAATCTCCTTGGCCGTTGCCCAGTCCGAGACCAGCGCCCCGCAGTGCAGCACGTAACGGCAGCCCTCGGCGGCGCGAGCGAGCGAGCGCGCGCTCGTGAGGTCTCCGACGGCGATCTCGACATCGAGCTCGTCGAGCAGCGACGTGTCGCTGGTCGCGCGCGCGAGGCAGCGCACCTGATATCCCTCCCTGACCAGCCGTTGGGCCAGATGCCCGCCGATGAAACCGGTCGCGCCGGTGAGCAGGCAAACGTCGTCCCGCGTCCGATCGACGGGCTTGCCGCGCAACGGCTCCTCCTTGTCGATCACCGGATCTGCGTGCGCCGCTCGGCGCCGAAGCGTGGCCGTGGCGATGTCGCGTACCACGGCCCAGTTCTTGCTCGAGCCCTGACAGTCGGCGAGCACCGCATCGAGCGCATCGAGGAAGCTGCGCGCCTCGGTCTCGGACAGAGTCAGCGGCGGCAGCAGCTTGATCACGTCGTTCTTGCCCGCTGCCATGGTGATCACGCGGTGGTCGCGGTGCAGCGGGATCACGACCAGCTGCGGGAACAGTCCCTCGCTCGCCACATGTATCAACTGCCAGCTGAGCCGGGCGACTCTGGAGCTCGGCGCCTGCAGCTCGATCCCGATCATCAGCCCGCTGCCGCGCACCTCCTTGATCATCTCGTAGCGCTGCTGAAGCTCGGCCAGCCCGTCCAGGAGCACCGTGCTCATACGCGCGGTGTGCTCGACCAGGCGATCGCGCTCGATGATGCGCAGCGTGGCCAAGCCCGCCGCCATCGACAGGCGATTGCGCCCGAAGGTCGACTGATGCACATAGCTGCGCTCGAGCGTTCCCACCGCCTTCTGATAGATGGCACGGCTCGTAACCATGGCGGCGACCGGCATGTAGCCACCGCTGAGCGCCTTTCCCACGAGCACGAAGTCCGGCTCGAGCCCCCAATGCTCGAGCGCGAACCACCTGCCGGTGCGTCCGAGGCCGGTTTGGATCTCGTCGACCACGAACAGGGTGCCGTAGCGGCGGCACAACGCCTGCGCCGCTTGCAGGTAACCCGCGGGCGGAAGCGTGACCATGCGGCCCTGGATCGGCTCGACGATGAAGGCGGCGACGTCTCTCCCGCGGAGCTCCGACTCCAGGCGCGCGAGGTCGCCGAACGGAACGCGCCCACAACCCGGCAGCAGCGGTCCGAAGCCCTCCTTGAAGAACTCGTCGCCGACGAGCGAGAGCGGCCCGAGCGTGACCCCGTGAAAGCTGCTCTCGCAGGAGATCAACCGCGGCCGCCGCGTCGCCGCGCGGGCGAACTTGATCGCCGAGTCCACCGCCTCGGCGCCGGTGCTGGTGAAGAACACGGCCTCGAGCCCATCCGGCAGACGCTGCGCCAGCGCCTCGGCGAGCATCCCGGCCAACGCCGAATAGTGGATCTGCACTCCATCCACAAGCTTCGCCGCGAGCGTCGCCTGAAGGACGTCGCGAACGTCGGGATGATTGTGGCCGAGACTGGCGAAGCCCTCGCCGGTATGGAAGTCGAGATATGCGCGACCCGCGGAATCGTGCAGGTAGGACCCCTGCGCCGAGGTGTAATTCTGGTCGAAGCCGAGGATCCGCAATACGTCGACGAGCGAGGAATCGAGATGGAGCGAGGCCAATGCGAAGGTTTCGTCGCTCCGCGCCACCGCTTCGGCGACCACGCCCAGCGCATCGAGAGTGTGGATCGGCTCAGGGTCGGCGCTCATGGAGATCGGCGGCGGAGATTACGCGAGCGGCGCAGGGGAGAGCCGACCGCGGCGCAGCGCTCCGACCCCGGAGGTGTGGCCGTTCGGGGAGAGTGACATCGGGCCGATCATGGCAGCCGGTGCCGATGTTCTCCGACCTGATGCTGAACTTGATTCTTCATGGGAGCAAGCGCTCCACCGCCCATCCGGTGTTGCTGCATGAGGTCGAGCACAGCGCCCCGCACAAGGTCGGCGCTACCGATGGTGTTCGAGTACTTCGAGCTCATCGATCCCAGCTGAAGACGCCGCTAGCAACCCCGCCCCGGGGAGGCGAAGCGCGCGCGGGCTGCGGGGTCTCGTGATGAGAAAGCATTCACCCTCAGGGATAACTCATCACGCGCCCTCCTGGTGTCCTGCGCGCCCGGCCGCGGCACGTCAACCAGGCCATCCAGCGCCTCGGCAACGAAAACTAGTACCCGCGCTCGGGGTCGATCACGCCGAGAAGGCGCTCGCCGGTCCGAAAGCGATGGACGTTCTCGCGCACCCGGGGCGCCATCGCCGAGCTGATCAGGTCCGGAATGGTGGCGGCGTGGGGGGTGATGATCGCCCGCGGATGATGCCACAGCGGGTGCCTGTCGGGGAGTGGCTCCGGGTCGCAGACATCGAGCGCGGCGGCGCCGATCCACCCGTCGTCCAACGCCCGCACGAGCGCGTCCGTGTCGATCAGCGAGCCACGCGCGACGTTGACGAGGACCGAGGATGACGGCATCGCCCGCAGGACTCGCTCGTCGATCAGGTGTCGCGTCGCGGCGGTGGACGGCGCGGCGAGGACCACCACGTCGGCGTGGGGCCAGAGGTCCTCCACGCCATCACCGCACGCGACCGTGCGCTGCGCCCCGGGTACCGGAAGCCCGCGCCGGGTGACCGCGACGATCTCGACGCCGAACGGTCCGAGCAAGTCGATCAGCGCGCGTCCGATGCCACCGGCACCGACGATGAGCACGTTCGAGCCCGCCAGCAGCTGCCCGTACCGCTCCTCCCAGTGCTCGGCGCGAGCGCTCTCGCCCAGGCGGCGCATCGCCGCCAGGATCAGGGCCAGCGCGTGCTCGGCCACCTGGGCGGAGAACACGGCGGCCGCGGAGGTCCAGATGCGCTCGCCGTCGATCAACCCGCTGGCCAGCCAGCGCTCGACGCCGGCGTGGGCGAGCTGCACCCATTGCACCCGCGGGTTGAGCCGCGGGGCGAGAACCGCCGGCTCGTCGCCGAGCCATACGATCGCTTCGGCGTCGTCGGCGTCCGCCGGGACGCCGCCGCCCTCGCGCACGGCGGCGAGAATCTCCGGATCCGGCTCGGGCCCTACGTGAACGGCGACCGTCATCTCGTCAGGCTATTGGCCGAGCCCCGTCCGTGGTCGCGGCCGATCCGGACGTCGGCGACGCCGTGAAGCAACTGGTCCGGCCCCCGTCGATCACGAACTCCGCGCCGGTGACATAGGACGCCTCCTCGGAGAGCAGGAACGACACCATCGCGGCGACTTCCTCCGCCCTGCCGACACGCCGGTGGGGAATGGTCCCCAGCATCTCCTCCCAGCGGTCCTGCGCCCGGTCCCCGAGCGATCCCATCTCGGCCCGCAGCAGCGGCGTGTCGATCGGACCGGGACACACGGCGTTGACGCGGATCTGGTGGGGCGCGAGCTCCGCGGCCAGGGCGCGCGACAGGGCCAGGACGCCGCCCTTGGTGGCGGCGTAGGCGGCGGTCAGGGCATCGCCGGTGAGCGCGAGCTCGGACGCCGTGTTGACGATTGCGCCGCGTCGGCGCGGGATCATGACCCGGGCGGCCTGACGGGCGACGTGAAAGCTCCCCGTCAGGTTCACGCCGAGCACCTGCTGCCACTGCTCATCGGTCGTCTCGGCCAGCGGGCCCACGGTATAGATGCCCGCGTTGTTGAACACCGCGTCGATCTCCCCGAGCTGCCCTGCCTGGTCGAACGCTTCGATCACCGCTTTAGAATCCCTGATGTCGAGTGCCACGGTGAGCGTCTCGGCGCCCGCCTCCCGGCACTCCTGCGCCGCCGTCTCGAGCTCGGGGCCCGGGAGGGCGAGCAGCGCCACTGCTGCTCCCTCGCGAGCGAGCTGAACCGCGGTCGCGCGGCCGATCCCGCTACTGCCACCGGTGACCACCGCCGTCCGTCCTCGCATCCGGCTCATCGACTCACCTAAGGACGCCGGAATGCCGGCACGCCCAGCTCCTGGGCGATCGCACTGCTCGTCTGGGCCACGATCTCCTGCCACGCGGCGGCGCCCTTCTCGGGGCTGGCCTGCGTCGCCTTCCACAGCCCACCGGTCTCGGGAACGAAATCCTCCGGAGTGGGGACGACGTCCCACCACGGACTTCGCTCGGCGGCGTCATCGACGATGCGGTCTTCCAGCACCAGCTCGGGGTGGAGGTGTTGCATCAGTGAGGTCTCGAAGATCGCCGCGTGCTCGGTGGCCCACCCCGGGAACCCGTCGGGGAACAGGAGCGCCATCGTGGTCGGCGACAGTTCCTCGAACGAGCGCTCGAGCACCATGATCCGGGCTGTCGCGGTTTCGTGCGGAAGCAGCGCGCGATAGGCCGCTTCGTAGAGGAAATGGCGATTCTCGTAGTGCCAGTTGAGCACCACCAGGCGCTCGAAGCCGTGGCGCACGTATTCCCGCAGTACGTCCTCGAGAACGGCCATCAGGGTCGTGGCGCTCAATGACGTGGTTCCGGGGAAGCCCTGCCCGCCGCCGCTGAGCGGACGCGAGCGGTAGCCGTAGGAGAGGGTGGGGGCGACGAGCATGTCGGTCGCATCCGCCACGGCGTATGCGAGGTCGGTCGCCAGCAGCGCATCGGTGATCAACGGGAGATGCAGTCCGTGCTGCTCGACCGCGCCGACGGGGACGATCACCCCGCCGCGGGCATTTGCCGCCTCGGCCACTTCGGGCCACGTGAGATGGGCGAGCTTCCTGGTTCTCGGCACTGATCGTCCTTTCTCGGTTATGACATGTCCGCCGACCGGGTTCCCCGCCGCACACCGTGGCCAGGTCCTCGACCACAATCTTCCTCGCCGCCGAGGCCCGGCGCAAGACCGCGGATGTCGCAGAATCGCGAGCTGCTTCAGACGATCTGTCAGTGGACCGGCCGTTTGCGGGAGGAGTGCGGCGAGTTGCGAGCGGCGTACCACCGCTGGTCACGCGCGCCCCGGGGGGAAACATCATGCGCGGCCGCGGCCGACGCCGCGGCGCTCGACCGAGAAGAGCGTGCGTCACACGCCTACGCTCGTGCAGAGCGTGATGCGCAATCATCGTATGTCTCGCGCGGAGGCGTTGGACGTGGCGCTGCAGGTGCATGCGACGCTCA
>Ga0302326_10031713_pt1 | contig 10550 bp, 8 predicted proteins | sample Palsa_T0_3_FD_202264 | JGI IMG/M metagenome (GOLD analysis project Ga0302326, IMG submission 202264) | Peat permafrost microbial communities from Stordalen Mire near Abisko, Sweden - Palsa_T0_3 | ecosystem: Environmental > Terrestrial > Soil > Palsa > Peat permafrost | place: Sweden: Abisko...
GGCGTAGTCCAGGTGTAAAGATCGATCACGGTGTGGTTCCTCGCTGGTTTCTGTAACGAAATAAAAGATAACTACGGGGCGTTTTTGGCGGCGTCAGCTTCGGACCGAAGCCGGGCGAGATGAGCGGCGACGCCGTCGCGGATCTTCGGCCCGTGAGTGCGCATTTCGGCCATTTCGGCTTCCGTGACAAGGTCCCGCAGGCCGGATTTGAAGTACGGCCAGGCCTGCGCCTGTTTCCACCAGTTTTGGGCATGAGGCCGGCCGGCGGTCCAGAGATCGAGCAGCCCGAGCCAGTCGAGCCGCGCCGCAAACGGCATCAGATTGATATCCGCGAGCGACGGATCGCGGCCGAGGACCCACGGGCCACCATCCTCGGCCAGCGTGGCTTCAAGATATTTGAAAGCCCGCTCGTAAGCGGCGACCGCGTGCACCACAAAAGGCGATTCTACGCCAAGCTCATAGGTGGACTTGAAGCGATCGGTCCGCCGCGGATCGCCGACATTGCGAAAACGCTTTTGCCGGATTTCTTCGGGCATGGTGCGCATGCGCTCACGAAACATCGCCGAGAAGCTGAGCTCGGTGACGCCGTCGAACAGACCCTCGTCGACGAATTTGCTCCACAGCCGCATTTTGCTTTGCAGCCACGGATCGGACGGAGTGAGCTTCGGCTCCTGCGGAAACGCCGCGTCGATATATTCGCAGATCAGCGTCGACTCGATGACCGGCTTGCCGTCGTGAACCAGCGTTGGCACCACGCCCTTCGGATTGAGCTTGAGATATTTCGGATCGTATTGCTCCGCCGTGAACAAGTTCACAGGGATCGCTTTCCATTCAAGACCCTTTGCCCGCAGCGTGATGCGAACTTTCTGGCAGCAAACTGAATTGCCGAAATCGTAGAGGAGGAGTTCGCTCACGCCGCAGTCTTCCTGCCCCACAGCCGCGCCGAGGCAATATCGGCGCCCTGACGGATGGCCTTGAGCTTGAGCCACACCACCGGCTCGATCACCCATTCGCGCCGCGTGAAGGTGCCGAAACCACAATCGCTCGATGCGATGACGCGCTCACGGTCGCCGACGGTCACGACTGCTTCCTCGATCCGCCGCGCCACCACTTCGGGGTGCTCGACGAAGTTCGAGGTGGTTTCGACCACACCCGGAATGAGGATCATGTCTTTCGGGAACGGCACGCGCTTGAGAGCGGAATATTCGTGGGCGTGGCGCGGATTGGAGAATTCGATCGACAATGCGCCGACCTTGGCCTGATAGAGCGCCGGCAGGATTTTCTCGAGCGCAACGTCGTGGATGTGCGGGCCTTCCCAGTTGCCGTAACAGATGTGCAGCCGCACGCGATCGCGCGGGATGCCCTCGATGCCCTTGTTGATGGCGGCGACGTGGCGTTCACAGCGCTTGACGAAATCGGCATCGGAAAGATCGCGGTACATCATGGTGCGATCCATCGCGAGATCGGGCGCGTCGATTTGCAGCACCAAGCCAGCTTTATGGACCGCCTGATATTCCTTGCTCATCTCGCGCGCGATGGCGTCGAGATAATCGTCGTGCGTGGCGTAATGCGCATTGAGCATCGTGGTCGAAATGATGCCGGGTGACGCCGCGGTCATGAACCGCTCGGAGAACGCGTGCAACTCGTCGGCGATCCTGCTGAAGCCCGTGGTCTCGTCGGTGATCGGCTTGAGGTCGCGGTATTTGATGTCGGCCTGCGCTTCCGGCGCGCCCTGCTGGCTCTTCGGCGGATTGGGAAAGCGCCGCATCAGATACGTCAGCAACTCCGGAAACTCCTCGAACTCAAGGCCGCGGCGGCGCTTCGACACGCCGGCAAAGCCGGACATGCGCTGCGGCACGTAAGTCTGAAAGCCGATGCGGCGCTGCTCGCCGTCATTGCCGACATCGATGCCAGCTTCCATTTGCTTCGTCACGACGTGGCGAACCGCCTTGTCCATCTCGTCGGCGAGCGTTTTCGGATCGAGGTTCTTGCCGTCTTCCTGCGCGACCAGAAGGTCGCTCAATTTTTCGTTGCGCGGCAGGCTGCCGACATGGGTGGTGAGGATACGGTCCCGGCTTGCAATCATGGAGTACTCCAAGGATGTCATTGCGAGGAGCAAAGCGACGAAGCAATCCAGAGCCGCTCGCGCATTGAGCGCTGGATTGCTTCGCTTCGCTCGCAATGACGAATTCATAGCGCAAATCGGGCCGCGCGCCAGCACCATTGCCGCCGAATTTTCGCGTCGGCATAATGCCTTAAGTGGGCACGAGATGGGCAACATCCCGGCCCTTGTCTCAGGGGGAAACGCCGCGATGAATGCGTCCAGCGACGCCGTGCCGCGCGACTACAATTTTGCTGCGGACATCCTCAAGCGCAATCTCGACGCCGGGCGCGGCGACAAGGCCGCCTATATCGACCACCGCGGCAGCTACACCTATTCGGGCTTGGCGGGGCGCGTCGAGCGGTTGGGCAATGTGCTGCGCGCGCTCGACATCCGCCGCGAAGAGCGCATCCTGATTTGTCTGCTCGACACCGTCGACTGGCCGACCGCGTTCCTCGGCGCGATCAAGGCCGGCGTCGTCGCGGTGCCAGTCAACACGCTGCTGACCGAAGACGATTATTGTTTCATGCTCGAGGACTCGCGGGCTCGGCTGCTGGTGGTGTCCGAGGAACTACTGCCGAAATTCGATAAGGCCATCGAGACCAGCAAAACCCTCGCTCACGTCATCGTCTCCGGCGAAGACGCAAAAGGTCACCAGCGGTTTGACGACCTGATGCAAGCGGCCAAGACCGATGCGTTCACTGCGCCGACCAAACGCGACGACATCTGCTTCTGGCTCTACACGTCGGGCTCGACTGGGCGGCCGAAAGGCGCGGTGCACACCCATGCCGACTTAAAGCTCACCGACGATCTTTATGCCGGCCCGATCCTCGGCGTCACCGAGAAGGACGTCTGCTACTCGGTAGCAAAACTGTTCTTCGCCTACGGCCTCGGCAATGCGCTGACTTTTCCGATGTCGGCCGGCGCGACCACGGTGCTGCTGCCAGCGCGCCCGACGCCCGAAGCCGTTGCGGAGATCCTGAAAAAGCACGAGGTCACAGTGTTCTACGCCGTGCCGACATTCTATGCCGGCTTCCTCGCCAGCTCCGCCGCGCCGGAACGCGCGGACGTGAAAATGCGCCGCTGCGTCTCCGCCGGCGAAGCACTGCCGCCCGATGTCGGCCGGCGCTGGAGCGGGCGGTACGGCCTCGACATCCTCGACGGCATCGGCTCAACCGAGATGCTGCACATCTTCCTCACCAACCGGCCCGGCGACGTGAAATACGGCACCAGCGGCAAGCGCCTCGCCGGTTACGATCTGCGCCTGGTCGACGACGACGGCGCGATCGTGACCAAGCCCGGCGAGATGGGCGAATTGCAGGTGCGCGGCCCGACCAGCGCGATGATGTACTGGAACAGCCGCGAGCAATCGCGCAGCACCTTTCTCGGCGAGTGGACGCGCTCCGGCGACAAATATGTCGAGGACGAGGACGGCTATTTCACCTACTGCGGCCGCCGCGACGACATGCTGAAAGTCTCCGGCATGTATGTCTCGCCGTTCGAGGTCGAAGGCGTGCTGCAAAGCCATCCCGACGTGCTGGAAGCAGCTGTGGTGGGCTGGCCCGACACCGACCGGCTGATCAAGCCGAAGGCGTTTGTGGTGCTGAAATCGCCGGCCGGAGCGGATGAAGCGCTGGCGCGGACATTACAGGAGCACTGCAAGCAGAAACTCGCCGCCTACAAATATCCGCGCTGGCTGGAATTCCGCACCGAGCTGCCGAAAACCGCCACCGGCAAGATCCAACGCTTCAAGCTGCGGGCGGAGGCGGAGAAATCGTAAGCATCAGTGGCGGTACGCATACGTTGCGGCTGGCTCTTCTCCTCCCCCTTGTGGGGAGGAGCGTAGGTGGCCTTCGGCCACCGTCCTTCACTTTAGAAACGCCGATGCGAAGCATCGGCTTTGGGTAGGGGTCGCGAGGCGAAGCGCGGACGTTGACGATCATGTCACCTCCCGACCCCCACCCCTGCCCCTCCCCACAAGGGGGAGGGGAAAAAGATCAATCCAGCGGCTCCACCTTCACGATCGAAGCGCCGTGATTGCTGCCGATCCACAGCGTTGCGGGATTCTTTGAATCATCGACGAACACGCGGCGAATATTGGTCGGCCGCGGCAGCTGATATTCGGTGTATTGCCTGGTCTTGATGTCGAGCCGCGAGACGCGGTCGGTGTTCATCGAGCCGGTCCACGCCTCGCCGTTTTTGTCCTCCACGGCGTCGTACGGCGACGACCACGGCGTCGGCACTTTCCACTCCTCGATCTTGGCGCTCTCCGGATCGAGCATGCCAATGGCGTTGCCGAAATATTCGGCGAACCAGAGCCGGCCCTGATCGTCGACGCGGCCGCGGCGTGGATGCGAATTCGGCGTCGGCGTGAGGAACACCGTCGGCTCTTTGGTTTTCTCGTCGATCCGCACGATGTTGCCGGCGGAGAAATCGAGCAGATAGAGATTGATCTCCGCGTCCGAGTGGATGCCGTAGGTGCCGATGCGCTTGCCGGTGCGCGGATCCTTTGGCACGCCGACGTCCTCGATTTTATTGGATGCGAGATCGAGCCGATAGATGTGCCCGCCCGCCGAGTTTTTGATCCACACCTTGTCGTCGGCGGGCGTGCCTTCGACCGCGAGGTGGCCGAGCTGCCCGGCGTCGGAATCCCATTCCTTCGGCGTCGACCAGGTTTCGAATGTGCCGGTCTTGCGATCGAACTTGCCGATCGCGCTCTGATACATCACGCCGATCCAGGGATTGTCGTGCTTGTCGATTTCCAGGTCGAGCGTGCCGAGCGAATAGCCGGGCTTGGTGACAGGAATCGGGTATTGCGTGACCTGCCCGGTCTTCGGGTCCATCTCGCCGAGGAACATCTGACCGAAGTCCGAGTACCAAACGTTGCCTTCACGATCGAGCACGACATCGTGCGGCTCGATCCGCTTATTCGGCATGTTGTATTCGGTGATGATGACGTGCGTGGATTTTCCCGTGAGCCGCGGCAGCGTTTTGAGCGGCCAGCTCCAGCTATCCTGCTGGCTGAGATTGAGGCCGGCGAGCCATTCCGCCTCTTTCGGCGATTCTTCGGCGGAGATCAGCCGCCGCACAGCATCGCCGACCAGACGCTGCGGCTTGAGTGGCGTTGAGCCCGGATAGTAACCCGCCATACGCAGAAACACCTGTTGAAACTCATCGGCGTTATGGGTAGAGCGCACGATCCGCTCAAGGGTATGGCAGCTGTTGCACTCGAGAATCAGGCGCTTCTGATCGTCGGTGCCGGGCATGCTCATCAGCCACTCGGCATTCGTCATCTGCGCGACCACGTTCGCCGTCGGCTTGAGCTTGACGTCGATCTTGTCTTCCTGGCCGGCGCTGACCGTTGCGTCTTTCGGGCCGTCGAGGTCATAGCCGGAAGCGCGGACGCTGACCGCATAGTGACCGGGATCGAGCCGTGACGCCGGGAAGCTGAAGCGCCCCTTGTCGTCGCTGATCACCGACACCGTGATGGTCGAGCCGTCTTTCCTGGCGCTGACGACCACACCCTCCATCGCGCCTTCCTTGGCGGAACTGACGTTGCCGGACAGTGCGGCGGCGTTTTGCGCAAAGGCTTGCGGCGCCAAAGCAATCAGACTGGTGGCTGAGGCGAGCAATAATGTCGTCATCCGCATAGGTATCCCCCTCTGCCCGGATAAGCGCACTGCGACGCCTTGCGTTAATATTTGCCGGGTATTAGTACGGCCCCATTCTACCGCCGCGGTAGCTCAGCCGGTAGAGCACCGCATTCGTAATGCGGGGGTCGGAGGTTCGAATCCTCTCCGCGGCACCAGTTTCCACCGGCATACGACCGACAATCCACGCAGCCGATCCGCTCCTGCGGCTGCCGCTTATTGGCAATTCTGATAGTCGATTCAAGTCATTGACGCTGCTGCTGGCAAATCGCTAGCAATGCGGCCTATGGCGTTTCAAGAATTTCAAAGTCGGGATGGAAAGCCGAAGGAACCTCATGCGCACCATTACGCTTGAAGAGCATTTTGCGAGCCCGGCATTCTTTGACGGTCCCGCACGTTTCGTCAAAGAGCGGGCGGAGAAGATCGGTGGCCGTTACTCGCTCGTGATGGACCGCCTGTGCGATCTCGGGACCAAGCGACTGTCGGAAATGGACGCCGCCGGTATCGATATGCAGGTCTTGTCGCTGTCGGCGCCGGGCGTGGAGCAGTTGGAAGCGGCCGACGCGATCCCGATGGCTCGGGATACCAACGACTATCTTGCCGATGCCGTTAAGAAATATCCGACCCGCTTTGCCGGTTTTGCGGCCGTACCGACGGGCGCGCCTGATAAGGCGGCGGAGGAGCTGGACCGCCGGGTGCGTGAAGGTTTCAAGGGAGCGGTCATCAACGGCCACAATCGCGGGCGTTATCTGGACAATAAGTTCTATTGGCCGATCCTGGAGTGCGCCGAAGCGCTGAATGTTCCGATTTATCTTCATCCCACCCCACCGCCGCAGCCGGTCATCGACGTATCCTACGGCGGCTTTTCGCCGATAGTGACCGACATGCTGGCAGGCGGAGCCTGGGGCTGGCACATGGAAACCGCGGTTCACATGATTCGCATCGTGTGCGGCGGCGTTTTCGATCGCTTTCCTAAACTTCAATTCATCATCGGCCATATGGGAGAGGGATTGCCGTTCTTCTTCCAGCGGCTCGACATCATTCCGATGGAGGCAACCAAGCTGAAGCGGCCGATCATCTCGTACCTCAAGGAAAACGTTCACTACACCTTCTCGGGTATGAACTTTCCTCCCACCTACCTGGATTTGTTCCTGGAGCTTGGTGGCGTGGATCGGATCATGTTCTCCGCTGACTATCCGTATCAATCCATGACTTGGGCCCGCGACTTCCTGGAGCAGATTCCAGCAAGCCCCGCCGACAAGGAACGTATCGCTCACGGCAACGCGGAAAAACTTCTGCGCCTGTGACGATTCTCCAAGTGCTGGAATCGGCACAACCCGGTGACGTTTGTCTTCCCGACTACGCCGCCACGCGCCACTCCGCGAAGGCGCAGCCGACATAGATTTCCTCAAGTGCCGCGTAGCTGATCAGCTCGAAGCCTTTGTTGCCCGCGGTGGCGTGGGCGACGACCCAGTTGCGCACTTCGTGTCCGCCGTTGCCGGTGTGACGGACTTCCTGCTCCAGTGTCGAGGCGAGCGCCGCTGGATCGCCTCGCTCGAACAGCGAGATGCAGGTGCGGTCGAATTTTTCGTCGATCTGGCCCATGCCCGGTTCGCCGATGAAATGGCTCAAACCGCCAGTGGCGAGCACCGCAACGCGGAGATTTTCCGGATAGCTCGCGATCGCCTCTTTCAGCAGCGCACCGAACGCGAGGCAGCGGCGCATGGTCGGCATCGGATCGTCCACTTCGTTGATGACGATCGGCACGATCGGCGGGATCGGATCGATGCCCATGCGCCACAGCGGCAGGCAGAAGCCGTGATCGAGGGTGAGCCGGTGCGACATCGACGGATCGAAATCGCGATCGATCGCCGTATTCATGAGATGCTGGCCGAGACCGGGATGGCCGGCCAGCGTCGGATGATGAAAATGCTTTTTCAGGAACGGCTCCGGCGGCCCGTCATGCTCGGCGCCGACGCCGACGCAGAACGCCGGAAAATTGTTGAGGAAGAAGTTCACCCAATGATCCGGCGACACGATCACCAGCACATCGGGCCGCGACGCCATCAGCCGCTTGCCGACCTGGCCGAAGCCTTCTTCCACCGATGCGCGCGTCGGCGGCGTGAGACTGTCCCATTCGCGCGCGATCATCGGTCCGTGGCTCGCTGCGTAAACGCCAACCAGATTAGCCATGTGACATTTCCTCTTTGCCCTTTGGCGCCAACGGCGCGTCCGGTATTTCGTTGAGCCTGCGGATGAACTCCGCATCCTTCATGCCGACAATCGCGTAGTAAAAGCGGAGCAGATAAGCGTTTACATGCGGCACGATGGTCTCGATGTCGTCGGCGAGCAGCGCCTGCCGCAGCTCGGCGCTCATCGGATAGCGCGCCAGCACCGCCTCGCGATCCTTCTTGTATTCAGCCGCCACGGGAGACTGCTGGATGTCGAAGAACAGCTTGTTGAGCCAATAATCCCTCACCGCAAACCTCGTTTTCCGTTCATTCAGCCGTGGTCCGGATTTGTCTCCGGATTACTCCGGGGTAATTCCTGCATCTTTGATGAGCTTGGTCCACTTGTCGTATTCAGCGTGAACAAAGCCGCCCAGCTTGTCCGGCGCGACCCACATATAGTCGGCACCCGCCGCAGCGAATTTTGTTTTTAGCTCGGCCGACGATGCGGCGATCTCGTCCTGGAGCCTGTCGATCACCGCTTTCGGTGTACCGGTCGGCGCAAACAGACCAATCCAGGAATCGACGTTGAGACCGCTGATGCCTGCCTCGTCCATCGTCGGGACGTCTGGAACATCCTTCACCCGCTGCGGCGCGAGCACCGCAAAGCCCTTCACCTTGCCGGATTGAACGAAAGGAAGCGCGCCGGTGACCGAATCAAAAAACAGATCGACGCGACCTGCAATCAAATCTGGATAAACCGCTGTGGCGCCCTTGTAGGGCACTTCGGTAAACTTGGTATCGGTCGCTTTCATGAAAGCGACCGCGGTAAGCTGCTGGCCGGTGCCGACGCCGGCTGTTGCGAGGTTGAGACTATTGGGCTTGGCTTTCGCCGCGGCGATGATGTCTTTCACGCCCTTGAACGGCAGATTATTCGATCCGACGACCATGTAAGAAAGCCGGTAGAAGATAGCGACCGGAACAAGCTGCGTGAGAGGGTCATACGGCGCGGTCCGGTACAGACCGGCGTTGAACACAATATTGCTGAGCCCGCCGGCGAGCAGCGTGTAGCCATCCGGCTGCGCCGCGACCGCCGCCTGCGTGCCGACAATGGTGCCCGCCCCGGTGCGATTCTCGACAAAGACGCCCTGCCCGAGCCGCGCGCCCAATTGATCGGCCACGATCCGGGCCATCACGTCATAACCACCGCCGGGACCCGTCGGGACAATGATACGGACCGGTCGTACTGGATAATCTTCGGCGGGCGCGGAAGTACCTGCCGCCGAAAGCGCAGAAACGAGAGCGAGGACTGCGCCGACGCGAAATAACAGTCCAATACAAAACTTTCGCATCAGCTATTTTCTCCAAGAGCGGTTTCAGCCGGATAGCGATCTTGCAAAGGAATTACCACCATCCCGCCCGCGTCGTAACGCGGCATTCGCCGCCTTTGCATCGGCGACAACCTGATTGACATCGAGCGCGACAAACCTTCCGCCACGCTTGAGAATGCGGCCGTCGACCATGACGAGGTCGACGTTCCCCGGCTGCACCGCGCCGACCACAATCTCATACGGGTCGGTGACGATGCCGATATTTGCGCCGCGCGTATCGACCATGATGAGGTCAGCGCGCTTGCCCTTTGTAATCGAACCGATCTGGCTATCCATGCCGAGCGAGCGCGCACCTTCGATCGTGCCAAGCTCAAGTGCGCGGCGCGATGACATCTGGAATTCACTGAGCGCCTCGCCGTTGTCGATATTCTGGATGCCCTTCATGATTTCGAACATGTTGGCATCGCCGGAGAGCGCAGTGGTATCGATGCCGAGCCCGACGCGCACGCCGGCGTCGAGATAGGCCTGTATTGGCAGAAAGCCGAAGCCGGTGCGCATTTCCGTGTAAGGCGTGCTGCTCACCGAACATCCCGCCCTGGCAGTCATCTCGACCTCCTGCGGCGTTGAAGAGACCATGTGCACCAGCTGCAGATCGGGATAAAGCAATCCCAGACGATCGAGCGCAGCAACGTGGCCGCGATCAACCTTTTGCCCGATGTCGCAGTGAACGGTGATCGGAATGCCTAAAGAACGCGCCGTATCATATTCCGACTGATAAACCTCTTTCGGAATCGGCTGGAAAGCCATGGCGCCGTCGGGCGCAGTCACGGCGTGCTGAACACCCCGCCAAGCCAGGCCAAGCGATAACAGGCCTTCATTCGAATACGATTTCCAATCGCTGTGACGTCGTTTGAGATCATCTAGATTGAGAGTCTCGGTGACCGGGATGCCGCGCGCGGGACCGTAGTTGAAGCGGCCGCGCAGGCCGGACTCTTGCAGCGCTTGCAGATTTTTGTCGGCATGCTCAGGCGTTCTCAGATTATGAGCCCAATCGTCGACAAAAGTGATGCCGCCCCATATTGCCTCTGCAGTTGAAAGCCGAACCCCGCAATAGATATCGCTCGGCAGACACAACTTGCCGAGCGCAGCCGATGTGGGGAAGTAACCGTATTTCTGCTGGCTGATCGCCATGCTCCGCAAGATTCCGGACCATAGGTGCCAGTGCGTGTCGATGAGTCCGGGCAGGACAATCATTCCCTCAGAACCCAGTCGCTCCGCGCCCGGCACTGCAAGATCCGGC
>Ga0302326_10031717_pt1 | contig 10549 bp, 11 predicted proteins | sample Palsa_T0_3_FD_202264 | JGI IMG/M metagenome (GOLD analysis project Ga0302326, IMG submission 202264) | Peat permafrost microbial communities from Stordalen Mire near Abisko, Sweden - Palsa_T0_3 | ecosystem: Environmental > Terrestrial > Soil > Palsa > Peat permafrost | place: Sweden: Abisko...
TTCGCTGCGCGGCGGCACCAATGTCGGCGAGCACCGGGTGATGTTCGCCGGCCCGTCGGAGATCCTCGAGCTTACCCATCGCGCCGAGGACCGGCTGATCTTCGCCCGCGGCGCGTTGCACGCGGCATTATGGGCGCGTGGCCAGAAGCCTGGGCTTTACTCGATGGCGGACGTGCTGGGATTGGCCGACAAGTGACGCGAGCTTCGCGATGACACCGCAGGAGATCGCCGGCAAAAAGCGCATCATCTACCTGCTGATCGCATTGGGATTCGTTGGCTTGATTGGCGCGCACGAAATCGCCCCGGCCGATGAGAATGCGGACATGACATTGTCGCTTGCGCTCGCCGCGGCCGGAACGCTGTGTTTTATCGGCGCCGGACTGCTGGCGCGCCGATTGATGAAGCAGATGGCGTCGAAGTAATTGCCGTTCGTTTATTACCGCGGTCGTTCCCAAATAAGGATCGCCTAAAATTGATGGGCGCATCAGAATTGATATCTCATTTTATCTGATTGGTAACTCCAAGGCTGAATAGTGGGACTGAATTTCTGCGCGTACCGGGAAACGGGGCCCGATGTCTCCTACCGAAAATGATTTGCCCGGCGTGGGACCGGTAACAGCCCACCTTCGCCTTGCCGAACTGCTCAGCGCGCTGAGTTTCGCGCTCGACATGGTCGAAGGGCAGCCGGCCGGTCATTGCGTACGCTGCTGCTGGATCGCAATCCAGATTGGCCGCGAGATTGGCCTGTCGGATTCCCAGCTTTGGGATCTTTACTACACGATGCTGATCAAGGACGTCGGCTGCAGCAGCAATGCCGCGCGCATCTGCCAAATCTACATGATCGACGACATCACGTTCAAACGCGATCTCATGACGGTCAACGGCAGCCTGCCGCAAGTGCTGCGGTTCGTGCTGTCGCATACCGGCATGAACGCCAGGCTTGCGGAAAGGTTTCGCGCGCTGGTGCATGTGTTCCAGAACGGCGGACAGATCGCCCAGGAACTGATGGAGACGCGGTGCGACCGCGGCGCCGAGATCGCACGAAAGATGCGTTTCTCGGAAAACGTGGTCGCCGCAATCCGGAGCTTCGATGAGCATTGGGACGGCGGCGGCATGCCGGAAGGCTTAAGCGGAGAAGCCATCCCGATCTATTCACGCATCTCGCTCATTGCGCAAATCGTCGATGTATTCCAGACCGCGAGCGGCATTGACGCCGCCAAACAGGAAATCCGCAACCGCACCGGCACCTGGTTCGAGCCGCGAGTCGCGGCGGCATTCGAACGCGTTGCGGCACAAGACGAGTTCTGGGCCACGCTGCGGTCGGAGGATTTGCAAACCATTATCTTCGATCTTGAACCGGCGCAGCAGCGCACGTTCGTCGACGAGGCCTATCTCGACGACATCGCCGCTGCCTTCGCGCAGGTCATCGACTCCAAAAGCCCCTATACCAGCGGCCACAGCGAGCGCGTGACGCTGTTTAGCGACTTGCTCGCCGAGCAGCTTGAATTCTCACCGGAGCAGAGGCGTTGGCTCAGGCGCGCCGCGTTATTGCACGACATCGGCAAGCTTGGCGTCAGCAACACCATTCTCGACAAGCCGGCCAAATTGGATGACGACGAGTGGGCGGCGATGAAGAAACACACCACGCTCGGCGAAGCGATTCTTTCGCGTATCGCCGCGTTCAAGGATCTCGCCGCTATAGCCGGAGGCCACCACGAAAAGCTCGACGGCACCGGTTATCCGCGTGGTCTGAAAGACAAGGAAATTCCGCTCGAAATCCGGATCGTCACGACTGCGGATATTTTCGATGCCTTGACCGCCGATCGGCCTTATCGCGCGGCGATGCCAATCGACAAGGCGTTGTCGATCATGGCGGAGATGGTGGGCACGGCCATCGATCCGCACTGCTTCGACGCGCTGAAGCAAGCATTGCAGCGCGTCGATTCCGCGATCGCCGCCTAGACTCTGATCCGGTCAAATCGAATCGGTCGCGCTTACTGGCTGCGCTGCGCGGCGTCGGTCACGATCTTGTAGGCCTCGGCCAGCGCCGGCTTGTCCTTGGACACAGTGGTGACGGCGCCAGACATCGTCTTCAGCATTTCCGCCTGTTCGTCGGTGGGCAAATTGATCAATTCGCCGCCGTTGTCCGTCCACGTCTTTATCGCCGCATTTTCGATCTCGATGGCGCGGGGGTTGAAGCTGACAGACAGACTCGCGGCGTCTTTTTCGACGATCTGCTGCAAGTCGGCCGGAAGTGAATCGAACCACTTCTTGCTGAGCTCGACGACGTAGAAGATCGCGGCGTGATTGGTCATCGTGATGTATTTGGCTGCATCATAGAAGTGCAGACCGCTGAGAAGCTGAACGCCGGCGATGGCGCTGTCGAGGGAGCCTTGCTGGATCGCCGTCATGACATCCCCCGGCGACATGGCTACCGGGGTCGTACCAAGCAGCTTGAACGCAGCAGACTGGAACTCGGATGCAAAAATCCGCAGCTTCTTGCCTTTGAAATCGGCTAGATGGCGGATCGCGTTCTTTGAGATTACTTCCGAGGGCTCGGCAAGCGCGACGGCGACGCCGTGCAGCCCTTTGTCGGCGCCAAGCCCGAGGTAGAATTTTCGCACTTCCGGATCGCCGGCGACTTTCTGGCCTTGCGCGATAGAGGTCACGAGGCCCGGTGCCGCCAGCACCTCAAACCGTTCGTCGATGCCGACGAAAAACTCGGGCGGAACGATCGCACATTGGATGGCGCCGAACTGGGTACCTTCGATCTGGCGCGGGATCGAGCCGAGTTGGCTCGCCGGATAAACCTCGACCTTGATCCGGCCGCCGGTATCTTTCTCGATGTCGACGGCGAGTTGCTTGGCATAAAGATCGAGCGCCGCATTAAGGGTCGGCGTCGTAATCTTCATCACGATGGTCTTGTCTTGCGCCTGCGCTGAGCCGGCGGTCAGCGCGAGCGACACCACAAGCGCGCCTGTGGCCGATGCCGCGCGCGACCCCAGCATGCTTTTTGAAAAGCCCATATCGTCCTCCCGATGAGATTTATTTCTTAATTTGGTGGGACGTTTTGGCAGATGAAGGCGGACTTTGTCCAGCTTGCAGACAAGCGCAGATGTCGCGGCTTCAGACGATAGATTCGAGCAGCTGCAACCGGCAGGACTGGTGGTTTAAGCCGGCAAGGTGATAAGTCGGGTTCGGCCTTGAAACCTGGCACCCGTCAGGTCTGGAGAATTCGCGATGAAGCATTTTTTCCTTGAGGGACAGCACCTTGTCCCGTTCGAGCAGCGCGATCCGGAGCTCATCGCGGCGCATCGGCGTTTCCTGCAGCAGGGCTATGAGAACGGGCGCTTTCTGTTGTCAGGTCCCAGCGTTCCTCCGACCGGCGGCGTGTTGGTCGCTCGCGCAGAGTCACTGGATGAGCTCAACGAATTCCTGGCTGAGGAACCCTTTTGCAAAGCCAAAGTCATGCACTTTTGCAGGATCATCGAGTTCGATCCCGTTCAGCATCAGCCGATTTTGCGCGACTGGTTTGCTGGAGCGCCGGCCTAGAGCGCCTTCTGGATCGTCAAATTCGACGTCGAAAACGGAAACGCTCGCGGCCGTTAATCGTTTCCGCGCAGCAGCGAGCTGCCGGTCATTTCCTTCGGCTTCGGCAATTCCATTAGCTCGAGCAAGGTCGGCGCGATGTCGGCGAGGCGGCCTTCGGCAACCAGCGCGCGGTTGCGTGCGCCCAGCAGCACGACGGGTACCGGGTTGGTGGTGTGCGCGGTATGCGGTCCGCCGGTTTCCGGATCGCGCATCATTTCGCAATTGCCGTGATCGGCAGTGACAAGGAGCGCGCCGCCCGACTTCTGGATCGCGTCGGCGATGCGGCCGAGCCCCGCGTCGACCGTCTCCAGCGCCTTGATCGCCGCCGGCAGGCTGCCGGTGTGACCGACCATGTCGGGATTGGCGTAATTGAGAATGATCATGTCGTACTTGCCGGAATTGATCGCCTCAACCGCCTTGTCGGTCAGTTCCGGCGCCGACATTTCCGGTTGCAGATCGTAAGTCGCGACCTTGGGCGAGGGCACCATGATGCGGTCTTCGCCGCGATAGGGCTCCTCATGGCCGCCGTTGAGGAAATAAGTCACGTGCGGATATTTTTCCGTTTCCGCCATGCGAAGCTGGGTGCGGCCGGCGTCCGCGACCACTTCGCCGAGGATGTGCACGAAGGACTGCGGCGAGAAAATCGCCTGCATGAACTTCTCGAGCGCGTCGGAATAGTGCGTCATGCCGACGGCCGCGGCGAATTTTACCACGCGCTTTCGTTCGAAGCCCGAGAAGTCCGGATCGAGCATCGCGCCGAGAATTTCGCGTACGCGGTCGGCGCGGAAGTTGAAGCACAGCACGCCGTCGCCGTCTTTCATGCCGTGATAGTCGCCGACCACTGCAGGCACGATGAACTCGTCGAATGTCTTGCTGGCGTAGGCGTCGGTGACGACGGCCGCCGCATCGGGAAAGTGCGGGCCGTCCGCTTCGACGGTCGCGGCGTAGGCTTTGCTGACACGTTCCCAGCGCTTGTCGCGATCCATCGCGTAATAGCGGCCGCATACGGTAGCGATGGGCACCGATTTCGGCAGTGCCGCGAGCAGGCGCTTGATGTCATCGCCGGCCGATTGCGGCGGCGTATCGCGGCCGTCGGTAAGAGCGTGAACTACTGTAGGCACACCGGCGTCGGCGAGAATTTTCGCTAGCGCCGCGGCATGATCCTGGTGCGAATGCACCCCGCCCGGCGAAACCAGACCGATGAGATGGCAGGTACCGCCGCTCGCTTTCAGTTTCTTGATCAGCTCGTTAAGCGCCGGCGCTTTCTCGATCTCGCCGCTCGCGATAGCGTTGCCGATCCGCGGCAAGTCCTGCATCACCACTCGGCCGGCGCCGATGTTGAGATGGCCAACTTCCGAATTTCCCATCTGGCCGTCGGGCAGGCCGACGTCCTTGCCGGAGGGGTGGAGAAAGCCGCGCGGGCCTGCTTCCCACAACCGGTCGAAGGTCGGCGTTTTGGCCTGGCGCACCGCGTTGTCGGCATCGTCCTCGCGCCAGCCGAAGCCGTCGAGGATCACCAGCATCACCGGACGCCGCTGCTGCATCTGTGCTTCCTGAACTTGAAAGGCCGCGCCGGCTATTCGCCGGCGGCTACCGCTTTCATTTTGATCGACTTTACGAGAAAGTCGTCAGTGTAAGAACTTGTGACGTCGACCGGCTTTTCCAAGCCGACATAGGTTTTGACCAGAGCGTAGGTGTCGTCCATGCGTTTTGGGTCGAACCAGCCCAGCGCCACGGATTGCGACGTCTTATCGCTCATCAACCGCTCGGCCAGATGCCAGTTGATTGTCTCGTTGTCAGCGTTCAGCCCCGAATTGGCTTCGGCAAGGGCGTCGATGCACGGCTTGGCATCAGCAACGCAGGCCGCGAATGCTTTCTGCGTGACCTCTACGAACGAAGCGACAGTGTCGGGGTGCGCCTTCAGATAGGCGCCATTGACGACAATCGAATTGCCGTACGGATTGATGCCGACATCCTTCCAGGCGAGGTAACCCATGTCGGAACCGAGCGCCGAGGTATAGATGTGATGGCCGTTATAGAAATCAGTGACGGCATCCACCGAACCGGACTTGAGCGCCGCAATTTTTGCAGCAGGCGCTATATTGACCCAGGTGATTGAATCCGGATCGACGCCGTTGGCCTTGGCGAGCGCGGGCCAGAGCGCCCGCGCTGCGTCGCCCGGCGGATTGCCGATCTTCTTGCCGGCGAGATCTTTCACCGATGCGATGCCGGAACTCTTCAGCCAGTAAAAGCCGCCTGGATAATTGGCATAGACATTCATCACTGCGGTTTCGTCGGCGCCCTTGCCGAGGGCGACCAGAACCGTAGTCATGTCGGCCAGCCCGAAGGTGTTGATGCCCGCACCGGCTGCCTGTGCCGCCGCGACGGAACCTCTCCCCTGGAGCAATGTCAGGTCGATACCGGCGTCTTTGTACCAGCCCATCTTCTGTGCGTAGTAATAGGGGGCGTGGTCGCCACCGGCGATCCAGTTCAGCAGAAAGCTCACCGGCTCAGCCGCCTGCGCGACAGTTCCGCAGGACAGCAGTGCGCAAGCGATAAATACGATTCTGAGTTTCATCTTGGGCTCCCGCGAACGCTCATCTTGAGCACAATGGCATCGCTCATTGCAGCCGAGGACAGATGCTTGTAAGGGGCTATTTGTTTGATAACGGTAGATAGCGCCATAATGCCTGTCAACGTGCGCTCCAGCGAACCGAAGTCCGAAGGCCATGTCAGTTGATCTGACGCGCCGCTACGCGTTGGCGATAGCTGCGCATCTTGCGTTGATCGTGGTCTGGTATCTGGTCGTGACCTACGGCCGGGTGCCGTCTTTCATTATGCCGTCGCCGATGGCGACTGTTGCGACGCTTGGAGGCGGCAACTACGCCTGGGTCGCCAATACGCTGGTCACGGCAAGCGAAATCTTCGGCGGCTATATCCTGGCGGTCGTTGTCGGCGTGACGATCGCCATTGCGTTCTCGTGGTCGGAAACGGCGGAGGCCGCGGCCATGCCGCTTTTGGTCAGTCTGAACATGATCCCGAAAGTAGCGCTCGGTCCGTTGTTCATCGTTTGGTTTTCCTACGGCATCTTTCCGAACATGATTATCGCGTTCTCGATCAGCTTCTTTCCAATTCTGCTGAACACCGGGCGTGGCTTCCGTGAGGTCGAGCCGGAACTGCTGGATCTGGTCCGTTCGCTGCGCAGCACGAAGTGGCAAACCTTCATCAAGATCCAGCTGCCGAGCGCCTTACCGTATATTTTTTCGGGCATGAAAGTCGGCGCGGTTTTGGCTGTGGCCGGCGCGATTGTCGGTGAGTTTCTCGGTTCATCGCGCGGCCTCGGTTATCTGATGCTGCAGGTCCAGGTAAGCCTCGATACCGCGGCGATGTTCATGGCGGTGATCCTGATCACGCTGATCGGCGTTGCGCTCTACGGGCTGGTGCTCGGCCTGGAGCGCGCGGTGATCGTGCGCGACGCCCGCGTACAATGACGGCCGAACCGTTCATCCGCGTGCGCGGCCTGCGCAAGGCCTATCGCAAGGACAAGCAGGAATTTCTTGCCATATCCGATGCCAGTTTCGATGTCGATGCCGGCGAATTGGTGGCGCTGGTTGGCCCGTCGGGCTGCGGCAAGACCACGTTGCTCAAGATCCTCGCCGGTCTTCAGACCTATGATTCCGGTGAAGCCCGCATCGGCTCGACGGCGCATCCGTTCGATCCGTCACGCGATATCGGCATGGTGTTCCAGCAGCCGCTGCTGTTGAAATGGCGCCGCGTGCTGGCGAACGTGATGTTGCCCGCGGAAATCCTCGGCTTGCCGCTGCGCGAAAGCCGCGAGCGTGCCCGCGAACTTCTGCACATGGTCGGTCTTTCCGGCAGTGAGGACAAATATCCCTACGAGCTTTCCGGCGGCATGCAGCAGCGTGCGGCGATCGCGCGGGCGCTGATCCACGATCCGAAGTTGATCCTGATGGACGAACCGTTCGGCGCGCTCGATGCGCTGACGCGAGAGCGGATGAATCTCGAGCTGCTCGCCATCTGGAAACGCAGCGGCAAGACCATTGTGTTCGTGACCCACGGCATTGCCGAGGCGGTGTTCCTCGGCACCCGCGTCGTCGTGCTGACCGCGGGGCCGGCGCGGATGGCCGACAATTTCCAGATCGCGCTGCCGGAGCCGCGCACACTCGACATCAAGACCAGTGAGGCGTTCGGCGAGTACAGCCGGAGGATCTACCGACTGCTGGGAATGAGTTAAGCGCGTGCTTACGTCCGCTCGTCCCCGCGAAAGCGGGGACCCAGAATAAATATCTGCGGTTGCCTCTGGATTCCCGCTACGGTGTGCCCCTCGCGGGAATGAGCGGAGGAATCTTACGCCGCGCCGACCTGCCCCGCTTCCCAGCCCAGCATGGCGCGTTTTCGTGTCAGGCCCCAGTGATAGCCGGTGAGCTCGCCGGATTTGCCGACCACGCGATGGCACGGCACCACGAACGACACCGGGTTTTTGCCGACCGCGGCGCCGACCGCGCGCGCGGCCTTCGGCGCGTGAATTTTGCCCGCGATGTCCGAATAAGTGACGAGCTTGCCCATCGGGATTTTCAAGAGCGTGTCCCAGACCCGGACTTCGAAATCGGTGCCGATCAGCACCACGCGCAGCGGCTGCTCGCGCTGCCATTGCGACGGATCGAAAATCCTTTTAGCGATGGCTGTGGTGCGGGCGCTGTCTTCGACAAAAGCGGCACGTCGCCAGCGGCCCTTCATGTCGGCGAGCGCTTCGCGCTCCTTGCCGGGATCGGCAAAGGCTAGGCCGGCGAGCCCGCGCGGGGTCGCCATCACCAGCGCGCTACCAAAGGGAGATGGATGAAAACCGAAATGGATCGTCAGCCCTTCGCCGCCGGACTTCCACTCGCCGGGCGACATCGCTTCGTGGGTGACGAACAGGTCGTGGAGCCGGCCGGGACCTGAAAGACCGACCTCGTAAGTGGCATCGAGCACGCTTGCAGAGTCACGCAGCAATTCGCGCGCGCCGTGCAGCGTCAGCGCCTGCAGGAAAGCTTTCGGCGACAGCCCGGCCCAGCGGCGAAACAGATGATGCAGCTCGGTCGGTGTGACACCGGCGGCTTCGGCGATGGTCTCGATCTCGGGCTGCTCGCGCCAATGGCCGCGAATGTGGCCGATGGCTTTGCGCACCACGTCATAGTCGGCGGCGGCTGCCGCCAGCGGCATCGGGTTTGGCATGCGATCGGGTGACAACATGGGAGTCTCCTTCATCTGTCTCCCATTTAGGCCGTAGACATGCGCGAACCCACCCGATTTCTGTCTCTATTCAAACACGGTGCGGGTCGGGCCGCGCTTCGCTTCGCCGATCGCGGCGGAGAGCGCCGAGGCAAAATCCTTCTTCTCGTCGGGGCTCAATGCCTGTCCGATGGTCAGCCGCCGGCCGCGCGACACCAGGAACAGCCGCTCGACGCCAAATTCCTCGTGTACGATACGGTCGAGCTGCACCCATAGCGGATTGAGCGTCCATATCCGCACGGCGCCGCGCTGGTTGACCTTGCGCACGGTGAGTTCGGTGGCGGTCACCGTCACTTCTTCATAGGCGCGCGCGGCGCGGAAATTGGCGCGGAACGCCCAGTACACCAGCAGCACGTCGAGGCCGAGAAACCCGAACACAGGCCAGGCGCCGAGCATCAGAAACACCAAGCCCGATACGAAGCTCACGCCGCCGATGCAGAGCATGAAGATCAGGAAGCCGGTCGAGCTCAGCGAACGGTGCGGCGTGATCACCGCGGAAAAGATCGCCGCTTCGGCGGGCGCCGCAGCGTTGTGGCTGGCGTCGGTATCCATGCCGGTTATTATAAGCACTCCATTTGGTGTCTTCCATGGCGCGCAAAAAACCCAACCTGGCGAAGAAGTCGGCCAAGAAGCCGACCAGCAAGGCAAAACCAGCCAAAACCAAACTGGCGAAGCAGACCGGAAAAAGGTTGCAAGCCGCACGCAAGGGTAAAGCAGCGCAGGTCAAGCCGCCCAGGGCGCGAGTCAAAGCCGATGTGAAGGCAGCGCAGGGCGTATTGCCGCAATGGACGCCTGCTGAAATCGAGGAAGCGTTCCGTCGTTTTGCCGAAGCCAATCCGGCGCCGCGCGGCGAGCTTCATCACATCAATCCATTCACGCTGCTGGTTGCCGTGGTGCTCTCGGCGCAGGCGACCGACGCCGGCGTCAACAAGGCGACGCCGGCTTTATTCGCGCTCGCCGATACGCCGCAAAAAATGGTCGAGCTCGGCGAGGCCAAGGTACGCGACCTGATCAAGACCATCGGGCTGTTTCGCACCAAGGCCAAAAACGTCATCGGCCTGTCGGAGCAATTGCTCGAGAAGCACGGCGGCGCGGTGCCGCGCGATCGCGAGTCGCTGGAAGCGCTGCCCGGCGTCGGCCGCAAGACCGCGAATGTCGTTCTCAACATTGCGTTCGGCGAACCGACCATCGCAGTCGATACACACCTCTTCCGGGTCGGCAATCGCACCGGCCTCGCTGTCGGCAAAAAGCCGCTCGATGTCGAGCTGAAACTACTGGAAGTCGTGCCAAGCAAATACCTGTTGCATGCGCACCATTGGCTGATCCTGTTCGGCCGCTACACCTGCATCGCGCGCCGGCCGCTGTGCGAGAAGTGCATCATCGCCGATCTGTGCAAGTGGCCGGGCAAGACGGTGAATGCGGCGGCGGGTGCTTAGCGGTCATTGCAAGCAGAGCGAAGCAATCCAGCGCTAAATCCGGTCCAATGTCCGGTTCATTCCAGAAGCGCCCGAATTGCTGCGCGGCACCGAAATGACGCGATGGGCCATGTGTGGACGGCTCCGAGTTGGCAAGAACTTTCTTCACGTTTGCAGCATTGGTCGGTGCAGCCATGTGTTCGGCCTTTGAGTGCGGTTCACATGACCGCTGGCCATAATGCCCTCCGCGG
>Ga0302326_10031718_pt1 | contig 10549 bp, 13 predicted proteins | sample Palsa_T0_3_FD_202264 | JGI IMG/M metagenome (GOLD analysis project Ga0302326, IMG submission 202264) | Peat permafrost microbial communities from Stordalen Mire near Abisko, Sweden - Palsa_T0_3 | ecosystem: Environmental > Terrestrial > Soil > Palsa > Peat permafrost | place: Sweden: Abisko...
CCGGATCGTCGACGGCGAAATTCAGCTCCGCGGCCCCAATATCTTCCTGGGCTATTGGCGACGCGAAGAAGCCACGCGCGCTGCATTCGTAGACGGCTGGTTCAAGACAGGCGACATCGCCACCGTCTCCGAAGATGGCTACTACACGCTCTGCGGGCGCAAGAGCGACCTCATCATCTCAGGCGGTTTCAATATCTATCCGCGCGAAATCGAAGAGTTCCTAACCGAACATCCAGCCGTTACAGAAGCCGCCGTAGTGGCCAGGCCCGACCGTGTCCGCGGCGAAGTACCCGTAGCCTACGTTGTAGCCTTCAACATCAGCCCCGAAGACCTGGAAGCCCTCTGCAAGAGGAACCTGGCCTCGTTCAAAGTGCCCCGCGAATTCATCTTCATCGAGAAACTTCCGCGCAACGCGATGGGCAAAGTCCAGAAGCACCTGCTAGGAATGTAGCTAAACATCAATTGGATCGGAATAACTTTTCCTGGGAGAAGATGCTTTCTAGCGTAAACTGCAAGCGGCCATCGCCCGTCACAATGTGGTCTGAGACTTCATGAAACCCCACGCCAACAGAAGCACTGTACGCTCTCTTCTCCAGCGGGTCCAACACCCATACATCTGGCACGCCTATTGAGAGGTAATCTTTGACCACGTTCATGATGCGGCTCATTCTGTCTTCGGGAGAAAGGACTTCTATACATAACAGGGGCGGCTTAGTAAAAACAGGTTCGTCGGGTTCCTGATCGTAGACGCAGACGTCAGGAATGCGGTAACGGGAAGGGGATATTCGCAGCCGGGTTTCAATAAAAGCTTCCATCCCCAATCTCTGTAGGAAGACCACAATTCTAAATTGCAATTTTCCATGCTCTTTCTCACCCATGTTTCGCTCCTCCAGGTGACCCTCGACGTAATCCATGTCGGGGTGGTACATCGTAGATAGATACTCCTCAACTGGCACTAACGTGGAGAGCTTTGCAGGGTTTTCGATCCGTTCCTCTATCGTCATAAAACTTAATTCTCGCAAGAATAAGAATTGGTCGCGGCTTCCTTAATCGCGTCGCCATCAACTTTAAACAAACTAAACGTACACCCGCCTTGCCATCGAATCAACAAATACTCATCAGAACTCGGAGCCACCAGCAGAGCATAGGCCGAATCGATCTCATGCCCCGTACTAAATGCAGTGCCCAACCCCTTCCGCACCACAAACCCATCAGAGTATCGAACCTGAATCGTCTTATCGTCCGCCGATAGAATCGTCACGCCATCGCGCTCAACCGGCTTGATCGCCACCTTAAACCGATCCTCCGACGTAAACACAAACGCCGGATGGAACTTCTTCGGCGGCCGCAAAACCTTGCCCTTCTCAATGTGAAACACGCCCTCAGGCGCCACCACATACTGTCCCGCCAGCTGCGTCAACCCGGGCTGAGCTGCCTGCACGGCAGGCCGCGCGAACGCCAGCAACAGTACAATCAGCGCTGCCAAACTACATCCCCCGCGACAATCGTCGCAACCGGCCCGCCACGAAACTTCTTCCCATCGAACGGACTGTTCTTACTCTTCGATTCCGACTTACTCACGTCATAGCTCCACTCCGAATCAACATCGAACACCGTAACATCGCCCACAGCGCCCTCCGCCAGCGTACCCCGATCCAGCTTCAGTACATTCGCCGGACCCGTAGTGAACAGCGCCACCATATGCGACAGCGTAATCTTCCCCGAATGCACCAGCTTCTCCAGTGACAGCCCGATCGCCGTCTCAAGCCCCGTAATCCCGAACGGACACCGCTCGAACTCCTGCATCTTCTCATCACCCGCATGCGGCGCATGATCGGTAGCGATCACATCGATCGCCCCGCTCACAATGCCCTCAATGATCGCATCCACATCCAGATGCGACCGCAGTGGCGGCTTCATCTTGTAATTGCTGTCGTACGTCTCCAGGTCAGCATCCGTCAAAGCGAAATGATGCGGCGTAGTTTCGCAAGTAATCGGCAGCCCCTTGCTCTTCGCGAAAGCCACCATCGCCACCGCGCGCCTCGTAGAGATATGTGCCACGTGATACCGCGCGCCGGTCGTCTCGGCAAGCAGAATATCCCGCGCCACCATCACATCCTCCGAACTAGCCGGAATCCCGCGCAAGCCCAACCGCGTAGAGTGCGACCCCTCATGCATATCGCCCCCCGCACTCAGATTCAGATCCTCGCAATGATCGATCACCAACAAATCGAGCGACTTCGCAAATTCCATCGCCCGCCGCATCACGCGCGAATTCATCACCGGCTTGCCATCGTCTGAGATCGCTACAATCCCCGCGCGCTGCATCGACCCGATCGCCGCCAACTCCTCGCCCTTGCTGCCCTTCGTAATCGCGCCGATCGGATAAACATTGACCTTCGAAGCATTCCGCGCCCGCTCGACAATGTAACTCGTCACGGTAGCCGAATCGTTCACCGGACTCGTATTCGGCATACAGCAGATCGAAGTAAATCCACCCGCCGCAGCCGCGCGCGACCCGCTCTCAATCGTCTCCGCATGCTCAAACCCCGGCTCACGCAAATGCACATGCATGTCGATGAACCCCGCCGCCACAACCATGCCCGCGGCGTCGAACACCGGCCCATCGCAGCGCCAACCCTGCGTGATCTTCCCGTTGACAATGCAAACATCGCGGATGCCGTCGAAGCCTGTAGCAGGATCGATAACGCGCCCCCCGCGAATCAAGAGCGACTTCATGCCAGCACCCGTTCCAGCACGGCCATGCGCACCGCAATTCCATTTCCCACTTGATTCAAAATCACCGATTTCTGACTGTCCGCAACCTCTGACGACAACTCGCGCCCCCGATTAATAGGCCCCGGATGCATCACGATCACTTCCGGACGCGCGCGCGTCAGATGGTCCAGCTGCAATCCGTAAAACCGAAAGTACTCGCCCGCCGCCATCGGCACTTCATGCTGCCGTTCCAACTGAACCCGCAGCATCATCACCACGTCGGCATCCTTAATCGCGACCTCAATGTCGTTCGTCAAAGTTACACCCGGCGCAAGCTCTGCAAGCTCCTGCGGCAGCAGCGAAGCAGGTCCGCACAACACAATCTCAGATCCGAATTTCGACAACAGATGCACGTTCGACCGCGCCACGCGGCTATGCGCAATGTCGCCGATAATCGCCACGCGCAGCCCTTCGAGCGTGGGCTTGCGATCCAGAATCGTCAACGCATCCAGCAGCGCCTGCGTAGGATGCTCATGCGTCCCGTCGCCCGCATTCACAATCGGTATCTTCAGATGCCGCGCCAGAAACTGCGGAGCGCCTGAAGCCGCATGCCGCATCACAATCGCATGCGGACGCATTGCCACCAGCGTGTTCAGCGTATCCACCAGCGATTCACCCTTCGATACGCTAGACCCCGCCGCCGTAATCGAAATCGTCTCCGCGCCCAACCGTCTCGCAGCAATCTCAAAGCTAGTACGCGTCCGCGTAGAAGCCTCGAAAAACAGATTGACGACGGTCTTACCTTTCAACACATCCGAACGCTGGAATCCTTCGCCCTCCGCCGGTTGAAACTGCTTTGCGCGCGCAAGAATTGCTTCGATCTCCGCGCGCTCCAGATGCTCAATTCCCAACAAGCCCTGAGGCATGGTCTTAAGCGGCATCAGGTAGTTTTTCGACCAGAAGCACCTTTTCCATGCCGTCGACTTCCTGGAACTTCACTTCGATAATCTCGTTGCTCGCCGTCTGCACCGTGCGCCCGATATACCGCGCTTCAATTGGCAGCTCCCGATGCCCACGATCGATCAGCACCAGCAACTGCACCGTCGCCGGACGCCCCTGATCGAACAGCGCATCCAGCGCCCCGCGAATCGTGCGGCCCGTGTAAAGCACATCGTCCATCAGAATGATGTCTTTCCCCGCCACCGAAAAAGGAATGTCGGTGCCCGTATGCACCGGCTTCAGCCCCACCGTGGTCAGATCGTCGCGATAAAGATTGATATCGAGAATCCCCACCGGAATCGGCTTCTGCTCCAGCGCTTCAATCTTCTTCGCCAGGCGCTGTGCCAGTGGCACGCCGCGCCGCTTGATGCCGACGAACGCCAGTTGATCCAGGTTCCGGCTGCGCTCCAGAATTTCATGCGCAAGGCGCACCAGGGTCCGGTCAATCTCGGACGCGCTCATCAGTTGACTTTTTTCTCTTGTGAGGGCCATGGAAATCAATTTAGGGTATCAAAGTCAGTGCTTCAGGCGGTCATGAATCTGCTTCGCCGTCTTTTCGATTTCCTCCGCTTTCTTGAGGCTGTTGTAGGAAAGAACATGGCTGTCCGTCCTCTGCAATTCGCGTTGCAGTGAGCGCGACAGCGCCACTAGCCGCGCCGCGTCCTGTAGCGTTTTCTGATACTCGGCTTTCAGAATGGCTTCGTTCTGCGATTTGCCATTCGGAAGTTTAGTATCTGTCTCCACTCTCGGCGGCATCTCCGGCGGCTGCGTCTCCATGTTTTGGCTAGAGCCCCCGCGTCCCCCTTGAAGCATGATCAAGCACATGAGATTGAACAGAAGGTGCATAAAAAGCTGCTGTTATCATACTGGACATGCAAGAAGTGAACGTGGGAATTGTGGGCCTGGGGAACGTCGGCTCGGGCACGGTTTCCATCCTGGTTGAGAACGCGGAACAGATCGCCACGAAGCTCGGTTTTCGCTTGCAGATAGCCGCCCTTTGTAGCCGCGGCGTTGAAACGAAGGAACTGCCCCCGGCTCTGGCGGGCGTTCATAAGACCACCAATTGGCGAGAAGTGGTCACCCATCCGCTCGTGGATATCGTCGCCGAACTAGTCGGCGGCACCGGCGTCGCCCTTGAGATCATCGACGCCGCAATCGCCAATGGAAAATCCGTCGTAACAGCAAACAAGGAACTCATGGCCCTGCACGGTTCCGGCATCTGGGACCGCGCCATCGAAGCCCGCATCAATCTCGCCATGGAAGCCAGCGTCGCCGGCGGCATTCCCATCCATGCCGTCCTCCGCGAAGGCATCTCCGGCGACCGCGTTATCGCTCTCGCAGGCATCCTCAATGGCACCAGCAACTTCATCCTCACGGAGATGGAGCGCCGCGGCGCTTCTCTCGAAGTCGTACTTGCTGAAGCCCAAGCCCTAGGCTATGCCGAAGCCGAGCCCAGCGCCGATATCGATGGTTTCGACGCCCGTTCCAAGCTCGCCATCCTCGCCGCCCTCGCCTTCGGTGAACGCATCACCCCCACCGACATCTATGTCGAAGGCATCCGCCGCATCACCCCGCTTGATTTTCAATACGCGCATCAGCTCAAGCACACCATCCGCCTCATTTGCTCAGCCGACCAGACACGCGACGGCCTCATCCTCTCCGTGCGACCCGCTCTGATCCGCCAATCCACCATCCTCGCCGGCGTTCAAGGCGCTTACAACGCCGTCTGGGTGAAAGGCCTCTATGGCGCCGATACTTTCTACTATGGACGCGGCGCAGGCCCCAAGCCCACCGGCGTAGCCGTCGTGAGCGACCTCATGCGCGTTGCCCGCGAGATCCGCTCCGGCAGTCCCGAGCGCGTCTCGCCATTCGCCCACGAACGTTTAGGCGAATACAAGCCCGTGTCCGTGAATCTGCAGCACCGCCAATACTATCTGCGCTTCCGCGTGGATGACCGCCCCGGCATTATCGCCGCTTTAGCTGGCATCCTAGCCGCCAAGAACGTCGGCCTGGAAGCCGTCTTGCAGGAACCTTGCGATACGAAGCACGATCTCCCCTTCGTCATCACCACTGAAACCACCACCGAACAGGCAATGCGCGAGGCCGCCGAAGAAATGTCGAAGCTCGACTTCCTGATCGAGCCTCCGCTAGCCCTTCCCATGGAGCCGCCCCTATGAAACAAGACCTCGAACAAGCCGGATTCGTCAAACTCCCCGGGTTCATGTCCGCCGCGCAGCTCGAAGAAGCCCGCGCGCGCGTAGCCGCCATCGAAGCGGAAGAAGGCGACAACGCCGGCGCCGAATTTCGCAAGGAAGCCAATGCCCATCGCCTCGCCAACTTGGTCGATAAGGCGGACATTTTCCGCGAGCTAATCGTCCTTCCCGAAGTCCTCGAGCTGGTAGGCGAAGTCCTCCGTCCCAAATTCAAATTAAGCAGCTTCAACTCACGCTCAGCCGATCCCCACTCCAATAGCCTCCAGCCCCTCCACTGCGACATGGGCGCAATCCCCGACGAAGGCGGCTACTGGGTCTGCAACACAGTCTGGATGCTCGACGATTTCACACGAGAGAACGGCGCTCTCCGCTGCGTACCGGGAAGCCACCACTGGAACGAATTACCCCAAGACGTTCTCGAAGACCCCTACGGTTCCCACCCTCAAGAAATTCTGGTAACCGGCCGCGCCGGCGACGTAGTAGTCATGAATGCGCACATGTGGCACGGCGGAACCGCCAACCGCACGGACTACCCACGCCGCGCATTACACGCCTTCTACTGCCGTTGGGACAAACCCCAACAGCAATTCCAAAGGGCTCTCCTCAAGCCAGAAACCCAAGCTGTTCTAACGCCTCAACAGCGCGAAATCCTGGCCTTGGACGACCCCCTGAACGACGAAATCAGCCGCGCTCCCAAGCAAGTAAGCGGCTTCCTCAAGTAGCAGGTCACGTCTCTTTACCGCTAACGCCGAACAGATTCGTATCGCCCGCCGAACCGGGCAACTGAATCGTCCCCTCGAACTTCATCCCCAGCTTCCTGAGAAGCCGCATCGACGCCTCATTATGCGGCGCGGTAATTGCCACGATGCGTTTCAATCCAACCGTCTTCCATCCGAACTCCATCACCGCATTCGCGGCTTCGAGCGCATAGCCGCAACCCCAGAAACGCTCGAGATACGCGAAACCTAGGTCGACATCCTCCAGCGAGTCGCGCTTCAACAAGCCACAAATCCCGATCGGCGTCAGCGATTCCTTCGTAGCCACATGGAACAACCCAAATCCGAATCGCTCGTAACTGGCGGCAGGACCCTTGCGAACATATTCCGCCGCATCCTCCAACGTCCGCACCTGACGGTCGCCGATATTCCGTATGAACGACGGTTGGTTCAAGAGCTCCACAAGAAAAGCCTCATCCCCATCGCCCAGGTACCGAATCACGAGCCGCTCCGTTTCGATCGTCATGCGCCTTCAGATTGTAGATGAAACGCACCAAAGCGCTTCAATCCTGGAACTTCAAGTGCCCTAACCGCGCATGTGCCATTTCGGCAAATAGGAGATCCAAATGAAACCAAGCACAAAAGACAAGATCCACGGAACCGGCCATGAAGTGAAGGGCGCGGTCAAAGAGGCCACCGGCCACGTTTTACACAAGCCCGAACTCGAAGAGGAAGGCAAGAACGAAAAGGTTGCCGGCAAGATCCAAAAGAAAGCCGGCGAAATAGAAAAGGCCGCGGGCCACTAAGTTTGCTTCGCTGATCAAATCAACCCTCCCGCCAGCCGGAACTCTCTTTCGCGGCTGGTGGATCTCGGCAGTAATGTTACGCGCCTTACCTCTCCACCGGATCGTGACATTCCTGCCGATTTTTTCGCTAACGCCCTTGGACACCAAATTGCAATGCGTTGATACGCGAGGGCAATTACGTATGAATCTGGTTCTGATCATTCTCATTCTCCTGGTTCTATTCGGGGGCGGCGGAGGCTACTACTATGGCGGTCCGATGATGGGAGGCGGAATCGGCGGCGTACTGCTCATCATCCTGATTATCTGGCTGCTAATGGGCAGACGGTGACCACCAAGCCGCTGTCCGGCGAATCGCGTCGGCCAGCGGCACTGTAACGCGCAGCCCCAACAACTCATCAGCCAACGACACATCCGGCACGTATTGACTCTTCGGAGCGCCGGGAATCGCGGCCTGTGCAACCGCCACGCTCACCCCGGGGCGGAGCACCAACGCCACCATCTCCGCCAGTTCCCGAATCGTCACAGCCTCGCCCGACCCCACATTCAACGGCTGCGCCGGCCCTCGAAACAGCATCGACCACAACCAAACCGCCAGATCCGACGCGTAGAGATAGGACCGCGTAGGCGTCCCGTCCCCGCCAATTCGGATCGGTCCACCGGCCATGGCATCGCGAATAAAATTCCCAATCGCGAAATGTTGATCGAGCGGAAGGTGCGCCCCCGTGAAGGCCCAGCACCGCGCGATCTTGCACTCCAGATCGTGTACTTTCGCGTAGAGCGCGCACAGATGCTCCGCCATCACCTTGCCCTCGCCATAAACATTCGCGGCATCGAGAGCATCCGGCCTGCCCGCGTAGCTCTCCGGCACGTGGCTCAACTCCGGCGGCTGCTTCCCATAGACCGCGCCTGAGCTGGTCAGCAGAAACTTCCGCGCCCCGTGAGCCGCCGCGAAATCCAGCGTCCGCCGGGTACCATCCACAATCGTCGAAAGCATCTCCAGCGGCTCTTCTGCCGCCTGCCGGACGCTCGCTTCCGTTGCCGCGTGAATTACGAACGGAAACGAGCCTTCGGGGAACGCAAAATCCCGCACGTCCCCGGCCAGCAACCTCAATCCGGCTGCCCCCGCCAAATGAGGACACTTCTTCAGAAACCCATCGGGCGAACGCGTCAGCACCGTTAACCGCGCTCCCAGCGCGAACCTCTCATTCGCACGCAGGAAGCTTTCCACCAGCCAGCACCCGAAGAAGCCGGTGCCTCCTGTGAGGAAAATATCGCCCCCCCGCGCTTCTTCCCAGAGCGTGCTGGTCTGATTACAGATGTCGTCCAGATCAGCGGCAGGCAGCGGCGGCATCAAGCAGTTCCCAGGCTTCTCTGCATGATCACCGTATCCACCCACTGCCCGAACTTGAATCCCACCGACCTCAGCGTCCCCACCGGCTCAAAACCCATGCGCCTATGCAGAGCGATCGACCCCGCATTAGCGCTATCGCCGATCACTGCAATCATCTGCCGCCAGCTTCCCGCTTCGCACCGCTCGATCAGCGCGGATACCAATGCCGTCCCGATCCCTTTGCCACGCTCTCCGTCCGCAATGTAGACGGAATCCTCCACTGTATAGCGGTAAGCGGGCCGCGGCCGGTACGAAGACACGTAGGCGTAACCGACCACTTGCTCATCGATCGTGGCTACCAGATAAGGCAGACCGCATTGCAAGATAGCCTTCCTGCGCACCAGCAAGTCATCGACGGTGGGAGGCGTTTCTTCGAACGTGGAAAGCCCGTTCAACACGTAAAACGCATAGATCCCCTGAATCGTCAGAAAGTCCATCTCGACCGCATCGCGAACCACCATTCACGAGAGATTATGGCAGACGAAATTACTTCACGTCGAAGTGGATTGTTTCGCCATAGACTTTCCCGGTCGCCTGCTCCTTCACGATCACGCTGCAAACATAGGAGCCAGCCTTGAGAACGAAGTTCGCTGTGGCCACTCCGGCGGAAGCCTGTAGACCATCCCGCACAAATGCAACCGGCCTCATCGTACCGGTTTCGGACAACGTCTTGATCTGGCCATAGAAATCCACCGGGCCGGATAACGAATTGAGCGGTACCGAAAGCGTCTGGAACTCTTCCGCGGGATAAGTCTGGAAGGAGGCGTGACCGCCGGGAAGTCCCTCGACGGCTTTTTCGATCATCGGCGTGCCAGGGTCCGCGCCCGCCGCTCCCTGGAATACCGAGCGTGGTGGCGGCCAGTTGATGTGAACAGTTGAATGCCCATTGACCTGTGAGAATTCGAACTCCACATTGCCGCCGAAGTTCTCCAGGTACTTGTACCGCCAGACCTGCGTCGTGTCTCGCTGTTCGATCTGATCTGGCTCCCCATAACGCACGTAGGTTCTGATCATTACTTGAGAACCGGGAAACTTCTCACGCGCATAAGCCAGGCGGACACTCTCTCGATCCTGGGGCGCACCCAGGCCCTGCGCGTCGACAGGATAGATGGCGACGTTCGCCTGTTTGGCAATGTCAATCGTGTCTTGGAGATCGCCGGGCAGCTTCGTTCCTGTCGAATAGTACAGCACCCTCTTCTGCTCGGGCATGGCGGCCAGAAGCGTGAAGGCGCTGCCGATACTTGAGCGCCTCGCAATGTCCGACGGACTTCCACCGTCGCTACGCAAGTTTCGAATTGCCGCTTCCAGGACGGTTCGGTCCTGCGTAAAATCCTGAACCACCGATACCGTGCCATTGTTTACCAACATCACGGCGACAGCGTCTGCTGGTCCCATCCGGTTCTCGACGAAATCGATCGCGCTGTTCCGCGCTGTCGTTTGTTGCGCCTCGGTCATCATGCCGAAATCGAAAAGCATCGGGACCAACTGCCGCTTCCCAGTGCTTGCCGCGATTGGCCGAGCTTGCGGGACCGGTTGCTGCAGCGGCTGTTGGGCGATCTGAGCCATCATCGGTACGACGAGGCCAATCGGCTGCGCCAGGATCGCAGGAACATTGCCCACATGAATCAACACTCCAACCGCAACCGGACCAGCCAAAGTGGCGGCGCCCGAAGCAGCAAGCAAGACCTTTTTCGCGAAACCCAATCC
>Ga0302326_10031719_pt1 | contig 10549 bp, 4 predicted proteins | sample Palsa_T0_3_FD_202264 | JGI IMG/M metagenome (GOLD analysis project Ga0302326, IMG submission 202264) | Peat permafrost microbial communities from Stordalen Mire near Abisko, Sweden - Palsa_T0_3 | ecosystem: Environmental > Terrestrial > Soil > Palsa > Peat permafrost | place: Sweden: Abisko...
AACTGACTGCCCACCGCGTCCGACGGAGCGCTTTGGTACCAGCTCGAGAACGCTGAGGTAACATCCGCACTCAGGGTCGTGTTCTCCACATTAGATCCGGAGGCCGGCGTGATTTGAAAAGTAAGTGTATCCACCGAGCGGGTGGTCGAAAATCCATTGATGATGAGCTGAACGGTAGTTGCCGCCAGCGTTCCCAGATTGGCGCTGGTGAGCTGGGGTGGTCCCGCCGCCACCACCGTGCTTAATGGTTGAGCGCTGGGCGGAGAAATGTTTACGCTTCCTAGAGAAAACGAGGGGGTCAGCACGATAGTGCCCGCCACCGTTCCCGATTGAAACTGAACCGTAGTGCCGCTGGTCCCAAAAACAGCCGTCTTCGTGTTCGCCGGCACGGTGAAGCTGACGGTTCGGCCACCCGTCGCAAACTGAATGGTCGGATCGTCGGCGAACGAACCGGAATTGAACGAGAGGGTGAGTTGCCCGGTAATGTCCACCGGATACGGCTGCGATAGGGTCAACCCGACCGACGGTTGGGTTAGCGGGGTAACCGTGCCGCCAAGGCCCGTGAAACTATAGCCCGAGACAAGGGCAGGCGACCCGCCCACACCTTGCAGAGTAATGGATGAGGAATCCACCGTCAGAGTAGCGGTTTGAGAACCCACGGCGGTCGGAGTGAAGGTGAGCGGTATGCTGACCGTTTTGCCAACTCCAATCGTGGCCGGCAAACTCGGGAACTTCGCCGAGAAGGCGCTGTTGGGCGTAACATTCAGACTGTTGATGGTTCCGCTGAGGTTACCCGCATTGGTGATCAGCAGCGACGCGGTAGTGCTGGAACCCACGTTTGTATTTGGGAAATTCACTACGCCTTGGTTTGCCACCGTGACGCTAGTTCCCGCCACCTGGAATTGAAACGTCAGATTCGGCCCAAGCCCGGTGCCTTGCAGAGTGAACACCGCCGACCCCACGATCAGAGTGCCGGTGAGCGCTCCCACGCTGTTGGGAGCGAACGTGATGGTGAGTGTCAGCGTTCCCCCTGGGGAAAGAGTGATCGGAAGCGGAACCGTGTCAGTCCGCTGAAAGCCGCCTCCATTCACCGTCGCCGTCGCAATTTGCCCCGCCGCATTTCCTGAGTTCGTAATGCTGACATTCAGCGTGGAGGTTGACCCCAGGTTTGTGTTTGGAAACGCGATGGTTCCATTGGGTTGCACTGTGCTGGTGCTTCCGCCGGAGGCGATCGTTTGGTAGGTATACGAGGCGCCGCTCCCAGAACCTTGGAGCACAAAAGTGTAGTTATTGCCAAACAGGCTCACCTGCAGCGTGCCGGTCTGAAGATCCGTCGTAGTAGGCGTGAACACGATGTTGAACGCCAGATTGTTGCCCGGGTTCACTTGAGCAGGCAGCAGCGGTCTTCCCGTAATCTGGAACGCGGTAGAAGAAGAAGCTGCCAGGCTGGCCGAAGTCACCGTTCCGGCGCTGGCGCCTTGATTGGTGATTACGAAGATCGCTGTAGAGGACTGTCCGACACTGGTGCTGGGAAACAGAATGGTGCCCTGGTTGGTCACGACAGTCTGATTCCCATTGGGAGTGATGCTATAGCTCGTCACGAAATTCGCGGCAACCGCGGTGGAGTTGAGCTGAAAACTTACAGTTTCGGCGCTGGATAGCGTTAGCGTAAGAGTGGCCGTCGTTGCGCCCGCCAAGGTTGGCGAGAAGGTTACTGTCAGAGGCGTGGTTGTGCCGCTGGGGAGGCTGGCCGTCGCCGGGCTTACCGCGTAAGCAGTATTAGAAACGCTCACGGCGGTTATGGCCAGAGTGGAGCCTTGGTTGGTCACAAGCAAAGACACCGAACTGCTCGATCCCGTGGATGTCGCTGGGAAAGGGATGGTTCCGCCACCCGCCAACGTTACCGACGCCGCGCCTGGTAGTTGGTAGGCGAACGACAGAAACGAAAGCTGCTGCGCGGAGCAGCACAATGCCCCGGCGGTCAACATTGCCACGGCAATTATGGATTTATACGAGTAGGACATGGATTAGCGGGTGGTCGTACTATGGAGCCGGGCACGGCCGTTCGCCGGCGGTGGTATGAAATAGATTCGCGTACTCCCAGACAGAGCAAACAGATACGTTGGACCCGTTCCACCCTCATTGAACAGCAACACATTTGGGTCTATCAACGGCTCCAGTTTCGAGGGCGCCACCGGAAGTTCGTATCGCGCCGAGATCGCCATTTGCGTTAAGTCCACATCCAGCAAATTCTTGGACCCCGCGGAAGCCACCATCAGATGCGTCCCGTTCCAGACGCTCAGGGCCACCGGTTCAACGGCGTCCGGCGCGGCGGCCACCGAAATAAGCTGTCTGGACGTAGTCACCTGGCGAATGACAAACACCTGATTGGAAGCGCGATCCGCGACCGCTGCATCCCGATCTGAATTGGCGAAAACGATCGCCGAAGGTTCGCTTGCCGGCAGAACCACCGTCCGCGCTCCGGCAGCGTTGAACCAGTCTACTTCGCCTTTCGACCCATCGGAGAAACCCGCGAGAATGTTCTGGCCGTTGGTATCTAGTGCCACTGCCGTGATGGGACGTCCAACGTTCTTAAACGAAATGGGCTCCTCAAAGACAGGTTTATCGGGTAAGCCAGTTACCACTTGGAAAGTTGATTCCGCGGCGGAAATTAGCACGGCGGACGTTCCGCTGGCGTTTAGGACAACATCGGCGGCCGATGTGGCGCCAAGCACGACGCTCGACGAAGTGCCGGACACCAGGTTCCGCAATAACGTCAACTGGCCTTTGGCCGAATCGATCGCTAGCGCATAATTCTTGCCGTAGGCGAACCGGACCACAGCCGGCCGAAATCCCGGTTCCACTCCATCGCCAAAAACCTCCGCGCCAGGCAGACCGAGAATGGGCCGCAAGCCGCTTCGGTCGAAGATCATTCCGGCTCGGGGCGGGCCCACGCTATCCGCGGCAGCAGCGGCGCAACCCACTAATCCAATCGCAACCAGGTAGACTCTTAGCGCTCTATTTATCTTCAACCCAAGACTCCATTCGCTCTCAGCCGGGCAACCGAACGCCGACTGTTTCCATCTGCATATTCCAGACTTGCTCATCAGTTATTTTAAGGGAAAAGGCGCCACTTTTGCGGAACGACAGGAGAACGGGTAAACGAACGGCCCGCGCCCGAAGCCCTAAGACAGGCTCTCGCCATTCTTGGTCACAGCCAAGCACTTAGGTTACGGCACCCTACGAAAAGTGCTGTAGGATCGATACACTATCGTGTACCAACAGAGGTGTTCTGTCAACCCTTAAGCAACTGGTGTTAGGCCTAAAACTCTCGTTCTAGGTGGGTTCGTTGGCACCACCGGACGATGCACGGCCTGGCTGGCTATCTGTAGAAGGAAAATGGCCTAGTCGAGCGAGGGACCTCCACGATGTTCCCCGAAACGCTGGCCGGCTTCCGAACAAAACGAAGCCGGCGCACCGGCTAATTCGGTTCCAGGTCCTCGTTCGACAGGCGCTCGTACCAGTACCAATCAGGACACCTCAAGAAAAATCGCTAACACTACCCACAACACCCGTACTAGGACTCACAATTTCCCCCGGAAAAAGCAAACAATCCACCCTCGTCGTGTATACTCCCGATTGAGCCGGACCTTAGTCAACACCGGCGATTATTGTTGCTCATATGGTCTCATCCAAGATTTTCTTGTATCCGTTTTTACTACTTGCCTTCTCCTCCGTGGCGGTCTGGGGAGGCGATGCGAACCTGAACCTTTTCTATGCTCAATATGCATATTTCTCCACTTCGGCGGTTGGAGAGGTTCATGTTCAATACAGTTTCGCTACCAATACAATTACGCTGAGCAATAACACCACCCTATACACGGGGGCCTCGGATCCTAACTTTGGCGCAACCGGAATTGTAATTAATCCCAACAACGGAAATCTATTGATCGCGGGCGGCGGAACGGCGGAGGAGCCGGGTTCGGTCTTCAACCTCCTGGAAACGGGACAGCCGGCCGTTCCTTATAGCGTAAGTCCCGACACCACGCCAGGCTTGCCGGATCCACGCGCGTATAGTCTGACGGTGGTCCCGCCCAACACCAGCGGCTTCCCGGTGAACTATTTAATCGCCCTGCAAAAGGAATTCGGCTACAATTACGTCGCTCTTTTGCCACTCTCACCCAGCCTGGGCAGTGGAATTGCCTATCCGGTCACGGGTGACGACGTATCGGTAACCGGGGTAGCCTTCGACGCCAACGGCAACGCTTACTACGGATCGGGAGCCTCATCCAGCGACGCCGGTAATTTCGGAACTCTAACATTCAACGGCTCGCAATTCACCACACACCGTCTCTTTGGCCAGCCCGTAGGCCCCGACCCCCGCGGCGGCCTGGTCTATGGCGGCAATCACGGGGTGGTTTTCGATCCGCTGACAGGCGATATCCTAACTGCCGGTGGAAACGGGGTAGGACAATATGATCCCGTCACCCATATTTTTCATTGGATCACCCTTTCCGGCACCGTGGAGGGTTATCAATTCTCCGCTCCTGTCACCGACGGCCAGGGCCATATTTTCCTGGCGGCTTGCTGCGGCGACCCCGGCTTCAACGGCGATGGGGCGGGCGATCTGGTGATCGTCGACTATTCGACCGCACCTGGATTCTTCATCGATGCCGCTAGCGGTGTGAAGGTCAGTAGCACCTTTCTCGGAAGCAATCTGGGAGCCGTAGCCACCACAACCGTTCCGGCCACACCTGGAACGCCCGTCATTTTCTTGCAGCCGCAACCCGAGAGCGCAATCGTTGGACAGACCGCCACTTTCTCCTTAATCGCCAGCGGCGAAAACCTGACTTACCAGTGGCAGATCCAGGCTCCCGGCGCCACTTCTTTTACGTCCATCACAAATGCTACTTCGACCAGCTTTACCACCGGCGTACTGTCGACCGCCGATGCCGGGACGCAGTTCCAGTGCATCGTAACCACCCCGCAGGGCTCCGTCACGTCTAACGCCGCCACTTTGACGATCCTGCCTCCCAGCACCAATTTCGTCACTTCTACCAACCTGGGGACAATTCGCAACAACTACAGCGGGTGGGTGGGGATGAGTGTCGAAGTCGGCCAATTTCCACTTTCGGTGACCGCTCTGGGTCGAATCGCGGTGGCCGGAAACTCAAGCGGCCACATGATGAAAATTGTGAATGCGGCGACATTGCAGGATGTCGCTGGCACCGCCACCACAGTTGGAAGTTCCAACGGCAGCCCCGGAACTTTCGTCTATTCCAATCTTTTGGCGCCGGTCACCCTTCAAGCCAACACGAACTACTATATTGTCAGCCTGGAAACCTCCGGGGCTGACTCTTGGTATGACAAGAATACTACCGAGCAAACCACGAACGTGGGCACAATCGCGGCGGCAGTCTACGGAACACCGTACATTGTTGCGGGATCCGTCGGCAACACATTCGGGCCGCTAGACTTCAAATACGCGACCTTCGTCGGCGTATCCGTCACTCCCACCGCGGTAACGCTAACCGATGCAGCCACGCAGTTGTTCGCGGCCACGGTATCTGGAACTTCAAACAGCACGGTAACCTGGTCGATTAGCCCATCCGTCGGCAGCATCAGTATGGGAGGCCTCTACCAGGCGCCCAGTCCGGTGACAGCGACGCAGCCGGTGACGGTAACCGCTACGTCCAATGCCGACACCGCGGCGTTTGCGACAGCGGCTATTACTTTGCGGCCGGCGGCCAAAGTGCAGTTCGTGGGGGCCGACACGAGCACGCAGGGGAATTGGAAATCTGCTTACGGCTCCGACGGACACACGGTAGTGGGCGACTCCTCCGTTGCCCCCAGCTATGGCGCGGCAACTCCGGCTGGGCAGTTCCAGTGGATCTGGGCCGCATCGACATCCGACGTTCGAGCGCTACAAAAGAGCTCCGCGACCGACCGCGTTGCCGCCACCTGGTATAGCGGAACCAGCTTCACTGTCGACGTAAATGAGACCGACGGCCAAACGCACCAGGTAGCGATGTATTTCCTCGATTGGGATTTGGAAGGACGTGTCCAAAACATCAGCGTCCTGGATGCGAATAGCGGGAAGGCCCTGGACTCACGCAGTTTGAGCGGCTTCGGCAGCGGCACGTATTTGGTTTGGAATATCAACGGGCACGTAACGATTAATATCTCCAAAAGCGCCGGTGCGAGTGCGGTGGTTAGCGGAGTATTCTTCGGTGGGGTTAGCGCTCCTCCTCCGCCTCCGTCCGCAACCGTGACTTTTGTCAAAACGGACAGCACATCGGAAGGCAACTGGCAATCGAGTTACGGAGCGGACGGCTACAACGTGTTGGGCGGCGCGAGCTCTTACCCGTCGTATGCGACCGTCACACCCAGCGGCCAGACGTTGTATGTCTGGGCCCCTTCCAGCACCGACCCGCGGGCGCTCGAGAACGCCAACGCTTCCGGCCGCGTGGCGGCAGCCTGGTACTCGGCCACCAGTTTCAATCTCAACGTCAACGTGAGCGGCGGTACCGCGCACCAAATGGCGCTCTATCTCCTGGATTGGGAGGGCTCGGGACGCACCGAAACGGTCAACATTTATGATGTTGCCAGCGGAACCCTATTGGACAATCGCACCGTTTCCAACTTCACCAACGGACAGTATCTGGTGTGGACGATCAAGGGCAACGTGAACGTGCAGATCAGTTCCACGGCCGGTCCAAATGCAGTGCTCAGCGGAATCTTCTTCGGCGCGGGATCGACGACCGTCACTCCGCCCCCACCGTCAGCCGTCGTGTCTTTCGTCGCGACCGACGCCACATCGCAAGGCAACTGGCAATCGAACTACGGAGCCGACGGATACAACGTGCTGGGCGGCGCGAACTCTTATCCGTCGTACGCCACGGTCGCGCCCAGCGGTCAGACATTGTATGTCTGGGCGCCCACCACGGCGGATCCGCGAGCCTTACAGAACGCGGGCGGTTCCGGCCGGGTGGCGGCGGCCTGGTACTCCACTACCAGCCTCACGCTGAACGTCAATGTCAGCGGCGGTACGGCGCATCAGATGGCCCTGTATTTCCTGGACTGGGATGCTACCGGGCGCACCGAAACAGTCAAGATTTATGATGTTGTCAGTGGAACGTTGCTGGACACTCGCACCGTGACCAACTTCACCAGCGGGCAGTATCTAGTCTGGAACATCACTGGAAACGTGAACGTCGAAATCGGTTATACGGCCGGCACCAATGCGGTGGTGAGCGGAATCTTTTTCGGTGGCGGCGCCAGCTCCAGCGGTCCCCCGCCGGCGACGAGCGCGCAGTTTACGGCCACCGACACCACCACCAAGGGCAGCTGGAAAACCGTCTATGGAGCCAACGGGTTCAACGTAATCGCGGATGTAGCTCAGTATCCGGCTTTCGCCCAGGTGACCCCGAGCGGACAGTCAACTTATACCTGGGCATCGTCGTCCAGCGATGTGCGGGCATTGGAGAAGAGCGAATCCACTACCGATCGCATTGCCGCAACCTGGTATTCCGGCACCAGCTTCACGGTGGATATCAATCTCACCGACGGCAATTCGCACCAGATAGCGATCTACCTTTTGGATTGGGATACCACGGCCCGATCTGAGCGCGTGGACATTCTGAACGCGGCCAACTCTCAGGTTTTGGATACCCGCACCGTGTCGAACTTCAATAACGGTGAATACCTGGTGTTTACCGCCACCGGCCACGTTCAGCTTCTGGTCACCAATTTGAGCAGTCCGAATGCCGTTCTGAGCGGGCTGTTCTTTTAGCCTGGGAATTTAGTCGGAAAGAGCCGCGCGTTCGCGAAGAATCGCGATCATATGTCCGACTGTTTCCGCTTCCAGCAGCGCGGGATCCGGCTCCACTCCCAGTTCACCTGCGATGGCAGTCAAGATCTGGACATCCGCCAGGGACGACCATGTCTTCAGCGTCTCCCGGGAATCGGAATCGGCTATGGTTCCCGGCGGCAGCTCGAGAATATCCTCAAGCAGGTTCTTGAAACCGGCTACCGTCATCTACGCCATGGCCTCGGCCGCTGTTTCCTGGCCGCTAGTATTCTGTATGTGCGAGGCGGTAGCTTCAAAGCCATCCGGCATATCCATCACAAACCGGGTCTCCTCGCCGGTCTCAGCGACGCGTTCAAATCCAAAGCGTTCCAACAGCCCGGCGACGAGATTGTTCTTCGGCGTCGGCCGGTATACGCCTTCAATGCGCCGCACGCCGGAGGCTTGGGCGGCTGCCATCAACCGATCGAACATGAAGTTTTCCATCTCGCGGCCCAGCGCCCGACAGCTCATCAGCCAGGTATCGATCACCCACGTTTTGATGTCTCGCCCCGGCTTGGCCATGACGACGCCGATGAGACCATAGCTGCCCATCCGATCGGACAATTCGAACGCCCGCGCCCAGCCGGCCGGATTCGATGCGGCGTCGCGGACCTGCGCTTCCGTATAGCGCTGCGTGGTCAAGTTGAATTGGTTCGTTTTGTTGATCAACTGAACAACCCTGGAAATGTTCGAATCGCTCACTGGGACCGCCGCCGCCCTCATGTTCAGCTGGGCGAGAAATTCTCCCATCGACGATGAAGCGGCGCGCAAATTGTCCCGGGCCGCTTCGATCCGGTACTGTTCAGCACGGCTGAGATCTTCTTGCGAGAGCGACAGGGCGAAGAAATACTTGGCTTGGTCGAGCGCACGCGCAAAATGGAAAACCGAGTTGCTGGCGGGTTCCACCACCGCTACTTGCGGCAGTTGGGACCGCACCCACTCGCGCTCCAGCGGGTTGTCGTCCAGGAACACGAAACTATCCAGCCCGAGAGAAAGCTTTTCCGAAATTGCCCGAATGTTGCTGGCTTTATCGTTCCAGTTCGCTTCAAATGCCGCAAAATCCTCCAGCCGCAGGCGCATGTGCGGATGCCGCTGGAACGGCAGGCGCGCATCTTCGGGATTGTTCTTCGAGGCAACGGCCAGCAGAATACCCCGCGCTTTCAAGTCGAGCATGTAGCTTTGCAACGCCGCGTGAGCCTCGCCTTCCGCCGAATCTGGACCAATTCCTATGCCGTCTAATCCGTCCTCGCCGATCACTCCTTTCCAGAGCGTATTATCCAGATCGGTGATCAGCACTTTGCGGGTCAATCCCAACACCGCCCGGATATGAGCCGCGCATTCTTCGCCCAGCATCGGCAGCGCTGCGTTGGCTGGGTGCTGCTTGAATTTGTGCCACAGCATCGCGTCGGCCCATTGTTGTTCGCCCGCGCGGCGCTGCACCCCAGGAGTATCCAGGATCGACACATTGGACGGCGCTCGCTTCAGCAGGGACTGATTTACCGCGCTGCCGATTCGCGAACGGCCGCCGGAGAGGGAACCGGCCAGATAGCCATATGCATCTTCACCCGGACTGTCAAAAGCCTGTTGGATGACGTGGCAGCCGAAGCGCTGCCGGAGTGAGGTCCAAAGGGATTCATACCGGGCGGCGATTCCTTCAACGACGGCCGTCTCATCCGCTGAAATGGCCGGAAGATCCAGATCGCGCCACTGCACCGAGATCAGGACAATGGACGGTTGAAAAGCATGCAGTCCGCTTTGTGGATCGAGGATTTCCTGATCGATTGCACCGTACAAACCTTGATAAAAATCCGCTTGAATTCGATCGCGAAAGCACAGCGCCTTGAGAACCGGAACCAGCATTGAAGTGGTGCTGCTTCCAAGAACGGCGATGCGGGCCTGACGCAGGTAACCTTGATATCCAACCGCGAGGCTCTCAATCGGCTTTTGCGCGCGAGCGAAAAACGAGTACGGAGGCATGCGCGAGAGCGCCATCTGCACTTGTAGAGCGGCTTCTTGCCGGTCTCCTGTTTCCAGCAGAGCGCGAGCGAATGCAAGCACGTGAACGGGATCGCGTCCGTCGTGCAAAGCAAAAAACTTCCGCCAGGCCTCAATCGTATCCAGATCCCCAAGGCTTGCTCGAGACACAGCCGCGAGATAGGCCGCGTTCGGCGAGTCCGGATACTTCTTCATGAGGGCCAACAATCCCCGCGGGTCGGCGTCCTTCAGCGCCGGCGCGAGAGTCTCCACCACTCGCGGCTCAAACCGTCGCCCAGCTTCCTCGAGAGCGGCCTCGGCGAGCGACCATCGCATGGCAGGCGTCGCCAAGCGAAGATCTCGCGCCAAGAGCGTTTCCAGATACCGCATAACTCTACTCTACAGCCTGATTGCTTCAGGATCGATAGCTCAGCGCGACGCAAATTCCTAACGCGGCCTGAGGTACTACTAGTACGCTGCGCCATTCCTGAAATGGGCGTTAGACCTCAGTGACTTTCGAAAGAATAGGCGAGTAATAGTCCTAGAACCCTCTCGAAAATCATGACTTTCTATGCTACGTTATGTCGAGGTTGCATGGGTCCAACGTTAGCCAAAAGCGATGTTCCGTTGTGTGTCGATCTGGACGGAACTCTGGTTCGAACGGATCTGCTCTGGGAGACGCTCCTGCTGCTTATCAAACAGCGGCCCTGGGCGATTTTCTTGCTG
>Ga0302326_10031720_pt1 | contig 10548 bp, 13 predicted proteins | sample Palsa_T0_3_FD_202264 | JGI IMG/M metagenome (GOLD analysis project Ga0302326, IMG submission 202264) | Peat permafrost microbial communities from Stordalen Mire near Abisko, Sweden - Palsa_T0_3 | ecosystem: Environmental > Terrestrial > Soil > Palsa > Peat permafrost | place: Sweden: Abisko...
GTTTCGCGGGAGCGGCACGCTTCTGGGCCCATCCCATGTGCGCAAGTATTACGCTGCTGGTAAGGGCGGCTAGCGCCAGAATGGAGCCGCGGCGAGGCATGCGATCTAACCTAGATACGGCTGTGCGTGGTTTCCACACCGATCTGCTTGAGCATGTCCATGTCATCGAGCGCGTGTTCAACTTGCTCGATCTGAAACTTCGCTTGTGGGGGTGCGGGTGGCGTGGGAACGCTGGCCGGAGTCCTCAACAGAAACGCCACCAGCAGGGCGGCGCATGCGACGGCCAAGGAAACCGCGGGCCGCCAAGACAATCGCACCGGACTGAGGCGCTGCCACCATCGCAACCGTTCCTCGGCGGCGATCCGTCGAAACAACTTCTGATCGAAGTCCGGCGAAATCGGTAACGGCTGCCAGATATCGAGCGCCGACCACACCGCCTGTTGAGCGGCGGACAATTGGCGGCAGATCGCGCACGCTTTCAAATGCCATTCGAATGCGGCCTCCGCCTGGGGATCGAGAGTTCCGGCGTGGTAGGCGACAATCCGTTCGGCGGCCTGGCGGCTCGAACATTCCATCCTTCTCCCCCCTTTTTTACGGCGTCTTAGGCCAAGTGTACCAGCCGGGATCTCAGGGCTTCATACGCCCGAAACAGTAACGACTTCACCGCCGACTCGGAGCAACGCAGCACGTCGGCGATCTGGGCGTATTCCAATTCCTGGTACTTGTGCATTACCACCGCGGCCCGCTGTTTCGACGGCAGGTTTTCGATCGCTTGCCGTACCTCCCCCAGCTTGGCTTGATATACCAGCTCCTGCTCCACGTTCCTTGTGCGATCGGGCACCTGTCTGGCCGCACCGTCGCCATCGTCGTCTAAACTGTCTTGCCGGCGCTCATTCCGGCCATCTCGAATCCAGTTGAGCCCCAAGTGGGTAGCGATCCGAAACAGCCAGGTCGTAAATTTCGCGGTCGGCTCATAACTTTCCCGCGAACGGTAAACGCGCAAAAATACTTCCTGCGCAAGCTCCTCCGCCACCGCCTGATTTTGCACCATGCGATAGAAGAAATGAATCACAGGACCCCGGTGCCGTTCGAGCAGCAATCCGAAGCTCGACGGATCGCCCTCGCGGACGCGGAGCATCAAGTCGGCGTCCCTATCCAGGGAACTCAAATTTGGCTTATTACTGTTAACCCGCCCATTCCACGAAGGTTGCGCGAGCCGGGATTCGATGCTGGTTGCGTTCATGCGCGCCTGTACCTGACGACGAGGAAAAGACGGCGGGGTTTACACTACTCGTTCTTTAGGGTGCGCTCCATCAGCTCCCGGATGGCTTCGCGCGGTGAGCGTCCACCCCGCAGAATCAAGTCCATTTGCTCGATAATCGGCAGGACTATGTGAAATTTGCGGCCTAGATCCACGGCCGCCGAAGTGGTCTCGATTCCTTCCGCAATCATGGACATGCCGCTGATAATGTCCGCCACGTTGCGGCCTTTCGCGAGCTCGATCCCAACGCCGCGATTCCGGCTCAGATCTCCGGTGCAGGTGAGTACCAGGTCTCCTAACCCGGCGAGTCCGGCTAAGGTGTTCGCCCGTCCTCCCATCGCTACGGCCAACCGCGTGATTTCGGCCAGCCCGCGGGTAACGAGCGCGGCAATGGAATTGTTGCCCAGCCCGAGGCCTTGACAGATTCCGGCGGCGATCGCGATGACATTCTTGAGAGCGGCGCCGATCTCGACGCCCGTCGGATCGTCGTTGGTGTAGAGCCGAAACGTCGGCCCCGAAAACTCGCGCTGAATGAAAGCGGCCAGCGCCCCATCCTCGGAGGAAATCACTACTGCCGTCGGTTTGCCTCCCGCCACCTCGCGCGCGAAGGTGGGGCCGGAGAGGGCCGCGATCCGCGGCGGGAATTTCTTGCCGATGACCTGGCGCGCAACCTCCGTCATCCGCAGCAGCGTTCCGTTCTCCAGGCCCTTGGTCGCGCTCACGAAGCGCATGTTCGGATTCAACTCCGGAAGCATCGCGCCATAAAGCCGGCGGGCGAATCGCGAGGGCATTACGCCGGCCACCACTTCCGCGCCCTGGAGCGCCGGCTTCAGATCCGAGACGGGCTGGACGTTCTCGGGCAACTTGAATCCGGGCAAGAAGATGTCGTTTTCGCGAGTGCTGACCATCCTCTCCACTAGCTCGATTTCGTGCGCCCACAATCGAATGCTTTCGAATCGAGGCGCCAGCACGATGGCCAGCGCGGTGCCCCAGCTCCCCGCTCCGACAATCGCAATCGAGTTCGTCATACCTGTCTTACTTGAATCGAAATACGTGCTCGGTGCCGGCGTGGATACGTGCGATGTTCGCCCGGTGCCGGTAGACGATAAACACGCCAGCGACGAGAGCGGCGGCCAGCACGGGCGCCGGAGGATGTAGAATCAGCCAAACCGCCAGCGGAAGGCTGCCGGCGGCCACAATCGATCCCATCGAAACCTGTCGCGCCGCCGCCACCACGATCACGAACACGGCCAGCGCCGCCACGAGCGGAATGGGCGTGAGATAAAGAAAAGCGCCGATGAAACTCGCCACTGCTTTTCCCCCGTGAAACTTCAAGTAAACGGGGTATGCATGACCGGCCATTACCGCGAGCGCCGCCGCGCTCATCCACAGCTCCGACTGATCGGTGAGCTTGGCCGCCAGCCAGACCGCGAAAAATCCCTTGGCGATGTCGAGCAGAAGCGTTGCGACGGCGATGGCTCGTCCGGTGGTTCTCAAGACGTTGGTGGCGCCGATGTTGCCGCTACCCATGGATCGGACGTCTTGTCCGGTTTTTGCCCGGACCAGCAAATAACCAAAAGGGATGCCTCCCACCAGATAAGCAACCGCCAACACAGCCAGTGGGATCATGCTGTTTGGAAGGGAAACGCGGCCAGTTTTGTATAAATGGATCCGGCCGCGCCGGGCTGGCTACGGTACAGATAGAAACGATTCGCCGTGAAATCCCCGAATTCCACCGATTCCAGCTGCGCGATCGCGTTGCGCAAGGGTTGCAGCGGTACCGGGTCCTTGACCCGCGCGAGAGTCAGGTGCGCCGCAAACGAGCGGTCTTCGTTGGGAATCCCCAAGGGGGCGAGCGCCTGCTCGGTGTCGCGGACCAATCCAGGCAAGGCATCCCCGGCCTGCACGCCTACCCAGAATACTCGGGGGTGATTCGGATTCGGGTACCACCCGAGGCCTTTCACTTCGGCCGATATCGGTGCTCGCGGCGGTAGCGATTGCAGGGCGGCCTCGAGTTGCGGTAGTTTCTCCTCCGGCCATTCGCCGATGAACTTCAGCGTCAGATGCAGGTTGTACACGGGGCTCCATTTCAGATGCGCCGCGGGACGCAGGTGCATCAGCAGTCGCTCCAACTTTTCGCGCATCTCGTCCGGCAGCTCAATTCCGGTGAATAGCCGCATGCTAACCTCCTAGCATACAAAAAGCAGATCACACTTCCCGCGCTCAGCTGATCGCCGGCTCCTCGATTCTCCCGCGCGAGTTCTATGCTCGCCCGGCCATCGAAGTGGCGCGGGACTGCCTGGGCAAGATTCTGGTGCATGGCGCCGCGGCAGGCCGGATCGTCGAGACCGAAGCCTATCTTGGAGTGGACGATCGGGCCGCCCATGCGTGGCGGGGAGTTACTCGCCGAACGCGAGTGCTTTTCGGTCCGCCGGGACACGCCTACGTTTATTTCATCTATGGCATGTACGAGTGCCTGAACTTCGTGGCGGAGGAGGAAGGGAAGGCAGGCAGCGTGCTGATTCGCGCGCTGGAACCGGTGGCGGGAGTCTCCTTGATGCGCCGTCGACGTCCCCAGGGCGCCTCGATCGAAGACTTGGCCTCAGGTCCCGGGAAGCTTACACTGGCGATGGGCATCACGATCAAGCACAACGGAACCGACCTTACCGCTGGATCGTTGCACGTCCGCCGCGAGTCGTCCGAGCCGGAGATTGAAATCATGGCCACGCCGAGAATCGGTATCACTCATGCGGCCGATCTGCCGCTGCGTTTCACCATCGCGGGCAACCGCTTCGTGAGCCGTTGACGGAGGCCGCGTTTACTTCGATGCCGAGTCTGCTGAGTACACCGCTTCGCCGACGGATAGGCGTGGATTCTTAACCTGCTGGAAAGCGCCCCAATAGAAGGTCGCGATTATTTTCTTGCATGCATCTTCCAGCCCGTCGGGGGGCGCCGCAGCCATCCAATTATCTGCCAGCGTCTCTGAGTTCCCGTACAACCGGAGCAGAAAAGCCCGGCGGGCCTCGTCGGGCACGGAGCTGCGGAGAAAGTCCTCGGGAACCGTGCGGGATGCCAAAATCGACAACGTGTATCCGAAGCTCCTCACGCTGTTCTGGTTCTCGATCACCAGGATTCGCAAATGCAGGTCGGCCTCGTTGTCCACCACCGCTACGTCGCGGAAGCCTCGCAGATTTCTGACGAGAGAGGCTGTGACCGCTTCGATCAGCGGCGGATCGTAACCCGAGACTTGCACCGCGACTCGGATTCGATCCTTGGATGGCGAAGCGGCCTGGCCGGAAGCAAGACTCGCGAGCACGGCCACCGCGGTAAATACAAAACGCACAGGGTAGCGCTTTTCGATAGGCATATTGATAGCGTTTAGTTCGTCTTATCCTTAGCCCGATCCGGACCCAATGGCCCGGTCAATTTGTCAGGCTTAATTCTATATGATTCCGATTACCAACCTTATCGTCGGTCGGCGGCGTCGATTTTAGACCTTGTTTTCAGCCGAGATGCCCTAGTACGTTCGTACGCGTACGGGTGCGGGCTCGTTCGGAAGGGCTAGGGGAGGTTGCCGGCGGGAGCGCGGCTTCAGCCTTGTTCGCCGAACTCGGCTTCCGGTTCCGGCAACACGTCTTTCTCGCCGGCCATCCACACGTACAGAGTGGGGAGCAGGAAAATGCTCATCACCAGATCGGATATGAGACCTCCCACAATCACGATCGCGAAGGGTCGCTGAGAGTCCGAGCCGATTCCGTGCGACGTGGCGGCCGGCAGCAGACCCAGGGTCGCCACCAGCATGGTCATCATGATGGGGCGAAGCCGCAGCACCGCTCCCTCCACCGCCGAATCGACGACGGTGTGTCCGAGCACGCGAAGTTGATTGATGTACTCCAGCATAATCACGCCGGTTTGCACCGAAACGCCGAACAGTGCGAGGAAGCCGACGCCCGACGAGACGCTGAAGTTGGTGTGTGTGACGAGCAGCGCGAGAAGGCCGCCGATACGCGCCAGCATCACGTTTACCAGGATGAGAATGGCCCACTTGAACGATCGAAACATGCTGTAGAGAATGATGAAGATCAATAGGATGGTCAGCGGCACGATCACTTGCAGCCGGGCTTCCGCGCGCTTTTCACTGTCGTATTCGCCTTCCCAGTCGATGTGATATCCGCGCGGAAGTTGCGGCACGATTTTCGCGGCGACGTTCTGGATGGCTTCCTCAACCGCGCCGCCCAGATCGCGGCCGCGCACGCTGTACTTCCCGTGCATTGCATGGTTGCCCGAAACTGAGGAGCTTCCTCCCACCGCAGAGCGTGATGCAGGTCGGGCAGAAAGGCGGCGATTGGGCTCCCAATGAGTGTGCCGTCACGCGGCGCCATGAGTTCGCCGGCGGCCAGGTTGGCCAGTTCGATGAAGCCGCGCGCATCCACGGTTACGATCGCCGCTGGGCTGGTCTCAACCAACGCTTTCAATTTTTCCTGCCCGACCAAGGTCAATCGGCGGTTGCGAACCAGTTCCGCGACGAACAGCCCGCAGCCCGCAAGCGCTAACGTCTCGAAAGCCAAACGAACCGTCGACCGATCCAGCGAGCTGAAGAGTTCGCTAAGGACCGCGCAAACCGCGCCGAGCATTACGATCACCCATCTGGGAAGGAACCCCGCCGCAAGCATGATGGGGAACAGATAGAGAACTCCGAAAGCGACGAAGGGCTTGGTCCACCAGTCGGCGACAGCAATGATGGAGATGATTGCGCCGCTCACCACCAGCACCGCGGTTCGGTTGCGTTCCTCCCACACTCGTTCTAGGCGCCACATAGGATTTGGAGTGCTCATTATCTCATTGCTATTCATCCGCAGCGCTACAATCAAACGATTAGCCGTAGGATTCGCGGACAATCTGCTGGCGTATAGGGTGGGGAAGGTTGTGGGGCTCGGCGTCTATGGAATCACGATCATGCCGGCGCCGGTCACGTCGTTATTCAGATCCCAAGTCTTCTCATACTTCAGCGTCGCGGCGTCGTAGACTTCAATCTCGAAGCCTGCGCCATAGAAGTAGAGTTTCTTGCCTCCGCCGGACATGCCAAAGCTGAAGCGAGTGCGGCACGCAACTTCCTCCGTCTTGGTGATGCGATCAGTGGCAAGATCGAAGGCCCAGAATTCACAGCGCTTGTTCCCGTGGGCGCCGGTGGATACCACGGTGTAGGCTGTCTTCTTGTCGGGCGACACCTGGAGACCGGCCATGCCTTGGGGCGCGGGACCGATGGGAGTAAAATCAACTTGGCGCGTCGCCAGGTCGAAACGGGCGATGCCAAACAGTCGGTTATGCACCACCGGATCGGCTGCATTGAAGAGCGAGATGTGCTGGCCGGGTTCGCCGATGGAATCGAGGAGACCGCCGAAGCCGACATTCTCCATGCCGGGAAGGTCGGGTTTGGCGAGATCCATTCTGTCCACTACTTTGAAATCGTCCACGTTCAGGATCACGACTTTGTCGCGGAATTGGTACAGGAATTTGCCGTCGGGCGATAGCTCAAAGATGCCGCGCACGTACCCGCCCGCATTTGCGTTCTCATCCTCGCTGGCGATGTCGACGGTCTTGACGATCTTCTGCTGCCCGAGATCGATCACGGTGTACTTGGGTTTGCCGATCTCATAGCGATCCACCAGTTTGTCGATCTCGGTAGTCACTGTGTAGAAGAGCTTGCCCTCCGCGTCCGGCGCGCCGCCGTTGAAACGAAAACGCCGCGTGGGAGTGCTCAGCTCAAAGTGATTGATGACTTTTCGGGTGGCGACGTCGATCACCTCGATTCCGCTGTGATCGTTGGTGGTGACGTAGATCTTCTTCTTGTCTTGAGACAATCGGATGCTGGTGGGAAGACCCGTGGTCAGCGGAATGCGATCGACAATTTGCCCCTTCGACTCGTCAAAGGCGATCACCGCGTCCGGGTAGGCGCCCAGGAACAACGTGGCGCCGCGCGCCATCGCGCAGGAGAGCGCCAGCAGAGAAAGTAATGGCTTCATGAAATTCTATGGGTAGACCAAATCGAGATTGCGCCAGTCCTTGGTGGCCGCGGCGCATTTACTGGTCCAATTGGGATAGTTGTTCATGTGATCGGGAACCTGCGCGGGCCAATAGCAGGTGACCCAGCAATCGTAGATATCGCGTTCCACCGGCTGGCAAAGCCCGGCCGTGCCGCCCGCGGCGTCCACTTCCCAGCCCGGCGAAAACATCAGTGAGCATCCCATCGGAACGTGGGGACGCGGTTGACCCCCTTGCGGGTTCTGCAAAGCCACGACGTCTTGGCTGAGCGACGTGACGTGGTCGGAGATACGTCGCGCCTTTTTGTTCAACGGCTGCAGATGTCTCATCGAAGATTCCTTTCGAGAAAAAATATCACTTGCCTACCTCGGGCTGGTCCCACTGAATGTACAAGGGAACGGTTACCACCAGATACGATTTTCCCGCCAGCGGCCTTCCATCGATGCCCTTTTCGTTCTTAGCGGTCGCCACAATCCAAATGTCGCCGTAATTGTTTCGGCTGAATTTGCGCTTGGGATTGGGGCCTTCGGCGCCCGGAATAAACAAGCCCGTGGGACTCAACGTTCCCACGAAGTCTTTGTCGTCGTCGCCGTAAACGCTCAGGAACTCTTCCACCGACCAGCTCACGTCCACGGGACCGAGCTCGACGTCGTCCGCCGTATGGGACTTGCCGTCCTCGCCGCGCTGGTAGCCGATGGCTTCGAACTGCTGGTAGCCCTTCGGATGCACGTCGCCGCCCAAATGCGCGAGCGCGTTGTCGGGAAGCACCTTGATGTAGTCCACGCGATCGTACACCGCGAGGCCGCCGGTCAATACCGCGCGGCGCAGCGATACATCGCGCTTGCCGGGCACGGCGTCGGTTGCGACATCCAACTCGGCGACTACTTCGCCGGCATTATGCGAAACAATGCGTCTTACCGTCACGCCCGAACCAAAGTCGAGATCAGAGGCGGCAAGCTGAGCGGGCAAGTTATCGCCTAAGACACGAACTCGCGCGCTTTGCGAGCCGGTTTTCAGCGCGACGCGGTCGAGGCCGAACAATTTCGGATCCGAGGTGGCGCGCTCCAGCTTCACGTCGAACCCGAATTCCTGGTACTCGCCCCAATACCAACGTCCCTCGGCGCTCAGTTGATCGGGCGAGATGAACATAGCTTCGCGCGCTTCGGCCGACACGTCGTCGGGCGATGAGCCAGCCGGCCCTGAGCCCTTGGAGCGACCGCGCCAGGAATATCCGGCGTAGACCAAACCGGCGCCCGATCGGCTCAATTTAGAACCGTCCTTGACGGAGGTGAGTGTTACCCGCGTGGTGAATTCGTCGTCCGCCGCGCCCGGTTCCACTTGCATTTCGCCGTAATACCTTCCATGCCCGGGAACCTCCGCGGACACCAGCCAACGGCCCGCGATTCTCGGCGCGCGCATCCGGGCTCTCCAAGCCGCCCATTCCGGCGTATGCAGCGGAGCGTTCTTGCCGAGAAAATCGAGCGCCGCATCCACTGGTAGAGCTGGTGGAGCGCCGGTGCCGCCGGCGATGAGCGGCGCGTTTCCTCCCGAACCAGCGTTGATGCCGCGTCGAAACGCAAGGTCAGCGGTGGCGTAAAGGGCCACGTGCACGTTGGTGAGGAGCTTCCAATCCTCTTTTGATCGCCGCCACGACAGGGGCCGCCCGAAAGCATGACAGTTGGTGCAAGCGCCGCGCACATCGTCGTTCGGAATGCTGGTTTCGTCCACCGTGCGATGCTCGGCCATGTACATCACCGGTTTGGCTTCCTCGGGCGCCAGGCCGTGATAGGTGGCCAGATATTTCACTATCGAGCGCGCCTCGGGGGGCGTGAGCGTCAGGCCATTGAGTCGCATCATGCGCTTGATCGCTTCTTCCCAGCCCTCCGGAGTGGCGCGCTCCCAGGATATGCGCGTAAGGTTTCCCTTGGCATCCTTGGTATGGCAGGTTCCGCACTTGGAAATCACCAGTGGATCGGTAACCGGAATCCCTTCTTCGGGCTTTTCCGCCGACGCCGGCGCCGACGGATTGGACTGAGCCTGCGCGAGAGCCGCCACCGTCCATAGCGCCGCGATGCCGAATGAAGCTGACAATCCTCTCCGCATGATCAATTTTCGATAACCGTCACTTTCCGTCCGAAAGCGCCAGCACGGAGTAAGCCGTCGCGGCGTCGATCATGAAGCGTCCGATATCGGATGCCGGGTCGCGCTGCTTGTTCAACGAGTAAGCGAGCCACAATCCCGCGGCTCTGTCCTGATTGCGAGTCAGCCAGGAAAGCCCGTTCTTCAAAGCAGGCTGCGTGCGCGGGACGCCGGCCTGTTCCAGGACGAACGAGACCAAACCCGTAGCGTAGCCGTCGCTGCTTGTATCGAGCGCCGTGCCATCCCTTCGTTTCCAAGTTCCCATAACGATCGAAGAAGTGTTCCAGCCTCCGTCCGGCTGCTGTTTGCTCAGCACCTCGTCGATGATGGCCTTCTGTTGGTCAGGCTTCAGAATCCCGGACACCTTCGCGGAGGCCCAGAGAAGAAACACGCGGTTAATGAGCGATTGGCTTGACACGCCTTCGCGCAGGTATTCAGAAAGAAGTTTCAGATTGGTCTGAATCGCGGGAGTGGAACGGTAATCGCCAGGAGCTGTGCCGGCGGCGATCGCGCCCAGCGTTGCGCCCCAGAACTGCGAATCCTCGGCTTCCCACGGCTGGTTGTGGAAATTGAGCCAGGTCCACGCGCCCTTTCCATCGCCGGTCTTCAGTTGCAGCGCCCACATGTTGTCCAGAGCGGTGCGCGTGTCGTCGCTGAGCTTCCCCTGATGGGCATCGTAATTCGCCAGAATCAGGGCGTTGAGAACCGCTTCGGTACCGCGGGATTCAGCGGTCTTCGGTGCGCCGCGCTTCTCGTCGCTGTAAAACGGTTCCACTTCGCTCCAAAGCCGCACGCGCTTGGTGATGTTGTCGAGCAATTTGCGTTCGCTCGCGGAGGGAGACTGCTCGCCCAGCGCGGCTCGAAGAGCGGGACGTCCCAGCGCATACGGTAAAGCGGTGTGGCAAGAGATGCAGAAGGTGTCGTGATCCCGAGCCGACTGCGACCAGCCCATCCACCAATCGGCGCGCTGATCCAGGTAGGCCGCGGCGGCCTTGCTATCCCAGGAACCAGTTTCGTTCGTGGCTGCCTGCGACCGGGCCGGGAAGAAGCCCAGCGCGAGCGCGGCCAAAGCGGAAGCTAAAAACGTCGCCTTCATAGAGTCACCT
>Ga0302326_10031722_pt1 | contig 10548 bp, 5 predicted proteins | sample Palsa_T0_3_FD_202264 | JGI IMG/M metagenome (GOLD analysis project Ga0302326, IMG submission 202264) | Peat permafrost microbial communities from Stordalen Mire near Abisko, Sweden - Palsa_T0_3 | ecosystem: Environmental > Terrestrial > Soil > Palsa > Peat permafrost | place: Sweden: Abisko...
GGTCGTCCAGGTCGTTCGCGTAGGAAACGGCGGTTTCGAATGGCTGCATGTAGATGGAAAGACAGGTGTCGAGGGGATGGCGCTGCATGTGGATGATGCGCGCGTTCGGCAGCGCCGCATGAATCAAGCCCAAGAAGGGGAAATTGGTCGGCATTTTGTCGACGACCCGCAGCGCGCCGTTGGACAGCTTGACTAACGAGCGAAGGTAGTCGTCGGCCAGCGTGCGCAACGAACGGTCGCTCATCTCTGCGTTTCCGGGGGACGCGGCATGCGCTGCCGATGCGGCGCTCCAGTATGTCAATTCGCCGGCGCCGAAAACGGCGGAATGCGAGGCCAAAATCTGCTCCACCAGTGAGGTGCCGGAGCGCAGCATTCCGACGATGAAAACCGCGCGCTCGGATTCATTCGCGCCGGTCCTTCGGCTGACTCTATTTCGATCCCAGGATCGCGTAATGTGATCGACGGTCCGCGTCAGTTGTGCCCTGTCATGCTTCGCCCGGCGCCGGCTCGTCAGCTCGTTCGCGCGGCGGAAATTGGCGAATGCCTGGTCGAAATCCTGCACGTCATCGAAATATTTTCCGATGGCATGGCGCAAGCTGATTTCGTGACGAGGCGGCAATCCTTTCGCTGCAATTCGCTGTGCCTGCGCAACCCAGGCAGCGTCGGCGACGGTCATTTTCCGCGACCGCGCGAGGCCGGCCCAGGCTTCCGGCAAATCCGGCTGAATCGCGATGGCGCGCGTGAATAATGCCTCGGCCTGCGCAAAGTGACCCATGTCGCCGCTCGAATCCGCCAACGCCACGAGAGCCGCGGCCGACTGTGGATTGATTTCGAGGGCGCGACGGCAACTGGCTTGGGCTGCCGCGGTGTTCCCCTGCAGCCTCAAGGTCACTCCGAGGTTGCAGTGCGCCTCGGCGAAATCAGGATTGATTTCGAGCGCCCGGCCATAGCTTGCGGCCGCATCCTCGAGCTCGCCGAGGCTCCGTAAACCATTACCGAGATTGTTGTGCGCCCCGGCCAAATTCGGATCGATCTTCAGGGCTCGGCGGTAGCTGGCCAGCGCCTCATCGATTCTGCCGAACTCGAGCCAGAGATTTCCAAAATTGTTATGTGCTTCCGCGAACTGAGGCTCGATTTCAAGCGCGCGGCGGTAGCTTGTGAGCGCCTCATCGATGCGGCCAAGCGCAAGTTGCGCGCTGCCGAGAGCGTCATGGGCTTCCGCATAGCCCGGCTTGAGTTCGGCCGCGCGGCGGCAGCTTGCCGCCGCGTCATTGAACTGTCCGAGATCCAGCAGCGCATGGCCCAAGTTATTGTGCGCCTCGGCAAAGTCCGGCCTCAGGTGCAGCGCGCGCCGGTAGTGTGTGACCGCCTCATCGAGCCGCCCGAGGCGGCCCAGTGCATTGGCTAAATTATTGTGCGCGCCGGCATCCTCCGGCAGCAATTGAGCCGCCATCTCCTGGGCTGGCAGAGAGTCCTTGCCTTGACGCGTCAGAGATATGCCCAAGACCTGCCAAACGATGCCCGCGCTCGGATGCAGCTCGAGTAGCTCCCGTGCCTTGGTCTCCAGCTCCACATAGCGTTCGGCATCGAGCAAAGAGGCAAGCTGATTTAATTGAAGCTGATTCAGTTCAAGCTGATTCAATTCAAGCTCATCCGTGTGGAACGTGGCTTCGGCTGATTCAGGGCCGCAATGGCACTCACCAAGTGATAAAAAGTGCTTGCCGGCACCGGCGAGCCGATGAACTCGCCGTTCGGCAATCGTACGTCGCGCCAAAGGCCGGACACGGGGGCGTCCAGATACGGGAAAAAACTCATGACGGCGGCCTCGGCCATGGCCTCGTAATGCGGCTCTCCGGTGAGGGCTGCGGCAAGCAGTGCCGCCTTGAGCCGCTCGGTTTGCGGCCAGAGGCGTGCGCGGGCATCTTTGATCGAGAAATCATCGTACAGCGCGCCGATGGCCACACCGTTGCGAACGCCGAACCGCTCGCCGATGGAAATGAGCCGCAGAGCCGCGCCGCGCAAGGCTGGGGCAGAATGCCAGCGCTCGCAGCGGAGCAGCAGCCACGCCCATTCGAATTGATGCCCAGGCTCGACGACGCGGCCCGCGGTCCCCGGTGCCCGCTGCCACGTGGCGAGGTAGGATTCGCCGATCGCGCCGGTTTGCTCGTTGATGAGGTGCGAGAGCGCCAATTCGGCGATGACCCGAACGCCCGCGGCCCATCCGGCATCCTGTCCAATCTCAGCCCATGCCAGGTATCCCTCGAGCAGGTGCATGTGCGGATTCGACTCTCGATGACCCGCCGACCCCTCGACGGATTGATATGCGCCGTCCTCCGTGCGCAAATGAGCCTCGATCGCATGCCGCAATGAGAGTGCGCGCGTCTCAAACTCCGCGCGCGCATCGAGCGCTGCGGCCGCCGCCGCGTACCCGAGCAGCGCAAATGCCTGGTCATAGAGCAGCGCACGCTCATCGAGCGCCGCGCCGCCGGCGTCTGTCATGGTGCGGAACAATCCATCCGCGCGCCGATAGTGCCTCTCGAAATACTGGATTCCACGGCTCACGATGCCCATTGTATCGCCTCGCCAGCCGAAGGCGCGTGCCTGGGAAAATGCGTACACCTGCCGTGGATGAACCCGCGCGCGCCGCGGCAGCGCAATCGCATGCCCGTTGCCATCGAGCGCCTCGGCGAACCCACCGTTGCCGGGATCAATGCCATGGTGCGACCACAGGGGGTACGCGGCGGCAACCAGCCATTCCACGAGCCGTGCCCGCAGCGGCTCCAGAGCGCTCACGTGGGCTTGGCGCTCATGTCGGTTTCAGGAGTGCGAAGCGTGTCGGCAGCAGCCGGTAACTGAACGGCAGAATGGCGGCGCCCACGGCCGGCGCATCGTCCGAGGTCAGGGCGCGGGCGACCGGTGCGATGGCCGGTATTTGCGTGGCGAATGCGGCCATCCGCCGGTTGAGCGAAGCTGCGAGCCGGTCGACCAGCGCAGCGGGGAGCCGACCGCCGATGAGTATGGCTTCCGGGTTGATCAGACAATTGATGGCGACAAACGAATCCACCAATGCCTCGGTGGATTCGTGGATCCAGCGATCTACGATCAGGCGTGCGGAGGGCTCGAGGTGCATGAGTCCGCGCGGCGTCGCTACGCGAAAACCCTGTTCGGCGAGGCGGCTGTAGAGGCAGGACAGCGAAACGATGTTCTGCAATTGACTGTCCTTGCCGGTTTCGCTGCGCGCGTGCAACCAACCGATTTCGCCGCTGCGGCCGTTGGCGCCGCGAAAGTAGCTGCCATCGGCCACCAGACCGCCGCCCAAGGCCGCGGTCACCAGCAGATAGAAAAAGCTTCGATAGCGATGCCCGGACCCAAACTGCATTTCGCCGATCGCCGCCGCCGCCGCGTCGTTTTCGATGAACACGGGAATCCCGAGCACATCGCCGATGAGGTCATCGATTTTGACCGAGGCCCAGGCCGCATAGTCGGCCGGCTGGTCCGGCAGGTGTGCCCGCGTAATGTCGTCGGGAAAGGCGATACCGACTCCGACGAGGCGGCTGCGCGCGATGCCCGCCTTGGCCAGCAGCTGGCCGATGGAGCGCTGAAAGAATGTGCGCACGGTCGAGGGCTTTGCGAAGTGAATTTCCCGCGAGGCGCGTGCGCGCACTTTGCCGACAAAATCCAGCACCACCAGCGTCACGTGATCCCGATCGACATTCAGCCCGATGGAGAAGCAGCTATCGGGATTGACCACGAATTTGCCGGCCGGCTGCCCGCGCGCCCCGTGCAAGCGCCCGGCGCGCAGGATGAGCCGATCGCGGAGCAGCCGGTTGGTGATGTTCGCAATCGCCGCCGGCGTGAGACCGGTCTTCGATGCAAGCTCGGTGCGCGTGACGGGTCCGTTGACCCTAACGGCGTGCAGCGTGACCCGCTGGTTGTGGTCCCCGGCGCGCGCCAAGTTCGTGCCGGACAGTTGCGGCCCGGGGGTTTCGGCCGCCTGCACTGGACTCTGGACTGGGATCTTCTTTCGCATGGGCGTGGCCGAGTGGTGGGGGTGGCGTAAACCGCTATCAAACGGTGTCGGCCGCGAGCGCCAGCGCGCCCAGCGGTCCTGCCAGCGGTCCCAGTCCCGGAGGCACCGCATAGGCGTCGATGCCGCCCGCGAGCCGGTCCAATTTCAAGTATCCGTTCAGACTGTCGAGAAGTTGCCGCCGCACGGATAGGAGCAGCTCCGGCCGGCCCTCCGCGACTCCGCCGCCGATCAAAATGCGCCGCGGCGCGGTGGCCAGCACGAGGGTGTGCAGCAGTTGCGCCAAGGCGTGCGCCACCAGCTCCCATACCGGGCTATCCTGCGGAATCTGATGAGCGGGCAAGCCCGCACGCGCCGCGATCGCCGCTCCGGAAGCCAGGCCCTCGACGCAGTCGCCATGAAACGCGCATGAGCCCCGCCAGTCGTCTCCCGCCTTGCGCGCGATGCGGATATGGCCGAGTTCGGAATGGCTGAACCCGTAAGCCGGCCGCCCGTCGACGACGAGACCCACCCCCACGCCTGTGCCCACGGTGACGTAGGCGAAATCGGCCAGGTGCTTCGCAGCACCCCAGCGCCCTTCGGCGAGTGCGGCGCCGTTCACGTCGGTATCGAAACCCACCGGCACGGAAAAGACCTTGGACAGGCGGCGCGCGACGTCGGTGTTGCGCCATCCGGGCTTTGCCGTCGATGTGATAAAGCCGTAGCGCGGCGAGGTTCGATCGAGATCGACCGGCCCGAAGGAGGCGATGCCCAATGCCGCGATCGGGCCGTGCACATCTTTCCAGCCATGAAGAGTCGCTTCGATGAGGCTCAAGGTCGAGTTCGCATCAGCCCCTGTGGGTATCGCAATTTGCGCGTGGATATCGTCCGGGCCGGTGCCGATCAGACACACGCACTTCGTTCCGCCCAACTCCACTCCGCCCAGCAATGGCTTGGGCGCCATCATCGAGTGGGGGTCTCAGGAGAGAAATAGCTGTCGTGAGAGGGCACGGACCGGGAGGCCAGCGCGGTGTCCTTCGAGATCGACTCCAAGATCTCCCGCAATTGATTCATGTTCACCACATCCATCAATGGGTCATGGCTCTCGGGGTTCATGCCGATGCCCTCGAATATGTAGAACCAGCTCAAATCGGTGAATAATTCGCCGGGCTTGCAGCGGATGCGGCCGGTGCGTTTGTAGAGATCGATGCGCTGCGCGAGACTGTCGGGCAGCTTCATGTTCTGACAATACGCCCAATGCGGCGTATCGGTGCGCCCGGTCAAGTAATGCAGAACGATGAAGTCGCGGATGCGCTCGATTTCCTGAATCAACTCGCTGTTGTAAGAGTCGATGTTCGATTGCGCGAACGAGGTATTGGGGAAGTGCTCCAGAAGCTTGTATACGCCGGCCATCACCATGTGAATGCTGGTGGACTCGAGCGGCTCGAGAAAGCCGGACGCGAGGCCCAGAGCCACGCAATTGCGGTTCCACAGCAGCTTGCGACGTCCTGTCACGAACCGCAGAAAAAACGGATCCCGCAGCGGCTTCTCCTCGACTGCAGCCAGGAGATCGTCGAGCGCGGCCGTGTCGCTGAGGTGGGCGCTGCAATACACATAACCGTTGCCGACACGGTGCTGCAGCGGAATGCGCCAGCGCCAACCGGCGGCGCGCGCATTCGCCTCCGTGTAGGGCGGCCGCGTAACGGGCCTATCGGTCATTACCGCGACCGCGCGATCGCAGGGCAGCACAGCGGTCCAATCGATATAGCCGGTCTCGAGCGCACCTTCGATCAGCACCCCGCGAAACCCGCTGCAGTCGATGTACAAGTCAGCCCGCAGACGGGTAGAGTCGCTGAAGATGATCTCATCGATGAACCCATCTTGGCGCAGGGTGGCCTGCGCGACGGTGCGCTCGAGGCGCGTAACGCCCAGCCGCTCGGAATAGTTGCGCAAATACCGGGCTACCAGTGCCGCATCGAAGTGCAAGGCGTAACGCAGGCCGGAGACGGGTCCCTGCACCGTGGCATCCGGAAAGCAGAATTTTCCTGCGTCCCCGAGCGTCGAGCACAGACTAAAATCGTTGAACCGCACCGGCAGGCCGGCCGCCTTGGCCTTGTGCCAGGCGTGAAAGAAGGGCCGCAGATTGATCATGCTGCCGAAGCTGCCGAACGGATGCCAGTAGGAATGCCCGGCACGCGGCCAGCCGGTGAACTTGATACCGAGTTTGTACGTCGCCTGTGTGTGTTTGACGAAATCGCTTTCGTTGATATTGAGAAACCGCAGCAGATCCACCAGGGGAGGGATGGTCGCCTCGCCGACTCCTACCGTGCCGATGTCGGGCGATTCGATGACGGTAATGGTGCATCCGGTTCCGGGCAAGGCGCGCGCCAGTATGCTGGCCGCCATCCAGCCCGCGGTGCCACCACCGACGATGGCGATGCTCTTTATTTGGGAGTTGTCCGGCATATGGATCAGGACCTTCGACCGAGAACGATCGACGACTCGCACGGGATGAAAAACGGCACCGTCGCATCGCTGGATGTGACGGTGCCGGAACCCCTTACAGCTTACCCTTGATTCCCAGGAAGAAACGCCGTCCGCTTTCGTCGTACGTGAACGGCAGGTTCGACCATTGCAGGTAGGTGTGCTGCGCCGAGTTGGTCAGGTTCTGGAAGGAAAGGAACACGCCCACATGCCTGTTGAAGTCGTAACCCACTTGGCCGTCGAGTTGCCCGTACGGTGCGGAGAATACCTGGTAGGTCGTCTGTACTCCTTTGGCATTCGGGAAGGTGAAGGTGGATCCCACCTGGCTGTCATTGACGGCCTTATCCCGCCAGGAGTACGACAATCGGCTCGAGAAGCCGAAGCGCTCATAGAACAAGGTCCCGGTCGCGGCGTTCAGTGCCACTCCGGGTATCGCAGAGTCGTAGGAGAAGCTGGTGCTCGCGCTGTCGGTCGTCGACTTGGAGTAGGTGTAGTTCGCGGCGAATCCAAAGCCGTTGAGCCAATCGGCTAAATTGGCGAAGGCGTACTGGGCACCGGCCTCCACTCCATAAATGCGGCCGGAACCTTCATTGACTGGTTCCGTGACGTTGCCCGTGTCGCCGCCGAAATCATCCTTGACGAAGGTAGGGATGGTTTTGATCTCGGTGAAGTTGTCCACCTGCTTGTAGAAAGTCGACAGGCTTGCGATGGCGCCCGGCGCAAAATAGTTCTCGTACGACAGATAGAACTGCGATGCGCGATAGGGATCGAGCTGCGGATTTCCCGCAGCGCCGTTGACGAAGAAGAACCCGCCCACCGTGCCGTTGGGTTGCACCCGGGTGGTGCTGCGCGTGAAGTTGAACGTATTGCCCACGCCCAGCTGGAACAGATCCTGCGGCGACATGACGCGTGCCGCGCCGAACCGAACCTTCTGCTGTTCGGTGACATCGAGTACGAAATTGAACGAGGGCAGCACGTCGGTGTAGTTGCGCCGGGTGGTCACGGGCACCACATTGGAGTCGACACCGTTCCACGATGCCGTTCCATAATACGTCGGCGACGCCGCCGTCTGACCGCCTTGAATGGTCAGGTCGGTGTCGACGATCCGGACACCGAAGTTCGCATGGAACCGGCTCGTCGGGCCGCCGATGTCCATCATCAGGTAGCTGGCGGTGGTGCGCTCAGTGACCTGGAACGAACTCAGGTTATCGACGAAGAACCGCTCGGTGTTGTTGGGCACCCCGGCGCCCGACCAGACCGACTGCAAGAAGGTGGCCGGATTGGTCATCCCACCGGTGGTGGGATTCTTCACGGTGATGGTGCCGACCCCAAAGTTGTTGACGTTCAGAGCCAGGCCCGGATTCGACAATGCCGTGGAATAGGGGATGTTGGGTTTGCCGTAGCCCGGATCCTGGTAGTACAGCCACGGGCCGCAAGCGCAGTTGTTGCCGCTACCCGCAACCTCGCCGTCGGCCAGCGTGCCGTTGATGAGGTAGCGGCCGAAGGTTTGATCGACGTCGCGGCCGGCGTAGCGCACGCCCGCCGATATGGTCGTGGGCACATCGGTGACGAAGGCCGGATCCCAATGGATGTCGCCCTTGACTGCAAATTGCTTATATTCGGTCAGGTTGGCCCAGGCCCAGTTCGACTTGAACGTGGTGTAGTTCGGATTGTTCAAGATATCGGCATAGGGCGCCAGGTAACTGACGGAGGGCAGACCGGAGGTGCCGCCGTTCGCGTACGCAAACTCGTACCCGTGTTTGCTGTTTCCCCCTGAGCAGGTCGATGAGCCGTTGTTGCAGCCGGGTGCGGCGGGTGCGGTCGACACACCGGCGCTGGTCAGATACTGCTCGTGTTCGACGTCGGCTTGATCGGCCTGCAGATTCGACGTGGCGCGCGAAAACGATGCGTCGAAGCTGCCGCGCAGGGCGCCGCCCTCATTGAATTTGGTGAGCCATTGAAAGTTGTTCGCCTGAGATTTGTTCTGCTGATACAAGGTCGCGGTTTCGGCGCCGTTGGCATTGAAGGTGCCGTTTTGCACCACGCCGTTGCCGTCGATGGAATACGGCTTGGTGGGGTCGATGCCCGGGAGCAGGCTGCCTGACGCCGCTCCCTGACCGTTGAACCACGCCTTATCGGTATAGCTATAGTTTGTGTCGGTTTCGCTCGAGAAGAACCAGTTGAGGCTGGTTTCGATGTGGTCCGTCACCTTCGCGGCGATACCGAACGAAGCACCCTTATCGTCGCGGTAATCAAAGGCATCCGTGAAATAGCCCAATTGCGGGTCGATATAGGTCTTGCCATTGGGAAGGGCGGACAGGCCGGCCGCGGTCAAGGATCCGGTGTAGGGCCTGGTCGCGCCGGGCGTGATGATCCAGTCGGCGCGATTTTGGTCTTGGAATTCCTTGGTGTGGGTCTTTTCGTCGTCAAACGTAAAGCTCCCGGTGAAGGCCAAGCGGTCACTGACCTTGTAGGAGCCGACCAAGGTGCCCCCCGGGGTCTTGGTGTTGTTGGTGAAATCTCCACTGCTTTCCTGCAGAACTCCGCTGAGGGAAAGGCCATCGGGCTGCTTGAGCGGATCGAGGGTTTTCAGATCGATGGTGCCGCCGAGTCCACCCTCGGTCATCGACGCATCGGGATTCTTGTACACATCGATGCCGCCGACGATTTGACTCGGAATGCCTTCGAGGGAGGCATATTGCGAGGTGGCGCCGCCGCCGGCATTCGCCGCTTCGCCGGAAACATAGAATTCCCGGCCGGTCAGAAATGTATCCCCGTTCAGGGTGGTCAGATTCTGACGCAACCCGTCGATCAACACCGAGGTCCCTTGGCCCGCCTGTCCACGGTCGATTTGGACGCCGGGCAGGCGTTGCAGAGACTCGGCCACGTTTTGGTCGGGCATCTTGCCGATGTCTTCGGGGGCCACCGACTCGAGCGGGAGATTGGAGTTGCGCTTGGTGTCCAAGGCCGTCTGCAACGACTGGCGGTACCCGGTCACCACGATTTCCTGCAAATCGTCGGACTTGGTCGAAGTCTGGGTCGTTGTCTGTGGTTGGTCGGCGAAGGCTGCATGCCCGACGAACGAAGTTTCGAGTGACACCGCTGTCATTATTGCCAAACGAGCAGCTTGGCGCGTCCGCTTTTCCTTACGATGCGACATGGTACTAACTCTCCCCAGTAATTTGACTTTCCGGCCATTGGCGAGGTTCAACCGATGCCGGCGTCACGCTTGGGCGTGCTTCTGCCGGACCGCGGTCCATCTGCTTCTTCCCCCATCACTTGGGCTATCACCCAAACTGATCTGATCCGAAGGCTAACTCCGATTCGGCGTCAGAGTCAACGAATAAATATTTTCTTTGTCTTTAATCGATCGTACCGTGCTTCCGTGCGGTTCCTGGATTCACATATTGCGCCGCGCCGCATCTCGGCGTGGCCCGCGCGGCAGATAGCTCGAGCGTTCAAGCGCAACGCCTCGCGTCTCTGGCACAAAGAAAAATGCGGCGATGAATTGCAGCATCATCTTGCGAGAATGCGAATGCTGCGGCTTTCGAATGCGCAGCGATTACCGGAAAGTCGCCGGCGATCGGCGCTTTCAAAATCCAGTGTGTCGCGCCGCCGACGGCGTGACCACGCACGCACTCTGTCTGGAAAAATACGGCAAAAATAGGCCAAAATCACCGTGCCTTCGGTAGGGAGACGAAAAAAATTCCTGCCGTCGGCGAGCAGAATCCCGGTCACGAAATTGAGTGTTGGAACGATCCGACGAACGCACCGCGTCGATGCGAAGGTGCGATCGGCGTGAGGTGCGGCAGAGCGAGCATTGAATATCCGCCGATGACGACGCCGGCGAAGAATCGATATGCGACGACGAAGAGTTGCCACGCAAGAGCAAGAGTTGACGCAAGAGCGCCGACTAGCGCCGAGATCGAATACATCGAGCCGACGACTCGCAGCATGTCGCGGCTGCCGCAGCCATCGCCGCTGCGGCCGGGGGCGAATGCTCCGAATTATGTGCGCCAGCGTACATAAGAAAATAATTCTCGCTGTGCTCGCGATGC
>Ga0302326_10031723_pt1 | contig 10548 bp, 9 predicted proteins | sample Palsa_T0_3_FD_202264 | JGI IMG/M metagenome (GOLD analysis project Ga0302326, IMG submission 202264) | Peat permafrost microbial communities from Stordalen Mire near Abisko, Sweden - Palsa_T0_3 | ecosystem: Environmental > Terrestrial > Soil > Palsa > Peat permafrost | place: Sweden: Abisko...
CAGGATGCGGGCGGCCGCGGCATGCCGCAGCGCATTGATCAGGGCCTCCTGGACGATGCGATACGCGCTCGTGGTGACGGCGTCGTCCAGCTCAGGCAATGGATCGTCGATATGCAGCCGCAATTCCACCGCCGGATGGCGCGTGCGCCACTCACTGGCCAGATCGCTGAGCGCATCGCCCAGGCCGAAGCTGTCCAGGGCAAACGGGCGCAGTCGCGGGATCATCTCGTGCACGGCGTCGTACATGCGGCCGGCAGTATCGACGATGATTCGCGCCGCTTCGCTCACGCGCTCATCGTGCCGGTCGGGTCGCTGCAGGATCGATTGACCGATGCTCTTGATCGCGGTGATGGATTGCCCGAGTTCGTCGTGCAACTCGCGCGCGATGCTGCGTCGCTCTTCCTCGATATGAGATTGGATCATCTGCGTAAGCTCACGATTTTCCTGTAATCTCTGCCGAGCTTCACTGGCCACTTTCTGAGCTGCGGCGCTGTCGGCAACCGCCTGGGCGGTGCGGTTGAAGGCAAGGCTCATGAGCCGGCCCTCCTTGCCGGTCAGGATGGGCAGGCGCGCCTCGTAGTCGCCCTGCTCCATGCGCTGCAAGCCTTTCATCACGGTCTGCAGCGGGTGCAGTACGCGCCCGGTGAGCCAGAAGATCACCGCATTGACGACGGCCAGCGCGATCGCACCGATCCACAACAGCCGGGTCAGGGTGTCCCAGCCGTCGAGCACCGCGCGCGAGGAATTCGCCTGCACCACCAGGCGGCCATCGCCGATGCGAATTTCCTCGCGTTGCACCGATGGTGACACCAGTCTCGCATACCAGCGCGGCGCATCCCGTCCGCTCTTGTACGCCGAAGGTGGTGAGGAATAGACCAGTGCGCCCGCAGGGTCGTACAGGAACACATCGTTGGCGCGCACGCGGCCGAGCTCATCGAGGAAGTTCAGCATGCCGCTCAGCCCGGACACCTCGTATACCCAGGACACCCGCGTGAACAATTGTGCCGCAACCTGGTTGGAGCCCTCGATCTCCTCACGCACGCTGCTGCGCGTATCCTGTATCAGTTGGTAGACCACCGTGCCGATGAACAGGCTCATCAACACCGCGATGATCAGATTGATCTGCAGTCTCAGGCTCATGCGACCCCTCCGCGGCCGCCGGGCGCCCTGCGACCCAGGTAGACGCTGACCGCCGGTGAGCGCCCGTCCATCGGCGCGATCGGCGGGGAAAATGCGCGCTTCGCCCTGAGCCTGCTCATCGGTGGCATGCTACCCCAGGAGCGGACGGCAGCGCCCACGGGCACGGGCGCCTCAAGGCCAACGGCGCCCAGGCGCCCCGGAGGAACCCTAGGGCCCCGGAGCGCCGCCGATTCATGAAAATCATGAGGTCGGATTAAAGGTTCCATGGTGGGCCCGAGCCCCGGTGGCGGGCAAACTGCACGCGCACCCGTCGTTTTTGACGCGACAGCGCTTCAGGATGGCGGGTGTTTGATGGCTGATCAACACAAGGAATGAGCATATGAAATGGGTTACACCTGCGGCTGTCGTGTTGCGTTTCGGAATGGAAATCAACTCGTACGTCGCCAATCGTTGATCGGGTTCCGCCCCGGTAACCCCGGGGCGGTCTCCACGCAGCACACCGGCTGCTGTCCTTGCTGATTCGGGTATTAGGTTCGGCGGCCGGTGGGGGCTTTCCACAGTGGAATTGCAACTGTGGCAATTGCCGCGGCATGCGCGCCGGAACGCTCAATGCGCACGCGCGCAGCCAGTCATCGATTGCCGTCTCGGTAGACGGGCGTCAATGGGTCCTGTGCAACGCCTCGCCCGACATTCACCAGCAGATTGCCCGCAATGCCGCCCTGCAGCCGCACGCGGGCCTGCGCGGTTCCGGCATCGGGGCAGTGATACTGGTCGACGGGCAGATCGATCATTCGACCGGGCTGCTGCTGCTGCGTGAACACGGCGCGCCGCTCGAGCTGTGGACCACCGAGACGGTACGTGACGATCTGAGCAGCGGGTTGCCGATTCTGAACGTGCTCAAGCACTTTTGCGGCGTTCACTGGCATCGCATTCCGGTGGACGGCGAGCAGTTTGAGATCCCGGTGCTTCCGGGGGTGCTGATCAGCGCGTTGCCGGTCGAGGGCAAGCCGGGGCCCTATTCGGCTCACCGCGAGAATCCGCGTATCGGGGATAATATCGGCCTGATCTTTCGCGACCCGGACAGCGGCCGCCAGTTGTTTTACTGCCCGGGACTGGCGGCCGTTCCGCCCGCGGTCGACAAGGTCCTCAACGCCAGCGATTGCGTGCTGGTCGATGGCACATTCTGGAGTGACGACGAGATGATCAGCGTTGGCGTGTCGCACAAACGTGCCCGCGACCTCGGGCACCTGCCGCAAAGCGGCCCGGACGGCATGGCAGCCGTGCTCGGACGCTTGCCGCAGCGTACACGGCGCATTCTGATTCATATCAACAACACCAATCCGATTCTCGATGAAGCCGGGCCCGAGCGCTCGCAACTCGCCGCCGCGGGCATCGAGGTCGCGTTTGATGGCATGGAGATCGAGCTGTGACTGGCCTGGGAAACCGAATCGTGACCGGCGTGGAGCAGCCTTCGGCGCCCTGGTCTGCCGCGGAGTTTGAGCAGCAACTGCGTGCCAAGGGGCAGGCCTACCACATTCATCATCCCTTCAATGTCATGCTGAACTCCGGTCGCGCCACCCGCGCGCAGATTCGCGGCTGGGTGGCCAACCGCTTCTACTACCAGATCAATATCCCGCGCAAGGATGCTGCGATTCTCGCCAACTGTCCGGACCGCGAGCAGCGCCGGCTCTGGGTACGCCGAATCCTCGATCACGACGGCTGGGAGGAGGATCCCGGTGGCATCGAGGCCTGGGTGCGGCTCGGCGAGGCGGTGGGCCTGACGCGCGATGAACTCTGGTCGCTCGAGCACATCGTTCCGGGCGTTCGCTTCGCGGTCGATGCCTACGTGAATTTCGCGCGCGAGCAACCCTGGCAGGAAGCCGTATGCGCCTCGCTCACGGAACTGTTCGCCCCGCAGATCCATCGCGAACGGCTCGCCAGCTGGCCCGCGCACTACCCATGGATCGATTCCAGTGGGTTGCAGTACTTCAGATCGCGCCTGCCGCTGGCCACGCGCGATGTGGAACACGGGCTCAAGGTCACGCTCGGTTATTTCCTTACGCGCGAGGCCCAGCGACGTGCGCTGGAGATTCTGCAATTCAAGCTCGACCTGCTGTGGTCGATGCTGGATGCCATTCAGCTGCGCTGCGGCCTGAACGATGGATAACCCGGGCCCCTTGTCGCGCGCGTCGTATCCGCGCATCGCACGCTTGTATCGCTTTCAGTGGGAAGCGGCGCAGAATGCCTACGTACTATTGTTTCCGGAAGGTATGGTGCAGCTCAACGTCGCGGCCGGAGAGATTCTGCGTCGCTGCGATGGCAAGCGGTCGGCGGCCGATATCATCACCGAGCTGCGTGCGGCATTTCAGTCCGATGCCATCGACGGGGACGTCGAAGCCTTCCTGCGCTCGGCCACGCAGGACGGTTGGGTCGAGTGGCGCGACACGGTGACCCCATGAGCAGCGTGCCGGCAACCGCCGCGGTACCGCTGTGGATGGTGGCGGAACTGACCTACCGCTGCCCGCTGCACTGCCCGTTCTGCTCCAATCCGGTGGATTTCGCCAAGATCAAGAGCGAGCTGTCGACTGCGGAGTGGTGCCGTATATTCGCGGAAGCGCGGGCGCTGGGCGCGGTGCAGCTGGGACTGACCGGCGGGGAGCCGCTGAGCCGCCCGGATCTGGAGGAACTGGTCGCCGAGGCGCATCGGCTCGGGTTCTACACCAACCTGATCACCTCCGGCGTCGGACTCAATGAGCCCAGGATGCGCGCCTTGAAAGACGCTGGGCTCGACCACGTGCAGCTGTCGTTCCAGGACTCGACCCGCGAGCTCAACGATTTTCTCTCCAGCACCCGTACCTTCGCGCTCAAGCGGCGGGTCGCGACCCTGATCAAGGATCACGGTTTCCCGATGGTCATGAATTGCGTCATCCACCGTCTCAACATCGATCATGTCGACCGCATCATCGATCTGGCGCTCGAGATCGGCGCCGAATACCTGGAACTGGCCAATACCCAGTTCTATGGCTGGGCCGATCTCAATCGCAGCCAGCTGCTGCCGACACGCGAACAGCTCGAGCGCTCGGAGGCGGTGGTGGCCGGCTATCGCCAACGCATCGGCAACCGCCTGCGTATCCTGTACGTCATTTCGGATCTGTACGAGACGCGGCCGAAGCGCTGCATGAACGGCTGGGGCACGACGTTCATGGTCATAGCGCCCGACGGCCTGGTGATGCCCTGCCACGCGGCACGCATGCTGCCGGGAATTAATCTGCCGTCGGCGCGCGCTGCGAGCCTGCGCGAGATATGGCTCGACTCGCCGGCATTCAACCGCTTTCGCGGGGATCAGTGGATGCCCGAGCCCTGTCGCAGCTGTCCGGAGAAAGCCAAGGATCTGGGCGGATGCCGCTGCCAGGCGTTCCTGCTGACCGGCGATGTGGGTGCGACCGATCCGGTGTGCGATAAATCACCGCTGCACGCGCGGGTGCTTGAGATCGTCAACGGCCCGCGCCCGCTGCGCCCCGAGATCGAACGGCCGCTGGTGTTTCGCACACCGGAGAATTCCGAGCAGCTGCTGGCGAGCATGACCGAGTCGTGAAGCCCTGAGGCCGCCGCGGCTGATCCGCATTGAGTGGCGACGCCGGCCCTCGCAACGCTCACGCCGCCGACGTGGTCACCACAACCACCGCATCCCCGAGAGTCGTCTCATCGCAATTCTCGCCCGGGCCGCCACGATCGACCACGAGGAAATGAGTGGTTCGCGTGAGCGCGATCAACGCGTGATGCCAGGTATTGCGCCGATAATTCACACCCTGGCTGCCCGAGCTGCGATAGGCGCGGATGCGGCTGATCAGCGGTGAATCGCCGTGCTCGGCGACGATCACCAGAAACGGCAGTCCGTCCAGCGGAATGATGGCCTGGCTGGACAGCGGGTGGCGTTCGAGCGTCCTCACCTGAAACGGTAGCGGGCGCGGCTGCGCCTTGAAGATGCTGATCAGAGGCCGGCCGCCCGCCGCCAGCACATCCACCGGAGCCAGGTCATCAAAGCGCTCGCAAGTGTCCTCATTGATCCAGCGCGAATTGCGGCCGGCGGTTTCAATCACATCGCCGAACGGCGCGAACGCCTCGGCGGTCAGCGCACCGGCTCTTAAAGTGATGTCCGCCACGGGTCCGTCAGCTGCGCTCGGGCTGGCCGAACAACCTGACGCGGCTCAGGCCGCCGTCCGGGTGGATGTTCACTCGCACGTGCGAAATCGGCCCCACGTCGCGCAATTCCGCGCCGAATCGATGCACGCTGTCCGCCTGCAGCAGCTGCGGTTCGAGCAGCAGCGGCCAGTACAGGCACTGGCTGGCGAGGTCGGCGTCCCCGCCCGTGCGCAGCAGCGCCCCGTGCATCGAGACCTGATGCGGGTAGTTGCCTTTGTAGTGTGCGGTATCGATTTCCACCCGCCCGATCCGGCCACGATGGCCCAGACGCAGAATGACCCAGTCATAGCCTGGCTCACGTCGTCGGCGCGTCTCCCAGCCGTCGGCCATGCTCGCGCCGCGACCGGGCAGCAGCAGATGTCCCATCGAGCCGTAGTGTTCATCGCTGCACGCCAGCGCCGTGCCGCCGTTCAGGGCGGCCACCAGATCCACCGGTTCAGTGCCGTCCGTATGAGCCCAATCGCGATAAATGCACCCGAAGGCTCGCAAGCGCGCAACCCCGCCGTCCGGATAGATGTTGAGCTTGAGATGAGTCCAGACCTCCGTCGATTGCAGTTCGAAATAATTGCGTTGATTGCCTCGCAGCGCCGAGTGCACCAGCAACTCGACCCACGGCGTGCTCTCGTCGGGCTGGCCAGCGATGCGACAGGCCTGTACCGAGGCGTACGGCGGGAAGTTGCCGGTAAAGTAGCGCGTATCGATGTCCAGTGCGGCCAGGGTGCTCGTCGCCGCCAGCTTCACGACGCAATAATCGTGGCCCTGACCCCGGCGCCGGCGCGATTCCCAACCGTCCATCCACTTGCCGTGATCGTCATAGAGGCCGGCACGCCATTCCGGCTCGGTCGGCTGCAGCAACCGCTCCTTGGCGCCGAAGAATTCGTCGCTGGCGTACAGCACCGCCGCGCCCAGCCGTGCATCCGCAACGTTGGTGTAGCGCTTGAGCAGCTCCGCGTCTCCGGGATTGTCAGCCATGAAAGATAAATCACCCGCGGTAAGTCAAATGTTAATGCCGGCATGCGCCGTGTAGCCACCGCAATGTACAACAGGATGCGCTCACGCCGCAGTCTGAACGCGCCACAGCGACGCCTCCAGCGCCCGCGCCGCCTGCTCGGCCGCGCCGGCCGTGAACGACGCGACGGCGCGCTGACCGCTGGCGGCGTTGGCCTGGCGCGCCAGCGTGACGACCCTTTCCCCCAAATCGACCGCGCGCAACGCCCGGAAGATCTCCACACCCTCCGCGTCTGCGTCAGCGGCATCCACGTCGGTGAGCTCGACCCAGGCCGGCGACGCCTGGTCGTCGAGCAGACCCCCGACGTCGCCGACGCGTCCATCGTCCGGGCGAGCCATGACTGCCAGAGCGAACCTCAGGTCTGCGCCTTTCTGCCGCAGTTGCTGTGCGACCTCGATCGCAACAATGAACGCTGCACGTCCGTCGTAACGCGCCGCGTTGACCAGCGGATCGCGGCACACACCCGCTAGCAGCGTCCTCGCGCTGTGTTCGCCGCCGGCTGCCCGCCCAATCAGATAACCGCCCGTGGCCACCCAGACCTCAAGTCCCGCGGCCTGCATCCATTCGCGCACCAGGTCAGTGGCGCTGCGCGATCCACCGGCTGCGCCGCCGCCGGAAGCCGCGGCAGCCGGTTCGGACGAACGCGCCAGGCGTTCGAGCATGGCGACGATCTCGGCTCCCGCCGGGCAGGCAATTACGTCGGCAAGGCGGTAGGCGGCGATGGCGCCGATCTGGCCCAACGCCATGTGCTGCTCGCGTTGGCTGTCGTTGCCCAGGCGACGCTCGAAGTTGGCGAGAATCGATGCCGGGTCGTGCCCCCGAACCGCGAGAATGAACGGAAAGCCGAATTTTTCCAGGTAGCGCGCATTGAGTTGTTCCAGGCGCACGCCGTCGGCGGCCGTGCACGCATTGAGACCTGCGCGGCGTTGCTCGCGAGCCGATGCGACCGTCAGTTGGCTCACACTGCGGCCGCGCGCGCCGAGGTGCGGATGCGCACGGATAAGCGCCAGCTGCTCCTCGGACGTAGCCGCATCGACGACGGCGCGCATCGAATCGAGCAACTGCAGCCGTGAGGTGAACGGACGGGCGGCGGCGGCGCGCTGCGCCACCCATGGGGAATGCTCGAAGATGCCACCCAGTAGCGCGACAAACTCAGCCGCCGGCAGTGCGTTCAACTGCTCGAGCGTAATCACGGCGCGGCCCGGTGCGGGTGCGCGGCGATCCAATGCCGCGCGATATCGATGCGGCGGCAGATCCAGACGCGCTGGTGCTCCAGCACATAGTCGAGGAAGCGCTCGAGCGCGGCGATTCGTCCCGGTCGGCCGATCAGGCGACAGTGCAGCCCGACCGACAGCATCTTCGGCGCATCAAGGCCGGCCGGATCGCCTTCCCGATACAGCGTGTCGAACGCCGCCTTGAGGTAGTCGAAGAACTGCGTACCGGTATTGAAGCCCTGCGCCGTTGCGAAGCGCATGTCGTTGGTGTCGAGCGCGTACGGCACCACCAGGTGCGGCACGCTGCGCCGCCCGGAGCCGGCACCGACCGTCACTTCGGTCCAGTATGGCAAGTCATCGGCGTAGGAATCCGAGTCATACAGCAGGCCGCCGTGCTCCACCACCAGGCGGCGTGTGTTCGGGCTGTCGCGCCCCGTGTACCAGCCCAAGGGCGCCGCGCCGAAGGTGTCGCGCAGTATCGCGATGGCCTCCGTCATATGCGCGCGTTCGGTCGCCTCGTCGACTTGCTGATAGCTGATCCAGCGCAGACCGTGGCAGGCGATTTCGTGGTGCAGCGCCTTGAAAGCCGCCGCCGCTTCCGGGTTGCGACGCACGGCGGCGGCGACCGCGAAGATCGTCAGCGGCAGGCGATGACGTTCGAACGCCCGCAGCACCCGCCATAGCCCGGCGCGCGCGCCGTACTCGTACAGCGATTCCATGCTCATGTGGCGCAGCGGGAAGGCCTGCGCGTTGATCATCTCGGACAGGAACACTTCGGAGGCAGGATCGCCGTCGAGCACGCAGTTCTCGGCACCCTCCTCGTAGTTCATGACGAATTGCAGCGCGATGCGCGCGTCCCCGGGCCAATGCGGATGCGGCGGCTGACGGCCGTAGCCGACCAGGTCGCGCGGGTAGTCCTGGGCTTTAATGGCGCGCACCATGCCCAATCCACATCAGCATCGCGGTCCGCTCCTCCTCCGTCATGCTGGTGAGATTGCCGAGTGGCATGGTGCGGGCGGACAGCTGCTGCTGCACTTGCGGCAGATGCGCCAGTAGCTGATCGATGCTCTGCAGTACCAGGCCATTGGGGGCGGCGCTGAAGCCTGCTTGCGTAGGCCTCACGGCGTGGCATGGCACGCAGCGCACCTGGACGATCTGCTGCACGCGCGACACCTCGCCGGGCGGCGCCGTAGCTTGTATGCCAGCAGCCCCTGCTCCGGGTGCCGGCGCCAGGGCCACCACCACGGCTGCCAGCGCCAGGACGGCCAGCAGCCCCGAGAGCGCCAGCGCGTAGCCACCGCGCTCGGCCGCGCGGTGGCGGGCCACGAACCAGGCGCGAATACAGGCGCCGGCAAAACTCATCGCAATGAGCACCAGCCAGTTGTAGTGCGCACCGTAGGTCATCGCGTAGTGGTTGCTGATCATCACGAACAGCACCGGCAGCGTGAAATAGGTGTTGTGGACCGATCGCTGCCGCGCGCGCAGCCCGGGCTGCGGATCCGGATCGCGGCCCTGCTGCTTCGCGTGTACCAGCTCGCGCTGACCGGGGATGATCACGAACAAGACATTGGCCACCATGATGCTGCCGATGGCAGAGCCGAACACCATGAAGGCGCCGCGGCCACTGAACAGCTGGCACAGTCCCCAGGCTTCAACGGCGAGCGCCAGCCCTAGCACGGCGGTCAGAGCCCGAGCGTGGCGGCCGAGCGGCGAGCGGCACAGGCCGTCGTAGATCAGCCAGCTGGCGACCAGAAAACTCACGGCGATGCCGATCGCGAGCGGCTTGGACAGTGCCGCGACCGCCGGATCGATCAGATAGGCCTCGGCGCGAAAGAAATACAGCAGGCACAGCAGCGCAAAACCCGACAGCCACGTGGTGTAGGCTTCCCAGTAGAACCAGTGCAGGGTCGGCGGCAATAGCGCCGGCGCGAGACGGTATTTTTGCGAGCGATAGAAACCACCGCCATGCACCGCCCACAGCTCCCCGGCCACGCCCGGGTCGGTGCGGTCGCCGCCGCTCGGGGATTGCAGGTGATTGTCGAGCCAGACGAAATAGAACGAAGCACCGATCCAGGCGATGCCTGCGACCAGATGCAGCCAACGAATGAGCAGACCCAGCCAGTCCAGCAGATAGGTCACCACGATCGCATCGCCCGGTTCACACGGCGCCGTCAGGGGAGCGACAGTCGGCGCAGGCCGACGGGCAGGCCGCCTCGGCAGGCGGCGCCAGGCAGGCCGGGCGTTCCGCGCCGGCGGCACTGATCTCTTGCAGCAGCTGGAACGCGACGGCGACCGCGATCGCGGCCGGCCATTTGCTCGTGATGCCGCCCACGCCTATCGGGCACGCCAGTCGCGCGATGGCGGCGGCCGGCAGAGCGTCGCGCGCGAGTCGCGAGCGAAAGCGCGCACCTTTGCTCTTCGAGCCGATCAGGCCAAGCGAGGCGAAGTCGGCACGTTCGAGAATCGCCCGACACAGCGCGTAGTCGAGCGCATGGCTGTGCGTGAGCACCAGAAAGCGAGTGCCGGCCGGTGCATCCGCCACGGTCGGCAACGGATCGGGTGCGTGCACGATCCTGACCGAGTCCGGAATCTGCGCCGGGAACAGCTCCGCGCGCGCATCGATCCAGGTAAGGCGCAACGGCAGTTCGGCCACGATGTGCGCCAGCGCCTGGCCCACGTGGCCGGCGCCGTACAGCCACAGCGCCGGCAAGGCCTCGTCCAGACGCTCCAGCAACGTGGTACGGCCAGCGCCGGTCCCGGTGCGCGCGGCCGTGCCGGAACCGGTCACACGCGGCAGCGCCTGGGCGCGATGGGATCGCAACAGCTGGTCGATCCCCGGATTCGATCCGAGCTCGCTCACGATCTGGTGTTCCACGCCGCTGGGCGTGATCGTACTGACCAGCACCGCAGCGCCCCAGCGTGCAGCGTCGCACGCTACTTGCAGCACCGGCAGATCGGCGCGCGTATAGCGCTCCATCCACA
>Ga0302326_10031726_pt1 | contig 10547 bp, 11 predicted proteins | sample Palsa_T0_3_FD_202264 | JGI IMG/M metagenome (GOLD analysis project Ga0302326, IMG submission 202264) | Peat permafrost microbial communities from Stordalen Mire near Abisko, Sweden - Palsa_T0_3 | ecosystem: Environmental > Terrestrial > Soil > Palsa > Peat permafrost | place: Sweden: Abisko...
CCGGAGCCGCAATAATCACCCCAAGACCCTCGGTATGGTTGACCTGCCGCCGATGCTCGCCAGCGGAGCACACTGGGCGCGAAAATTTGATCCTAGTTTCGATTCAGAAGTACTGGACGTCCTTGACCAGCGTGTTAGAAACGTTTCCCTAAGTATCGGGCCGAGAGTAAATAGCGGAACCTAGTCAATGGCAAAATTGTCCGACCAGGCCGGCCAAGGAAGGCGGACCCTGAGGTAACGGTCTCCCGGTACTTCCAGGACCACGCTGGCCAAGGTAAGCCGACCTGGTTTTATATGACGCGGCGTCTGAGCCGCAGTCTCAGAGCGCTCATCGCCCTACGCCGGTTGCCTTGCTTGCGCATTGCCCCGTCTGCCGGGATCGAAGGCGCGGCTATTTGTGCGCCGCTGCTGCGGAACTCGGCCCTGTGGCGTGTGACCGGGTTGGCGACGGCCGTCCTCAGTCTGCCGTACGAGCCGGGCCAGTACTCGCTGGGAGCAGCGAAGCAGACGCTGCGCCGCAAGGTAAGGCAGGCCAGAAGGCTCGGCATCCACTGGGCCGAAGTCAGCGATCCGCAGGAGCGGTGGAACCTGCTGCAGCTCGCGAACCAGTGTGAGCGGGCGCATCCCCACGTGATCTACCGGAACCCCGCTCCAGACAACGACGATCTGCTCAACTACCGGCTCTGGCTCGTGGCACGTGCGGCTGACGGCCGTCCGCTGCTGCTGTCCGTGACGCCCGTGGATGGCGAGCTGGCCTTGCTCCGCTACTTCCGAACCCTGGGCACTGGCCAGGAGCAGAGTCACGCCCGCTATCTCATGACCGAGGTGCTGGTGGAGCGCCTGGCTCGTCTCGGCGTGCGCCATCTAGTTGACGGCTCGAACCTGTTCTGGCTGCCCAACGGCCTGCGTCACTTCCAGCGGATGGTCGGATTCCGCATCGTTCGCCTTCGCATTGCCCGTTCTGGCGGCGACATCGGCGACACCGTCATGCCCGACCTCGAGGTCATCGACGCCGAAGCCGGCGACCACGGCCAGCACCAGGAGCGAGCCTCCGCCACGCATGCGGGATTTTCATGAGGCCGAACGGGCCGTGGTTCCCGTCCCCGCGCAGCCAGGGGGCTGACCGGCGCTGGCGCGTGATTCCTGCTCGGCGCGGACAGCCGCCAGTTCGCGCTGGACGTCGGCGCGGATGGGGGCATCAGTACCCAGGGCCTTGAGGCACCGGGCGAGCTGGCTGGCGTACAGGTCCAGCTGACGGCCGGTGAGCTGGCCGGGGTCGTGGTCAGGCATGGGCGGCCAGCCTGGTCCGGTCGTCCTGCTCGGCTATCACGTCATCGAGCCTGGCCTGCAGGTCCCTCCGCGCCGGCGGCACGCGGTCCATCCCGTCGCAGGACGCGATGGCGAGTTCCAGCTGGCGGCGGTGGTCGCTCAGCTCGGACGTGGTGAGTGCGTACAAGGCATGTTTCGGCTGTTCGACGGTTGGTGTGTCGGTGGTCATGGGGGCTAGTCCTAACGGCATCTGGCGTGGGTCTCAACGGGACTCCGCGTGTCCTGCTAGCCACGTTCCCAGGCCAGGACTACCGTTTGAAGGGATGTGGTAGCCATCTGCAACCGGCAGGCCCGGTATGCGAACGCCGGGGGCCGCGATGCAATCTCGTGCAAGGAGATAGGCATGCCCGGCAAGCGGGACCTGGACCCCGAAACGTCACCGCTGCACTTCTTCGGGGCTGAGGTCAGGCGGGCGCGCGAAGCGGCGGCGATGACGCTGGCTGACCTGGGCGCCAAGGTGCCGTGTGATGCCTCGACCGTGTCCAGGATTGAGTCCGGCCAGCTCAGCCCGGCCGAATGGTTCGCCAGAGCGTGCGATGAGTCGTTCCCGCAGATGGGCGGATGGTTCGGCAGGTTCTACCGGGCGTCGCTGAAGTGGGACGGTCCCCATCCGCGATGGTTCGAGGACTGGGTCGATGCCGAAGGACGCGCGGCAGTTATCCGCTGGTGGGAGCCGTTGCTGGTGCCAGGCTTGCTCCAGACGCCGGAATACGCTCGCGCGCTGTTCCGGGCCTGGCGGACTGACGATGACCAGGACAAGGTTGAACAGCTCGTCACCGCGCGGATGGAGAGGCAGCACATCTTCGACCGTCCCAAGCCGCCGTCCTTCTGGGCGGTACTGGATGAGGGCGTGCTCCGCCGCCGCATCGGGGGCGAGAAGGTGATGCACGACCAACTCGTCCACCTGGCCGACATGGGAGAACGGGCCAGCATCAAGATCCACGTGATCCCGGCCGACGCCGGCGCGCACATGGGGCTGCTGGGCGCTCTGGCCATCGCCGGCTTCGCCGGTGACGCGCCGGGTATCGTTTACTTCGAGTCACCGGATGAAGGGCAGACCACCAGGGACCCCGGCACGGTGGCGAAGGTTACCCTGACGTTCGAGACCCTCAGATCCGAAGCGCTCCCGCGCGGAGCCTCGCGGTACCTGATCCTGAAAGTGGCTGGTGAATATGGACGCGACGTGGAGGAAGTCCAGTTACAGCGGCGGTAACGGCGGCGGGTGCGTCGAAGTCGGCGCGCAGCCGCAGGCTGGCCGCGTGCTGGTGCGCGACACCAAGGACCGCCAGGGGCCAGTGCTCCGGTTTACCCCCGGCGCGTGGCGGCGCTTCGCTGACCTGGTGAGGTCGCCGCTCGGTAGGTCCTGATCTGCCCCGCGCAGGTTCGCAGCGGGGCACGCTCAATTTCCGGGAGTGCCCCCAATCGCGTCCGGGCTACCGCGGGGGTGTGCCAGTTCCGAGCGGCCGGTGAGCGGGAAACCAGCCGATCGGGCCTGTGACCAGGGCGGAGACGGCGGGCTGGCCGGGAATCAGGTGCAGGACCAACGGGGTGCGCAGTCGTGATTGCCTATCACGCCGCAGAGCATAGTGGTGAGGACAAGTCGGCAGCTGACTTGAGTTGTTAATTCATTGGCAGCAGCGGTGAGGCAGCCGCGTATCTCGTCGCTTCCAGACGCGGCTGTCCGCTTGGAGTTCGGTGATGTCGCGGTACACCTAGCGCGTAGCTTACGTCCAGGCAGCTCAGTTCGGCTTGATGTTGGCCGCCCGCCAGGTCCGTGAGACGGCTGACTAGCTCAAGCCCGTCGCCGCCGCCATCGACCGCGTCGTCCAGCGCGTCCCGACCCGGCGCCCGCTCTTCCAGCGTCTTGCTGATCGCCAGCGCGACCTGCTCGTCGGTGATCCTCCGTGGCGCTCCAGGCCTCGACACATCGTCCAGGCCATCCAGTCGGCCCACCAGGAACCGGGACCGCCACTTGGCAACTGTGGCCGACGACACCCCCCAGCGTGTCCGCCGCCTCGGTGTTCGATCCGCCGTCCGCGTACGCCAGCACGATCCGTGCTCTTATTGCCAGCGGCTGCGATGTCTTGCGTCGTCGCTCCCACCCCTCTAGCACCTGACGCTCCTCAGCAATCAGGCCGACTTTCGAAAGTTTTGGACCCGCCATAGTTCTGCGGCCCTAACACGTGCGAACGAATTTCTGATTCAGAATGCTAGGCGTGCCTACTCTCCGAGTTCAAAAGCACTTCCCGTAGAGCGATAAGACAAGCGTGGACGGGTGCGAACGCCCCAGGACCACTGCTGCGTCTACCCAGCGATACTGGGACAAACCAAGCAAGCTGGTCAAGCCGATCATGATCATGTTACTGAGAACCGAAACGCCAGGTCTTTGGTAGACGATCCCCGACCTCGGGTCTTGCGCACCTTGCCGACCTTATGCTAATTAGTCCAGATACAGTGCTAACTGCCCGTGATAGACCAATTACGACGTAAACCACTCTAAGTCCGCGTGCGTCCCCTATCATGAACGTCTGGGAGGGCATGGCTTGCCGGCGTGACTGGCTGGAGGCCGACGCCTGATTGTCGTCAGGCAGGTGGGAGGAACACATCTATGGTCGGATGTGCATCGGAGGCTGCCCGAATTCATTACCGGCACCTCTTTCCGATGCTTCTTACCGAGGCTACTTCGGCACACTTAATGCGAATTACATGATCGGCGTCTTGGGTGTCGGAGAATGCTGCTGGCGTGCCGTGAATTCCAACTTGTAAAGATTTTTGCTAAACAGTTGAGATGACACGACTGTCGACAGATCGGTTCTCTATCCTATACTCCGCGCAGTCGGAGCGATGCGACCAATGATTTCCATCGTGCTCATGATCGGCGCCATCGTGGAGATCTAAATCGCATCTAGACCGGACCTCGGAATCCTAAGCCAGATGCGTAACAGAGACCGTGAGGAGGCACGACCTACGCCATGCTCAGGACAGATCTGTCGGCAATCCGGACCAGCCGGGAGACCGCGTTGCGGCTTGTGATGGTCGTCGTGAATAGCCTAAATGTGTGCGCTGTCGGGCTGCTGATTCAAGTCATTCTGGTTCGGTACGTGGGCATGGGCCATATCTTCTCGTACATCGCGCAGGCGATCGTATCCGTACAGATGAACTTCTTGCTGTCTCGCTACGCGGGATGGTGCGACCGGAATATGCTATCTCTCCGTGCGTTGGCCAGATTTAACGTACAGCAGCTCCCCTTGAGTGGGCTCGGGGTGGCCGGATACGCAGGGCTAGAACGGCTCGGAGTGAACTACATCATAGCGAATATAGCCATATCAGTACTGCTGATCCCAGCGAATTTCCTTTCTAGCTATAAGTGGTCAATAAACGAGCGGACTCGCCATCGGTGGCGTGTCGTCACGATTTTGACGCCGCTGCTTGCCGTGCTTGCTGTCGCAGGCGCAGTTGCCACTGAGGCTGGCCGATCGGTGAGCATCTTCTCGCCCCTACTTACGCTTATCTACGCCGTGTGGCTTGTGCCGCTAATTGAACTGGCGATGCTCGTGACTGGGCAACTCTATTACAGGCTTTTGTTTCGCAGGAATCCCGGTAAGTTCCGGCTTCTGATTATCCAGGTTACAACCACTGGACGTGAGCAGGAGCGCGTGAACGAGATAATCGACCAGATCCGCTCATACCAATTGCAAATGCCTTATGAGCTGTGGGTTGCGACAGAACCAGGCCAGGGCGACTTCTATCCGCTAGCTGATCGAGTGATCGTAGTTCCTGCATCGTTCACAGCGCGCAGTGAGCGGAAGGCCCGTGCGCTTGAATTCACTCGCCAAATGCGCGGAGCGCTCGAGCTCGATCGGCCGGACGTAAAGATCCTCTACAACGACGATGATGTTTTGCCGACGAAGGGCTATATTGAGACCGCATTCGTAGCTGATTACGACGTTTGCGAAGGTATCACAGCGCCGCGTACCGAGTACGGCACTCGGCCGCTCGCCCACATAATCACCTCACATGTTGATGACGTGCGAGCCCGACAGTGTCTCATTTACTGCTCAGTGTTCCAGGGCCTGATCGGTAAACCGCTGTACGTCCATGGTGAGGGCCTAACCGTTACCGGCGAATGTGAACGGATCGTAACTTGGAATTACCCGGTATTTGCCTCTGAGGACCTGACGTTCGGACAGAATGCGGCCAAGATGGGGATGCGGTGGGGATGGTTCCACGAGCACGTGGAGCTAACGTCACCGTGGACCCTAAGGGACTTCTTTATCCAGCGGAAACGATGGCTCTGGGGCAACATTCACGCCATCACCCACCGCGACGTGCTGCCCGGTACCCGCGCCCTGGCGATCGCGCTGAAATACTTCCTGGACTCCGCGATCTTTCTGTTTTCCATGGTCGGTGTCCTGCTGCGGCTTACTGGACATCTACCGTCAACGTCACCGGTCTTCGAAGTATCCAAACTCGCCCTACTGACATGGCTGGCCGTTTTCTTCGGCACCGGCTGGATTGGTGCCAGCGGATCACAGGCACGACGTAACGATGATTCGCGGTTGCTGAACGCCCTCGTGGCAGTCGTATTGTCTCCGCTGTCCTGCCTTATCACCACTGCTGGCCTGATCTACCCGCTGATCGCAGGAAACCCGCGCACATTCGAGGTTATCCGCAAGACGAGAGCAGGTACCCGATGAGACGTTACTTGCCGGAAACAATCGCCGTGCTAATTGGCGTTCTCGTGTTGCTAGGCGGATGCACGGCCGCCGCCTCGCTAAAGAACGTGACCTCCACGCCGTCTGCGCCATCAGCGGCGGCATATCACGGCCAGATTCGCCAAAGTCGCTACCAACTCGGCATCGACCTGGACTTTTACTGGTACAAGGGTATGAACGTACCGCGGGTTGTTGCAGTCGACGCGGCTTACGCGAAAAGCCTTGGCGCGAACGCGGTGTCGATCGCGTTCCCTGTATACGCCTACGGTAGCAAGGCCGCGCCCGGACCGGCCACTCCCAAGCCCGCAATTGTAGGGCAGGCAGTCAGGGCCGCCAGGTCGCAAGGACTAGCCGTCTATCTACGGCCGCTACTCGACGAGAAGAACCTGCCTACCTCCCGCGTCCCATGGCGCCCCACCGATCTCGCCGAGTGGTTCCGCTCTTACCAGGCCTTCCTGCTCCCTTATGCCCGGGTCGCCCAGGCCGGGGGAGTCTCCGGTCTGTACGTAGGAACGGAACTGTCCGCGTTCGCCCGGAGCCGCTACTGGACCGCACTGGACATTGCAGTCGGGAATGTCTACCACGGCCAGTTGTACTACTCCGCGAACTGGTCGGACGCAGACCAACACAAACTGGCAGGCAGCGGAGGGTCGCCAGTGACGGTCACGGTTGACGCATACCATCCGATGCCCGTACCGGTAGCCAAAATTAGCGCTGCCTGGACAACGTGGGTAAGGAGGCTGCCGCGGGGTACGGTACTCTCTGAGGTCGGTATCGCGGCTCGCGCCGACGCACAATACCGGCCGTGGATGTGGAAGCCGTCAGACGCACCTCTTGACCCGCAGGTCCAGTCCGCGTGGTTCGCTGCGGCATGCCAGGCCGTACGGGTGGCCCAGCTCGGCGGGATTTATTTCTGGAGCATCAACGTCGGGCAGTCGCTTGACACGCCGCCAACCTCGCGGACAGCTAATTCGTTTGCATTCTCGCCTGGTGCAACTGCGATCAAGGCGTGCTTTGCGGAACTCGAGGCCGCCTAATGGCCACCGATACGCTCATACTGCAGAGAACGCGACATCGCCGAGATCTCAGCACGCGACCGTACACAGACATCAGTCAGAGAGTGCTCGCGGCTGCCCCACTGCTGATCATCCTCGCCGCACAAGCGTTCCTCACCGTCCGGTTGTCGACTGGGGCATACGCCTCAGGAGATGAAGGGCGGTACATTTACGCTGGCCATCAACTCATCTACGAATTGTGGCACGGCGGCGGCAGCCCTTATTATGAGACTTCCTTCTCAGGCGCGCCGGTGATTTTTCCGGTTCTTGCAGCCATGGCTGATCACGTTGGCGGCCTGATGGCTGTGCGGACGCTTAGCCTGATATTCATGCTGGTCGCCACGGTCATGCTGTTCCTAGGCGCCCGACGGCTGTTTGGGTACTTGCCTGCTGTCGTAGCTGCCGCCATCTTTGCCGGAGTTGGACTTACTCAGGATATAGGCGCTCTGGGTACGTACGATGCTATGTCCACCATGTTTATGACCGTCGCTGCTTACTGCGCCGTGCGTACCGGCGCCGCAGAAAAGCATCCGGTCGCATGGCTGTCTTCCATCCCTCTAGCATTGTTTCTTGCTAATGCCAGTAAATATGTCACTGTGCTGTTCGATCCGGTCGTCGTCGCCCTGGCAGCCCTTCAGGTAAGCACCCTCGGATGGAGGCGAGTACGTGAACGCGTAATAGCACTGGGCCTGGCAACCTCGCTCATCCTGGCAGTGGTTCTCTTCCTGGCCGGCGGCGCATACTTGAAAGGTGTCTTGTTCTCCACTTTTGCCCGTTCGGGGGGCACATCGGCGGTATTTGTAGGTACCTCACTGTCTACGAGGGTGATCGTCTCGGAATCCTGGTCATGGATCGGGGTGACGGTCGCAGGCAGTGCAATTGGCGTTGTGCTGGCCGTAGCGAAACGCGCTCGGAGAGAATTTATGCATGCAGCGCTGTTCCTGTTCGCCGGCTGCCTCGTTACGCTCGGGAATATCCGTCTCCATACCGACGAATCCATGTATAAGCATGATGACCTAGCTGCCTGGTTCGCATGTATGGGTACAGGTGCGGCAATCGCGATCCTCCTCCGTGATAGCAACCGATTCGTCAAGGGGGCCGTTGCCGTGGCGGGCATTGCTGCGGCTGTGCTATCGGGCGTACATTACAGTAAGACCGCCGTCAGCACATACCAAGCGGGCGACAACAAGATAAAGCTGGTCGGTGCGGCTGCGCTGAAGCCGTATCTCGAGCTCCCGGATGGCAAGTACCTGATCGGCGGTCTGACGAGCGACCAGACCGTCTACCTGGACCACCTAGCAATACCCTGGTTCCGGCTAAACGACGACACGTATATCAAGTACCCTATTCCCGGTCGGGGTGGAGACTCACACGGCCAGACTCCGGGACTGACCTGCGGTGGCGCGAGCTCGCCACCGCCGACCGCCTCAGGCTGCATGTATCTACAGGGTGCCGTCGGCTATGTAGCAGCCATCCGTGCGCATTACTTCGCGCTTATCTCAATGCTCGGCAACCACGGCGCAGAATTCTCGAATGACCAGGCTATCCTCGATACGGTTAAGTCCACTCCCGGCTACGTCCTGCTTACAACTGCTGGCGGGGCGCCGACTTTCATCTACGCCCCGGACTACCCCGCCTGGGTTCGCGCGCACCAGGAACAGGCCCGTGACGAACGGGCTCAGGCAAAGCGAGCAGACCGGCGACATCGGCGGCACGTGGACAAGGGGCACGGTTAACGTGACTTGGGCCGCGGCGAGAGTACTACGGGCTCGACCTGCCCGCCTGCGTTTGAGCAGTAGCCGGACACGATGCGTGGTCGCCTATGCGGAACGTCTCCATGACGAACGGAGCGTCTGCACCCGCCCTCCCAGCTCGTACGCCGCCGCGGTGTTGTTCACGTAAGGGCTCACTCGCTCGGAAGCCATGTCGGCGTATGGCTTGAAGCCCGAGTGCCAACCACAGATCGATCCGCCAACGACTTCGCCGACGGGTCCCCGAAGCCCGCCGCCGCCACCCCGCACCTGCTGTACCGCTTCGGCCGCCGGATCGGTGACCAGGATGTGGTCCGGCGCGCCCGGGCGCTGCACGGCGAACGGCCGGCGGCGGACCTGCTCGCCAGGGCCAACGGCTCGATCGCCGGCTGTTCCTGGCCGCCAAGGCCGGCCACAACGCGGAACGCCACAACCACAATGACATTGGCTCCTTCATCGTGGCCCTGGACAGGCGCCCGCTGCTGATCGACGTGGGCGTCGGCGTGTACACCCGGCAGACCTTCGGGCCGCAGCGGTACGAGATCTGGACCATGCAGAGCTCCTGGCACAACGTCCCCGAAGTCGACAGCATCCAGCAAGCCGCGGGCCGTGACCACGCGGCCCGCCGGGTCCAGGGGCTGCTCGCAAATCCATTCCAGCGCGATATGGTTTGCGCTAGGTTAGTTGCTGAATTTTCGGCACAGCAATTTCCATACATAGATGGAAATCAGTTTCATTGTCAAGAGATGACCCTGTTGGCGTCGCGAACGTGATGGCTGCAATTACGCGTCCACAGCGAACTATTGCTTTGTATTCTGAGAAATCGGCAATATTGTATGGGTCCGTCTTCTCCCATGCGCTTGTCTCCGCGCATAGGTCCGACACCCCACTAGAGATATTGGAAGGCGGATATTTTGTCATTAGAAAAGTGCACGTGATTACTTTAGCAGTCTCGCCGAAGGCAGTTTGCGCGTCACTGGAAGACGCATAAACCTGGATCACTTCTAGAAGAAAGAGGCCGGTTGCGCTACTGCTTTTATCTATAAAGAGTTTTTGAGTTTCGATCGAATGATTGACCGTCAAAGGCTTCATGGTCGTGCAAGTTTCCCCAGAGCCTGGAAACTCTATGTTACTGGACTTGATGTTCGGGTCCACGATCGCCAGGTCTGAGGAGGCGAGGAGGGAACTCTCTGCCTGACCAACCGTTATAACCTGCGAATGACCATTAGTAATACGATTTATAGCGAGCGCGACGCTACCTCCTATAGTAATCAGAGTAGCAATGATGGTGAGAATTCCGGAGGTCGTAGTTACCCGATCCGCGAACGGGCGCGATTTCTTTTTCGGGTTATCACTCTTGGAATCGCCAGGCTTGCCGGACGCCGGGCGTGACGAAGGAGCATCACCATTGACCTGCACTGTCCCTCCCAGGCGAAGGGGCAACTCGCCCCAATCTGGGCAAAAGACTAACCTACTACCCGACTCTTATCAACGAGGTTGGGAGGTTCGCGACTGCAGGGCTGTGAAATGCGGGTTTGCTGTTCGAAGCAAGCGGATTTACGCACTAAACCGGGCCTTCGAAGTTAACCGGGATGTCGTCGCTGCTAGATAACTTTGAGTGACCTCAGGATGGTGCTGAACGTGCCGGGCACCTGATCCGGGTGATCTGACCTGCGTGCGGCGTGCCGCCGTGATGC
>Ga0302326_10031730_pt1 | contig 10547 bp, 5 predicted proteins | sample Palsa_T0_3_FD_202264 | JGI IMG/M metagenome (GOLD analysis project Ga0302326, IMG submission 202264) | Peat permafrost microbial communities from Stordalen Mire near Abisko, Sweden - Palsa_T0_3 | ecosystem: Environmental > Terrestrial > Soil > Palsa > Peat permafrost | place: Sweden: Abisko...
GAACACGTTGCCGCCGTAGAGGCGGATGCCCTCGAAGACGCCGTCGCCGTAGAGCAGGCCATGGTCGAATACCGACACCTTGGCGTCGGCCTCGTCCACAAACTTGCCATCGAGATAGATCTTCATGCGCCAAGGGTAAGATTTGGGCCAAAGTCTTGTCGAGTTCCTTGAATTCGGGGTTTTTTGACCTATCACTCCATCCATGTCGACCGCGCTGTTCGCGCTTTCCACCAGCAACACCTACGTCATCGGGCACCGCAACCCGGACGCCGACTCCATCTGCTCCGCGATCGCCTACGCGGCCTACAAGGAGGCGCGCGGCGAGAAGGGCCACGTGGCGGCGCGTTGCGGCAACTCGAACGCCCGCATCGACACGATACTGGGCCGGTTCCGCCACCCCCTGCCGGTCTACCTGAGCGACGTGTGGCCGAGGGTGCGCGACATGATGGAATCGAATGTCGTCACCGTCCCGGAAAACGCCACGTGCGCGGAGGCCCTGGAGCTCATCGACCGCCACGACATCGGGCTCCTTCCGGTCGTCGACTCCGGCGGCCGGATCGTGGGCACGATTTCCCTTCCCCACCTGGGCGGCATCTTCATCCCCCGGGTCAGCAAGCCGAAGCTCATGCGCCAGGTCCACGGGAGCCTGGCCAACATCGCGCGCGCCCTGAAGGCGACCGTCCTGCACGCCGTCGACGACACCCGGCCCGAGGAGTTCTTCGTGCGCCTCGGCACGATGGACTTCAAGTCGTTCTGGAAGATCTCGGAGCGCGAGGGGATACCGGCCGCGAAGTCGCTCATCATCGTCGGGGACCGCCGCGACATCCAGCTGCGGGCGATCGAGCTCGGGCTCCGCGGGATCATCGTCACCAGCAGCCTGCCCATCGACGGGGAGGTCGTGGCGCAGGCCCAGGCGAGGGGCGTCAGCGTCATCAGCAGCCCGTATGACTCGGCGACGACGGCGTGGGTCGTGCGCACCGCGTCCAGCATCGAGCGGGTGATCGAGCGCAATTTCGGATCGGTGAGCCGCGACGCGAGGATCAGCGACGTCCGCCGCAAGATCGCGACGCTCGCCGCCCCGGCGCTCATGGTCCTCGACGAGAACGGGACCCTGGCCGGCATACTCTCGAAGAGCGACATCCTGAAGCCGATCCGCACCCGCCTGATACTCGTCGACCACAACGAGATCTCGCAGGCGGTGAGCGGCGCGGAGGAGGTGCAGATCACGGAGATCATCGACCACCACAGGCTCGGGGCGATGAACACGCAGGCGCCGATCCTCTTCATCAACGAGCCCGTGGGCTCGACCTGCACGATCGTCGGCGACCTGTTCCGCGCCTCGGGGCTCATCCCCGCGCCGGGGACGGCCGGCATCATGATGTCCGGCCTGATATCGGACACGCTCCACCTGAACAGCCCGACGACGACTCCCAAGGACGCCGATGTCCTCGCGTGGCTCGCCGGGATCGCCGGCGAGGAGCCGCGCGCGTTGGCGGAGGCGATCTTCTCCTCCGGATCCGTCATCCAGGCCCAGAGCCCGGGCGAGATCGTGGAGGCCGACCACAAGGTGTACGAGGAGGAGGGCGTCCGCTTCTCGGTCTCCCAGGTCGAGGAGCTCGGCTTCGCGAACTTCTGGGGCCGCTCGAAGGAGATCGCCTCGGCCCTGAACGAGCTGACAAGGCGGGAGCGGCTCTCCTTCGCAGCGCTCCTCGTCACCGACGTCAACACCCAGAACTCGCTCCTCATGGTCAAGGGCGACCCCGAGCTGATCGAGCGGATCACCTATGCGCACGTCGAGAAGGACGAGATCTTCGACCTGCCCGGGATCGTCAGCCGCAAGAAGCAGCTGATCCCCTACCTGACGAGCCTCCTGCGGGAGATCCGCGCCTAACACGCCGCCCTCACGGCGAGGACGAGACCTCGAGCTCGTGGAGGCGGGGGCCGTAGACGTCCCCGAGCCTGAGCCCGGCCGAATAGAGGACCCATGAGAAGCCGGCGAGCGCGAGGAGCAGGATGACGGCGGCCCTGCGGTGCCTGGCCTCGAAATGCTCGATCGAGCGCATGTAGGCGCAGAGGGCCATGATCGCGGCGACGAGGATGACCGCGTCGACGCTCGCCCGCTGCCAGTAGCTTCCGCCCAGGTGAAGCCACATCCCGAACTCGTCAAAGGTGAGCGCCATGGCGACGCCGTAGAGGAGCGCGGTGATTTCGGCCGGCCGGCCAACCGGCCGCCGGAAGACGCCGTAGCCGCCGACCGCCGCGAGCAGGAAGATGCCGTAATTCAGGTGGTGGACATGGGTCCCCTGCATGAAAAAATAGAAGTTCGGGAGCGTGTGCGCCATGATCATGAACACGCACGCGCGCGCCGCGATGAAGGTCAGGATGAACCCGAAGAGGGCAAAGCGCGCCAGCTTGTGGACGTTGAGGCGCAGCGCGCGGTGCTCAGGGTTCATGGTGCCTCATCCGTGGGCCCGATCCTTGCGGGCGACGGCGCCAGGCGCGAACCAAACCACGCGTCGACGCCCTGGGCCACGGTCCCGAGGCGGACGGACAGCCTGAGAGGGTTGTCGTCCTTCGCGATCGCCAGCCGGCGGTCCCACGGGCACCATGAACGCCTGGGAGTAGGTCTTGGCGAAGGGGGCGTTCGGATCGGTGGCCATCCGGTGGCCCCGTTTCGGTTCGGGGCCTGGACCCTCCTCCTGGCCAGGATTTCCGTCGTGCAACCGGTGAGCGCCAGGGCGGGGACGCCCGGCGGTCGGTGCGATGCCTTGTCCTGCACCGGGGCGCTTTGCACGAGGCGGCGCTGCGCTCAGATGTGGATCGCCTCGCCCACCGAGGCCGCAGCGGCCTCCATCACGGCCTCGCTCAGCGTCGGGTGCGCGTGGATCGTCTGGTGGATCTCCTCGACCGAAGCCTCGAGCTCGATCGCGAGGCCGTACTCGGCGATGAGCTCGGTCGCCTCGGAGCCGATGATGTGCGCCCCGTAGATCTCGCCGGTCTTCGCGTCGGTGACCACCTTGACGAATCCCTCGGTCTCGGCGGAGGCGACGGCCTTCCCCGAGGCCGTGAACGGGAACTTGCCGATCTTGATGTCGAGGCCCTTCTCCCGGGCGCCCTTCTCCGTGAGGCCGATGCTCGCGACCTGAGGCTGGCAGTAGGTGCAGCCGGGGAAGTTCCTCACGCGCCTCGCCTTGCCGTGGCCGAAGATCCCGTTCACCGCGCTGACGGCCTCGAATGTGGCCACGTGGGCGAGCCATGGGGGGCCGATGATGTCCCCGGCCCCGTAGATCCCCGGGACGCTGGTCGAATAGTCCTCCCCCACCTTGAGGTAGCTCTTCTCGAGTTCCGGCTTGAGGGCGGGCGCAAGCACGCCTTCAAGGTTCGCGACGACCCCGATCGCCGAGAGGACCACGTCGGCCTCGACGGTGGTCCTCGTCTCCCCGGCGACAAGGTCCACCTTCACCGCGTTCTTGCCGACCCTGAAGTTCTCGCACCGGGCGCCGACGTGCTGGGTGATTCCCTGCTTCTCGAAAGACCTGTAGAGGGTCCTCGAGACCTCCTCGTCCTCCACCGGCAGTATCTGCGGCAGCATCTCGACCAGGGTGACCTTCGAGCCGAAGGCATTGTAGAAATAGGCGAACTCAACCCCGATCGCGCCGGCCCCGACGATGAGGACGGACTTCGGGAGCACCTTCGAGGCCAGGGCCTCGCGCGAGGTCATGACCTTTTCGCCGTCAAAGTCCAGGCCCGGGATCCGCCTCATCTTGCAGCCGGTGGCAATCAGGATGTTCTTGGCCTTGAAGAACTTCCCCTTGTGCTCGCCCTGTGTTATGGACACCATCCCGGGCGCGTTGACCTGGCCCGAGCCCACGAAGTAGTCGACCTTGTTCTTCCTGAAGAGGAACTCGACGCCCTTGGCCATCTGGCCGGCGACGACCCGCGAGCGCTCCATCACCTTTGCGAAGTCGAAGCCGACGTTCGCGGCGGAGAGGCCGTAGGCCTCCGCCTTCTTCATCTTCTGGAAGAGTTCCGCGCTCTTCAGGAGCGCCTTCGTCGGGATGCAGCCCCAGTTGAGGCACGTGCCGCCGGCGCGCTCGAGCTCGATGCAGGCGACCCTCTTGCCGAGCTGGCCGGCGCGGATCGCCCCCGCATAGCCCGCCGGGCCGCCCCCTATCACAATGAGATCGTATTCCGTCGTTTCAGCCATTCCCACAACGTGCTGCGGACGGAAAAGCCCGCAACTTTAAATGTCGATCACGTCGCCGCCGCCCGGGGGCCCCTTCGGGGGCCGCGGCCCCGGCGAGCGGATGAAGCCGTTCATCACGATGCTCGTGAGGCTCAGCACTAGCGAGCCGCCGACGGCCGACCAGAAACCGTCGACCGTGAACCCCTGCACGATGCGGCCGACAAACAAAAACAGGATCGCATTGATAACCACGATACCTAGGCCCATCGTCAGTATGATGAACGGCAATGTGAACAGGAGCAGCAGCGGCTTAAGGATGGCGTTGAAGAAACTCAGGAGCACGACGGCGATGGCCAGGGCCATGGGATCGCTGCAATGAATCCCCGGGACGACATGGGTCGCGATGACGACCCCCACGGCAAGGACCATCCATCGCACGAGGAGCTGGCCGAACGGTGATTTCATCGGATACGCCACTTTTCCCCGGCCGGGGGCGCGGGCAATGAAAATCATCGTCCTTCAGGACCACCTGCGGAGCGGGGGGACCGAGCGGCATTCCATCCTGCTCACCCGGGAATTCGCGGGGCTGGGGCATGCCTCGGAGCTGGTCACGTTCCGCCCGGGCGGGATCCTGGCCCCCACCGTGCGCGGCGCGCACAGGGCCCTCCAGCCTTTCGACACGGGGATCGACTGGTTCGGCCCGGGACTGCTGCGCGCGGTGCTTGACGGCTCCGATATAGTCCTGTGCATGGGGAAAACCGCGAATTGCTTTGCCGGCCGGATACAGGGACGGGCGGCCTCGCGCGGCATGCGAACGAGGGTCGTCGCCACCCTGCGGGCGGGCGGCAGGCTCCCCTCCTACTACTACTCGTCGGTGCGGCGCGCCTCGCATCTCGTCACCAACAGCCTCGAGGCGGCCGACGAGCTCGTCTCCCGGCACGGCCTCGAGCGGCGCGGGATATCGGTCATCCACAATTCGCTCGTCTTCCCGGAGTCCTACGTCGGCCGCGACATCGTGCTGCGCGCGAAGCTGGGCGCCGGCCCCGGGACGACCGCGCTCCTCTCGGTCGGCATGTTCAGGCCCGAGAAGAACCAGCGGGCCCTCCTCGAGATCGTGTCCGGGCTTCCCAAGGATTGGGACTGGCGCCTCTGGCTTGCCGGCGACGGCCCGGAGCGGGCGGCCTGCGAGCGGCTCGCCGCGCGCCTCGGCCTGGGCGACCGCGTGCGCTTCCTCGGCTTCCAGCAGGACCCGGACCCGTATTACCGCGCCGCCGATGTCGCCGTCCACGCCTCCACGGAGGAGGCGCTCTCGAATTTCCTCATCGAGGCGCAGTCCCACGGCCTGCCCGCCGTCGCGTGCCGCGCGCTCGGGATCCGCGAATGCTTCATCCAGGGCCGCACGGGATGGATGGTGGCCCAGGGAGACCACGAGGGCTTCAGGGCGGCCCTGGCCCTGCTCGCCTCGGACACGGGCGCGCTGCGGGCCGCGCGGGCTGCCGAGGCCCGGGAGTACGCGCGCCGGTCCTTCGATCCCCAGCGCCAGGTGGCCGCCTACACCGGCCTGTTTGAGTCCCTGCTGGGGGACCCGAGTCCCCACTCCGCCCCGTGACGCGCCCGCCACGGGGCAACTCCGGCGCCTCCCCGTCGAAGCCGGAATGCATACGCCTGCGCGGCGTCCGCCAGAACAACCTGAAGGGGTTCGACCTGGACGTGCCGCTCGGACGCTACGTCGTCGTCACGGGCCTGAGCGGCGCCGGCAAGAGCTCGCTCGTCTTCGAGACGCTCCATGCCGAGGGGCAGCGCCGCTATGTCGAGACCTTCAGCGCCTACACGCGCCAGTTCCTCGAACTCCTCGACAAGCCGCGCGTCGACTCGATCGAGAACATCCGGCCGTCGATCGCCATCGAGCAGACCAACACGGTCAAGTCGTCCCGGTCCACCGTCGGGACGATGACGGAGCTGACGGACTTCTTCAAGGTCTGGTTCAGCCACGCCGCGGAGTGCTTTGACCCGGACACGGGCGAGAAGGTCGAGGACGACAATCCGCAGACGGTCTGGAGGAAGACGCTCGCGGCAAGTCCCGGGACCCAGGTCCTGGTGACCTTCGAGGTCGTCCGCCCCGAGAACCTAGCGTGGACAGAGATCCTCTCGAGCCTGAAGAACCAGACGTACGTCCGCGTGCTGGCGGCGCAGTCGATCGAGGCCGACCTGGCCCTGCGCCGCGTCGACGACCTGCTTGCGGACCCGGGAACGCTGTCGGGAACGAGCCGGCTGCACGTGGTGCAGGACCGGATCCTGGTCGAGCCCGCCGCGAGGGCGCGCTTCCTGGAGGCCGCGGAAACGGCCATGCACTTCGGCCGCGGCGAGGTCCGCATCTTCGGCGGCGAAGGCCACGCCGAGCTGGGCCATTACTCGCGCGGGCTCCACTCCCCGAAGACCGGCCGGAAATTCCGGCCCGCGACGCCGCCGCTTTTCTCGTTCAACTCCCCCCTCGGCGCCTGCCCCGTGTGCCGGGGATTCGGCAGGGTCATCGAGATCGACTACCGGCTCGCGATTCCCGATCCGTCGCTCTCGATCGACGGGGGCGCGATACGCTGCTGGGAGGGCGCCGTCTACAGCTCGTCCAAGGACGACCTGGGCGTGTTCGCGCGGCGCCGGAAGATCCCGACGGACATCCCGTTCGAAAGGCTGACCGCCGAGCAGCGCGCCTTCGTGGTTGACGGGGAGCCAGGGTACGGCTCCGAGAACGGCAAGGAGTGGCCGAAGTACTGGTACGGCGTGAAGGGATTCTTCCGGTGGCTGGAGAAGACCACCTACAGGATGCACGTGCGCGTCTTCCTTTCGCGCTACCGCGCGTACAACACCTGCCCCGCGTGCCGCGGGGCCAGGCTCCAGCCCGAGGCCCTGTGCTGGAAGTGGCGGGGGTCGTCGCTGCCAGAGCTCTACGCGATGCCGGTCGACACGCTCTTCGGGCTCATTTCCGGGTCGAGGCCGGCCGCGGGCGACCGGCATGCGGAGCTCGCCTACGACTCCATCCTCACCCGCCTGCGCTACCTGCGCGAGGTGGGCCTCGGCTACCTGACACCCGACCGCCCGTCGCGGACCCTGTCCGGCGGCGAGGTGGAGCGGGTGAACCTGACCGGCTGCCTGGGCACGTCGCTCGTGGACACGCTCTTCGTCATGGACGAGCCGAGCGTCGGCCTGCACCCGAGGGACATCGACCGCCTCGTGAGGATCATCCGGACGCTGGTCGCGGCCGGCAACAGCGTCGTGGTCGTCGAGCACGACGAGTCCATGATCCGCGCCGCCGACCATGTGATCGAGATCGGACCCGAGCCGGGCGCGCGCGGGGGCCATGTCGTATTCGAGGGCGGCGTCGCGCGGATGCTCGGGGACCCGCACAGCATCACCGGGGCGTATTTCTCGGGACGGCTGCGCATCGCCCCACCGCCCCAGCGCAGGCCTGTCGGCAAGGGCCACCCGGCCCTGGAGCTCCTCGGGGCGACGAAGCACAACATCCGCTCGATGGACGCGAGGATACCGCTCCGGCGATTCGTGTGCCTGAGCGGCGTCTCGGGTTCGGGCAAGTCGACGCTCCTGGACAACGTCATCCACCAGGGCCTCCTCGCGCTGCGGGGAAAGCCCTGCGAGGATCCCGCGTCCTTCGCGTCCATCAGGGGGGCGGAGGCCGTCTCGGAGGCGGTCCTGGTGGACCAGGGGCCGGTGTCGCGGACGCCGCGGTCGAACCCGGCCCTCTATGTGGAGGCATGGGACCTCATCCGGGAGCTCTTTGCCTCCACGCCCGGGGCGCAGGAGGCCGGGATGGGGCCGTCGAGCTTCTCGTTCAACAGCGGCGACGGCCGGTGCGACCACTGCCAGGGACTCGGCTATGAGCGCGTGGAGATGCAGTTCCTCTCGGACGTCTTCGTGCCCTGCCCGGTCTGCGAAGGGAAGCGGTTCAAGCCGGAAGTCCTGGCAATCGAGTGGAGCGGCGCCACGGTCGCCCAAGTCCTTGAGGCCAGCGTGACGGAGGCCCTTGTCCTTTTCAGGGATCAGGCGCAGATCCGGCACCGCCTGGCCTCGCTCGACTCCGTCGGGCTGGGCTACCTCTGCCTCGGGCAGCCGCTGAACACGCTGAGCGGCGGCGAGTCGCAGAGGCTGAAGCTCGTCCGCTACCTGGGCGCGCTCACCGGCGACGCGGGCGCGCTGCTCCTGCTGGACGAGCCGACAACGGGACTGCACCGGCACGATGTCGGCAAGCTGCTCGGGGTCCTTCATGCGCTGGTCGAGCGGGGGCACAGCCTGGTCGTCATCGAGCACAACACCGATGTGCTCAAGTCGGCCGACTGGATCATCGAAATCGGGCCGGAGGCGGGCGCGGCAGGCGGGCGCATCGTCGCCGAGGGACCCCCCGAGGCCGTCGCCGCGGCCGGGGTCGCGACCTCGCCGTATCTCCTGGCCGCGCTGGATGACGGCCGTCTCGGGCCGCCGGAGGCGCTCCGGGCGGCCGAGGCCCCGCCGGCGGACGGGGACTCCGCCCCGCCGACAGCGTCGATCGAGCTCGTCGGGGCCCGGGAGAACAACCTGAAGAACCTTTCCGTCTCCATCCCGCACCGGGAGCTCACGGTCGTCACCGGCGTCTCGGGCTCCGGGAAATCGACGCTGGCATTCGACATCATCTTTGCCGAGGGCCAGCGCCGCTTCATGGAGTCGATGTCGCCGTATGCGCGGCAGTTCGTGGAGCAGATGCCGAGGCCCGCTATCGACCGGCTGACGGGAATACCTCCCGCGGTCGCGATCGAGCAGCGGGTCACGCGCGGGTCGCTCAAGTCGACCGTGGCGACGATCACCGAGGTGGCCCAGTACCTGCGCCTCCTCTATGCGCGCATCGGCACGCAGCACCATCCCGACACGGACCGCGCCGTCACGCCGCTCTCGCCGGGCGCCCTGAAGAAGCTCCTGCAGAAGGTGCTCTCGAACCCCCGCGCCCGGCGCGCCCGGCACCTCCACCTCTGCGCCCCGCTGATCCGCGGGCGCAAGGGCCATCACCAGCCGATCGCCGACTGGATCGGCCGGCAGGGCTATGACCTCATGAGGGTCGACGGCAAGCTCATCCGCGTCGACGCGTTCCAGAAGCTCGACCGCTACAAGGAGCATGACGTCGAGGTGGTGGTGGCCGACCTGAGGGGGTCGGCCAAGCCGGGACCCGCGCTCGATAGGGCGCTGCTTGTCGGCAAGGGCTCCTGCTTCCTCGCGACGCCCGCGGGCGACGTCCTCTCGTGGTTCTCGACGACGCGCACCGACGCCGAGACCGGCGAATCGTTCCCGGAGCTGGACCCGAAGGATTTCTCCTTCAACTCGGCGCGGGGCTGGTGCCCGACGTGCCGGGGCTACGGGAGGATCTACCCGTGGATGGTGAAGCCCGAGGAGGACGACGAGGACGAGAACGCGGCGCGCCTGCGCCAGCTCGGCCTCGCGGGGGACGAGGACGGCGACGGCGTGCCGTGCGCGGACTGCGGCGGCGAGCGCCTGAACCGGGTCTCGCGCGCCGTCAAACTCCACATGAGGGGCCGGCGCCCCGCCCTGTCGCTTCCCGCGCTCCTCGCCTGCCCGCCCTCCCAGCTTCTCGCGCACCTCGAGAACCTGGAGCTCGACGGGCGGGGGCGCCTCGTCACGAGGGACATCGTTCCGCAGATCCGGGAAAGACTCCGGTTCATGGACCACGTCGGTCTCGGCTATCTCTCGCTGGACCGCCCCACGAAGACCCTCTCGGGCGGGGAGGCCCAGCGCATCCGCCTCGCCGCGCAGCTGGGGACGAACCTCGCCGGCGTGCTGTACGTTCTCGATGAGCCGAGCATCGGTCTGCACGCGCGCGACAACCAGCGGCTGATCGCGACCCTCCTCAGCCTGCGCGACAAAGGAAACACGCTCGTCGTGGTCGAGCACGACGACGAGCTCATGGCGCGCGCGGACCTCATCATCGACCTGGGGCCCGGAGCGGGCGTCCACGGCGGCGAGCTCCTCGCGCGGGGAACGCCGGCGCAGATCAGGGAAAACGACTCGTCGCTCACCGGGGTGTTCCTGGCGAGGGGCATCAGGCACCCGCTGCGGGGCGCGTACCGGGACGTGCAGGCGCCCGGCGAGCCGTGGATCGAGCTCAAGGGCGCGCGCCACCGCAACCTGAGGGGCGTCGACCTGCGCGTCCCGCAGGGCCGCCTCACGATGGTCGCCGGGCCGAGCGGGGCCGGAAAATCCACGCTCTTCCGGGACGTGCTCGGCCCCGCGGTCGCGTGCGCGGTCAAGACCGGCAGGTCGAGGCTCACCGGGCGCGACTTCGCCCGGTACTCGGGCGACGGCGCCG
>Ga0302326_10031731_pt1 | contig 10547 bp, 7 predicted proteins | sample Palsa_T0_3_FD_202264 | JGI IMG/M metagenome (GOLD analysis project Ga0302326, IMG submission 202264) | Peat permafrost microbial communities from Stordalen Mire near Abisko, Sweden - Palsa_T0_3 | ecosystem: Environmental > Terrestrial > Soil > Palsa > Peat permafrost | place: Sweden: Abisko...
GACTATTCCCAAGCGCAGCTCAACCAAGTCGCTCTGCGCTTGAATCAACGTCCGAGAAAGACCCTGGGATTTCAGACGCCCACGAGTAAACTGCAAGCAAGTGTTGCGTCGACCGTCTGAACCGGCAGCCGATATCGGACAAGTGGAGTGCCAGTACGCCAGATGACCCGCTATTTCTGTCCGTCCGCAGCTGGCGCACTCGGGGTAGCACCCGTATCTGTTTTCGCAGCAGTCTCAAGCTCCGCATTCAGTTCGATCTTGCCGCTTGTGACCTTGATCTTCCGCTCCCATGTCGCGTATCCGCTCTTCCGAACGTCGATAGTATGATCCCCTGTGGAAACACCAATCGTCGAGGGCGTGTTCCCTACAAACGTGCCGTCCAATTCGATGTCGGCGCCGGAAGGAGTCGAGGTCACCGCAATATCGGCGTTCGAGGCCGCCACTGGCCCGGGTTGAGCCTGGACGGTAGACGCAGGTTGTTGAAACTTCGACAGGTCAAGCTGGAAATTGCCACTTACGAACGTAGGTACCTCTGTGCCCTTGGGGATGGAAATGTCCTTGCCGTGCATGAACAGGAAAAATGGAGCGGCTGGAAAGAACAGGAGTCCCGTCGCAACAATTCCAGCTGTCATCGCACCCACATGGCCACCGCCCTGCACACTTTGAGACGCTCGCAGGTCGGCCTTCTCTCCATCAACTAAACGCACGGAGTCCATTACAATGTCCAATTTCCCGCCGCGAGCCATGCGTCGTTTAGGCTGCGCTTCAGTCACGGTGCCCCACGCAATCCCGCCCTTGTTGATTACAAGCACGCCTGAAACTTTTATGTCTTCCAGAACCTCGAATTCGACCCGGTCATTTACGTGGGCATCAGCGGAGGATACTGTCTGGGCAATCCGAAGACGTACAGGTGTGCCATCTTCCAGACACGGTTGCTGGCAGGCCTCGACCAGAGTCTTGGAACTGGGGGCTGGATTGTTTTGTGGGGCCGAAGTTGGTGCAGGTGTGGTCTGCAAAGCCAAGAGCAGCGAGCAGACTACTCTGAAAATGCCATTCATCATTCCATTCCCTCCTGGGTAAGGGATGGACTGCCTATGTCTGTTCCGAGAGCTTGCGCATCGTACGCTTCTCCCTCGCTCGGCACAACGGGTGCTTAGCTTCCTTCCCGGCAAGTGCCTGATTGACACGATTACTGAGAAGCGATCTCGCGGTCAAACTCCGCGGGCTCCCTGGCAGGACTCGGGCGGACAATACGGAAAAAATAAAAAATGCACGGGAGGGATTCCGTACACGTCGCCGTCGTCCCATGTCTCTGGGCCGGACAACTCAGGCTCCTCTAACTTTTGTGTCGTACTTTGTGTCGTAACCCTCCCATCCCTACCCTTGTCGAGGCGCATCGCTCCTTATCACTCAAACTGATCCGATGCGGTCAGAGCATGCCCAGACCCGCATAAACATTGCCGTTCCCTGTCGTTCGTGCTCACTCGGTGTCGTTCGATGTTTTTTCCGTTAGAGAACTGTCACGGCAGAGGTCGCGAGTTCGAGTCTCGTCGTCCCCGCCATATTCTCAAGCACTTACAGAGAGCACGGCTTCCGCCATGGGAACACAAAGGAACGTTAAGAAGATGATCCTGCCGCCACTGGCTGAATCATCTCGGCTACCTTCCTTCGGGCGTCCCGCTTCGCCGGTGTGAGGGCCTGCGCGTAGACATCCAGGGTGATTTTGCTGCTGGCATGGCGCATCAGCTCCTGTGTGGTCTTCACGTCTTCCCCACCTCCCTTTAGCATCGTTGCAAATGTTCTGCGGAAGGAATGCCAGCCAAGCGTCTTCTTGATGCCAGCACGCTCTGCTGCTGGCCGGATGTGCCGCCTGAGGAGGCTCTCTGGCCAGTAGGGCTGCTTGCCCTTCATTTCCGGGCTTGCAAAAACCCAGTCATCCGGTTCGCTGTATAGCGACTGGGCCTTCCACTTCAGAAGTGCTGGTCACCTTGTCGCACAAATACAAAGGAATCATTGGGTCATTCAGCCGCAGTATTCTCTGGATAAGAACTATACCGACGACACACTGGAGGTTCTAGATAGCGGAGGTAAAGCAGTGCTTCAAGTTCGACTGCCATCTGACCGCATTCAACTTGCAGGGGAATGGCATGACGAATTTGGCGGGTGGGTACAAATACTTCCATCCTGCAAAGACCCTAACACTCAACTGACAATGCCGTGCATGAAAGTCAACGGACCAGAAATTACTGAGAGGCAGGAAATCGAGCCAATTTTCCTGTATCCCAGTAAAAATCACTGGGCTGAGTATCGAAGACCTTAGGCGGCATGTTCTATTTTGTCGGTAAGTGTGGCTTACGCCGAATCGGCTTCGGAAAAAACTCGTGGAAGACCCCACCCAAAGCGTTCGACGTTCATGGCAGCTAAAGTCTAATGCGCCATTCGACCCTAGTTGCGATGGGTGTCCGATGGCTCAGCAGGCAGCGCTCCGTCGTGCTCTATGAGTTCGCCAGTTCTGGGGATGAGAATCCTGATGTGATCGGCTGGGCTCCCGAAGCTGGTTCTGTGCTCATCGAATGCAAATTGATTCGCTCGGATTTCCTGAAGGATGCAAAAAAGACGGTCCGCAGGAATCCGCGCGCCGGAATGGGCCATCGCCGCTATTACCTGTGTCCCTCCGATTTGATTCAGGTGAACGATCTTCCTCCGAAGTGGGGGCTGCTCTGGGCCATCGGAGGCCAGATAATCGTGAAGCGCGAGGCGCGTGGACATCCAGAAAGAAACCTCGCAGCCGAGGTCCGATTTCTGAGTTCAATGCTAAGGCGCGCCCAAATACGAATTGGCACGCGCCCGCTCTCCGAATGGTTGAGGGGCGAGAATCGCTTTGAGGCAAAGCGGGGCATCCCGCCAGTCCGACATGGCGCGATTCAGAAAACGAATTTTGCGCCCAACTGAACTAGGCGGGGCGGGGCTGCGTTGACAACCTGGCCGAACGTTGAGCTATCGATGTTGCCGTCCACGGCTTGGGGTCCGAAGAACTGAGCGTGATTGAACGCATTGAACGCTTCGATCCTGAACTGAAGGGATTTCGACTCGGTCAGATGGAAATTCTTGAGAAGAGCCATGTCGTAGTTGTCCATGCCCGGCCCGTAGAAGAAGCGGCGCTTGGCGGTTCCGGGCGTACCCAAGGCGTTCTCGCTGAACTGGGAGGTGTCGAAATAAGGCTGCCCGTTGCGGGGGTTGTGATTCAGATCGAGGGGACCGCCCGCGTAGTCTGGCTCATCGATGCCAAAGTTGTTGATGCCATTCGGCTCCGAACCGAGCAGGGAATTGTCACCGTAGTTGACGAGGGTGACAGGAAGACCGCTGCTGAAATGAGTGATGCCAGAGAGTTCCCAGCCTTGCGTCCAGCGGTTTGAGGATCGGAAGAGGCGTTCAAACGGGATTTGGTAGCTGTAACTCACGACGAAGTTGTGCTTCACGTCAAAGGCAGACAGCGCTTTGCTGAGCGCGGGATCGAGCGGATTGACTTCTTCGCCCAGGTTGGAGGACTGGTCCTCGGACTTGCTATAGGTGTATCCGGCCAGGACGGTCAGGCGCTTGCTCGTGTGGCGCAGGGTAATTTGCAGGGCGTTGTAATTGGAGTTGCCGATGGTCGCTTGGTTGGCATTGCTGCCGAAGTTCGATCCCAGCGGGCCGCGCGTGCCGTTGTAGACGTGCCCTGTCGAAGTCGTGTACGCGGTGTCTTCGCCAAACGGGCCGCAGGGAACTTGCCCCGGCGCGAGGTTGGCTGGATTGCTCAAGAACAGACAGAGCGCTGGATCGCCCGGATTGGCTTCTTCAAGCACTAGGAGTCGATGTCCCTCGGTGCCGACGTAGTTCAGGCTGAGTACGGTATTGGCTCCTAATCCGCGTTCGAGTGAGAGCATGTATTCCTCGGTGTACGGAATGCGATTGGTCGTGGAGTAGTTCGGAAGCCCGGTAATGGGCTCGAACTGCGACCAGTCGATGTTGGGATCGGGATGGCGCGCGCTTGAATTCAACGGCGCGAGAGTGACGGGAAAGGTCTGTCCGAGATTCTGACCGCTCGCCGCAGTAATGAATGGAGTAGCAAAGAGGGGCGGAGCCGGACTCGTATATGTCGTTCCGTAAGGCGCATTGGCGCTCATCACGCTAATCGTGAGAGCCTCGATTGCGGTATAAAACACTCCGTAACTGGCACGGATGCTGGTTCTGCCAGGACCGCCCAGCAATTTGGCGAGCAGGCCGTCCCCGGAAGCGCTGGGCGAATAGGCCAAGCCGACGCGCGGAGCAAAGTCGAGATTTCCCGGAGGAGCCAGGGTCCGCGGAACTCCGGGATCGGTGGGATACAGGATGCCTGCGGGGGCGCCTGGGAAAACGACGGACTGCACTCCCGGTACAAATGTGGCGATCTGGTTGTACTTCTCATACCAAGGCTCGATGCGATCCCATCGCAGACCGTAATTCAGTGTGAGGTTGTGCCTGACGCGCCAGCTATCTTGCGCATAAAGACCGAGGTATTTGTTCCGTCCGCAAAAGGGTTGCAACTGGCTCTGATTGTACTGGCTGGGAACTCCCAAAAGAAAATCCGCAAAGTCCGAGCCTGTCTCGGTTCCGAAGAAAAGGAAGCTGCCGTTGAACTGAGCGACGGCGTTGACATTCACCTGATCGTAGTGAAACTCGCCGCCCACTTTGAGGGTGTGGGTTCCAATCACCTTTGTAAAGCTGTCGAGCCACTGGAAGGTGTTGCCAACCTGCTTGAGTTCGTTCGTGTTGGTTCCGATGGTGAAGCTGTTGAAACCTACGCTTTCCACTCCTTCGGTCTTCGGAGAAAGCGGCACGATCCCCGGAGTTCCTGGACCCACCTCGAAACCTTGCGACGCCAGGCTGACGCCGACTCCTCCGATGGGCTTGCCGAGGTCATTCGAGTTGCGCAGGTAGCTGAAATGAAATTCGTTCACGGCAGTGGCGCTCAGCGTCTTCGTGTCTCCAAGGTCCAGCAATTGCGCGCGGCCCGTATACAGGGCGTTGAAGCCAGGGACGTTCGCGCCGCCCTGAGCGACGGGGTAAGGATTGTTTTGGGACCAGTCGTCGAGGAAGTAGTAGGCAGACATCAGCCCCCAGCGGGTATTGGCATCCAGGCGATAGGCTCCCTTGTCGTCGCGCAATGTTTGGTTGAAGGCCGAGGTAGAGAATGTGCCGTTCGCGTTTTTGGGCGTAGGGATATATTTCAACAGGTTGGTTGCTGGCGCGGACCATACACTGTGGGGAATCACGGCGTTGGGGAAAACGCACGTTGAATTGGTGCATCCGGGCGTGTAGTAAGGCTCGCCTGCTGAGACTAGATAGCCCAGCTTCCCTGAAAGGAGGCTGGCAAAATAGGGGCCGCTTACGGTGGTCGGAATTGTGTTTCCGTTGGCGTCTGCGGTCACGAACGAGCCTGCCAAGTCGGACAGGTTGCCCATGCGGTCTTGCACTGAGGGCACAGGAATCTGTCCGGTGTCCACGCCTTGGGTCGATCGAGTGCCCTGATAATCGCCGAAGAAGAAGATCTTGCTCCTGCGGATCGGGCCGCCGAACGTGCCGCCGAATTGGTTTTGGTTGAAGGCACCACGCGTGGGGGAAAAGTAGTTGCGCGCGTCGAGGTCTGTATTGCGGACGAATTCAAAAAGATCGCCGTGAAAGAAATTGGCGCCGGACTTCGTTACGACATTGATTTGGCCGCCGCTGAACTCGCCGTATTCGGCGTCGAAGTTGCCGGTGAGAATCCTAAACTCAGCAATGGAATCGAGGTTGGGGATGATCGCCGCGCCCATGTTGACGTCCTCTTCGACATCGCTTCCGTTCACGAGGAAACTGTTGGCAAATTCGCGCTGTCCGTTGATCGAGATGGTGCCCGGATTCAAATCGCCGGAGGGAGAGAGCACGCTCGCACCCACGTCCTGCACCGTCTCCGACGTGATGGTCGTTACCGGCGCAACGCCGGGCTGAAGAGCGAGCAAATCGGTAAAGCTCCGACCGTTGAGGGGCACGACCGTCATCTGCCCGCCGGTGATGACTTCGCCCATTTGCGTGCTCGACGTTTCCACGTGGAGCTGGTTTTCGACGACGGTGACGACATCAGAGCGCCCGCCCACTTCGAGAGCTGCGTCGATAATCAACGCACTGTTGACGTCAATAGAGATTCCGGTGCGGCGATAGGGCTTAAAGGACGTGCGTTCGATTACCAGATCGTAGTTACCAACCGCCAGGCTGGCAAACGAATAGAAGCCTTTGTCGTCGGTGGCGACCGTTTGACGGATTCGAGTGTCGGTGTTCGTGGCCGTAACGCTGGCCTTTGGAACCACGCCGCCACTCGCATCCGTCACCGTGCCGGAGATGCTTCCCCCCACGCCCGCCCACGCTCTTAGGGCAACCCACGGAAGAAGAGCCAACACCCCAAAGAAGAGAACAAACGCTTTGATCGGCGTCTTGAGAAGCCGCGCCGAACCATGTCGATGTCTGTCATCAAGCGAGAGGCCAGCCACTCAACGTTTCTCCTTTCTCCGTTGGCTCATTTTCCTAGTTGTAACGTCGTTGCAACAACGGGGCTGGCAAACAACAGCTCGTATAGATTGAAGTCTGCTAGTTGCAACTGGATAACAAAAGAATAAAAATTAGACCTCATCCGGCTTCTGCTGTCAAGACGAAGCCTGCCAGCGCGGCGGAAGTCAGCTTGGGCTGTGCGTAAGGGTCAGAGAAGAGAGCCTAGCTGGTTGCCGAAGGTGTGTAAAATGCACCCGGCGCCGCTAATGCGGGAGCCGTCGATTGCCGAACCAACCGGCACACCGTGGCGCGCGAAATGCGGTGTTTTTTCGCAGTCTGAGTCAACGACATTCCCGAAAGTCTGTCACACACGACCTGCCGCCGGTCGATATTGAGCGGCGCCCGACCGATTCGTCGCCCTTCCAATCTCGCCCGCCTCATCCCGGCTCGAACACGCTCGACGATTAGGCTTCTTTCGAGTTCCGCAATCGCCCCGACGATGACCACCATCGCCCGTCCCAGCGGCCCTCCGGTATCGATATTTTCACGCAGGCTGATGAATTCGATGTTGAGATGGTTCAACTCGTCGAGCACCTCCAAAAAGTGCCGAACACTCCTCGCTACCCTATCGAACGCAGCGACTAGCACAATATCGAACCGGTGACGCCGGGCATCCGCCAAAAGCCGGTCAAGCCCTGGACGCTTCGATTTTGCGCCTGAAATCGTGTCGGTGTACTCATACACGATTTCGTATCCGCGCTGCTTTGAAAATTCGCGCAGGTCTAGCAACTGTGTTTCTGGATGCTGTTCCCCGGCACTTACGCGTGCGTAAAGAATTGCTCGCTTCGATTTAGTTCTTGCGGGAATTGTTGCGGGTGATAGCGTTTCACTAGTCACGGCAGCCTCCAATACAGGTTGCTTTGGTCAGGGGCGTCACGGTGCTGATACACCGTGGCGTCCTGCTTACTTCTGGCGCTTCAAGAACTCATCTATCGCTTTGCGAATTAGCCAGGAAATGGGAAGGTCCTCTCGGACCGAGATTTTCTCCAACTTTTCAAGTTGTTCGGGCTTAAGCCGAACGGCGGTGAGTTTCTTTCTCACGTAAGACACTGTATAACAATGCTATATATGGCGTCAAGAAGGAATTTCCCCAGGGACAGTCGAAACGAATCGGCGCAGGATGCGCCCGCGAGGGTGCTATTTTCCGATAGTCATCGCGCCTCTCTAATAGGTGCGTTGGTCAGCGTCGGGTCGGTGTTAGTAGCACCGGCTCGGCGCGCTTACTTCATGCCGCGTTATTCGGTAACACGGCTCACTTTTTGCCACCACTTCTTAGCGTCCATTTCGTAGCGAGAGAGCAGGTTCCGTAGGCGCGCAGACGGGCTGGTGGTCGAATATCCGGGACGGCCTTTACTCCATCCCTTTAACCAAGATGCCGTCTTCGTCCACCCCATCTGTTCCGCGACTTGCAACGCCTCGGCGTAGGTTAAGGCGAAGCACCTTGTGTCGTGCTGACTTCCCAGATTCCATACGTAGGCCAAGATCAGCCTAGGGAACTTCGCATATTTCGGGTCCAGGCTGAATACGGCGCCCGTCGCTGCCTTCATCTGGATAGGACACGCCACGAAGCTCTTTACGCGCTCATCCAAGTCCACATACGCGATGAGATCAACTCCGCGGTCTCGTTCCGGTCGAGCCACCTCGATCCCGGCGCGTTGAAGTTCACCGGCCAGCCAATTCCTGCCAGAAAGGTCTACGAGTTGCGTATCAACGCGCCCGCTGCCCGCTCTCATCGTCGTGCTCCTCACCTTTCCGCCCCCTTCTTCCCTTGGCGCTTCCGTTTCGGTCCCCACCGCGCCCGGTTCGCAGCTCGCGCGTGCTTGGTGCGTTGCGCTGGCGTGAGCGATTCCATGAACGCTTTCAGGTTCTTCCCCGCGCTCGCCTTGCCTCCTCGGCGTCCGAGGGAAACAGCGGCCGGGTCTTTATGCTTCGTCGGCATAGTCTAATTATCCGCTTAGCGGTATGTGGAAGAAAGCGAAAAGATACGCCCCGCGGAGGATTTCAGGAGCGGTCCGGCGAACCGACGAAAAACGGAATTAGAGGCTATTAGGTCACGTCAAATTTCCTAGTATGCGAGCCGGAGTTACGCAGATCGATGGGCAGCCTTGATAGGCATCTTGTAGCGCTCCGGGCATATACTCAACCTTTAGGGTTTGATGGCGCTTCGAAGCCGTTCCGCTGAGGATCTACAGTGAAGCCCTGGATCAAAGTTACGCTGGCAGTATTGGGTGTCGTCGTTGTCGCGATCGCTGCGATTCCACTTTTCGTGAACGCGAAGACCCTGCGGCCCAGCGTCGAAAAGCAGATCACAGCAACATTGGGGCGTAACGTAACGATCGGCGATTTGAGCTTGTCGCTTTTCTCTGGTGGTCTGGTTGCTGACGATGTGAGTGTGGCTGACGATCCAAAGTTCAGCGCAGCGCCATTTTTGACGGCGAAGGAACTCCGCATTCGAGTCGCGCCGCTTCCGCTGATTCTTTCGCACCAGGTGCACGTGCGTCATTTGCAGATCGAAGAGCCGCGCATCACTGTGATCCAGGCGGGGAATGGCACGTGGAATTTCTCGAGTCTTGGAGGCGCTGCCAAACCGGGTGGCGCTTCTTTGCCGGAGCTATCGGATCTTTCGGTGGGCCGTATCGTGATCGAAGACGCCCGGATAACGATCGCGAGTCTGCCCGCAAGAGGTCCGGCAAGCGTGTACGAGCACGTAAATCTTGCGGTGCGCGATTTTTCGTTTACTTCGAAGTTTTCGTTCGAGCTGACGGCAGAACTTCCCGCTGACGGCAGGATCAGCGCGATCGGCCACGCCGGGCCTATCAACGCCGGTGGAACAATGACGAGCGCAAACGCGACCGCTGGTTCCATCGCCGCCGAAATCGTAGTGAAGCACCTCGACCCGGTCGGCGCTCGATTTCTGGTTCCCGATTCCGGGGTGTCGTTTCTGGCGGACGCCGACATACACGTTGAGTCCGACGGGCAATTGCTCGCTGCCAGCGGTGCGGCGCACATTCAGAATCTCCAGCTTCATAAGGGGACTCCCGCGGCGCCGGAGCCCGTCGATCTCACATTCCGTAGCGTTCATCATTTGAAGGACGGCGCTGGGCAAATCCAGGACGCCAGCGTAAGAATCGGCGAAGCCAAGATCCGTGTGAGCGGGTCGTACCAACTTCCCGCGCACGCCCTGGACTATCCCTCGCTGAATGTGAAACTCACCGGACGCGATGTGCCTATCGATGCGCTGCAACCGCTGATGACATCGGCAGCGGTGCGCCTGCCGAACAACTCGACGCTGCATGGCGGCACGCTCTCGATGGACCTCGCCGTCAAGGGACCAGCAAAGTCGCCGGTCATCACCGGGCCGATCGCGCTCGACAATGCGCGCCTCGTGGGGTTTGACATTGGTTCAAAGATCCATGGCATCGCTGCGCTGGCGGGTGTGAAAACAGGAGACACGGCGAACATTGAGAAGTTGAGCATGGATGTGCGCATGACGGACGCCGGCATTGTGGTCGACGGGATTGAGGGAGCGATTGCGGGGCTGGGCGGCTTCAGCGGCAGCGGCACAGTTTCGCCGGCCGATCAACTCGACTTCCATTTGTTCGTTCAAGTCGCGGGTGCGACAGGCATCGCCAAGGTCGGCGCCAGTTTGCTAGCCAAGTTGAATGGTTCGAGCGGCAAAGGAAACGGCTCGGGCGTGCCCATGCACGTTACGGGACCGTCCGACAATCCCAGCATCACCGCCGATGTTAGCAGTGTCCTAGGCAAGAAGAAATAACTCGGCGCTTACCGTCCCCAGGCAGTACTAGAACGGTACATGTCCGGGAATCCGACGCGATATAAAGGGGCGCCCGTTCTGGAGTAGGTTTTGAGTGCTTGGCCCGAACCTACCACAAGAAGGAGCGCCCCATGAACGACGTGAAGTATATCGGGATGGATGTTCACAA
>Ga0302326_10031732_pt1 | contig 10546 bp, 8 predicted proteins | sample Palsa_T0_3_FD_202264 | JGI IMG/M metagenome (GOLD analysis project Ga0302326, IMG submission 202264) | Peat permafrost microbial communities from Stordalen Mire near Abisko, Sweden - Palsa_T0_3 | ecosystem: Environmental > Terrestrial > Soil > Palsa > Peat permafrost | place: Sweden: Abisko...
TTCGTGGCCCATGGCCTGCCGTCAGATTTGTGGCGGCGTGACGGTTTTTCGCGTTCTCTGACGCATTGCGTAGTGAATGCCAATTACCAATGGCCCGCGAACGGGCCAAGGAGAGCCAATGTCTGATCCCGGAACTCTATCACTCAAGAACGCGCCGCAACAATCCTCCACGCGGGGATCCAAGCGGGTTTGGCCGGGCGCGGCGGTGGGTCTAAACCTCGCAATACTTCTGGTGATTTCCGCGAATCTTGTTGGGTGCTCCGGGGGCGTGACAGGCACTTACACGGCCCCGAATGGCGCGATGACGCTGGAGCTAAAGTCCGGCGGCGATGCCAGCGTCACCTTCGCGGGCCAGACCGCTCCGTGTAAGTACACCGTGAGTGGCTCCACGCTAAGCCTGACTTGCCAGGGTCAGGCGGGCGCCATGAATTTCACCATTCAGAAAGATGGTTCGTTGGCCGGACCACCGGATAGCTTCTTCCCGCCGCTGGTAAAGAAATAGCTGCAAGAGAAATAAAGCGGCTGACGACAGTTACGATTGTGTTCGGCGGCGGCGAACATTACGAAAATGGCGGGCGCATGTTGCGACGGCGCGCTCTCAGACAGCGTCGGCGCGACATGTAGTGCGACGGATCGAGTCTTAATCGAAAAGGAGCAAGTCAATGGATTCTACAAATGCGAACAGAACGCGAGGATCGATTATTAAAGTGCCGGACGCGACGCCGGGAATTCTCTTCGCCAACGGCCAACAGCAATATTTCACGCTCGAGCGAGTGTGGAAATCGCCGACGGCTCCAGCCGTGAATCAAGATGTTGATGTCGAATTCGATGCGACCGGTGCGTTGACGGCCATTACCGTGGTGGATCATCAGCAATCCAGCCAATTCAACAAAGAACGGCTGAACCAGCTTGGAGGCGTGGCACAGGAGCAGGGCAAGCAAGCCGCGCATCTTGCCAAGCAGGGAGTAGGCGCGCTGGCTGCGCGGATGGGCGCGCTCCCGCTCGGCGCGGCAGTGCTGCTCTGGATCGCCTGGTTCTTTTTCCCGGCAGCCTCCATGTCCGGAGGAGTGGTGGGTTCGATATCGTTTACGTTCTGGGGCCTTCTCGGGCTCGACTTCAACAATCCTGCCAGCGCGATGGGCGGCGGCAGCGATCATGGGCTGTTCGCGATGATCGGCCTGATCGCGATTGTTGCGCCCTTTGTTGCTCCGTTCATCCGCACGCCGTGGTCGCGCTATTTGAATGCCGCGCCGATCGCTTACATTCTCATTGCGTGGATTGCGATTTACATGAATGAAAATAAGGCGTTCGGCGAACTTGGGAAGATGATGGGCGGGAGTCCGTTCTCGTTCAGCTGGGGACTCTATCTGCTGGTGATCATCGCGCTTGTGCTTGGAGCGGGGGCGCTGACGAAGCCGGCGGCCTAATTTTTCGCGCTGGAGCACCGCAACTTAACTGTGTGGGTGCCGGGGTGTTTGGGCGAGACTGGCCAACGTCCCGGCACCAATTTCGAGATCGGTTTTCGAAATGAAAGAGTAAAATCCCGCCTAGATGTACATCAATCCGAAAATCTGTCCTAGGATTCTCGAATGAAACCGCAGCGTTTTCGTTCTGCGTGTGCTTCCATTTGTTGTCGGGTCCTTTTCGGTGCGGTGTCTGTCTTGGCCTTAGTGTCGGGGGCCTTCGCGCAAACTGGGTCAGGCCCGGTTCACGGACTGTGGGTCTGGAAAAGCCCAGCGATCCTCGGCGCTCCCCGCGGAGCAGAATCGCTGCTCGATTTCTGCAAGTCCCAGGGCATCGATGAAGTCTACGTGTCGATTTCGGCGCGCAGTGAGGCGCCCGAGGAAAGCCAACTGGCTCACCTCATCACCTTACTTCACGGATCGAAGATTCGCGCCGAAGCTCTGTTATCGAGCGCGGATGCCGACGAGCCCGGCAAACATAGAGATACGCTGCTCGATCATGTCCGGGTAATCATCCAGTTCAATCAGAAGCATTCGTCGGATCGATTCGACGGGATTCATCTGGATATCGAGCCGCAACAACGGCCGGAAAATAAGGGCGCAGGGAATCTTCGATTCTTGCCGGGACTTGCTGATGCGTTTCGCGCGGTGCGCGCGCTGGCGGAGCCGGCTGGGATGACGGTGAACGCTGACATACAGAATAAGCTTCTGAAGGGCGATCTCAGCGAGCGCAAGATGCTGTTATCAGCGGTACCGCGGGTCACATTGATGATGTACGAGTTGAGCAGCCCGGGCGATGGAGAGAGCGCGGAACAACAGGCTGAGAAAGTTCAGAAATCCAGCCAGAAATTCCTCGACATGGCGTACGACGGATTGGGCGACGACCGGAAGCTCGCGAAGATGGCGATCGCGCTACGCACGCCGGATTATGGCGAACTGCTTCCGCAGATGCTGAAAAAACTTGACGACGCGAATCGCGCGAACGCGCATTACCTGGGATGGGCGCGGCACTCTTACAACGATTATTTGAACGCGGCGCACTAGCGCCGAATGAACGCGGATGCCGTTTTACATTTTCTGATCGCGGTTGATTCGTGCCCCACGGAAAAGGTTGAAGATGCCGCGAAGTTATATCAGACTGCACGTGTTTCTACGTCACTGAGATCGCTGCTGGCGGATTCCTTGGAATAAACGGCGGCCAGCGAGCAGGAGACCTATATGGCGTTGAATGAATCTGCGGCGGGCGATCCGGGTGGCCGGCGGCCGATCCTGGGTGTTCTATGGATCGCGTACGGAATTCTGCGTCTCGTCGCGGCCATAGGCCTTGTTATGTTTAGCGGAACGGCCACGCTCATGTTTGGCGCGCTTCTCTCTCGCGTGGCGAATCCGTTCGCGTTGATGGCCGATTTTCATATGTTCTACACAGCAGCAATCGTCTTATCGGTGGTGTGCGGCGTGTTGGGGATTTTGGCAGGTCTCGCATTCCTCGGAAGTCAACAACCGCCGCGCGTTTTGGGACTTCTTGCGGCATTCTTTTCAGTTTCCGAAGTGCCTCTCGGAACGACTTTGGGAATTTATACGCTTATCGTTTTGCTGCGGCGTAGCTGATTTCGGCCGTAAAGTAATTCGCTGGTGCGAATTTCAATCCCTCGCGGCTTCCGCGAATTCCGCCTCCAGACTGCGGGAATTTGAACGATTCGCCGTTAACTTCTACGGTCTTTCACCGATTGTTTAGCAAAAGCGGTTTTTTTATTATCGGCCTCGTTATATATAGGGTTTCTTGGCGGCTTGTCCCCGTTGGGGAGTGACTGCACACGGTAGCCCGACCGGGCCTTTGCAGTTTGACCGGATTGGAAGCCGCCCTGGCCGCCAAGGCCCTTCGAATTAGCTTCTTACGACGCGCATTACCCTACAGCATTCTCCAACTTCATATGCATTCCTCGCCGGATTGTTGACTCATCACGAGCTGCGTAAGCTCGACGTGAAGCTCGCTTTACGGGGAATCGAGGCGAGTGGAGGAAATCAAATGCGAGTGGCAAAAGCAGTTTTCGTTTTAATTCTATTCCAAGCTTTCCTCTCGACGGGAATCGCCGGCGCGCAGCAGCAAAACGCGCAAAAGACGCCTCCAGCGAGAGGCAGCCAGAATTACCAGGCTTGGCTTACTAAAGAAGTCCATCACGAATTGGCGCTAGTGCCGTGGTACACGGTGTTCGACAATCTCGAGTATCGCGTTGAGGGAAATAACGTGACGTTGCTCGGTCAAGTCGTGCGTCCATCGGTGAAGTCGGACGCGGAATCGGCCGTCAAGAGCATCGAAGGCATTGGAACCGTGGATGATCAAATCGAGGTGCTGCCTCCTTCTCCGATGGACGATCAGACGCGGCTTGCGGAATATCACGCGATATATTCCGAGCCAAGTCTTCAGCGTTACGGTTTCGGTTCGATGCAATCCATCCATATCATCGTAAAGAATGGGCACGTGACGTTGGTGGGCATGGTCGCAAATGCAGCGGACAAGAACGTCGCAAATATTCGGGCGAACGGCGTTGCGGATGTGTTCTCGGTGCAGAACGATTTGCAGGTCCAAGCAGGATCTTAAGCTTTCGGCCGATGGCCTGCCGTTCGTGACGCCAGGCCCTATCGGCAATACTTTGCAGTTGAGGAGAAATCAATGAGCGCAGAAAAGCGGCTTAGCAATGTTCGCGTCGCGATCCTGGCTACGCAAGGCTTCGAGCAGGCTGAATTGATTGACACTCGCAAGGCCCTCGATGACGCGGGCGCGCTAACCGTGGTGGTCGCTCCGAAAGCCGGCAAGATTCAAGGCATGAAGCACGACGAAAAAGCGGACTCCGTGGACGTCAACCTGACTCTCGACAAGGCCGACCCGGATGATTTTGACGCGGTGTTGCTGCCCGGCGGCGCCTTGAATGCAGACGCACTCCGCGTGGAACCCAAAGCGCAGGAATTCGTTCGCGCGATGGATCGGCAGAAAAAGCCGATCGCGATGATTTGCCACGCGCCGTGGCTGCTCGTGTCCGCGGGGCTCGTCAAAGGCCGCACCCTTACGAGCTATCACACAATTCAGGACGATATCCGCAATGCCGGCGGCAAGTGGATGGACGTAACCGTTGCAAAGGATCGCAATTGGGTGAGCAGCCGGCAGCCGAGCGATATACCGGCGTTCAATGAGGCGATGATTGAACTGATGGCGGAGCCGAAGCAAAAAGCCCAACCGGCTTAGTTCTTGGCGTGTTTGGCGCTTTCTTCACCGCTACTGAATGCCGCCGTGCAAATTGTCACGTCTCGCTTTAGGGTTTCGTCTCGCCGCGACTGCAATTCTCTGAAACCTTTCCCCTATCCGTGTGCGTATGTCCTTCCGAACACCCAAACAGGAGCGCGGATCGTCCGGCGAAGTGTGTCAAGCGCGGAAGGTAGCTCGCGCGTGACGTTTCGAGTACAATCTGCGCTCGATTGCCGCAGTTATGTGACTCGCTGGACGCACCACGCTGCGAAAAAGTCGTGATTTGCCAAGGAGATTGCGCCGTGCTCTCAATTCAAAATCTAACCAAGACTTACCTTGGCGGCGTTCGCGCGCTTCGCGGAATCTCGCTTGAGATTCCGCCGGGGATGTTTGGCCTGTTGGGGCCGAACGGCGCAGGCAAGTCAACGTTGATGAAAATTCTTGCCACGCTTCTCGATCCGGACAGCGGTTCCGCTCACCTCGATTCGCTCGATCTGATCGCGAATAAGAACACGACGCGCCAGCTTCTCGGTTATTTGCCGCAGGAGTTCGGCGTCTATCCGAAAATGAGCGCGATTGATCTGCTGAGTCATCTGGCAGTGATGAAGGGAATTACAAATCGGGGCGAGCGCAAGGAACTCGTGGAAGGATTATTGCAACAAACGAATCTCTGGGACTTGCGCAAAAAAAATCTGGGCAGCTTTTCAGGCGGCATGAAGCAGCGCTTCGGGATCGCGCAGGCGCTGCTGGCCAATCCCAAACTGATTATCGTTGATGAGCCGACAGCGGGGCTCGATCCGGCCGAGCGTAACCGCTTCCTCAATCTTCTCAGTTCCATTGGCCAAAATGTCGTCGTCATCCTGTCCACCCATATCGTTGATGACGTAAGCGAGCTCTGTTCCCGCATGGCCATGATCAGCAATGGCGAACTCCTGATCGAAGGCGCGCCGGCACAGACGCTTGAGACTATTAAGGGTCGCGTCTGGACGAAAATTGTGAAAACCGATGCCGAACGCGAGGCTATCGAGAAATCATTCCATGTTATTTCCACGCATCTCGTCGGCGGATTGCACGCGGTGCGCGTCTATTCGGAGTCGTCGCCGGGCGATGGGTTCACTTCCATTGACGCCGATCTGGAAGATGTTTATTTCCTGACGCTGTCTCGCCACGAGCGCAATTAATCGGGGATTTCGGAGCGCAATTGATGTTCATGAATTTTTTCACGCTCGAAATGAAGATCCGATTTCGGAGCATCTCGACGTACGTGTTTTTTCTCATTCCGTTCCTGATGATGTTCTTCACGGTGTCGGTCCACGATTTTGGTCCGGTCGGCTCAGGCAAAGTGAATCTGAACGGGCCGTACGCGCTCATTCAATCCTTCACGGTGCTGACGGCCTTCGGCAGCATCCTGATTTCCGCGATATTCGGGCCGGCCATTTTGCGCGATTTTCAGCAGGACACGTATCAGCTTCTGTTCACAAAACCGATTTCGAAGTTCGCGTACCTGGGCGGACGGTGGACGGCTTCGTTCGTGGTCACGATCTTCGTTTTTTCGGGACTGATCGCCGGCGGAATGCTCGGCACGTTCATGCCCTGGGCGGAGAAGGAGCGTCTGGCACCCATCCACCTCTGGACGTACTTGCAGCCATTCCTGTCCATTACCGTCGTCCAGACATTTTTTCTCGGCAGCTTATTCTTTTGCGTTGCGGCGCTTTCGCGGCGAATCATCGTCGTGTATTTGCAGGGAGTCGCGCTTTTCGCCGTCTACCTGATTCTGTTTGTTTCGGTCACCGCGACGAATAAGCTCGATCGCACGTGGTCCTCGATTTTCGATCCGCTCGGCATCAATCTCATCCAAGCCCTGACGCGCTATTGGACGGTGGCAGAGCGAAATACACTGCTCGTGCACTGGAGCGGGATTTTCCTGACCAATCGGCTGCTCTGGCTCGGCGTTGGGCTTGCGGCACTCATCGTGACATTTGTGATGTTCCCGATGTCGGCGGAATTGCTGGCGGCTCGGCGTACCAGCCGCCGCGCGGAGGAAGCGCGAGCCGATGAAGAAGCGGAGCAAAAGGCTCGCCCCCGGTTCGGCGTCAGTCTTCCGGCTGTCACGCAGGTCTTCAATTCCGCAACCACTCGAGCACAGCTTTGGTCGCTGACTCGGCTACGATTTGCCGGGATTTCGCGCGCCATCGTTTTCTGGGCGATCGTCCTCATCATGATGGTAAACACGCTTTTGAGCTGCTACTTCGCCGGCGAGCAGAACGAAGTCTACGTCTGGCCGGTCACCTATTTTATGGTTCAGATTTTGCAAGGCTCATCGTTCCTGTTTCTTTTCATTATCTGCACGATCTACGCGGGAGAGCTCGTCTGGAACGATCGCGACGTTCGCTTCGATCAGATCCACGATTCTCTGCCGGTTCCCGACTGGGTCGACTGGCTCAGCAAATTCTTCGCGTTGTCTCTGATCAATTTAATTCTCATTTCGCTCGTGATGCTTTGCGGGATCGTGATGCAGACATTTCTCGGTTATTACCACTACGAGATTCCCGTCTATTTGAAAGAGATGTATCTGATTGCGCTTCCGCAGTTGCTGACGTTTATTTTGCTCGCGCTTTTTGTGCACTCGCTTGTCGGTAACAAATTTGTTGGCCACGCACTGCTCATCGGTTTCTTCATTCTGATTCCTGTCCTGTACCGCTACGGAATTGAGAATCGCCTGGTTCTCGTCGGAGAGATCGCGCCGTACACGTATTCGGACATGAACGGCTACGGGCACTTTGTTCCGGCACTGGCCTGGTCGATTTTGTACTGGTTTTTTGTCTGCGCGTTTCTGGGCGTCGTGTCAATTGTGTTTTCACGCCGCGGCACGGATCTCTCGTGGGCCGCGCGATTGCGATTGGCGCGATTGCGGTTGCCCGGTTTACTTCCGGCCGCCGGTTTGTTTCTGGTTCTCGCCACGGCTTGCGGCGGATGGTTCTACTACAACACGCATGTGCTGAATGAATTTCGAACCGACAAGGAAGGCCGGCATCGCCAGGCTGATTACGAGAAGCTGTACAAGAAGTACGAACGACTGCCGCAGCCGAAGGTCACCGGCGTGGACGTTGCCGTTGATATTTTCCCCGAGCGGCGTTCGTTCGCGGCCACCGGGCACTACATTCTTGCGAATCGTTCCGGGCAGCCGATCTCAGAAATTCACATCACTGACGGGCGGGAAGCGATCGACGAACTTCAATTCGATCGTAAGTTTGACGTAGGGATGGTTGACAAGAAGCATTTCTACACGATCTACAAGCTGAAAGAGCCGCTCCAGCCCGGTGAATCGATTCGCATGGATTTTCGCACGTCTTATACGGCGCACGGCTTCAAAGACGGCCACGAACGGCCGGAGTTCGCTTATAACGGCACTTTCTTCGACCGCGGCTATTTTCCCTTCATTGGCTACGACACGAATCTCGAACTAGACGATCCCATTCGGCGGCGCGAAGAAAAGCTCGGGCCGCTCGAGGAAATGGCGCCGCCGGGCGATCCCTACTACAGCAACATCAATCTGTTCAGCACTGATTCGGAATGGGTGACGTTTCATTCGATCGTCAGCACTTCGCCCGATCAGATCGCCATTGCGCCGGGTTATCTGAAGCGCGAGTGGACCGACAATGGCCGCCGCTATTTCGAATACGACATGGGAAGCACGCGCATCGACGATTTCTTTTCGTTTCTTTCGGCTCGCTACAACGTCAAGCGCGATCAGTGGAACAACGTCAAGCTCGAGATCTATTACCAGCCCGGTCACGAATACGATCTTGATCGCATGCTCGAATCCGCGAAGGCGGGTCTCGACTACTACGGAAAGAACTACAGCCCGTATCAATTCCAACAGTTCCGCGTTCTCGAATTCCCGCGTTATCGGACTTTTGCCCAATCGTTTCCGAACACGGTGCCGTATTCGGAGGCCATCGGCTTTATCGAACGGATGAAGAAGCCGGACGATATTGATTTGCTCTATTTCGTGACCGCGCACGAACTCGCCCATCAATGGTGGGGGCACCAGCTCCTGGGCAGCGACACGCAGGGATCCAACATGATGTCGGAGACGCTCGCGGAATATTCGGCGCTAAAAGTGCTCGAAAAGAAATACGGGATGGATATCGTAAGGAAGCAGCTACGGCATGAGCTGGACTCGTATCTGCGCGGACGCGCTGCGGAGGCGCGCCATGAACCGCCCATCACGCTCGTTCAGCGCGAGCCGTACGTTTGGTACAACAAGGGATCGCTCGTGATGTACGCGCTTGCCGATTATATCGGCGAGGATCAATTGAACTTGGGGCTTCACAATTTCCTGATGAAGAATCGGTATGCGACCGGTCCGTTTCCCGATACGCGCGGGTTCGTCGCGGCATTGCGCGAGGTTACGCCGCCCGATTTGCAATCCGTAATCACGGACATGTTCGAATCCATCGTGCTGTTCGACGACAAAGCGGTATCCGCCACCTACGTTCCGACGGCCGATCACAAGTACAAAGTCACGCTGGCTGTGAGCACGCAAAAACGCAAGGCCGACGGATCCGGAGCCGAGTCGCCGATGGCGATCAACGATTTGATTGACGTCGGCGTGTTCAGCGGCACGAAGGAACATCTCAAGCCGCTCTACCTTGCGAAACAGCGCTTCACGAATGACTCATCCACGATCGAGGTTGTGGTAGATGAAGTTCCGACGTTTGCCGGTATCGATCCCTACAACAAGCTGATTGACCGCAACCCCGAAGATAACCTCATCGCCGTCGAAAAAAAGTAACGCGCCAAGAGCGCGCGGTTGAAGTAAGGCTGTATAATCCGCGCGTCGACGCGACGCACGAACTCGTCACAGCCAATTTTGGGAATACATCACATATGAGCCGTCGCCCTTTTCGAGATTTCCGAATCATTTTGCCGTTCGCTTTTGTCCTGATCTCCGTCGCCGCGCTTTCGGATGAATGGAAGCCGCGGCATGCCCTTGTGCCGCCGACGGGCGTGATGAATTTGAGCGAACCTGCCGGACCGCTGGACGTTATGCTCGCTGGGCCAGAGAATTCCGCCGATACCGCGGCGTGGCTTGCCGGATTGAAGACGTGGAGAAAAGAGCGGCTCACACGCCTGCGATACGACGGCAGCGTGTACGAGCGGCCGGAATTGTCTTGGACGCAGCACGTTTTTTCGCAGGTCCAGATGCTCATCTGGGATCGCACTCTTTACGACCCTGAAAAGGGCGCGTACACCGTGGACCGGTTTCTCGCGGATGTCGAAGGGCGCATGGGCCCGATTGACGCGGTGCTAATCTGGCCGCTCTATCCCAATATCGGCGTGGACGACCGCAATCAGTTCGATCTCGTGCGCGACATGCCGGGAGGCATCGCGGGCGTTCGCAATATGGTCGACGAATTTCATCGCCACGGCGTGAAGGTGCTTTTCCCTACGCTCGCGTGGGACACCGGCACGCGCGACGAGGGCGCGCCTGTGGGTAAGGCACTCGCCGAATTGATGAAGCAGATTGACGCGGACGGCGTGAACTTCGACACGCTCGAAGATGTGCCCCCCAGTTTTCACGCCGCCGCGAATGAAGCGAAGCATCCGCTTGCACTCGAGCCGCAATTTTCCATCCGTGACGAATCTCTCGCTTGGAGCACAATCAGTTGGAACGATTGGGTTACCTGGGAAGATATTCCGTACCCGTTCGTGCCGATGGTGAATCAGGCGAAATGGCTCGAGCCGCGCCACATGATCAACGTGACGGATCGCTTCACGCGCGACAAGACGAACAGCCTGCAGCATGCTTTCTTCAACGGCGTGGGCTACGCGACGC
>Ga0302326_10031734_pt1 | contig 10546 bp, 5 predicted proteins | sample Palsa_T0_3_FD_202264 | JGI IMG/M metagenome (GOLD analysis project Ga0302326, IMG submission 202264) | Peat permafrost microbial communities from Stordalen Mire near Abisko, Sweden - Palsa_T0_3 | ecosystem: Environmental > Terrestrial > Soil > Palsa > Peat permafrost | place: Sweden: Abisko...
CTGTCGCAGCATCGTCACGATCTGCTCTGGCTTGTACCTCTTGATCGGCATGCCCCGCTTTTCCTCCAAGTGGATTCTCTCTCATTCCACTTGGTACAAATCTCGCCGGTCAGGTCATAGAACCATGGTTGGCATTCCAAGACCAGGTCCGCTTGCCAAGTTTCAAGACTCGATTGGCGTCGTCACCGCCGAAAGATGAACCCCACAGGAAGGGCAGACAAGCCAGGGCCAACTCCCTCGAGTGCCATCGGGGGAACTTACAGACAGTGGGCTGGATCTCGAGACCAAAATCTTCTCACCTCCGGTCGAGGGAGAACTTTTTTCTTGACATCCCTTTTTATAGAACTCATTGACCCTGCTCGGCCATTGCCCGACGGCCATCGTCGGATCAGGCGGCATGCCCTCTTGTTCATGGCCTCGCAGGATCACAAAACAAGCGCGAGAAGCTGGGGTTTTTCCCGGGATCTATCCGGGGTTGGAGGCGGCTGCCGGCGTCTCTTATTGTTGTGAAGTGTGCTCTATGGGGACAGACGGAGCGTTCTAGCGCTTCGACTCGGACCCAATTCGGAGAGGGGCTGCGATTGCAGCCCCTTGTTTCGGGTTATTGGACGAGATGTCCGACAAACCCGAACAGACCGTCGCTAGAAGACCCGTCTAGTTTACTTGGGCAATTTGAGTTACCTTTCACGGGCAGACCGTAGGGGCACTCCTGGAAAAAACCAACCCAAGGCGTGCCGTCCGGTGCGATCGTCATTCCGTAGTAGTCGACATGACCGCCCCCAGAAGGCCCGTCAAATTCTAGCTCGGCATCGGAGCCGATTGGGAAGGGTTTTCCTGGGATCGGCACGGCTGTCGGTGTCATGCCGTACCATGTCGGTTGCTTGGGGTCGTTCAGGGTGACACTCCAAAACAGTGGTTCTTTATCCAGCGCATTGAAGCTCTCGGTGACGTACGTGTTCCATCTCTCATTCGCGAAAGCCGGGCAGCCTAATGACGGCTGTTCGTACTCATAGACTGAGGGTGGAGTTCCGGCCTTACCGGTTATGCAAGTGGGTGGAAACGGTACTCCTGGCGAGTTCGTGCTGCCGTAATAGGTGATAACAACCTGGCCAGTTTTTCCAACCACCAGCTCCGGTTCGGCAGCCTCATTTACGCCCGGCGCGCCGATCATCAATGGCGTGCTCCAAGTCGTCGCGTTGTCTCTGGAGATCGTCAAATAGGGGAGCCGGTCGGAATCGTCAGCCCAAGCGGCATATAGATTCCCCGCCTTGTCCATGCCGAGACCCAGGTTTCCCCAACCGATGGTTGTCGTATTACTCACCTGGGACAGTTCCCAAGTCGCACCCTCGTCGTGGCTAATGGCTATGTATGGATGCTCGCAAGGAGTGAACGGAACGTACACGGTGCCGTCTTTGCCAACCACACCGTTGAGACCGTATGCACCGACAGGCAAGTGTCCCGGGAATTTGCAACCAGGAGGATATGCTAGAGGAACTGCCGCGCTCCATGTTAAGCCTCCATCCTGCGACGTGCTGATATGAGCGCCGCAGAAATGTCCCGTGCCACAAGTGCCCCCGCCCGCCACCACGAGATAAACGACGTTGGGGTAGTCTTGCAACAATTTCTTCAGCGGAGGCGTTGGCGGTCCGGTGAAGATTTGCGGGTGGTCAAAGGCCATCGGAATCGGAGAAGCCGTACTCCAGCTCTTACCGTCGTCGTCGCTAATGGTCATGACATATGCGTTGAAATTACTCCAGAAAATCCTTCCCGTATCCCGGTCCACCCACATGTTGCTGTCGATAGCCTCGGTGCGCGTCGGCGTGTTTGTTGGATTAACGAAATCCCAATCGGCACCCTCGTTCGTAGAACGAAGGAGTCCGATTGGCAAACCGGTTTCCTCGCTTCCCAGAGCAGGCTGGAACAGGATGGTTCCTTGGTTGGTTATGGCAATGCTTATCTCTGACGTGCGACGGCGCGTCTTCATAGTACACGGAACCGGAGCGGTCTCGTTCTTCGGGGGTTGTACTGTAATACCGCCAGCATGATGGGAAATAGCCGGACGCTCCGGCGCACATCCGGGCCCTGAGTCGGCAGCAAAAGCAGTCGCGACCGGTACAATGGCAATCGTGAACACCGCCACTGCCACGACGAGGGTCAAAGATAACCAGCGAGGCGTTTGTCCAACAGGTGCGGGTACGGTCCGTTCATCCGTTTCTCCAAGTACTCTAAGCATCGTGGCTTCTCCTTAATAGAATTCCTCTCAGAATTCATCAACAGCCTGAGTCTTCCATGCCTGTATGTGTTTATCGATGCAACGCTCTGGTGGCGTCTTGCAAATTCTTGCAAAGTTGCGATTTCTTGTCGTCTTCGGCACCTGGTAAGCAGAACTTTTCGCCTATGACGCGCGCCTTGACAGTTAGTTTCACTGGGCATAGGATTCGGGCCTAGTTTCAGAGGAAGTACAGATGGCTCGCGCTGCGGCGATTGAGTGGTTCGGCATCTCGACTAAACGCCGGGCGAAACTGCGTCCAACAGCAGTTCAGTGGTCCAGTGGCCGTTTCTGGAGGGGCGTCCACTTGGAACATCGGCTCGATGTGCCGGGCGAAATGCCTGAGGGCTACTTGCTCCGGCCCGTCATTGCACTGCACATGAGCTCTCCCATGTCCCAGGAACTGTATTGCCCTGGACAAGGCTGGAAGACGCAGCGCGTGGCAAGCTTGAGCATTCAGATCTTCCCAGCGCGGATACCCTACGCTGTTCGCTGGGATGGCCGTGGCGAGGTTTTGCTGCTGGAGCTCGCGCCTGAATTCGTAGCTGCGGTCACGCGCCGGGTGACGCGGTTCGAGCGCCTTGAACTTCGCCCCTTTGTCGTGACCGAAGACTGCTTCATCGCGCAAACCATGCTCGCTCTGGATAGCGACCTGCGCGCCGGGTGTCCCGATGGTCGATTTTATGGAGAGAGCCTCGGGACCGCCCTTGCCGCGCACCTCGTCCGAAAATACACCGATGTTGCGCAGGATTCACAGACACAACCCAGCTCTCGGCTTTCGAGTGCGTTACTAAGCCGTCTGCTACAGTACATCGGGAACAATCTTGAGACCAACCTCTCACTTCAGGATCTTGCGGATCTCATGCAAACAAACCTATATAGTTTTGCCCGTGGGTTCACGCAGAGTATGGGGCTTCCGCCGCATCAATACATCCTTCGCGAGCGGATCGAGCGCGCGAAGTCACTTCTGAGCGATCCGGCAATGCCGCTCTCCGAAATTGCGCTGCGGTGCGGCTTCGCAGACCAGAGCCATCTCACGAATACCTTCCGCCGGATGACAAACATTTCCCCGCGCGCATATCGTCGCGCGGTCGCTCCGCGTCTATGTGGCTGACCGGCGACTCGTTACGTGTCCCAGGCTGATCCCAAATAGTCCGTGTCTCTCATGTGGGAACCTCCGCTCTTCTCAACGCCAGCATCGCGTCTTTAATGAAATGCACGACAAGCACGGTGCAGGATCGGTGCTCAAGCCGATTCCGCCGAACTACGGAGTCATGAAGCAGTGGTGACAAGGCCGACACCACCGCGCTTCCCGACAATGCAGCGACCGACTTTGGCTTGACTGTCCTGCCGGACGACGTCCGCGCGATTCCGAGACATCTTCTCCCCAACCTCGGATAGATCCGGGGGAAAAACCCAACTTCTCGCGCTCGACGCTCACACACTTGCACTCTTAGCCAACGATGAATTGGAAGCGTTCGATCTATCGTTCCAGGAGGCCCGCAATGATCGCGCCGGTGGGGCACAACTTGTCTTTACCGTGCTTCAGACCGCCGGCTTGGTGATTGCCGACACTTGCCAGAGTGTAATACGCGCAATCGAGTCGCGACTGCACCTCTTCCGTCGGGTGACGACTGTCACAGTCACCTTCTCAGACCCACGACTCTAAAGCCTCGGGCATCGGCCTGCCTACTGGCTCTCTTCCGTGGTCATTGCGGGTATGGTTCAGCATGGCTTGCGCCGCTTGAGTGCGACGACTCCCCTGCCGGTCATCAAACTCGTTGACGCTTTCGCTGTGAGGGCACGCTTTGCATTTCAGAACCACACCACCACTGTCGCTGCGTGAAATGTTGTACATGAAGCGAGTATACTGAGATGCTCTCCGCGTCCATGTGATCGGCGTCACAATCCAGTTACTTATGTTCTTAAACTTGAAGGTGAGCAACCTTTTTGCATATAACCGGAAGCCATGCTTACAGCCGGGCAAGGGCAGCCAGAAGACGGTCAGAACATGTTCAGTTCGTGCGCCATCTGTCGCGTGGCGTCATATTCTTGGTCATCGGCTACGACAAATTTGTCGGCGCGAAGAACCCTCAGCACGGAATCATTTTTGCCTTGCCGCAGGCCTAGAAGAGCGCGGACAAACCTTTCCCGCACAGACTCCGACACATCTTTGCGAGCCACATACACGTAATCGAGATAGGGCTTCGAGGTATAGAAAACACGCACTTTGAAGGCATCTAGTTGGCCGCCCTTTATCAGGAAGTCGAAGACTGTCTCATCTATAGCGCCAGCGTCCACCGTTCCATTGGCCACCATCGCTGCGGTCGCCGGGTGGCTACCGCTGTAGCGCGATCTGAGATCAGTTTCGGGATTGATTCCGGCCTGCTTGAGTTCGCGATAGGCGATCAAATGAGCGCTGGTGGAGTCGATGTCACCAAATGCAAACTTCTTTCCCGTCAAGTCGTTGAGCGAATGAATCGAGGAGTGCATGCCCGTAATGAAGACCGAGTGATACTGCAAGTCAGCGGTGCGTTGGACCAGCGGGATGACTCCGTAGTTGGCGTGGGCCCGGATATATACGAGCGCCCCCAAGCACGCGAAATCGTAAGAGCCATCTGCAAGGTGGCCAACAGTCTCTTTAAAGGTGCCGGGGGCTTCGACACTGACCGACTGTCCCATTGCCTTCGTGAGATACGCCTGTAGAGGCGCCCTGTTTTCCTTATTCGACCCGTCTATGACAATGCCGAGGATAATAGGCCTGTCTGCACCGCTGAGCGATGAACCGGCAAGCATACAAATTGCCACCCACACTGCGATAGTCCTAGTTAGCAAAAACATGGTTTGTCTTCCGCCAACACTGCGGCGATGTTACGCAGATTTCATTGATGGAGATGTACAAAAGTGAACATTCATCTATCGAGATTGTTAGTGAGGCGATGGAAGGAGCCACCTCCGGCTTCACGGGATATTACGACAAGCCGTTAAGGCGTCCCTATGACGCCTGCCCGAAGAAGTTGCACGTGACTCGCAGTCCTTCGCCCCCTTCGTACGCGCCTCCCAGGAGCGGGTGGTTGCGGTGCTAAGTGCGCCGCACGGCGAATGGAGCAACCGGGCTAGGCATTTGGAGAAGTAGAGTTATGCGATGGTCGCCTTCGTCTTAGAAGTGGAGCCGCCAGTTGCGAGTTTGCGTTGGGCGCCGAAGTCCACCAGCAGTTCGCTGGTTCGCTTCCTACGCGCGATCTTCTGCTTACGTAGTCGGTGAAATCTGGATCTGTTGCCGTTCATTTCGGACATATTTTGACTCCTGTCATTCGGGATGTTGAGGAACGGTTGTCTTGACAGCTACCTCTCCTGGCTGCACGAAGTGCGACTCCGCACACAATACGCGAACCGGAGTCGTGGAGTCTGAGCCTTTTTGACCGTGTTCTGCACGCGGCCCACGCAGCACCCAGATTGGCAAATTGGAGCATGAGATGCGCCATTGCAGTCAGAAACGAGCGGGGCGCGTTCGCCGTAACTGTTTAAACCTCGCCATTTCGCTAACAACGCCCACAAAACAAAACGTCCCAGACTCTTATGAGTCATGGGACGCCAGTCGAACAGCCCTCCCCCGAAGTCTGCTCAACTAAAAGAATAACTGCTATCCGAGAACTGGAAAATGGCACTCTCGGGGAAAGAATGGCCCGGAAGGTTACCACCAGGTCATCACCTTCCTTGGTTGAGGTTCTGAGCGCCAACGCCTCAGCGCCCTCTTTTGCCTGACGAAGAGATGGGCTGTTCCATCGATCCATCGTTCCATCGAGATTGCCTTCATCGTCCATTGCCAGACTGCAATTGGGATATTCCCCATCTGCCCACCCTGAAACGAGTCCAGGGATATGCCGCTGCGTCAGTACGGCTTCACCGTTACTGTGACCGCTGGGTTTTGCCCAGAGGAGTTGCTGCCATTATGGTTGCTGTCTCCTCCATAGGTTGCAGTGATCGTTCTCACCCCAGAAGTATTGAAGGTCAGCTTGCACTTTCCATCTCCACCCGTCGGAGTGAGAGCCCCTGAACATGTTTCGCCGGTGGTGGCAGTCAACGTAACGCTCCCAGTTGGCTCGTAGGATGTCACGTTGAAATCCAGAGTTGAAGTGGCAACGCCCACCTTGCTCAGAGTGATTGTTTGACTCGGCGAAGTGATCGTCGTCACTGTTGCCGTTGGGAGCACCTCTAGGGTGACCGAGGCGGTCGTCGTGGTGTAGTCTGCGCTGGTCGGCTTGAAGGTCACCGTTAGCGTGTCATTGCCGGCGGCCTCTATCTTCCCCGCTGCTGGAGAATAAGTGAAGCTTCCGGCGACATTGGCTGTGGCGTCGAGTTGGGTTGCGCTCAGAGGCGTGCCATAGATGATCGGCGCCGGGGTCGCCCAACTCATCACAGGCGTCGCTTTTTCTGCGGTTGTGGTCTGAGTGGCGGTGGCAGGATTGTAGTTCTGATCCGCTCCCCAAGAAGCCGTGAACGTACACTTACCGGTATCCTTCAGCATCGTCACTGTAACCGGTGAATAAGGCCCGGACAATGAACAGGTCGTCAGGTTGCTAGTCGTGATGTACGCCACCGTCGAAGCGTCGGTGGTCGCAGTCATGACGAACGTGCTCGAATACGGCGCCGTCGCCGGCGCGCCCGTGAAGGTCACGGTCTGATTGGCCCGCTCGGCGGCCGTGGACTCGCTGACCGGTGACGCGGCCTGGTAATCATTGTTCCCCGGTTGACTCGCGGTTACCGTGCAAGTCCCGGTGCCGCTGGTCATTGTGTACGTCGCGCCCATGTTGCTGCACGATCCTCCGCTGCTATAAGTAATCGGCAATCCCGAGATGGCACTTGCCGCTACCGTAAAGCTCGTGCCGTATACAGCCTTGGCAGGAGCGTTCATGGTGAAGGTGATGGTCTGGGTCGTTGGGTTGACGACCTGGCCGCCACTCAACGTTCCCGTGCTCCCGGTGTGGTTGCTGTCACCGGAGTAGGTGGCAGTGACCGTGTCGGTTCCTCCTGGCAGGCTCGTCGTGGTACACGTTGCGGTTCCCGGATTGCCTGTCGTCACTGTGGTCGTGCCGCAGCCGGTGTTCGCGCTCCACTGCACCGATCCGCTTACGTCCTGCGACTTCGCACCGTTCTTGATCAGCGCTCGACCGAGCAGTGCTCCGTTGCGTCCCTTGACCAGCCCGTATTCGCCGCTGATCGTGGCCGTGAACGTCACTGGCTGGCCATACGTCGACGGATTCGTCCCGGAAGTAACTGACGTACTCGAGCTCGCCTGCGTGATGGCGAAGTTGTTGGTCTGCGGGCTGCTCGAACTGCTGTAGTTACTGTCGCCTGCGAACGTGGCCGACTCCGTATAGGAGCCCACCGTATCCGCGACCGTGGGTGTATAGGTGTTCGTACAGGTGATCGTGTTGCCGCTGGACGCGCCGCAACTCGTTGCCCCATAAGTGCCGCTGGGCCCGTTGCCGCTAATCGCTACATCGCTTGCCGTGGGCGCAACACCGCTGCCCGTCCACGACAACACTGCCGTGATCGTGATCGGCTGATTCTGCCCGTAGCTCTCCGAAGCCGGAATGACGCTGGTCACGTTGATCAACGTGCGTGGCTGCGATTGCACTACCTGGCCACCGCTTAACGTGCCCGTGCTTCCGCTGTGGTTGCTGTCACCGGAGTAGGTCGCCGCGATCGTGTCGGTTCCTCCTGGCAGGCTCGTGGTGGTACACATCGCCGTTCCCGGATTGCCCGTCGTCATTGTGGTCGTGCCGCATCCCGTGTTCGAGCTCCACGTCACCGTCCCGGTCACAACCTGCGACTTCACTCCCTTGCGGCTCCTCCGGCCCTTCACATTGCCGTTCTCGCCATTGATCGTCGCCGTGAACGTCACCGACTGACCATAGTTCGACGGATTCATGCTGGACGAAACCGAAGTCGTCGAGCTGGCGCTGTTAATGGTGAAGTTGTTGGTCTGAGCGCTGCTGGAGGCGCTGTAGTTCGTGTCGCCCGAGAACGACGCGGACATGGTGTACGAACCCGGCACGTCGTTGCCACTCGGTGTGTAGGTGTTGGAGCAACTGATGGTGTCGCCACTGGGCGCGCCGCAACTCGTGGTCCCGAAGCTGCCGCTAAGGCCGCTGCCGCGGATGGTTACATCAGCCGCCGTGGGCGCAGTTCCGCTGCCGCTCCACGACAACGTTGCACTGATCGTGACCAGCGCGGTTGAGCCGTAGTCTTCCGACGACGGATTCACGCTGATTACGTTGATCGTGGTCGCAGCCTGGTTGACCGTCTGGCTGACCGAGCCAGAACCCGGACTGTGATTGCCATCTCCCGAGTAGTTCGCAGAAACCGTGTCACTGCCTATCGGCAGACTGTTGGTCGTACACGTTGCCGTTCCCGGAGTGCCCGAGGTCACCTGGGTCGTGCCACAGCCGGTGTTTGAACTCCACTGCACTGTGCCGGTTACAACCTGCGACCGTACTTTTCCGTTGCGCCTGATCGCTCCGTACTGGCCGGGAATCGTCGCCGTGAACGTCAGTGACTGTCCGTGTGCAGACGGATTCTGGCTGGAGCCGACCGTAATCGTTCCTGAGCCAGCCTGGGTGATCGAGAAGTTCCCGCTCTGCGTGCTGTTCGAGCCGGTGTAGTTCGAATCACCCGAGAACGTCGACGTCTCGGTGTAAGTTCCCACCGCATCGTTGGTGCTGGGCGTGTACGTCGCCGTGCAAGTCATCGTGTCGCCGCTCGGCGATCCGCAACTCGTGGCTCCATACGTGCCATTGCCATTGCCGCCGATAGTTACATTCGTCGCCGTCGGCGCCGTTCCGTTGCCGGTCCAAGACAACACGGCTGTGATCGTCACCGGTGCATCCTGCCCGTATTGCTCCGAGGAGGGACTCACGCTGGTTACATTGATCGTCGTTGCCGCCTGATTGACGGTTTGACTGATTGAGCCGGAAGCGGGATTGCGATTGCCCGAGTAGTTTGCGGTAACTGTGTCGTCGCCGACCGGCAGAATGCTGGTCGTGCATGTAGCCGTACCCGAGGTCACCGAAGTCGTGCCGCAGCCTGTGTTCGCGCTCCACGTCACCGTTCCGGTTACAACCTGCGGCCGCCCCGCCGTGCGTTTGCTCCGTTTCTTCGCGTTGCCGAATGCGTCGCTGATCGTCGCCGTGAAGGTAACCGACTGCCCATAATTCGATGGGCTCGGGTTCGAGGAAACGGATAGAGCGGTTGCATTGGTGACCTCGAACACAGTTCCATAACCGCTAGCGTCGCCTTCTCCGGTTGTGCCGTAAAGGTTGCCCGACGCGTCCATGATTAGGCCCGCGGTGACATAAAACCCATCCCAACTGGAGTCTGTGAAGCTGTAAAGCACCTTCTCGCTGTAGGCGCCGGAGGAATTGACCAGCTCGAACACAGTTCCATTACCGCCGCTAGTGCCGCCTTCTTCGGTTGTGCCGTAAAGGTTGCCCGATGCGTCCATGATCAGGCCAGCTTGGGGGTACTCCCCATCGGAATATGTGAAACTGTGCAACACCTTCTCACTGTAGGTGCCGGAGGAATTGACCAGCTCGAACACCGTTCCGCAGCCGCCGTAGCAGTCTTCGGAGGTGCCGCCTATCAGGGTTGTGCCATACAGGTTGCCCGACGCGTCCATGATCAGGCCCGCGACGGGTTGCGACCCATCGCCTCCGGAGCCAGTGAAGCTGTACAACACCTTCTCGCTGTAGGTGCCGGAAGAATTGACCAGCTCGAACACAGTTCCAGGCCCGCTGGTGCCGCCTACATAGGTTGTGCCGTAAAGATTGCCCGACGCGTCCATGATCAGGCCGGCGTACGGGCGCCACCCATCGCCTCCGGAATTTGCGAAACTGTGCAACACCTTCTCGCTGTAGGTGCTGGAAGAATTGACCAGCTCGAACACAGTTCCACAACCGCTAGTGCCGCCATCAAAGGTTGTGCTGTAAAGGTTGCCCGACGCGTCCATGATCAGGCCAGCAAGGGGGTCCGAGCCGTCCCCACCGGAACCTGTGAAGCTGTACAAGACCTTCTCGCTGTAGCTGCCGGAAGAATTGACCAGCTCGAACACAGTTCCATAACCGCTAGTGCCGCCTGTCTCGGTTGTGCTATACAAGTTGCCCGACGCGTCCATGATCAGGCCAGCGTAGGGGTGCGACCCATCGCCTCCGGAGCCTGTGAAGCTGTACAACACCTTCTCGCTGTAGGTGCCGGAAGAGTTGACCATCTCGAACA
>Ga0302326_10031737_pt1 | contig 10545 bp, 7 predicted proteins | sample Palsa_T0_3_FD_202264 | JGI IMG/M metagenome (GOLD analysis project Ga0302326, IMG submission 202264) | Peat permafrost microbial communities from Stordalen Mire near Abisko, Sweden - Palsa_T0_3 | ecosystem: Environmental > Terrestrial > Soil > Palsa > Peat permafrost | place: Sweden: Abisko...
TGCCCAAGCTGTAGCCGCCGTCCTCCCAATCGGGAGTGCAGCCGGACTGGGAGACGAGGAAGGCCAGCGAGTAGTACTTGTCGCCGGACACGGCCATGTCGGCGGCCATGTCGCCGGCGTCCGATGTGCTGATCTGCAGGTACGGCGCGGCGTAGTGCGCGGGGAAGGCCGGGCCCGCCGCAGCGGCGGGCCCGGCGGCGCCGACCGCGAGGCCGGCCGACCCGAGCGCGGTCACGGCGGCCGCGACGAGCGTGACCGACCACGGCTTCCTGAAGATTCTTGGTGTTCGCATGGTGATCCGGCGATCCCTTCGGCCGAGCGGTCCGGCGGGAGCGGGGTGACCCGCCGGGATAAATCGATTAGGACTTGTTTCTGAAACAGTAAAGAAACTATCCTGTTTACGAGGATTGGAGCATTTGCCTGCGGGCGCGTCAATACGTATCGGCGATGTTGAGGATTTGTTAATTTCTGCCTAAGGGACTCTTATGGTGAAGCAATGAAACAAGAATCTGTTTCAGAACTTGTTTCAGAGGCCGAGACCGGCCGGGTAACGGTGCGGGCGATCGCGGCCGAAACCGGGCTGTCGATAGCCACCGTCTCCCGAGTGCTCAATGGCGGCGAGAACGTGGCCGCGCAGACCCGCCAGCGGGTGTCGGCGGTGGTCGAACGGCTCGGCGACCGGGCGCCGGAGCCGCGCCGCCGGGCGTCGGCCCGGGCAACCCGGCCGCCCGTCTTCGTGCGCTGTCCCTACCTGCTGACCGACTACTTCGGGCACATCGTCACGTCGATCGCCGAGACGCTGGCGCTGCACGAGCAGAGCATGCTCCTCGACGCCGGGGACGCGGTGGTCAGGTCGGCCGCGCTGCGCGAGCTGCCGCGCCGCCGGGCCGTGCACGGCGCGGTCCTGATCCTCCCCCCGGAGCCCCGGTCCGACCTCGAGGCGCTCCTCGCGCGGGGGTACCCGCTGGTGGTGGTGGACCCGCGGACCGACGTGCCGCGAGGCATGGTGTCGGTCTCGGCGGCGCACTTCTCCGGCGCCCGGGCCGTCACCCGGCATCTGATCGAGCTCGGCCACCGCCGGATCGGGGTGATCACCGGGCCGCCGCACTGGCACACCAGGGACGACCGGCTCGGCGGGCACCTGGCCGCGCTGGGCGAAGCCGGGATCCTGGGCGACTCGGAGCTGATGCGGTCGGGTGAGCCAGCCGCCAAGACCGGGGTGTGGGCCGGCCGCGAGCTGCTCGATCTGCGGCCTCGGCCGACCGCCGTGGTCTGCTTCAACGACAAGGTCGCGGTCGGGGTGATGGAGATGGCGGTGGCGCGCGGGCTGCGGGTGCCCGAGGACGTGTCGGTCACCGGCTTCGACGACATCGACGTCAGCCGGGCCACCACCCCTCGCCTCACCACCGTCCGCCAGCCGCTGCAGGAGATGGGCCGGACCGCCGTGACGATGCTGATGCGCCAGCTCGACGGGCACGCTCACGAGGCGCTGAGCATGGAGCTGCAGACCCGGCTGGTCGTGCGCGAGAGCACCGGCCCGGCCCCGCCCTGGGTCCGGTAAGGACTGCGGTAAGGCCCGCTCCCGGCGCTCGCGCAGCGCGGCCGGGAGCGCGGCCAGCACCACGACGCCGGTCAGGGCGAACCCGGCCGGGTAGCCGACGTGCGCGCTGAACAGTCCGAATACGACCGGGCCGATGCCGTACCCGGCGTCGTAGGCGAGGTTCCAGAGGGCGCTCGCCCGGTCCTCGGGCAGCCGCTCGATCAGCAGCGCGAAGGTGGAGTTCTCGATCACCCCGAAGCCGGCCCCGAACAGCGCCATCCCCGCCAGCACGGCCGCGGGCGAGGCCAGCCAGATCATCGCGGCCAGGCCCGCCGCGGACGCGACGACGGCCGGGATGAGCAGCCGGGCATGCCCGTAGCGGTCGCCGTGACGGCCGGCCTGCCAGCGGCTGATCGTGGCGGTGATCGCCTCGACCAGCAGGGCGGCCGAGGCGACGCCGCCCGGCAGCTCCCGGGCGAGCGGGAGGAACGAGTCGATCACGCCCGCCGCGACCGTGCAGACGGCGAAGATCAGCGCCAGCCGGATCGCGCCGCCGCCCGGCACCGGGCCGTTGCCCGCCCGCGGGCGGGGACGGCCGCCGGGCAGCCACCGCAGCGCCGCCAGCGGGGCCAGGCCGGCGACGGCGGCGACGGCCACGACCACCGTCGCCTGGTGGTGGCCGGCCAGCCAGACGCCGGCCGGCAGCGCCACGATCGCGGGGACGCCGGAGACGATGCCGAGCAGGCCCAGGCCCTCGCCGCGGCGTTCGGGCGGCAGCAGCAGCGCGGTCAGCCCGCCGGCCGCGACCCCGCAGAGGCCGAACCCGAGGCCGCGGACGAAGCTGACCGCGAGCATGATCGCCAGCGGCTCGCGCGGTAGCAGCGCCAGTGTGGGCGCGCCGAGCAGCAGCGCCCCGGCCGCGAGCGCCGCCCGGTAGCCGAAGCGCCTGATCGCCACCGTCGCCGCGGCCTCCGCGATCACGGTCCCGCCGAGCAGCGCGCCGGTGATCAGCCCGGCCGCGGCGCTGTCGGCGCCGTCCGCGGCGGCCAGCATCGGCAGCACCGAGACCAGCAGCAGGAAGCTGGTCAGGGAGGCGAACTCGGCCAGGAAGGTCAGCGCCAGCGGCCGGCCGACGAGGCGGGGCCTGCTCGTGGCCGGGGCCGGGGCGGGGGCGCTGGGCGCGGCCTGCGTGAAAGTGCTCATGCCAACGACGCTAGAGGCGAACCGGCACCCTGGTAAGGTCCGGTTTCATGGCGATAGAGTGGTCCGGTTTGAGTCCGGAGCTGCTCGTGCGGCTCGACCGGTCGTCCGGCCAGCCGTTGCGCGCGCAGCTCGAGACGTGCCTGCGGGACGCGATCAGGAGCGGTCGGCTGCGCGGCGGTGAACGGCTGCCGTCCTCGCGCGAGCTGGCGCGGGAGCTGGGCCTGTCCCGCGGCATCGTGCAGGAGTGCTTCGGCCAGCTGCTAGCCGAGGGGTACCTAACCAGCCGGACCGGCTCGGCGACGCGGGTGGCCGAGATCGCCGAGGGGCCAGCCGCGCGGTCGGCGGCCGCGCCGTCAGCGGCCGAGCCGGCCCGGTCGCTGACGGCGCGGCCCGGGGGCGTGCCGCCGGAGGCCGGGTCTCGCCTGGCGGTCGTCCCGGCGGGCGGGCCGAGTCTCATCGCGGACTTCGCCTACGGCCTGCCCGACCTGTCGAGCTTTCCCCGGGGCGATTGGGGGTGGGCCGTCCGCGAGGCCTGCGTCGCCGTCACCTCGGCCGACCTCGGCTACGGCGACCCGCGCGGCAGCGCCGTGCTGCGCGAGGTGCTGGCCGGCTACCTGCGGCGGGTGCGCGCGGCCGCCGCCGACCCGGGGCGGATGATCATCAGCACCGGCTTCGCGCAGGGGCTCAACCTGGTGCTGCGCGCGCTGGCGAGCGAGGCAGGCGTCGGCGCGGTGGCGTTCGAGGACCCCGGCTACGGCAGCGCCGAGACTGACGAGACGGTCCGCGCGGCGATCGCGATGGGCCTGCGGGTCGTGCCGGTCCCGGTTGACGACGACGGCCTGGTGGTCGGCGCGCTGGCCGCGAGCGGGGCGCGGGCGGTGGTGGTGACTCCGGCGCACCAGGCGCCCACCGGGGTGGTGCTGTCGGCCGAGCGGCGGCACGCGCTGGCGGACTGGGCCCGGCGCGGCGACGGGTTCGTCATCGAGGACGACTACGACTCGGAGTTCCGCTACGACAAGGAGCCGGTCGGGGTGCTGCAGGGGCTCGCGCCGGACCGGGTCTTCCTGGTCGGGACGGCCAGCAAGGCGCTGGCGCCGGCGGTGCGGCTGGGCTGGGTGCTCGCCCCGGCCGGACTGGCCGACGCCGTCGCGGCCGAGAAGGAGATGAGCGACCGCGGGTCGTGCACGCTGGACCAGGTCGCGCTGGCGACGCTGCTCACCTCGGGCCGCTACGACCGGCACCTGCGGCGGATGCGGGCGGTCTACGCCGCCCGTCGGCGGGCCGTGGTGGCCGCGTTCGCCCGGCACGCCCCGGGAGTGCCGCTGACCGGGCTCGCGGCCGGATTCCACGCGGTCGCCCACCTGCCCGCCGAACCCGGGGAAGCGGCCGTGATCGCCGCCGCCCGCGACCGCGGTATCGGCCTGCACGGGATGGCGGAGTACCGGAGCGCGCCCGATCCGACGGCGCCGCCCCAACTCGTGATGGGCTTTGGCAACACCGGCGAGCGCGCCATCGAGCCCGCTATCGCCGCTATCGCCGACCTGCTGCGCTGAAGCGAGCCGTGCGCGACCGCGACCGACCCGCGTCCGCGGTGCGCCCTGGCCACCAGGCAAAACCACCTTCCGTTCGGGCAAAAAATCTTTTTCATCCCGAACGGAAGGTGGCTTTTTCTTTCCCGACGGCGATTCCGCGGCGGGAATGGCGTCAGGCGTCGGCGCGGGTGACGCTGAACATGAAGCACCCGGCCTGCACGTTGCGGGTGTGGATAAAGTTAATGCTGGGGTCGGCGAAGATATCGCGGACGAGGCTCTCGGCCGTGTCGCCGCCTCCGATCTGAATGGCGTCGTAGGCGATCGCGTCGCAATCGAGCTCGGCGTGATGCCGGTAGGGACGGAAGACCATCGGGGGCCAGTCCCGGTAGCCGGCCGGATAGGCGTCGTCCTCTCGATATCCGGTACACGGGCCGGCGTGCACGAAGACCGGGCCGGTCTCGGCGTACGGGCCGGGCCGGCTGAACGGCCGGTAGGCGATCAGGTAGACCTGCTCGCCCGGCGTCGAGCGGCGCAGGCAGCAGCGCAGCGGCGCCGGGTGGTCGGCGTCGATCGGGATGAGCTGGTTACCGAACTGGTCGTGACCGGCCAGGCGGATCTCGGCCAACGTGCTTGACGGGATCGCGTGCACGCGGAACGCGAGTTCGGCTGGCGCTTGGGTGCTGGTCATGCTGCTCCTGTCGCTCGGGTCGACTTGGGCTGGTTGATTGCTCGCACACTCGGCAGACGCAGAGCGAGGGTCATTCGTGAGATCGGTTCCCCATGAAACATCCCGCCTCCCGGGCGAGCGGGAGACGGGATGCATCGGTGCCGGTCGGGTTGCTGGTCACTCCGGGTTGGGGAGCAGGTAGTCGAGGGCGGACTTGGCTTGGTAGCCGGCCGGCAGGCCGTCGAAGATGATCGTGTCGGCGGTGGTGTTCTCGGTCCGCAGGTGGCGGATCTTCAGGTAGTCGGGCGACTCGTACCAGCCGTGCACCGACTCGAGGTCGGGGAACTCGATGATGATCAGGTCGCCGTTCCAACTGCCCTCGACCGCGTCGACCGGGCCGCCGTGGACGAGGAACCGTCCGTCGAACGGCTCCAGGGTGTCGTCGATGCGGCGCAGGTACTCGACGAGCTCCGGGCCGAAATTGGTGGTGTGGACGTGGGCCATCACGTAGGCGGTCATGTCGGTTGTTCCTTCCTGGGTAACGGGCTAGTTGCTTGGCGGGAGGGACTGCGGGTTACGAGGCGCGGCGCAGGATTTGAACGAGGGCGGCGACCGCGAGGCCGAAGCCGGCCATCACCTCCAGGCCGAGCCCGAACGCGTGCGGGTAGCCGCCGCCGAGGGCGCCGTAGAAGACCGCCCCGATGACCGCGACCCCGATCGAGCCGCCGGCCTGCTGGGCAGTGGACAGCACCCCGGAGGCGGCCGCCGCGTGGTCGGGCCTGACCTGGGCCAGCACGATGGCCGGCAGCGGCGCGATCACGAAGCCCATGCCGACCCCGGAGATCACTAGCCCGGGGATCAGCCAGCCAGCTCCGTGGTGCAGGTTCGCCGCCAGCAGCAGGTAGCCGCCCGACACGATCAGCGCGCCCACGGCCAGCACCTGCGGCCCGAGCCGGGCCGCGAGCTTGCCCGACTGCACCGAGGCGGCGAAGTAGCCCAGGCCGAGCGGCAGGAAGATCAGCCCGGACTGCAGCGCCGACAGCCCCAGGCCGTCCTGCAGGAAGAGCGCCAGCACGAGGAAGAACGAGGCCATCATCAGCTGGTAGGCGAGGTTAATGACCACCCCGGCGGTGAACGCCCGCTCCTTGAACAGGGCCAGGTTGATGAGCGGAGCGCCGTTGCGGGCGGCGAGCCTGCGCTCGTGCCGGGCGAACGCGCCGAGCAGGGGGACGGAAGCGGCCAGGCAGATGAAGACCCAGGCCGGCCAGCCCTGCTGCTGCCCCTCCACCAGCGGCAGCACGATCGCGACGAGGCCGAGTGAGACCAGCGCGGCGCCGATGAGATCGATCCGGCCGGCGCCCGGTGCGCGGGACTCGGGGATGACGCGCGGCGCCAGCGCCACCGCGGCCAGGCCGATCGGGATGTTGATCAGGAAGATCGAGCGCCAGCCGAGCCCGGCCAGGTCCACCCTGATCAGGACCCCGCCGACGAGCTGCCCGAAGACCGCGCCGAAGCCGACCGTCATCCCGTAGGCGGTGAAGGCGCGGGCCCGCGCGGGCCCGGTGAAAGACGTGTTGATGATGGCCAGGATCTGCGGCATCAGCAGGGCGGCGGCGGCGCCCTGGACGACCCGGGCGGCGACCAGGAAGCCCGCGTTTGGCGCGAGTCCGCAGGCGGCCGAGGCCAGGGTGAACAGCCCGAGGCCGAGGATGTACATCTTCCTGCGGCCGTACATGTCGCCCAGCCTGCCCGCGGTGATCAGCCCGGCCGCCAGCGCCAGGCCGTAGCCGGCCACGATGAACTGGACCGCCGACGGGCCCGCGTGCAGGTCGCGCTGGGTGTCGGGCAGCGCCACGTTGACGATGAAGAAGTCCAGCAGCGAGGTGAAGACCCCGGCCAGCAGGACCGGCAGGGCGCCGCGCGGTGGGGGCGTTTCAATCGAGACTTGCGGCGGGGCAATGGCGGTGGCCATTGTGCGCTCCTTAATTCGTAGTCACTGGGGCCCGCGCGGCGGCATCGGCCGCCGCGCGGGGTCGCCCTCCCTGTCGGGAGGGTCAGGCGGGAACCTTGTCGAGGAACCCGTAGACGTTCGCGATCCGGCCGTCGGCGTCCAGGACCAGCACGTCGAACCCGACCACGAGCTCGTCGCCGAGGTTCCAGGTGAACCGGGCGATGTCGTCGTGCGCGTCGACCGGGCCCGCCAGCGTGAAGGCCAGCCCGGCGAACTGGCCCTGCACGGCGGCGATGGTCGCGTCGATCTGGTCGCGTCCCGCGGCCGTCGCGATCGGGTCGTTGTAGACGCCGTCCGGCGCCCACAGCTCGTCGATGGCCTTCCTGCGGGCGGCCGGGTCGGTCTCGTTCCAGGTCTCCAGGTACCGGGTCACCAGGTCGTTGATGTTCATCTTGTTCCTCCATCGGTTTGCGTTCCTGCAGGTCAGAACGCTACGGAAAACCGCCTACGGAGGAATCAGTCGTGTATAGGTAATTCCCGCGGCCCTGATCGGGTTGCATAAGACACATGCGGTTGTACGGCCGGGACGCCGAGCTGGCGGCCCTCAGCGACCTCCTCGACCACGCCCGCAACGGGACCAGCGGCACGCTGGTGCTGCGCGGCGACCCCGGCATCGGCAAGACCGCTCTGGTAAGCCAGGTGATCGCGCGGGCCGACGGCTTCCGGGTCATCCGCGGGGCCGGAATCGAGGAGGAGTCCGAGCTTCCCTTCGCCGGGCTGCACCTGCTGCTGCGCCCGGCCCTCGACCGGATCGACGCGCTTCCCGGCGTCCAGGCGGAGGCGCTGCGCGGAGCTCTCGGGCTGGCCCAGGCGGGGCCGCCGGACCGGTTCCTGGTCGGGCTCGCGGTCCTGTCGCTGCTGGCCGAGCTCGCCGCCGAGCAGCCGCTGCTGTGCGTGGCGGACGACGCGCAGTGGCTGGACCGGGCCAGCGCCGACGCGCTGCTGTTCGCCGCCCGGCGGCTCGACAGCGAGTCGATCGTGCTGCTGCTGTGCGCCAGGACCGGCGCTTTCGCCGCCGCCGGGCTGCCCGAGCTGGGCCTGAAGGGCCTGTCGGCCCAGGCCGCGACCGAGCTGCTGCCCGACGGCCTGCCCGCCAGCACCCGGTACCGGGTGCTGGCCGAGGCGGCCGGGAACCCGCTCGCCCTGCTTGAGCTTCCCCGGGTGGTGGCAAGCGCGCGGCCGGAGGTCCCGCTGCCGCTGACCGACCGGCTCCGGGCCGCGTTCGAGAGCCAGCTCGCCGGCCTGCCCGAGGCCACCAGGACCGTGCTGCTGGTCGCGGCGGCCGAGGGGGCCGGCGACCTCGCCCCGATCCTGCTGGCGGCGGGCGCGCTCGGCGCCTCGCTGGCCGACCTCGACCCGGCCCGCGAGGCAGGCCTGATCGAGGTGAATGGCGGCGCGCTGACCTTCCGCCACCCGCTGATCCGGGCGGCGGTCCATCACACGGCCCGGTTGGCGCTGCGGCGCGCGGTCCACCAGGCGCTGGCCGCCGCCCTGGACGCCCCCGGGCAGGCCGGCCGGCGCGCCTGGCAGCGGGCGGCGGCCGCGGCCGGCCCCGACGAGGAGATCGCCGCCGCCCTCGAGCGCGCGGCCGGCCAGGTCCGCGAGCGCGGTGGCGATACCGGCGCCCTGGCCTGGTACCAGCGCGCGGCGGAGCTCAGCGCCGACCCGGTCGGCCAGGCCAGGCGGCTGACGCTGGCGGCCGAGACCGCCGCCGGATCGGGCGATCTCGACCAGGCGGCCGCCCTCGCCGGGCAGAGCCTGGCCCTGATCGCGACCGGGGCGACGCCGGACCAGGCCCAGCTGGTCGCCCAGGCGCTGCAGGTGCAGGCGACGGTGGCGTTTCTACGCGGGGAGCCGGCTGTCGCGCACCGGCGGCTGCTTGCGGCGAGCGAGCTGATCGCGGCGGTCGATCAGGACCAGGCGAGCGGGCTGCTGATCGAGGCGGTGCACGCCGGCTGGTACGCCGGCCAGGACGAGCTGGCCGAGGGCGTGCTCCGGTTGGAGGAGCGGCTCCGGCCGACGCCGCTGGAACGGCTGCTGCTGCGGGCGGTGGCGCCGATCCTCGGACGCTCCGCCGACCGGTCCGACCCGAACGGCGCGCTGGCCGAGGCCAGAGCGGCCGCGGCCGGCAACGTGCCCGAGCTGGTGCTGGTGTGCGGGCTCGCGCTGCTGCTCGGCCAGGACGAGGCGGCGCAGCAGATCGGCGGCGAGCTGAGCCGGGACCTGCGGTCAGCCGGGCAGATCGGCTGGCTGCCGACCGCGCTGTTCTACTCCGGGTCGGCCCAGGCGTACGGCGGACGTCACCAGGAGGCACTGCGCACCGTCGCCGAAGGACTGCGGCTGGCCCGCGACACCGGGCAGCAGCGCTGGGTGGACGCGTTCGCCGAGCCGCTCGCGCTGCTGGCGGCGGCGCGCGGCGACGAGCAGCTCTGCCGGCAGCTGACCGCCGAGGCGCTCAGCCGGGCGAGTCGGCCCGCCTGGAACACGCCCTGGACCAGTTCGGCGCTTGGCCTGCTCGATCTCGGCCTCGGCCGGGCCGAGTCGGCCCTGGCGCGGCTGGAAACGCTGGCCGCGGGACGGAAGTTCTTCCACATCGCGGCTACCAGGTCCACCCCCGACCTGGTCGAGGCGGCGGTACGGCTCGGCCGGCCGGCCGCGGCGTCGGAGCCGCTGGCGCTGTTCGAGACGTGGTCGCGCAACACCGGGCAGGGCTGGACGAGTGCCCTCGTGCACCGCTGCCGGGCGCTGCTCGACGGCGATGACGACCTATTCCGCGCGGCCCTGGCGCTGCACGAGGAAGACACCCGCCCGTTCGATGTGGCCCGCACCCAGCTGCTGTACGGCGAGTGGCTGCGCCGGGACAAGCGCAAGGCCGACGCCCGGGCCCAGCTCCGGGTCGCGCTTGAGACGTTCGAACGGATCGGCGCCGCTCCGTGGGCGGAGCGAGCCAAGATGGAGCTGACCGCCACCGGGACCGTCGGCCGGGCGGCCGAGCACGGCCCGTCCGCGAGCCTCACGCCCCAGGAGTCGCAGATCGTCCGGCTGGCCGCGCAGGGCCTGTCCAATAAGGACATCGCCGCGCAGCTCTTCCTCAGCGCCCGGACCGTCGGTCATCACCTCTACAAGGCGTACCCGAAGCTCGGGGTGGTCTCGCGGAGCGAGCTGGCCGATCTGGAACTGGGCTGAAGGCCGCGCCAGGCCGCCGATGAAGGAATAGCCACGTGACTTTCCGTTGACCGTCTCTCACTGCGGGTTTATGCTCCAGTCGCGCCTCCTGCCGCGCAACGCCGCGCTCGCAGTTTGATCTAGGGAGAGCCGAGGGCCATGCCTGACTACGATCCGAGGACCGCGACCGGAATTCCGACCGAACCGGTCGGCTCGCTGCCCCGCCCGAGCTGGCTGCAGCAGGCGTACGCCCGCTACGACGCGGGGGAGATCACCCACGACGAGCTGGAAGCCGAACAGGACAAGGCGGTCGCGGACTCGATCGAGCACTTGGAGGCGACCGGCGAGCCGATTATCTCCGACGGCGAGCAGCGCTGGTCGAGCTTCGCCACCTACGCGATCACCGACACGCTGGCCGGCACAGGGC
>Ga0302326_10031740_pt1 | contig 10545 bp, 7 predicted proteins | sample Palsa_T0_3_FD_202264 | JGI IMG/M metagenome (GOLD analysis project Ga0302326, IMG submission 202264) | Peat permafrost microbial communities from Stordalen Mire near Abisko, Sweden - Palsa_T0_3 | ecosystem: Environmental > Terrestrial > Soil > Palsa > Peat permafrost | place: Sweden: Abisko...
GCCCCACCCCACCCCCCGCCTTAAATCTCGCCACTTCAATATCCGCCCACCGCGTTGGCTCCGGAATGCGATATCGCGTGACGCACGCCATCGCCAGCTTCTCCGCGGAATCGAGGTCAATCCGATGCCCCACGCTGACAAAAATCGGCCGGCAATCCCGCTTCGTCCGCAAAACCGCCCCGATCTCCTCTTCCCCATCCATCAGCGGCGATGATGCACCGCGGGAATTGGGCGGATCTTCAAACGCCCCCATCAATCGGCTCTTGGCAAACCCCACTCCCGGCCGATCCAGCAGAACCGAAATATGCGTAGCCAGCCCGCACCGCCGCGGATGCGCGATTCCCTGCCCATCGCAGCAGATAACGCCCCACGGATGCTTCAGCTTCGCCACCGCATCCATCACCGCCGGCGCCTCTCGAAAGCTGAGAAACGTCGGAATATAAGGAAACTCGATCGGCCGGTCAGCGTGCACCACTTCGACGATCTTCTGCTCGACGCAATCGTAAACCACCGCCGCGGCGAGAACCTTCTGCTTGTCCTCCGAAAACGCCGCATCCGCCCCGGCCACAAATCGCGGCAGCGGATCAAGCGGCGCAATCATCATTTTTTTCCGCAGTTCCAGCTGCGTCTTTTTCCACGATGCAATGATCTCAAGCCATTCGGGATCGGATGGGTCGTGGCGCATGCTTCGATTATTTCACCCGGATCACGATGCTCGAGGCCATCAGGCTGTTGGGAATGATGATCCACCGTCCGTCTTCCGTCATCAGCTTGGTATACCCGAGCGTGAATTCCCGCACCGTCCCCGTTTCCTTCCCCGTCGGCGTGTTCAGCGTCAGCACATCCCCAATCCCAAACGGCCGATACAAAAGCAGCGAAAATCCCGAGATCAGATTTCCCAGCGTGTTCTGCGCCGCCAGCCCGATCACCAGCGAGACCAGCCCCGCGCTGGCGAGAACCGTATCCCCCAACCGCTGAAGCGCCGGCACCATATGCGCGTAAATAATCAACGCCAAAATAAAGCAGACGACCTGGGCCAACTGGCTGAAGTAGACGACCGCCGTGGCATCGACCATCCCATGCGAGCGCACCACCAGCCGCTGCGTCCAGAGTTTCAACGACCTCGCAACGCAAACCGCAATCGCCAGCACAACCACCGCCAGCGCAAACGCCCCCCAAGGTTTGGCAGGGTCGAAGATATCGTGAACAAACGCTCTCATGCTTGCCGGGGTGATACTTTATTCGACCGAGCAGCTTTGCGAAACGCGGCGTCGCGCACGCCTCATCCTGTCGGTAGCCGACGGTTTTCAGCGGAAACCCCGCGCCGCGGCCTATACTTACAGACGTGCCGCTCGAAGGTTTTCATCCAACGATCAGACAATGGTTCTCCCAGCGATTCGGCGAACCCACCGAACCGCAGCGCATCGGCTGGCCGCGCATCCGCAGCGGAAAAAATACTCTCATCTCCGCCCCCACCGGGATGGGCAAAACGCTCGCCGCATACCTCGCCGCCATCGACGGACTCATGCGGCAGGGATCGTCGCTTCTTGACCAGACCACCGTCCTCTACGTGTCCCCCCTGCGAGCCCTCAGCAACGATGTCCAGAAAAATCTCCAGACCCCGCTCGCCGAACTCGCCGAGATGGACCCGGACTTGCCCAAAGTCCGCGTCCAGGTTCGCACCGGCGACACCCCCGCCCGCGAGCGCGCGGCAATGCTGAAAAAACCGCCTCATTTCCTCGTCACCACCCCCGAATCGCTCTACATCCTCCTCACCAGCGCCGGCGGGCGCGAGATGCTCAAAACCGTCCGCACCGTGATCGTAGACGAAATTCACGCCATCGCCCGCGACAAGCGCGGATCGCATCTCGCCCTGTCGCTGGAGCGCCTTGAAACGCTCACCGGGAAATTGCAGCGCATCGGCTTATCCGCCACGCAAAAACCGCTGGAGGAAGTCGGCCGATTTCTCGTCGGAAGCGGCCGCGAATGTTCCCTGGTCGATGTCGGCCACAAGCGCCCCATGGATGTCGCCATCGTCACGCCGCCTTCACCACTCACCACCGTTTGCTCGCACGAGCAGTGGGATGAAATCTACGGCCAGATCGCCAAACTGATCGAGGAGCATCGCACCACCCTGATTTTCGTGAACACCCGCAAGCTCGCGGAGCGAATCACCGCGCGCCTCACGGATGTCCTCGGCGAGGAAAAAGTCACCTGCCATCACAGCAGCCTGTCGCGCCAGCGCCGCCTCGATGCCGAACATCGCCTCAAGACCGGCGTGCTGAAAGCGCTCGTGGCCACCGCTTCGCTGGAACTCGGCATCGATATCGGCGACGTCGATCTCGTGATCCAGGTCGGCGCAACCCGCTCCATCGCCACATTCTTGCAGCGAGTCGGCCGCTCCGGCCATGCCGTCCGGCGGATGCCCAAAGGCCGCCTCTTTCCCCTCACGATCGACGAGCTGGTCGAATCCGCCGCCCTCATGCGAGCGGCCAAACGTGGCGATCTCGATCAGACGCCCCAGCCCCGCGCTCCGCTGGATATCCTCGCCCAGCAGGTTGTCGCCGAATGCGCCGTCGCCGGCGAAAACGGGTGGAGCGAGCAGGAACTCTTCGAAACATTCCGCCGCGCGTGGCCCTATCGGAACCTCAAACGCGAAGATTTCGACACCGTCATCCGCATGCACATCGACGGCCGGCGCGGCCTGCTCCATCGCGATGGCATCGGTGGCCGCATCATGGCCCGCCGCCGCGCCCGCCTCGCCGCCATCACCGGAGGCGGAGCGATTCCCGATGTGGCCGATTACCGCGTCCTCCAGGATCCGCAGGGGATTTTCATCGGCACCGTCAACGAAGATTTCGCCGTCGAATCCAACGTCGGTGACATCTTCCAGCTCGGCAACGCATCGTGGCGCGTGCTCAAGGTCGAGCGCGGCGTCGTCCGCGTCGCCGACGCCCAGGGCCAGCCGCCGTCCGTGCCGTTCTGGCTCGGCGAAGGCCCCGCGCGCACCGCGGAATTGTCCGAGGAAATCGGCGAGCTGCGCGAACAGTGCGAAGACCCAAACGTGCTGGAAACTGAAATCGGTCTGTCACCCGATGCCGCGGTGCAGATATCGCAGTACATCAAAGACGGCCGAAAGATTCTCGGCGCAATCCCCACGCAGAAGCGCATCATCCTGGAACGCTTCTTCGACGAAAGCGGCGGAATGCAGATGGTCCTGCACGCTCCCTTCGGTGGAAAAATAAACCGCGCCTGGGGACTGGCGCTCCGCAAGCGTTTTTGCCGCGGGTTCGGATTCGAGCTTCAAGCCGCCGCCAACGAAGAAGCCATCGTCATCTCGCTCGGCCTTCAGCACAGTTTCCCCCTGGCGGATGTTTTCAACTATCTGCATCCCGACCGCGTCACCGAGATTTTAACGCAGGCGGTGCTGGACCAACCGATGTTCGAATCGCGCTGGCGCTGGAACGCGACGCGGTCGCTGGTGTTGAGCCGTTTCCAAAACGGCCGCGCCGTCGCCCCGCAGGTGCTGCGGATGCGCGCGGCCGACCTGCTCGCCCAGGCCTTTCCCGCCGCCGTCGCCTGCCCGGAAAATCTCCCCGCCGGCGACCTCCCCATCCCCATGGAACACCCGCTGGTCCGCCAAACCATCGACGATTGCCTCACCGAAGCCACCGATATCGCCGGCCTGATCGACGTATTGAAAGGCTTGCGCCGCGGCGAGATCGAGCGCCTCGCGGTGGACACCGCCGAGCCATCCGCCTTCGCCCGCGGCATCCTCAACTCCGGCCCCTACACGTTCCTCGACGATGCCCCCCTCGAAGAGCGCCGCACCCAGGCCGTCCTCTCTCGCCGAACACTCGACAAAGAAATGTCCGACACCATCGGCGCGCTGGATGCCGTGGCCGTCGAGCGCGTCCGTCAGGAAGTCTGGCCCGTCCCCGAGACGATGGAGGAAGCGCACGATGCCCTGCTCTGGATGGGATTCATCACCGATGCCGAGGCGGCCGATTGGCTCTCGTGGCTCATTCCCCTCGCCGAACAGGGCCGCGCAATACATCGAGACGGCCGATGGTTTGCCGCTGATGGCATGACCGAGCCGAAAAAAATATTGCTCGGACGGCTCGAAGCGCTGGGGCCGGTGTTCGAGGGCGATCCAAAGATTTCCATGAACGGCCAGGAAACCGATCTGCTGCTGGAACTCGAACACGAAGGCGCGATCATGCGGACGCGGTTCGCAGGCCAAACCGCCTGGTGCGAGCGCCGCCTGCTCGCCCGCATTCATCGCTACACGCTCGACCGGTTGCGGCGCGAGATCGAACCCGTCGCCCCCAGCGATTTCTTGAAATTCCTCGCCTGCTGGCAACATGTCGATGAGCAATATCGACTGGAAGGTCCACGCGGCGTCAGCGAGGTGCTGCGCCAGCTTGCCGGATTCGAATTACCCGCCTGGGCGTGGGAAGCGCAAGTGCTTCCCCGCCGCGTGCGCGATTACCGGCGCGAGTGGTTGGAGGAAGTGACCCTCAGCGGCGAATTCGCCTGGGGCCGCCTGTGGGGTGGAGCGGCGACGGCAATCCGCGTTACGCCGATCAGTTTTATCCCGCGCGACGAACTCGACGCCTGGCTGGAAATGACCGAGCCGCCCGCGGCATCCGGTGTCAGTGGCCCCGCGAAAGATCTGCTTCGCCCGCTGGAGACTCGCGGAGCGATGTTTCCCCAAAACCTGCGCAAGGAAGCGGAGCTGGTGCCCACCCATTTCGAGATGGGCTTGGCTGACCTGGTTTCGCGCGGATTCGCCACCTGCGATTCGTTCGGCGCGCTGCGGCAGATGATCACCCCACCGTCGCGGCGAAAATTTGCGCTCCGCCCCGTCGGGCGCTGGAGCATTTTCCGAACCACCCATCCGCGCGAAACCCCCGTGGACGCCGCCGAAATGGCCGCGCGGCAGCTTCTGCGCCGAACCGGTGTCGTCTTTCGAAAAACGCTGGAGCGCGAAAAAATCCCCGTCAATTGGCTCGGTCTGACACGCGCCCTCCGCCGCATGGAGCTGCGCGGCGAAATCCGCGGAGGCAGATTCGTAGCCAGCTTCGCCGGCGAACAATTCGCCCTCCCCGAAGCGGTGGACCTACTCCGCAAACTCCGCCGCGAGGGCGATCGCGCACCCATCTCCGTCGCATCCGCCGACCCCCTGAACTTCCAGGGAATCCTCACCCCCGAAAAACGGATCGCCCCCACCCGACGCCGCGAAGTCCTCGTCGGCTAACCTACTTCGCGGCGGTGCGAAGCACCGCGCGTTCCCGCCAGTTATTGCCCGGCGTTTCCCGCTCCATTGCCGCTGCTGGACCCATTGCCGTTCGAGGAACCATTCGGGCTCGCCCCGCTGCCCGCACCCATGTTGTTAGACCCGTTACCCATACCGGTCCCGCTATTATCCGTCCCGGTATTCCCATTAGACCCGCTGTTGGAATTGGATCCTCCGCTCGAGCCGGTCATCCCGGATGCGCCGGAATTGCTATTGCCGGAGCCCGCCCCGCCGCTGGTCATGCCGTTGGTCTGACCCGTATCGTTGCTGTTGGCCCCGGCGTTGTCGCCGTTGTCATGCGTACAACCGAACATCGTAAGCGACCCGCAGGCGATCGTGAGGGCCAGAAGAGTCTTGACTGATTTTGGAGCGGACATGGTTCTCTCCCTGAAAGGATAAATTGCCGCGAACCAGCGGGACAATCCTGCAAAAAATTTCGCGGCGAAACTCGGCAGAGCAAAACTTATTCCTTCATCCATATCAATCGAAAATCCACTGGCCATGCCTGGGGCTGCCGTCAAGCTGACGCACTGGCGACATTGAAGCGCGACGGGGTACTCACATCGAAGCAAACTCAGGAAAGGCAAAAACGGCGGAACCGGCATCGAGTGAAAAGGTCCAGCCGGGCACATTCTTTGCTGCAGGGGAGAGGCGGAGCAAAACGTTTTGCTTCAACAATGAATGTTCGATTAAAAGGAGTAGTCATGGCATCACAACACGAAAAAGGTCAGCGGGACCAGGGACAAGGCCAGGGTAATCAGGGAAATCAGAGCAAGCAGGAACGAGACCGCCAGTCTCAGCAATCAGGCGGAACCGGAGGACAGCGCGGCAGCGAAAGCGGCCAGTCCGACCAGGAGCGCGAGGAACAGCAACGGCGCGGTTCTTCAGGACAGCAGGGCGGCTCACCCGACCAGCCCCGACACAACCAATGACTTCTTGACTGAATCGCCCCGAATTCATTTTTGTTCGAATTCGGGGCGATTTTTATTTCTATCGCCGTTGCTGCGTTTTCCATTTCCACCGTGGCGCCAGCGCGTATCAAAGACGATTGGCGTTTTAGGTCGTAAGCGGTTCTTGCCGCGCGCGTTGCGCGGACGAGGACCGCTTTCTTTTTTGCAATGGAGGCCGCGATTTTGATATGAGAGGGATTATTATGGATTGACCGAGCTCTGCAACGAAGCCGATCAGGGAAGCAAAGATGACCCAGCAGACAACTCCGGTAACCGCGCCCGAAGCCCAAGCCCCGCCGGCGCCCACATCTGCGCCGCATACGCCGCCGAAACCGCACTGGCGCATCATCGGCGCCATAATCATCATCGCGTTGCTGATCGCCGCAACCATCTGGTTCATCCATTCGCTCGGCACCGTCTCCACCGACGATGCCTACGTCAACGGCCACGTAACCTTCGTCGCCCCGCGCGTCCCCGGGCAGGTGCTGCGCGTGCTCGTCGATGACAACAATCGCGTCCACAAGGGCGACCTGCTCGTGCAGCTCGATCCCGAGCCATACCAGGTGGCCGTGAATATCGCCCAATCCGCCGTGGACGCCGCCCAGGCCGATCTCGTCGCCGCCACCGCCCAGACTCGCGCCATCGAAGGCCAGGTCCGATCCCTTCGCTACGCGCTGGAGCACTCCATCGAAGATGTGGACAACCAGGTCGCCCTCCTGAGTGCCAAGGTCGCGACGTTGAATTCGCAGCAAGCCACGCTGGTCAAAGCCCAGGAGGATTACGACCGCGCCGTCCCGCTGGTGAAATCCGGCGCGGTCTCGCAGGAAGATTTCGACGCACGCACCGAATCGCGTCTGGTGGCGCAGGCGGCAGTCGAGGAGGCGCTGCAGGGCGTCTACCAGGTCCGCGTCGCCCTCGGCCTGCCCCCCAAGCCGGAAACCGGCGACGACCTGACTGAGGTTCCCGCCGACCTGGACCAGACCTTCTCCTCCGTCCGCCAGGCCCAGATGAGCCTCATCCAGGTCGTCGCCCAGCTCGGCTACTTCGACTCGTTCAACGTCTCCCCCAAGCAGATGGTCGCCAATTTCTACAAGCTCGACCCCAACGGCGACATCGACAAAATCTACGCCAAATTCCTCCTCACCGCCCCGGCCGTCAAACAAGCCGAGGCCAAACTCGCCGAGGCCCAGCGAAACCTCGAGCAGGCCAAACTGAACCTCAGCTACACCAATGTCGTCTCGGAAATCGACGGCGTCGTCACCCGTCGCGACGTCAATCCCGGCAACAACGTCATCGCCGGCCAAAGCCTCATGGCCGTCCGCTCCCTCACCGAAATCTGGATCGATGCCAACTTCAAGGAAACCCAGCTCGCCAAACTCCGCATCGGCCAGCCCGTCGATCTCGACGTCGATCTGTACGGCAGCAGCAAGACGTTCAAAGGCCGCATCACCGGCTTCACCATGGGCACCGGCTCGACACTCGCCCTCCTCCCCGCCGAAAACGCCACCGGAAATTTCGTGAAGGTCGTCCAGCGATTGCCCGTGCGCATCGACGTGCTGAATTACGATCCGGATGTTGCCCCGCTCTTCATCGGCTTATCCGTCACCCCCTACGTGCACGTGGATGAGGAATCCAGCGGCCCCGACGCGGGAAAAATTCTCCAGCCGTATGAAGCCACCGCGCCCCCGACGACGGAATCTTCCACCCAGCCGGACGCCATCCCATGACCACCGTCGCCCTTGGAGTTTCCGTCGAGCGGCGTCCTATCAATCCCTGGATCATCGCCGCCGCCGTCGTCATCCCCACCTTCATGGAGGTGCTCGACACAACGATCGCCAACGTCGCCCTGCGCTACATCGCCGGCGGCCTCTCCGCCCCCGCAACTGACAGCGAGTGGGTCATCACCAGCTATCTCGCCGCCAACGCCATCATCCTCCCCATCTCCGGCTGGATCGCCGCCCGCATGGGCCGGCGAAATTATTTCCTCATGTCCATCGCCGTCTTCACCCTCGCCTCCGGTCTCTGCGGCATGGCCGCCAACCTCGGTTCCCTCATCGCATTCCGCGTCCTGCAGGGACTCGCCGGCGGTGGCCTGCAGCCCTCCAGCCAGGGAATTCTCCTCGACGCCTTCCCACAGGAAAAACAGGGCGCCGCCATGACTCTCTTCGGCATCGCCGCTCTCCTCGCCCCCGTCGTCGGCCCGACCCTCGGCGGATTTATCACCGACAACTACGGCTGGCGATGGATCTTTTATCTCAATCTACCCGTCGGCCTCGCCGCCCTCGGCCTCTGCTACTGGCTCGTGAAAGACCCCGAATATCTCCGCGAGATGCGCAAAAAAATCCACTCCCGCCACCAGCGCTTCGACCTCGCCGGACTCGCACTCCTCAGCATCACTATGGTCTCCTGGGAAATCCTCCTCAGCAAAGGACAGGAATGGGATTGGCTCGGCGATCCGTTCTGGCGGATTCAAACCCTCATGCTCCTCTTCGCCGGCGGCCTTTCCCTGCTGATTTATCGCGAGCTTCACATCGAAAACCCCCTGATCAATTTCCGCACCCTCCTCGACCGCAATTTCCGCTCCTGCTGCCTCATCATCTTCTGCGCCTTCGGCGTGCTGTACGCCAACACCACCAGCCTGCCGGCGCTGCTCCAATCGCTGTTTGGATACGATGCGACAACCTCAGGATTGGTCCTCTCCCCCGCGGGAGTTGGGGCGGTGATGATTCTCTTCGTCGTCGGCGTTCTCCTCACCCGCGGCGTCGATGCGCGCTACCTCATGGCCGTTGGATTAATAATCCTCGCCATCGGAAATTACTGGATGTCCCAGCTCAATCTCGACATCAGTCCCTGGGGCATCGTCTGGCCGCGCGTGGTCCTCATCGCCGGCCTGTCGATGATCTTCGCCCCGCTGAACGTCGCCGCATTCCAATATCTCCGCAAGGAACTCCGCCCCGCCGCCGTCGGACTTCTTGCCCTCCTCCGCAACGAAGGTGGCAGCGTCGGCACCTCCGTCGCCCAAACCATCCAGGAACGCCGCGAACAGTTTCATACCCTCCGTCTCAACGAGCAGCTCGATTCCCTCAACCCCGCCGTCACACAATCGCTCGGAAATGGCCAGACCTTCTTCATGCAACATTTCGGCGACGCCCCCCTGGCGCACAAATTGTCCCTCTCAGTCCTGCAGCAGGTCCGCGATGCGCAAGCATCCTCCCTCGCCTATTTCGACGTATTCTGGGTCTCCGCCGTCGTGGCGATCTTCCTGGTATTTCCGGTATTCCTCATGCGAAGATCGGCCGCGGAAAAAGGCACGCACGTCGCCGCCGAATAATCCGCCCCCTCCATCGCGTTCAATGTAAATGCGAGAATTGCAATGCAGGAGGGGTGGGAAAAAACCATATCCGGCCCCAAAAGTCTTTTCCCGCCCCTCCCGCACCCACCCCACCCATTTCCTTTGGCACCAATATACCTCATGCACCCCCCCACTGGTTTCGGCTTAAAAGTAGGATTAACGCTATGGTCATGTACCCCGTCCCGCAATGGAGGTTCTGACAATTTTCCCATCAACAACTTGCCAATAAATCAGAGTATCGGTTGCCGCATCAATAATGAATTCCATGTGTTCGACTTCTTCATCCCAAAGTCCGGTATCCCAGTCATCGGCAAATACCTCATATAATATTCCGCTGACGCGCTCGCCCGGCAGATTTTCGAGAAGAGAATTAAGCATCATGCGAGAATTCTGATCGCGTACCTTTGCATAAACGAGAATCATAAACCACTCGATTTGTTGGCTGCACAGTTGTTTGGTCTACTTTTTTCGCTTCGGATGCTTGCTGGACTTGTACGGATACTTGGCCTTCCGCGCATGAAAAATCCGCCTCTCGGCGGCTCTTATTGTTATCTAGCCCCTCGTATATCCGTGTAGACGGTCGGCTTGATTTTGCCAATAGCGTCTAAGCTCGACTTTTGCCGTTTTTGATCGGCATTTTTATGAACACGGACTCCAAACAAACCGGACTCCCCCGTACATTCGCTGATGCTTACTCGGCGAATCGGAAAGGAGTCCGATATGGTTCGTCTTCCCAAAGCGGCGGAGCCGCTCGTTGCTGCCTTCTCTGTAGCATTCACTCGCCCAACTTTCCAGCGCGTGCTCGTTCTGTTTCTCGGCGCAATCCTCTCGTTGCGGCATCGCACCGTCACCGGCATGTTGCGTGCCGTTGGGCCGCTGGCCAAGGGACACTGGAGCGATTTTCACCGCGTGCTCTGCCGCCGGGTCTGGTCCTGCTGGCCGCT
>Ga0302326_10031741_pt1 | contig 10545 bp, 7 predicted proteins | sample Palsa_T0_3_FD_202264 | JGI IMG/M metagenome (GOLD analysis project Ga0302326, IMG submission 202264) | Peat permafrost microbial communities from Stordalen Mire near Abisko, Sweden - Palsa_T0_3 | ecosystem: Environmental > Terrestrial > Soil > Palsa > Peat permafrost | place: Sweden: Abisko...
CGTAATCAGCGGCACTACCACGATAATCGCGGAGAAAACATCCATGAACGAGCCTTTAACCAACAGAACAAAATTAAGGAGCAGCAGAAACGCATACTTGGAATGGATATGTGCCTGGGTCCAGGCGATGAGCAGTCCAGGCAGCTGCGCGTCCACCAGGTAATTGGTAAACCCTACCGCGACCCCAATGATCAGCAGCACGCCGCCTACCACGGTGACGCATTCCCTCGCCACCCTGGCGTAGTCGCGGCGCGCCGAGAAGCCCTTGTAGACCAGGCACTCGACGACGAAGATATAGACGACGGTGATGGCGCCGGCTTCCACCAGAGTGCCGAACCCTCCGAACAGTCCGGTCAGCACGATTGCGGGAATGGCCAACTCCCACTTCGCGGTCCATATGGCGGCGACGGCCTCGGCCCGAGAGAAGCGGGTCCGTTCCACCCGATTCCTGACAGCCTGGCGGACGCCCCACGCCGAAACCAGGGTGACCATGAGCAGCCCGGGGAGAAAGCCGCCAACGAACAACTGATCGATCGGGGTGTGCGCGTAGATGCCGTAAAGGATCACGGGCAGACTTGGGGGAAAGAGCAGGCCCAGCGATCCGGAAGCGTTGATGAGTCCGATGGAGAAATTCTCCGGGTAGCGGGCCTTGATCAACATCGGCAGCAGGAGGCCGCCCAGCGCCAGGATGGTCACGCCCGAGCCGGCCCAGGTGAAGACGGCGCAGACTACCGCAGTGGTAATCGCCAATCCACCTGGCATCCATCCTAGAAGCGCCTGGTAGACGCGCAGCAGGCGCCGGTTCGCGCCGCCCTCCACCAGCAGGTACCCGGCAAAGGTGAACAGCGGAATCGACGGCAAAACCGGCGAGGCGACCAATCGGTAAGTCTCGACGGGCACGGCCGCGACGGGTACGCCTTCATTCCAGAAGAGCATCAATGCGATGCCGCCGAGCGTGGCGAAAATCGGAAGGCCCAGCAGCCCCGCGATCAGGACGACCCCGATTCCGGCTGTGAGCATCATGGCGCTGTGGGGCGCCGGCAAGAGCCCGAAGATGCACGGGATGCCCAGTCCAAGGGCCGCTAACAGCCTCCCGCGGCTACGCGGCGCCGCGTGCCACACGATGCCTAGCGCGACGCAGAGGAACCCGGCGGGCATGGCGGATTCCGCGACCCAGCGCGGCAGCAGAGTCGTCAGTTTTCCGCCATCCAGCCTTTCCGCATTTACGAATTGCGCGGCTGCCCACGCCAGGCACATGGCGATCGCCGCACCTACTGCGGAAACGAAGATACGCATGCTCCCGGCCCATCGTTCGGGCAGCAGGGTGTTTACCGAAAGCGCCAGAAGCCGCCCGTCGCGTGCAGCCAAGGCAGCTCCCAGGAAAGCGATCCACAGCGTCAGGTGCTGTACCACAACGGTCGAGCCCGGGATGCCCGGCAGTTTGAACTGCCGGGAAATCATCTCGGCGACCGGAAGCAGCGCCATCAGAGTGAGCGCAAGGGCGCTCACTTTCGGGCGCCCGCGGCGGACGTGCGGTATTCGTCGCGCAATTTGCGAACCTCGTCGAACAGGTCGGCCGGGATCTGGCTGCCTCTCAGCTTGGGATAGACGCTTTCCGCCTCTTTGCGCCAGTCCGCTACCCCCGCCTCATCGACGTGAATCACTTGCAGCCGGCGCTTCTGCATGGTGGCTATAGCCTCGTCGCCCATTTTGCGGATGGCGCCCCGCATGCCCACTCCCGCCTGGCGGGCTGCGTTCATCATCTCCGTGCGCTGCGCGGCGGGAAGTGAATCCCACATGCGGCGGGTAATCACGGTGGCTCCGATCAGGGGCGCCCACTTCACATCGATCATGTTGCGCGCAATTCCAAAACTCTGGTTGAGCAGGGCGTATAACGGCGTGGTAGGGACCGCGTCGATCAGCCCGGTTTGCAGCCCGGTGAGAATGTCCGTGGCCGCCAGCGGCACGGCGCGAAAGCCGTTGGCTTTCCAGAGTTCGAGCGTGTCGTTGTCCCCGGCCCAGGTGAACAGTTTCATGTTCCGCATCTCCGCGAGACGGGTGGCCGGGCGAGTGGTAAAGAAATGGACCCATCCCACATCGCCCCAGTTAAGCACCAGATAGCCGCGCGCTTCCATCATTTTTTCGAGCCGTGGCGCAACGCGCTCCCGGACGTAATCCAGCTCGTCATACGAATCGAACATCATGGGGATCTGCAGGGCCATGACGCCCGGTTCGATGCCGGATAAACCCGCGCCGGAGAGCCCGGCCGCCTGAATCTGGCCGATGCGCATCTTGTTGACCATATCCGGCTCGTCGCCCAATACGCCGCCGGGGTAGATGACCAGCTTCACCTGGCCGCCGGAGATCTTGCGCCACTGCTCCCCCATCACCTGAAGGGATTCGTGCCAGGGCGAGCCTTCCGGCGCAAGGGTTCCCAGCTTGATGACCGTCTGCGCGAGGGCTGGAGTTATTACGCACCCGAACAAAAGTAAACCGATGGTCGATCGCAGCATTTCAGTTCTCCTTCTCCGCCGGAGCGGGTGCCTCGAGGAACAATTCATCCATCCGGCCCATCAACCATTGCGCGCGGCGTTGCGCGAGCAGGGTTGCCAGCCGCGTTTCGGGATGCTGATTGGGGTCGATGCGCAACGCCCGTTCCAGCAGTTCTTGAAACTGGGCGCGGCGCTGAGCGGGTATCGCGGAATTTTCGGCGTAGGAAACGAACAGGCTGGCGCGCCGGCCCCCGGAAAGCCGGAGCGCCTGTTCGTAGTAGCGGCCGATGCGGGCTTGAAGTTCGGTGGCGCTGACGCCCGAGCGCGACGCTTCGATACTGATCAGGAACTCCGGCAGCGCGCCTTCGTTCCAGCCTTCATCCAACTCCATGGCGCGCCGGATGAACGCCTCCACCACGGGCAATTGCGCAATCATCTCGGGATCGCCTTTGGAAGCCGAGATGGCGAGACCCTGGGCGGCAGCCGTCCAATACAGAAGCGGCACGTCATGCTTGCGAATGCGGGCCAACGCGGCCGGTTGATTGCTATCGAGCGACGCTGCGAAACCCGGATACCGGACTTCCAGGGCGCGCATTCCGTAGGCCCGGGCGCGGAGGTAGAGCCTTCGCGCCCGTCCGCGCAGCCGGTTACTTTCCGCCACGTTCTCCGAGAAGGCGCGCTCGGCGGGCGTCCCGACGAATGCGTAGGAATACTCGGTGAATCCGCTGGCGGTGGCGAGCAGCAGGCCGGTATGCCGAGGCGATTCGGCCAGCAGGCTTTCCATCAGCTTGAGCGCGAACGGCAGCGCGTCGCCTATCAGGTCCGGATCGTCGTCGCCCTCGAAGGTGTCGCCCGTGCCGGCGAGGGCGTCTCCCATTTTGTTGACCGCAATTCGCTTGATCGAGCAGCCGCTTGAGACGAAGAGGATCAAGAGACCGGCGGTAAGGCGGCCAATTAGGGGGTGTCCGTTCATCGTACGCCAGCCTCCTGCTCCATCGTGCACATCTCCGATAGGCTGAGTTTGCGGCCAGGCCAGGCAGCGCGTCCTTCGCAAAGGCTGATGTATCTCTGATGAAACTCTGATTACGGGCCTTCTCTGCCCGAATGCCTGTGCTAAACTCTCGCTAGGCTAGGGCTGGAACCCCGCGTAATAGTTGCAACTATGCCACTCCCCTCGTTGGAAGCATACGAGTTTGGACCGTATCGCATCGACGCCGGCGAGCGGTTGCTGCGACGGGGCGCTGAACTGATTCCGCTGCCGCCGAAGGTTGCCGGTACGCTGCTTGTCCTGGTGCAAAACGCCGGCCGCATGGTGGATAAAAGCGACCTGCTGAAAGCGGTTTGGCCCGACACCTTCGTTGAAGAAGGCGCCCTCACGCGTAACATCTCGCTGCTCCGGAAGACTCTTGGGGACACCGGAGAGGTGGCGGCTTACATAGAGACGATTCCCAGGCGAGGTTACCGGTTTGTAGCGCCGGTGCGCATGGTGACCGAGGTTGAAACCGAACGGGCGGATGACTCCGCGATCCCGGAACCGCCTCCGCCGGCGTCGAAACTCCCGCCTAAATGGATGATAGCCGCGGGCGTCTTGCTGCTGGCTACCCTGGGAATTGTCGCTAAATTCATGGCCGCGGACACGCATACCCGCGCCGCCACGCCGGGGATTGCCGCCACGACCGCCTTGGCGGTTCTTCCCTTTCGCAGCGCCGAGAAGGATGCCTCGCAGGACTATTTCGCCGAAGGCATGACCGATGCCCTGATCACCCGCCTGACCAACCTGCGCAGTCTGCGCGTCATTTCGCTGGCCGCGGATGGAGCCGGGCAGAAAGACCCGGATGCGTGGAGCGCCACGCTTCGCAACCAATCCGTGAACCGGGTGCTCACCGGAACTATTTACCGATCCGGCGGACGCGTGAGGATCGATGCGCAGCTGAAAGACCCCGGCACCCGCACGGTGCATTGGGCCAACAGCTATGAACGCGATTTCAAGGATATTCTGGCCCTGGAATCCGACGTGGCGGAAGCCATCGCAGTCGAAATTCAGCTGAATGTAACGGCTAAGGATCGGGAGCGGCTCCGGCAGCGTCGTCCAGCCGATCCGGCGGCGCTCGACGCATACCTGCGCGGGCGGTACTTCTGGAACCGGCGGACCGAAGAGGGGCTGAGGCGCGCCGTACAGTACTTTCAGCAAGCCATCGATGCCGATCCCACTTATGCTCTGGCCTATACCGGGCTGGCGGACTCATACTCGCTGCTCGGGAGCGTTGGCACGGACGGGATGCCGCCCGCCAAAGCCATGCCGCTGGCCAAATCGGCCGCGATGAAGGCGCTGGAATTGGACCCCGATCTGGCCGAGGGTCACATCTCCCTGGCTTATGTGAATCTGTCTTACGACTGGGATCTCCCCAGCGCCGCGCGGGAATTTTCCCGGGCCCTGGAACTGAACCCGAGTTCAGCCACCGCTCGGCACTGGTACAGTCACTATTTCATGGCTGCCGGAGACCTGGGCCAGGCCACCGAACAGATGCGGCAGGCGCTACAGCTCGAGCCCTTGTCGCCCAGCATTAACATCGGAATCGGCTGGTGCCTTTACTATTCCCGGCAATACGACCAGGCAATCGAGCAGTTTCGTTCGGTGACGGAAAGCGACCCCAGCCTGCCGCTGGCGCATCAGACCTTGGGCATGGCGTACCAGCAGAAGGGACTGCTTGACCAGGCCATCGAGGAGTACAAGCGCGCGGCCGCGTTCTCGAGCAACAGTCCGGCCTCGGTGGCATCCCTGGCCAGCGCCTACGCCGCCGCTGGAAGGCTGGCGGAATCCCGCCAGGAGCTGGAACGGCTGGAAGAGATGTCGCGCACCCGTTATGTTCCGGCGTTCTACTTCGCCACAATCCACTATGCGATGGGCGATCTTGCGAAAACGTTTGAGTCGGGGTGGAAAGCGATCGGCGAGCGGTGCGACTATCTTCTTTATCTACGCGTGGAGCCGCGAGTCGGCAAACTGGCGGGCAATCCGGAATTCATGCGAGCCATGGCGGCCCTCCATCGATGAGGGTCCTTGCCAAGTGTGTGATCCTGGCCTGTGGAATCAGCGCGGTTTGCTGGGCGGCGCGGTGTACCACCGTCGCGTCTCCCGCCATCTTGCGCGAGTACGATACCTACGTTGCTGCCGCCGAACAGACGATGGAGAGCCGTTTTGATTCGGGCGAACTGGCGTGGGCGCCCGCTGAGAAATCGAAACAAGCGGCAGCGCGGCTTGCGTCCGGTCTGATGGTCCGAGGAAACGTGAGCCCCGCCGCCCTCAATCAGCGCCTGGCCGGGCAGAACGGAACGGTGCTTGATTGGATCGGGGCCATCCTTATTCAGGGCGCGAACGTTGCGGATGTGAAATCCGTGCTCGAAGACTACGACCACTACGCACGGATCTATCAGCCTATGATATTTGAATGCAAGGCCGTGCGTAATGGAGATGATCCGCAAGCCGCTTACGATGTGATTCTGGGTCTGCACAACGAGTTCCGCCTGGCCGCCCTCTTTCGGCTGCATTACTCGTTCCGGGCCAAAACGCGTATGGACTATTCCTCCGGCTCCACGTTGCGGGTCCACTTGGGGGCTACCGAGATCCGCGAATCCGACAGCGGGGTGCCCGGTCGCGCCGATTTCCTGGAGCCGCATCACGATCACGGGATCATGTGGGCCCTCAACGCGTATTGGCGCGCGCGTCAACACGGCAAGGATGTTTATCTTGAATTCGAAACCATCACCCTGGCTCGATCCGTACAGGAGTTCGTCTGCAAGATCGGTTTTGCTCCGGTTCCGAAGTCAATCGTCGCGGCGGCCATGGATTTCCTGCCGCCGGACTGCATTACGGTAATTCTGGAGGGGACGAGAGCGGAATGTGAGCGCAAGGCCCTCCTGAACGTGTCCGGCCGATGACCGCGAATCTTTTGCCATGCCCTTCACACAGGGTTTTTCATCGAAATAAGAGGTCCCCCTGAGATCGATGGACTTTCGCTGTGAGGGGTTCAGTTATCGGTGATCAAACATCCGATGGCATTCGCCGAGATCGTACCAGCCGTGACCTCCTGCCCGGCGTATCTTGGGTCCGCTGTTGCCGGCGAAGCCGCTGTAGGTCCATCCCGTCTCCTCGGGAGACGCGCTTGAGATGTTCCTCAAGCGCCGTGCGAAGTGCGGGCGGTATCGCCCCTGTCGAAGTGAAATCGGCAGTCACGCTTTGGGCGCCGCTCGCGGCGCATCTTAGACCGACTTTCCGGCCAATCCGAATTGTTCCGCCGCCTGGAGCAAGTGGCGATCGTTCGTCCAAATTTCGCGTTCCTCCGCGTCCATGGCAGCCGCCAAGTGGACGGCATCTCCCGCCCGGAGATAGACGCCAGCCGGGGCCGACCGCACAAGCGAGGCGACCCTTTGAAGCGTTCGAGCGGTCACAGGCATAAGCGTCCAAACACCCTGTTCGGCATGTCGAAGAAATGCGTCCAGCAGTTCGCGAAATTGGCGCTGTGTGAGCTTGTCCTCCCGCGTGTGGCGGTGCAGTACGCAACTGACTTCGCCAATTGCCCAAGCCGAGGAGACCAGTGAATTCGCGCCGCGGATTACTTCGCGGACCGCCCGCGAATCTCCCTCATTCACGTAGAACTTGGCGATGTAGGCTGAATCAAGGTACATCCGCCTAACGGTCCTCTTCCAGGAACCTGCCGCTATCTCCCGGCACTTGGGGAAAGGTATTCCAGAAGCGCGTCATATCCGGCAGCTTGCGCTTTGCGGGCTTCCTCGAAAGCGGACGCAGCTCCGCGACTGCCCGGCCGCGGTTTTCGATGACGATTACCTCGCCCTCCGCCGCTTCCCGAATCAACGCCGACGTGCGAATGTGAAGGTCGCGGACTGAAGCTGTCTTCATGTGCTACATTGTAGCACAATCTTTAAAATCTAAACCTCAGCGTCCCCTGAAACATCCGCGGGCCACCGCTTTCGAACAATGGCGCAAGGCCGCTGCCCGGGCTGCCCGTTCCCAGCGATAAATTCAGCATCGAGGTGGATTGCCCGAATAGCGGGCTATCGAGGTACCTCACCGGGTCGCCGAAGTTCACCTGGTTCAGCGCGTTGAACGCCTCCACGCGCACATCCAGATTGAACCGGTCGTGAAAGCGGAACTCGCGGCCGATGGCGGCGTCCACTTGCGACATGCCAAAGCCGGCGATCGTGTTGCGCCCCAGGTTTCCCTGTACGCCCGACTTCGCGGTGGCGAATGCGGCCGGGTTGATCGCTTCGCCGCCGGGCGCCGAAGGGTCGGTGACCCAGATCGGATTGCTTCCCAAAAAATTGGGCCGAAACGCGTTCATGAACGCGATGCCGGAATATTGTTCGCTTTCGAGAACCGTGATGGGGAATCCGCTGCGCGCGCGAAAGATACCTTCGGCGCGCCAGGCTTTGAGAGGTCCGCGCGAAAACTGGTAGCTAAGCGAGGCCGTGAAGGAGTGGCGCAGATCGAAATCGGACGAGCCCACATCGTTGGCGGCGGCCGATCCGGCGCCGGCCCACAGCAAAGAAGCGTCACTCGAATCGTTGTCGATGGAGTGCGACCACGTATATGCCGCGGTGGCCTGCAGATCGTGCGCAATCTTATGCCGGTATAGGAACTGCAACGCCTGGTAATTGGAAAATCCGTTGTTCGTCGTGAGAGCGAACCAGTAGCTGGGCGTGCTGCCGGGTCCACCCACTTCGCGGCGAATCAACTCGCGGCCATTGGAGCCCACATAGCTCAACGAGACCACGTCGTGGTCGCTGACCGCCCGCTCTAACGAGACGTTCCATTGCCGCACTTGAGGAAGCTTCAAGCCGGGATCGAACCCGTATCCAAACGCAAACGAAAAAGGCGCGTGGCTGCCGTTAGTGAACAGCGAAGAGTTGAGTGGGCCGCCGTCCAGAATATCGGTCGCGATGCTCAAGCTCGAATCGTAATAGAGTCCCGCCCCGGCGCGCAGCACGGTGCGGCCGTCTTTCGTCAGGCGAAACGCAGCGCCCAGGCGCGGGGCAAAATCCCGATAGGAAGTAGGCCAAACCGGCGCGTTGGTCATGACAACGTTTCCGCTAGCCGGATCATAGACATTAATGTTGCCCGGATATGCAGGAGGCGGGCTGAACTCCCATCGCAGACCGGCGGCGATGGTGAGCCGGGAGGAGGCTTGCCACGTATCCTGCGCCCATAGCGAATACTCGTTCAACTGCGCCGAGAGCGTTACCGGGTTGGCATAGGATTTCCATAGGTTGCTGATATTCGCGAGATCGGTGGCGGCATCGGCGATCACGGCCGCTTCGCCGGCCGCATCGCGGCGGATGGCGGTAACGCGGCGGAAATCGCCGCCGAATAAAAGCGAATGGCGGCCCAGGCGCAGCCCAACCGTATCCACGGTTTGGAACTGACGCTGGCGGTGCAGTCCCTCGAGCCCGGAAACCAACTGGCCCACGCCCTCGATGGTGAAGCGTACCAGAGTATCGCATGAGACCGCGCCCGGCACAGTGACGTTTGCGCCAATCGCAAGCGGCTCCAGCGCGCAAGTAGCCTGGGCGCCGGCCGCGCTATCCTGCCACGAAGAATCGACGCTGGTTTGCGATTCGTTGAAGCGGGCATCGAACGTCAACCGCGGGATGGGGCGCACCGTAAGACCCAACGTCAGCGTTTGCGAGCGTAGGTCCAGGCGGTCCACAGCCTCATTACCATACTCGTTGGTGGAAGGCGCGTCGCTATAGCGGCCAAAGAAATTAACGCGCGATCCGAACCCGCGATCGATTCTCGCGCTACCCGCGTTTAGCGATGCCGGCTCGTCGGTTCCCCCCGTCCATTGGCCTACGCCTGCGGTCAGCATCCCCTGGTTAGGCAGCGGGAACAGGCTGACGGCCGCCTGCGACCACGGGCCTGCCGCCAGGCGCGCCGCCAGAGTAGGCACCGCCTGGGTATCGATGAACGCCTCACGCAAACCCAGACGCTGGTAGGAGAGAAAAAAGAAGGTCTTGTCGCGTTGGACCGGACCGCCCAGGGTCTGCATCACCTGGTCGAGACGCTCCGGCTCGATGGCTAAGCCGGCGCGGTTGGCAAACCAATCGTTGGCGGCGAACAATTCGTTGCGAATCTGATAGGTGGTTTCGCTGTGAAACTGGTTGCCGCCGGATTGGCTGGTTACGGTGACCGCCGCGCCCGGCATGCGTCCAAACTGCGCCACGGTGGTGGAGGTCTGCGCCTGGACGTCGGCAATGGCGCCGAGCGAAATCAGCGGATCGAGGCTGCCGAAGGCGCTGGTTGCCGGCAGAGTGCCGCCGCTCGATTGCGCCGGCAGGCCGCCCGCCGTGACGCCCGTATTGGCGCTGACGCCATCGATCATGAAGTAGTTGGCGTTGGGGCGCTGCCCGGTGGCGCTGATCTGGCCCGCTTCGCCGCGCGTCGCCGGCACCACGCTGACGCCCGGAATCATCCCGACCAAATCGAGCAGGCCGCCTCCGTTCAAGGGCATCCGTGCGATCTGTCTTGCGTCGAAGCCGGCGCCGGTGGATGCGTCGGACTCGTTCAACAACGGCGGCGTCCCGTGGACGGTGACGGTCTCGGAGCGGCTGCCAACTTGAAGGGAAAAATCGGCGCGAGTGAAAGCGCCGGCGGTGACCGGCACATCCGGCCACACCATGACTTTGAATCCATCTTTGGTGGCCGTGACCCGGTACAAGCCGGGATCGAGCGCGGCTACCTGGTAAGTGCCAACGGCGTCGGATTCGGTAGCGCGGCGAAAACCGGTCTCCTGGTTGACCACGGTGACGCTGGCACCGGGGATTCCGCCCTGGGTAGGGTCGAGAACGCGTCCGTAAATTTGGGTGGAAGGTTGGGCGTGCGAGCAGACAACAGAAACGAGTAAGAGCAGGCCTACCTGCCCAGCAGTCGCTGGTTTTGGTCCAAGTCGGCTCGTAATGCGTTTACTGCGCCGAGTAGCTTCGAAGGCAGATCAGAGTCTGCGCTTTTCCCCGGCGTGACTCCCAATAACATCGAGCTTAG
>Ga0302326_10031742_pt1 | contig 10545 bp, 7 predicted proteins | sample Palsa_T0_3_FD_202264 | JGI IMG/M metagenome (GOLD analysis project Ga0302326, IMG submission 202264) | Peat permafrost microbial communities from Stordalen Mire near Abisko, Sweden - Palsa_T0_3 | ecosystem: Environmental > Terrestrial > Soil > Palsa > Peat permafrost | place: Sweden: Abisko...
AAAAACGATCCCACAAAGATCGTCGAATGCGACGTAGCCTGCGACGCGGAGCATGGCATGCTGATCGTGGTGCGCGATCCTGGGCCCGGTTTCGATCCCGCTAAGATTGCCGATCCCTGCCACGGCGAGAATATCTATTCCAATCACGGCCGCGGGATCTACCTGATCAATCAGTTGATGGATGAAGTCAGGTTTCACAAGAACGGAACTGAAATTCACATGCTGAAAAGATAAGACCTCAGTTGTCAGGTCTCAGGGAAACCGTTCCGCTTTTTGAGGGTTTGTTGTTCCTGACACCTGCCTTCCTACAATTCGTACTTTTTCATGAGATGACGGAAGGACCGGTAGGAGACTCCGAGCACATCGGCGGCGCGGACCTGCACGCCGTTGGTCTGGCTTAATGCGGCTTGCAGCAAAGAGCGCTCGATGTCGGCTACATAGTGTTCCATGTTGACGCCCGCGGGAAGAACCGCGCCTGCCGGAACAGACATGCCGAGTGTAGTGCTGGCTACGCCGTCCGCGCCGGCGGCTGCTGCGCGAACCTTGGGACGTTCGGCCGGCAGCTCGACGTGCAACTCATTGGTTGATTCGAGCGCTACCGCACGCTCGATCGTGTTTTCGAGCTGACGGACATTGCCCGGCCAGTCGTAGCCGGTGAGAGCCTCGAGTGAGGTGGCGGCTACGCCGTGAATGCTCTTCCCTGCTCCCGGAGCATATTTCTTGAGGAAATGATTGGCCAGGAGCGGCACATCTTCACGGCGCTCACGCAGGCCCGGCACGCGGATAGGAATGACGTTCAGCCGATAGTAAAGATCTTCGCGAAACGTCCCCTCGGTGACCTGGCGATCGAGATCGCGGTTGGTGGCGGCGATGACGCGGACGTCGACCTGAATTTCACTGGTGCCGCCGACCGGACGGACGGTTCGCTCCTGCAACACGCGCAGCAGTTTGACCTGCATGGGCATGGTCATCTCGCCTATTTCATCGAGAAAAATCGTGCCCTGGTCGGCAACTTCGAAGAGCCCGCGGCGGTTCTGGTTGGCCCCGGTAAAAGCGCCTTTTACGTAACCGAAAAGTTCGCTTTCGAGGAGCGTCTCCGGGAAGGCGCCGCAGTTGACGGAGACGAAAGCCTCAGCGGCCCTGGGCGAGCAGGTGTGGACGGCGCGGGCGACGAGTTCCTTGCCGGTTCCGCTTTCGCCATAGACGAGAATCGTGCTGCTGGTGGTGGCAACGGTCCGGATGGTCTGCTTGAGCTTTTCGAGCGCGGGACTGGCGCCGACAATATTGTCGAGCGAGTTGCGCGTGGCCGCATCGCGGCGCAGGGCAAAGTTCTGTCGGCTTAAAGAGACTTTCGTTAGGGCGCGGGCTATGGCGAGCTTGATATCGTCCATCAAGCCGGGACTTTTGCGGATGTAATCGCTCGCGCCCCCCGCTTTGACAGCCTGCACCGCGGCTTCGTAGTCATCGACGGCGGTCATGAGGATGACGGCCGAATCGGGCGAGATCTGGTGCGCGTGGCGCAGGACCTCGACGCCGTCGACGCCGGGCATCTTGATGTCGGTAACAATGACGTCAAAGAGCGCGCTGTCGATCTTGCGCTTGGCTGCATCGCCCGAAGTGACGGTTTCGACTTTGTGGCCATCGCGGCGAAGAGCGATATCGAGGAGTTCGCAGATTGAACGCTCGTCGTCGCAGACGAGAATGTTACCCACGCGAGTTTCCTCCTGCTGCTGGAACGGCGGCTGCGTCCGAGGCGGCTAGCGCAGCTTCGTCGGAGGATGATGGAGCGGCGGGTCCCTTGTCGACGCCGTGCGCACGATCACGCTTAGGCGCGTTTGCGTGTGCGTACTCCATGCGCCGCAAACGCAGCACGAAGCTCGATCCCTTGCCTATTTCAGAACGCGCCCATACCTTGCCCTCATGCGCCTGCACAATCTGGTACACAATGGCGAGGCCGAGACCGGTTCCACCTTCGAAGTTCGACTGGAAGGGCTCAAAGATCTTATCCGTCTGCTGGCGGTCGATGCCCACACCGGTATCGGCAAAGCTCATTTCCCAGTCGGAACCGCGCTCGGCCAGGGATACGGTCAGGGTTCCGGCTTTATTCGTCTTTTTGATGGCGCGGACGGCGTTTTCGCAGAAATTCCAGAATACCTGTTTGAGCTTATCGCCATCGGCCAGCACCCAGGCTTCGGAGGCTGCGAAGCTGCGCTCGAGTTTGATGCCTGCATTTTCGGCGGTGAGACGATGCTCGAGCAGAGTGAGCGTGTCTTCGAGCAGCGGGATGAGGTTTACGCGCTCGAAGCGATACTGCTTGCCGCGGGAGTACGCCAGAAAATCGGTGATGATGTTGTTGAGGCGATCGGACTCGCGGTGCACGATCTGCAGAAGATGGCGCTCCTCGGGATTCAAGGCGGGCGCATCGGACAACATATTGACCGATCCAGCGATGGAAGTGAGAGGATTACGGATTTCATGGGCGATGGCGGCGGCCAGACGGCCAACCGCAGCCAGACGATCCTGCATGCGCACCTCGCGTTCGAGGCGGCGGATCTCGGTGAGATCGTCGAAGGAATAGACAAAGCCCAGATCGCCGCGCGCGCTTACATTGAGCGCTGAAACCCGAACGCGAAAAGTCTTGCGGAATCCGTTGCCGGTCGCGTAGCGGACTTCAGCGTCGCCGCGCTCTCCGCCGAAATGGGGCAATGGATCCTGAAAGAGGTCGGCTACGGAGCGTCCGCGCAATTCGGCTTCGGAGATTTCGAGCAGTTGCTGAGCCGCGCGATTGACCAAAGTGATGCGTCCGTTGAGCCCGGTCGCGATCACACCGCCGCTCATGGACTGCACGATATTCTCGTGAAGCGCCTGCAGGTTCTCAAGGGCGCCGCTGGCATCTTTCAGCTGAACATCGACTTGCCGCAGCTTGCTCATCAGCAGGCCAGCCAGATAGGCGATGGCAAAGAAGGCAAAGAGGTTGACGAAGATCACTACCTGCAAGGCCTTGAGCTTGGGATGCGAGATGGAATACGAGGGAATGACCAGGTAGTAGTCGAGTTCGAGGATGGTACCAAACAGGATGAAAGCGAGAGCAGCGCTGAGATATCCCCAGGCTCGCGGCAGCAACATGCAAGCGACCACGATAACCAGGGGATAGAGGAAATTTAGCGAGCTGTCGATGCCCCCGGTGACATGGACGACCAGGGTGACCATGACCAGATCGGCAACCACCTGGAGCATAGCCTGCGGGCGATACTCACTCCAGACGGAAATCAGAAGAAGAAAAAATATGGAGAGCGCGAACCACAGCAACATACCCGTGAGAAAGGGCAGGATGGGCAGGGGGCTGGGGGTGAGGCGCATGACGGCCAGCTCGATGGCGAGCAGAACCATCAGGATCAGGATGCGAACCTTCACCAGCCAGGTCAGCCAGTTTCGCTCATCGGTCATGGAGTGCATGAAATCGGTCGGTGGTCGTCGGTCGTTGGTCGTTCGCGTTAGTCGTTGTCGATCGCAGTTTGCTGAAATCCCGGGTCTTGCCGCGCAGCCCCTAAAGGGGGGGCTGCATTCAAAGAACTTACGGTGTCTCTAAAACAGCTTGCGAGGAAACAACGTTTCGTATCAGGGTAACGAGGTTTCGTATCAGGGTATCGCTTAAGCGATACCCCAATGCCTTTGAATCCATCGCCCCTTCAGGGGCTGGGCCTCGCGCCTTCTATGAGCGGCGATTTTTCTATCCCGCCAGTTTGGCGATCATGGAGAACAACGGCATATACAAAGAAATAACGATGCCGCCTATGCTGACGCCAAGGATGCCGATGATGACTGGCTCCAACATCGCCAACATATCTTTGGTTGCAGAATCGACTTCGTCTTCGTAGAAATCGGCGATCTTCTGCAACATGGAGTCCATGGCACCAGTTGCTTCGCCTACGCCGATCATCTGCGTCACCATATTGGGGAAGACGCCGCATTCACGCAGCGGATCGACGATGGTGCGACCCTCTTCGATTGCCTTGCGCACCTTCATCAGGGCTTCTTCCAGAACCGCGTTTCCCGAGGTGCGAGCGGTAATGGCCAAGCCTTCGAGAATTGGAACGCCCGAGGTAATCAAGGTGCCGAGGGTGCGGGTGAAACGGGCAACCGCGATCTTGCGCAGCAACAAGCCGAGGATCGGCAACTTTAGCAGCATGGCGTCGAAGTAATAGCGGCCGCGTGGGTGCTTGCGAATCTGCTTGACGCCGAAGACGAGGCCGACGCCACCCACGATAAAGAACCACCAGAAATGACCGACAAAGTCGCTGAGTCCGACGACGATACGGGTGGGCAGCGGAAGCGCAACTCCCAACCCGACAAACAGATTGGCGAAAATCGGCACGACCCACTTGAGCAACGCGGCGACGATCAGCATGGCTAGGGAGACTACCGCAACGGGGTAGATCAACGCCGATTTGACGGCGGCGCGCAGCTTGACTGCCTTTTCAACATAGATGGCGAGGCGCTGGAGAATGATGTCGAGAATACCGCCGGTTTCGCCGGCCTCGATCATGTTGGTCGTAAGATCGTCGAAGATGACGGGGTACAGGCGCATGGCATTGGCCAGGGTCGCGCCGCCTTCAACGGTGGTCCGGACGCCGAGCAGGGTCTTCTGAAAGCCGGGGTTCTCCTGGTTGGCGCCAAGAATCTCGAGGCACTGCACCAGGGGTAGCCCGGCGTCGATCATGACCGAGAACTGGCGGAAGAATACCGCGACTTCCTTGACCTTGACCTTGCCGCGGCCGAAAGTGGGCATGGAAAATTCTTTGCCCTTCTCCCGTATGTTGCCGGGCGTGATGTGTTCCTTCCGGAGCTGTGAAGCCAGCCCGTCCTTATTGGCGGCTATTCGCTCTCCTTGAACCTTTTCGCCCGAAGCGGTCTTCCCTGAAAACGTAAAAACCGGCATGGTACTTTCTCCTTAGACGTGTTCCCCTGCTTAGCCGGCCGGCTCTACCGGCTGGTTTCGCTTCCCTGTTTCTGCGCCTATCCTGTGTTCGTTTCTTATTAGTCTTGGTGCTAGTCTCGTTATCCGTTTCCTGATTTGCTACCCGATTCGCTTCTTTATATCGTGTCTTCGTTCTGGTCTCGCTGCCTGTTTATCTCTTCACCGTCACCGAACCCTTAGCCATCGGAGCGGGACTGGTACGATTCGCAAGGGTCGCTCCGCGCGCGATCATCTCTTGCAGTTCATCCTGATTGCTGGAGCGCGTCAGCGCCACTTCCATGGTGATCTGCTTATCGAAATAAGCGGTGGCGAGGGACTGGTTGAATGTCTGCATGCCGAACTTTTCCTGTCCCGACTGCATGGAGGAGTAGATCTGGTGAATCTTGTCTTCGCGGATCAGGTTGCGGACAGCAGCATTGGGCACGAGGATTTCCATGCACATGGCGCGCCCCTTGCCGTCGATCTTGGGCAGCAGGCTTTGGCACATGATGCCTTCGAGCACGAGCGAAAGCTGGGCGCGAATTTGCGATTGCTGGTGCGCTGGAAACACGTCGATGACGCGGTTGATGGTGGACGAGGCGGAATTGGTATGCAACGTCCCGAAAGTAAGGTGGCCGGTTTCGGCAATGCGCAATGCCGATTCGATGGTTTCGAGATCGCGCATTTCGCCGATCAGCACGACGTCGGGATCTTCACGAAGAGCGGCGCGCAGGGCGTCGGTAAAGCTTTTCGTGTCGGAATGAAGTTCGCGCTGGTTGACCAGGCAGTTTTTGTTCATGTGCACGAACTCAATCGGGTCTTCAATGGTGAGGATGTGTTCGTGGCGCTCGGTGTTGATCTTGTCGATCATGGCGGCGAGCGTTGTGGACTTGCCTGAACCGGTCGGTCCCGTGACCAGCACCAGACCGCGCGGTTTGTCGCACATTTTGCTGACCACCGGAGGCAAGCCCAGTTGGTGGAAGGATTTGATCTCGAACGGAATCAGACGGAAGACGCAAGCCGAAGCTCCACGCTGATTGAAGACATTGGCGCGGAAACGGGCGAGTCCTTTTAAACCGAAAGAGAAATCCAGTTCGAGACTCTCCTCGAAGCGGTGCTTCTGGGAATCGGTCATGACGCTGTAGGCCAGTTGCTTGGTCTCGGCGGGCGTCAACTGGGGCAGGTCGAGTGGCACGAGATGCCCGTGCACGCGGATTTGTGGTGGAGAGTTGGTGGTGATGTGGAGATCGCTTCCTCCCATCTCCAGCATGCGGCGGAGCAAATCGCTTAATGAGAGTGCCATAGTTTTCTTCGTCTTTCCTGTTCCGATTCGGTCGTTCGTCGTTAGCCTTTAATCGTTCGTTGTTCGTCGTTCGCTCTGCGTCGTTCGTCCAGGCGAACAGAGAACGAGGGTTCTAGTGGATCGTTTCGCGAGCCACTTCTTCGAGTGTGGTCCAGCCCGCCGCGACCTTGATCAGCCCGCTGCGACGCAAGGTGATCATGCCGCGTTCAATCGCCTTCTTCTTGAGCTCGACCGCCGAAGCGCCGACCAGAACGAGTTCCCGGATCTCATCGTCGACTTCCATAACTTCGTACAAACCGGTGCGGCCCTTGTAGCCAGTCTTGTTGCAGGTGATACAGCCTTTGCCTTTCATGATCTGCACGGTTTTGGCTTCTTCAGGCGTGTAGCCCTCTTCGATCAGCGCCTGGGGAGGCACTTCGACCGGCTCGGCACAGTCCTTGCAAATGCGGCGCACCAGGCGCTGGGCACAGATCAAATGAACCGAGGTCGCCACCAGGAAGGGTTCGATTCCCATGTTCATGAGGCGGGTGATGGTTTCGGGCGCGCCATTGGTATGTAGCGTCGATAAAACGAGGTGACCGGTAAGCGCGGCTTTGATGGCGATCTCGGCGGTTTCGAAGTCTCGGATTTCGCCGACGAGAATGATATTGGGATCTTGCCGCAGGAAGGCGCGCAGGGCGGTCGCAAAATTCAAACCGATCTGCTCCTTCATCTGCACCTGATTGACGCCCCCCAGTTGGAATTCGACCGGATCTTCGGCGGTCATGATGTTGGTATCGGGCTGGTTCAGCTGCGAGATGGCGGAGTAGAGCGTGTTGGTCTTGCCCGATCCGGTCGGACCCGTAACCAGCACCATGCCGTAGGGCTTGAGGATGGCCTTCTCAAATTTGACGAGCGACTCGGGCTCGAAGCCGAGCTTGGTCATGTCGAGGCGCAGATTTTCTTTGTCAAGCAAGCGCAGGACGATCTTCTCTCCCCACAGGGTGGGGAGCGTGGAGACGCGGAAATCGAGTTGCTTTTTCTTGCCGCCGATCTGCATCTTCAGCATGATGCGGCCGTCCTGCGGCAGCCGCTTTTCGCTGATGTCAAGCTTGGCCATGATCTTGAGGCGGGACGTGATGGCGTCCTTCAGCTTAAGCGGCGGGTTCATGATCAGCTGCAGAACGCCGTCAATACGGAAGCGAACGCGGAATTCCTTTTCGTACGGCTCCATGTGAATGTCGCTGGCTCCCCGCTTCACGGCGTCGGTCAGGACCAGGTTCACGAGTTTGACAATGGGAGCTTCGTCGGCCGCTTTTTCGAGTTCCCTGAGCTCCAGTTCCTGCTCGTCGTTCTGCAGCTCGATGTCGGTGCCTTCACCGGCTTCGTTCATCGACTGCATGACGCTCTCAAGCTCTTCCTCTTTGGAAGTGCCGTAGGCCTTATCGATGCCGGCGAGAATAGAGCTTTCCGAGGCGACGACCGGTTCGATATTGAAGCCGGTCATGAACTTGATATCGTCCATGGCAAAGACGTTGGTCGGGTCGACCATGGCGATGGTGAGCGAAGCGCCGACGCGGCTGAGGGGCAAGATCTGATAGCGTTTGGCGGTTTCGAAGGGAATCAGCTTGACGACGGCGGGATCGATTTCAAAATAAGAAAGATTGATGGCGGGCACGCCATACTGGCGCGAGAGAAAGTTGGTGACATCCTCGTCCGAGAGGAAACCCAACTTCACCAGAGCCGACGCGAGACGAGAGTGCGACTCTTTCTGAAGCTTGGTCGCCTGTTCCAACTGCTCTTGGGTAATGACCTTTTCCTTGACCAGCAGGTCACCCAGCCGCTGAGACATATCTCTCCTATATTCCCGAGATGCAAGGGTCAATGCGAAGCCGCTGATTTTCCGGGGGATCAGCGGGATGCTTTCGCACTGACACAAATTGTCAACCCAATGGGAATTCCGCAAAAGTAACTTCGGTATCGCGCCCCTAGTAATCAACCCGGCTATAAGCCCTTGATACCGTGGAAGTTGCTGAAAATAGGGATTACGAAAGTAAGGGCAGAGATGGACAGAATAGTCCAGTAGGGACAGAAATGACATTTGACTGCACAAAAACTATGACAATTTGGGGGGCTCGCCGATCCCGTGGCGGGCTATGTGATTTTCAACATCCGGGGTAATCGGTATCGGCTTGTCACCGTTCTCCACTATGACAAGACCACGACAGCGAAACGCACTATGGGGCAGGTTTATATCAGGTCTTTTTTGACGCACAAGGATTACGACAATTTCGCGAACCGGGATAAAAAATACGGTGGTGGGAGGACAAAGAAATGAGCACAGCAACAGTTTTGGCAGACCCAGCAAAGATGATCGCCAAAGGCGCTCCCCGTGTCATCCACAACCATAAGGAACTGGAGGTCTATACCGAAGCACTTTTCAAACTGACAGCTTTGGAAAACCCCTCTGCCTCCGAAGAGGAAGCCATCGAACTTCTAACCATGCTGGTGCAACGGTATGAGAAAGAGCACTGGCCCATTCCTAAAGCGAGTCCAGTTGCCGTGGTTCGGCATTTGATCGAACACGGAAACCTCACGCAGCGGGATTTGGTTCCGGAGTTCGGTACGGAAAGTGCCGTTAGCATGTTCCTGTCCGGACAACGAAATCTCACCCTTGAACAAGTACGGAAACTCAGCGCCCGCTTCAAACTCAGTGCCGACGCTTTCATGCCCCAAGTAAAAAGCAGCCACAACGAAGATAGGATGAACGCCCCAAATTTTAATGAGATGGTTCGGCTGATTCAGTCTGGTGAACTGGCTGCGGAACTGCGCACCACTCGTGAGCGCATAAACACTGGGGATTTTTACCGCAGTATAAGTAACTTCGGTACCTGTACTCCTCGGCAACGGCGGTTTATGGCCGGTGTGAGCGGGTTTTGCGCCACATATTCGCAGTGTGACGAGGGTCACCACCGGCTGAGCATGTGCTTTGGTGAGGAATACAAGTGCCTTACCACAGGGAACACAGAGGCACACAGGGTAAGCCATTAGTTTTGAAACTTGGTGGAGCTATCTCTGCGCATTCCCACGGCCCCTGTGGTTAAGGCCCTAGCCCGCAGCTAGAATTGTGGCGTCCGTTCGCGGCGTGCGCTATGAGCGAAATCGAACATGATGCGATCCGAGCTTATTACCAAGCGCTGTTTCTGGCGTGGGGACGCCAGCACTGGTGGCCGGCGCAATCCTGCTTTGAGGTCATCATTGGAGCCTACTTAACGCAGAATACTTCGTGGACCAACGTCGAAAAGGCGCTTGGCAACTTGAGAAGAGCACGGCTTTTGTCGGTCGCTGGAATTCGCCGAACGCCGCTGCATCAACTTGAACAATTGATTCGCCCGTCGGGATACTTCCGGCAAAAAGCGCAGCGGCTGAAAACTTTCGTTGGATTTCTCGATGCGCGTTATGGCGGTTCGTTGCAGCGAATGTTCGCGCGGCCCACGGCGGAACTGCGCGAAGAACTGCTTGCGCTGAATGGAGTTGGGCCAGAGACCGCCGACTCCATTCTTCTTTATGCCGGCAATCATGCGGTGTTTGTCGTGGACGCCTACACTCGGCGCGTTCTGGAGCGGCATGGGATTATTTCGAGCGCCGCGGGCTATGACGAAATTCGACTCTTATTCGAACGTGCCCTGAACGGAACATGCGCGCCCAAGCACGGTCTGGGAGAGGCACTCCCCGCCCCGAGGACAACGGCTGGGCCACCAGGTTCATGTCATAAGCCTTCGCGCGTCAGCGCCGCCCCCCGCACCGATATGGTTCAGATTTTCAACGAAATGCACGGGCTCATCGTAGGCGTGGGCAAGACGCACTGCCTAAAGTCACAACCGCACTGTGAGCAATGTCCTTTGCAGAAGTTCCTTCCTAAGGCAAAGTGAGTCGTCGAAGTCAATCGCTGGTGTCAGACCGCGAGATATGACGATTCGAAGGAAACGACATGGGATGGCAAGTGTGTATTTCTCTTGGGGCGGTCGGGTCCTTGGCTTGGGATCTGGCGGCTTGGTGCCGGAGCCAGCTCTGCTCGACGCGGCGCTAAGTTCGGGAATGCTCATCGACACCGCAGCGAGGCCGGTGCAACTTTTCGAAATGGTTTACGCATCCACGTTGGCTCGCGAATTCAACATGATGGAACCGGAAGACACGATGAAGTGGGAGGTGGTGCATCCGGAGCCAAGACCGTGGTCCGACCTTATAAGGAAAAGACATTCGCTTGGGATGTGGTCAATGAGGCCTTCGACGAATTGCGTCCGGG
>Ga0302326_10031747_pt1 | contig 10544 bp, 7 predicted proteins | sample Palsa_T0_3_FD_202264 | JGI IMG/M metagenome (GOLD analysis project Ga0302326, IMG submission 202264) | Peat permafrost microbial communities from Stordalen Mire near Abisko, Sweden - Palsa_T0_3 | ecosystem: Environmental > Terrestrial > Soil > Palsa > Peat permafrost | place: Sweden: Abisko...
GGGCGCGGGTGTCTTCTCGTCGCCCGGCCAGAAGCCGAACGCGATGACTTCGTGCGAGTAGGCTTCCTGCTGCACGGGATCGTCCTTCGGCGGGCCGGCGGCCGCGCGCCCGGAGTACCGGGCGAGTGCGAGATCGAAGGCGTGCCAGAAGACGTGCGCCGGGCTTTCCTTGCCGAGAAAGCTGCCGGCGAACTCCTCGAACACGTTCGCCGTCCAGAGCAGCGCGTCGAACCAGCGCCGCACCATCACGCGATCGTACGCATGATGCTCGCGGTCCTGTGCGAATGGCGTCGTCATCGGCACGCCGTACGGCTTGGCGACGATGTGCGCGTCCACGCCGATGCCGGCGAGCAGCTGCACTATCTGGCGATAGAAATCTGCCACCGACAGGCCGTCCTGCAGCGGAAACGTCGCCGGCGCGTGGGCGCGGTTCGAGCGAAGCCGCGCGGCGTGGTCGATGAAGTCGAGCTCGATTTCGAAGAAGGTGTCGGCGTCGCGCATGCGCAGCGTGGAAAGACCGCGTGCCGTCGGTAGGAGCGTGACGTTCCACCAGTGGTTTCGCGACGGCGTGTAGCGCAGGCGCACCTTACCGACGATCTGGCACCACAGGTGCAGCGTGGTCTTGGTTGGTTCCCACGCCTCGTACGGGAGCGGGGCGAGGAGCGTGCTTGCTGCCATAAGCTCCAGTTCCGGGCGAGCGATGATATAGGCAAACTCGTTGGAGGTCCGTGAGCGCTTACAACTCCGCGCGAACTCGCGAGACCACGTGTTCGAGCGCACCTGGCTCGAACGGAGAGCGGAGGCCGGCGGAGCGCACGAGCGTCTGAAACGGTGCGTCGCCGCCGCGCGCACAGAGCGCGACGTAGGCGCCGAGCGCCGACTCGCGGTCGGCGGTCGCGCGCTCCCAGAACTGCAGCGCGCAGCAGAGCGCGAGCGTGTAGTCGATATAGTAGAACGGCGACAGGTAGATGTGCTGCTTTTCCTGCCAGAGGCCGCCCTTCGCCGGATACGCGAGGTCGCCGTAGTCGCGCCACGGCAAGTAGCGGCGCTCGACCTCCTGCCACATGGCGTGCCGCTCGGACGGCGAGGCGCCGGGGTGCTCGTATACCATGTGCTGGAAGTGGTCGACCGCGGCGCCGTAGGGGATGAAGAGGATCGCATCGAGCAGGTGCTGCCGGCGATACGCGCCCGCGGCGGGGCCGAAGAACCGCTCCATCTGCGGCCACGAGAGGTACTCCAGCGCCATCGAGTGGATTTCGGCAGCCTCGCTCGTCGGGTACATGTAGTCGAGCACGCGCTGATCTCGGCTCTGCCAGTGCTGGAACGCGTGCCCGAGCTCGTGCATGAGCGTCGTGATGTCGCGAGCGCGCCCGGTGTAGTTCGCGAAGATGAACGGACTATTGCGCAGCGGGATGTCGGTGCAGAACGCGCCACGCTGCTTCCCCGGGCGGTAGGCCACATCGAACATACCGCCGTCGAACAGGGCGGTGCCAAACGCGCCGAGCGACGGGTCCAGGTCGGCGAGCGTTTCCTTCGCCCGCGCGATCGTCCAGTCGAGATCGCCAATCGGCGCCAGCTTCGCTCCGGCGGAGAGGACGCTCTCGTCCCAGGAGTAGACGCGCTCGAATCCAGCCGCGGCGCCGTAGCGCTGGACGAATTCGCGCGCGAGCGGCACGACCGTTCGGACGACTTCGTCCCGGTACGCGGCGACGTCGGGCGGACCGTAGTCGACGCGTCGCATCCGCCGGTAGCGCAGCGTCGTGTATGAATCGAAGCCGAGCGTGTGTGCCATGCCGTCGCGCAGGTGCACGAGCTCGTCGTAGATGGCGTCGAGCCGCTCCGCGTTGCTCGCGAAGATCGACCACCGCGCGCGCTCTGCGGCGTGACGCGTCTCCCGGTCGCTCGCGGTGAGGTGCGCGCCCAGGCCCGACAGCGTGAGCTCCTCGCCCCCAAAAGGAGCGGTCGCCGACGCGAGCATCTCCGTGTACTCGCGCTTGAGCGCCGATTCGCGAATGAGGTCTGCGGAAATCGCTTCGTTGAACGATGCGACGTCGGCCGACCACACGTCGAAGGCGTGAGCACCGAGCGTGCGCTCGAGCGGCGTACGCGCGGGCGCATCGAGGAAGCGCTCCTTCGTCGAGGTCTCGAGCGCCGTGATGCGCGGGAGGCGCTCGTCCAGCGCCCGCTGCGCGGCGCGGCGCTCATCGTGCGCCGTGTCCTGCGCGAAGCGCAGGCGCGTGACGTTGGCGTACGATGTCCATCTCCGGCGGACGTCTTCCCATTGCGAGAAGGCGTCGCGCACCGCGTCCTCGCGCGGGCTTTCCCCGAGCAGAGCGTCGATGGCGGTGTAGCGCTCCGCGAGGTCGGCATCCGTCGGGTTCGCAACGCTCTCGAGCGATTCCATTTCGTAGTGTGCTCCCTAGCGTACGATCTGCAGGCCCGGCGGAGGTACGCGACGTTGAGACGAGCGCAAAGACGCGTCTGTTACGTACGGGTTCGAGAGCGCCGTACTCGGTTCCGTCCTCGTGCGGTGATATCACGAGGCCGTAGATGCCATGGAGCCAGCCGAAGAGGGCACGCTGCTGGAGAGCGGCTGTTCCTCCCGGACTATGCCACGGCGGTGCGCGCCTGGCCTGACGACGGTCCTCCGCGCGCGCCAAGAGCTGCCCTCGCGTCAGCTTGCGGCGCGCAGGGCGCCGAGCAGCGCGGCCGCGTACGCGAGAAGGAGCGCGGCGCTCATCGTGCCACTGGCGGACGCGTCGAGGCCCGGGTAGCGCCCGGCATTGACCGCGTAGAGCATGCCGTCGAGGACGAGGCCGGGCAGACACAGCGAGACACCGAGCAGGGCGGCTCGCTCGACGGTGAACGGCCCAGTGCGCCGCAGACTACGCGTTGCGAACCAGAGAATGCCGAAATAGGTCGCGATCACCAGAAGTCCCGCGAGGAGGGCGACCGGCACGCGATTGTCGGGGCCGAACACCAAGTGACCGAAGGGAACGAGGAGCGCCGTCGACGCCGCCCACACGATGAGGCCGAGGCGAAAGCCCGCGGCGTCGACTTTCATACGACCGCTCCATTGGATGCGGGTAGCGTCGCGGCAAAGGCGGCGAATGCGCGCTGCACACGCGCGCGCTGGCCGGTGAGGACGAGGTCCAACAAGAGACCGTGCAAGGTCGCGAGCAACAACGTCGCAGACGCATCGTGAACGCCTCGCCGAACCAGCAGCGCGTGCCAATCGGTGAACAGTGAGGCAGCGACGACACCCCGGCGAGCGGCGTCGCGCGCGCCGAGCGCGCACACTTCATAGAAGACGTTCAAGAAGCCGCGCTGGCGTGGGGCCGTCATCCACGTCCACGAGGCACCGATCATTTCTGGCAGCGTGCCACCGATCGTCGTGGCCGCGGCAGCGAGACGACGGCTCGTCTCCGCGACGATCACGTCGAGGAGACCGTCGCGGCTATCGAAGTGGTAGAGGAGCATCCGCGGGCTGACCCCGAGTTCGCGGGCTAGGGCGCGCAGCGACAGGTTGCCGAGTCCCACGCGTGCGACCGCCTCAAGGACGTCGTCGATGAGGTCCTCGCGGAGGGTCGCGTCAACCGGTCGTGCCATGCTCTTTAGTGTAGGCGCCGAGCACCGAGTGTTTCAAGAACGCGCGTTTCAAGAATGCAGGCCGCCCGCGAGCATCGACAGTCGCTGCCGCTCACTCGGACGTAGGCGCGACCCGGACGTAAGCTCGCGAGCTGACGCTTGCGGGGCTGCCGGCGTCGCCGACGGCTCGCCTCCGAAGAGAACGGTGCCCGGTGCCCGAAGACCCTCACGTCGCGGTGTGCGTGACGGTGCGCGAGTTCGGGCGTCCACGTATGCGTGAGTGGTCGGCAGCTTCGCGAGAGGAGATGCGTGAGGGCGAACATCCTCGGCAGACGCGCCGGCGCCGTGCTCGCCGGGCTTTTGCTGTGCGGGTTCGGCGCGGTGCGTTCTAGCGGCACGTCCCCCTGCCCGTTCGGGTGGACGGTCACGAATCTGACGCACAACCGCGGCGTGCTCTCGGAGCTTCCCGGAGAGTACTCCGCGATCGCCTCCGCCGGCGCGACCGTCTACGTGATCTACACGACCCTCGGTGCCGTCGACATCCGTTCGAGCGCGGACGGAGGCGTCCACTTCGGGCCCGCGCTGTCGATCGGGTCGGACGCGCAGTTCGGTAGCGCCAGGGTTGCGGTTCACGGGGCAAACGTGTACGCGACGTGGACGCAGGCCAAGGGAACGAAAAGCTTCATTGCCGTTGCGACGAGCCGAAACGGTGGTGCGACCTGGTCCGCCCCCGTGCAAGTGAGCGCTCCGGAGTCCGATGCGGCTTTCGAAGCAATCAACGTCCCCGCCGAGGATGCGAACGTCTATGTCCCCTACGTACAAGACAAGGACATCTTCGTGTCCGTCAGCCACGACCGCGGCGCGACCTTCGCGAGGCCGGTGCAGCTCACGCAAAATTCGGCGCCGTACTACGCACAGGAAATCGCGATCGTGAACGCTGGAGGCCACGTGGTGTACGTGGTATACGAGCGCGATCAGGACGGCGTGCCGCTCGTGGGAGGTGCACCGGCGAATCAGGTATACAGCCGCACGAGCACGGACGGCGGCACGACCTGGGCGCCGGAGGTGGACATCGCACGGAACTCCGCGGGGAACGCGGCGGAGCCGCTCATCTCGACGCAACCGAGCGCGGCGACGGGGGACGTCTTCGCCATATGGAGGCTCTGGGGCGCCAGTGGGAGCCAGGTCTTCACGTCGTACACCGCCGATGTCGGGGCGATGTGGTCCACGCCGCTCGACATCGGTACCAAGGGTGTGTACGCGCGCACGGCCGCGATCGCGTCGAACGGGCAGAATGTCTTCGGCGTGTGGCGCGAGCTCGTGAACGGTTCGTACGACGTCGTGATCAGCGCGTCACACGATAGCGCCAAGACGTGGCGCGTCGTCGCGAAGAGCGGACCGACCGGGCAGCATTCGCTCGGAAACTACGAGGAAGACAATCCGTGGATCGTCGCGGACCAAAGCACGGAAGCCGTGTACGCCGCCTGGGATCAGTACCCATCCGGGAGCACGCACCTCGGGATATTCCTCACTGCGAGCGCCGACAATGGCCAGACGTGGAGCGCGCCGCAAGAGGTCGGCACCGAACTCGCCACATCGCACCACGCCATGCTGCTTGCGGGTCAGTCACCGACGGGCGCACCTGTGCCGCTGCTCGCGTGGGAGCGGCTGAGCGGGAGCACGCAGGACGTCTTCTTCGCGACGTGTGCCACGACGGCGCGAAGCATCCCGCGCGCGCGTCCCGCGCGCTAGCCTCAAGCATCGCGGACGCGTTGCATTGTTGCGTGACGTCAAGCAGTTTGTCCCAAGGAATGTTCGCGAAAAGGCGGCCCATGAGCCGCTGCCATCCGATCCGAAGGACTCTGCGTCGCCGGCAACAATCTGGCCCCACAGAATTGCCGACCTCTGGAGCATCTGACTGGTGGAGCCGGATGGCCGTCCGTCTGTACAGCGCGCGGCAGGGCACGACTCAGTGGAGACTACTTTGCAGCAAGAAGATCGTTACTTTCTGGACCGCGCCATCGTGCAGGCGTTGAAGAGCGCCGGCGAAGGTGGGGTCCCGATTGGAGCCTCGCTCGCATGGCGCGGCGTGCTCGTTTCCGAAGGCCACAATCGGCGGCAACAGGAGCGCACCATCATTCTTCACGGCGAAACCGATTGTCTGATGAGGGCCGGGCTCTTTGGACGCTGGAAGGAGACCACTCTCTACACGACCTTGAGTCCGTGTATGATGTGCTCTGGAACCATCGTCCAGTTTGGAATCCGGCGTGTCGTGATCGCCGACGCCGAGAACTTCGGCGGTAACGAGGAATTCTTGCGTACTCATGGCGTGTCGGTAGAGGTTGCCCGCGACGAGGTGATGGTCCAGGTGTTTCGACGCTGGAAAGATCGTAATCCCGAAATATGGAACGGCGACATAGGAAGTGTTGACGATGTGGGCTGAGCTTCCGACGACGACCGAGCGACAGCTTCAATATCTTGAAAAACAGAAAGAGGTTGGGCGATTTTTCTATGACCACTTGAGTATCATCGACTTCAAAGCAAGTTGCCTGTTAATCGTTGATTCGATCCTGCTAGCTATCCTCGCGATCGTCGTCGATAAGGTACCGCAGGCGTCGAGCACGCACGGTCTCGTTTTTATCGTGAATGTCGCGAAGTGGGTCGGAGTGTTGGCGGTGCTGATTTCGATAGCGCTTGCTCTGCTCGTCGTCTGGCTGCACTGGTTCAGCCTGGACGATTTGATCGACCTTGCTCCGGCCGGCGCAAAGGACGCCGCGGCGGCGAATCGTGCAGCGGCAGTGGACAGGAAGTTCGCATTGCTCAATAAACGAACGCTTCGCTACAGATTCGCTTGGGTATTCGCCTTCATTTCGCTTCTGCCGATCGTCGGGCTGATGCTCCTGCATATCTATGAATCGAATCCGAATTGAGCCCGCGACGCTGAATCCGTAGTTCTTGGATTCATTAGTGGAAACCACTAGATCGACCATTCCCAGGTGCTCCAAAATGGATCGAAGCGAGCGCTCGCGAAGCGCGGGCTGCACCGTGGTCAGATCGCGAGTCCTCGATGTCGCAGCGCTTTCGTTGCTCGCCTGGTGCGCCGGATGTTCCTCATCGTCGACCGCGTCCGCGAAGGCGTCGCCGAGCCCCGCCCCGCAAATCGTGACGGTCGTTGCAGCCTCGGGGGTCATCCGCCCGTCGCTGCAGATCGCCGGTGTGGTTACGCCGTACCGGCAGGTGGGCATTGCAGCCGATCTCTCCGAGCCGATCACCGACGTGGACGTCCAAGAGGGCGACCACGTGCGGACCGGCCAGGTGCTCGCGCGTCTGCTGACCGACGATCTCGAAGCGCAACTCGCGTCGGCGCAACGTATTGTCGCCGAGGACGTTGCGCGCTACTCGCAGACGGCGTATCAAACGAACGCGGTGAACGCGCAAGACGTGAGCGCCGTCCGGTCGGCAGAGGCGACGCTGCACCAGACGCGCGTGAACCTGGCCGGTGCGTCGACCGACCTCAAACGCTATGAGGACCTCGAAGCGCAAGGGCTGTTAGCGCCGCAGACGGTCGATCAGCAGCGAACGACCGTTGCGAGCGATGCCGCCGCCGTCAACTCCGCCCAAGCCGCGCTCAATCAGGCCGTTGCCAACGCGCAGGCCAACGGTCGCGGCACCGATGCGGGCGAGCAGCAGCAGGAGCTGCAAGCTGCGCGCGAGACGGCCGACGCCGCACAGGCAAGCGTCGTGCAATTGCGTCGGGAGATCGCGCGTGCGATCATCGTGTCTCCCCTCGACGGCATCGTCGATGCCGTCAATGCAAATCCCGGCGAGTATCCGTCGGGTCGCCAACTGTTCACGATTGAACAGACGTCCAACGTCTACGCGCTGCTGCCGACCTCGACCGCCCAGGTGGTCCAAATACGTCCCGGTGCAGCGGCGGCGGTCGTCGCCGCTGGCAGCACGCAGAAGGATCGCGGCACCGTCGTCGCCGTCCTCGACGAATTACAGCCTGGGACGACGAATTTCACGGTCAAGGTCCTCGTCCCCAACCCCACTGGCCAGCTGCACGCGGGGATGCCGGTCACGGGCGCCGTCGATCTGCCGCCGGTCCGCGGGATCGAGATTCCGGTGACGGCGTTCGTCGACGACACGCACACGAGCGTGTATTCGGTCGACAACGATGTCGTGCGCACGGCCGCCGTGCGCGACGTGGAGGATGACGGCGCCAACGCCATCGTCACGGGCATCTCGGCCGGCACGGTCGTCGTCAAGGACGTCGAGTCGGCGAACGTCGGCAACGGCGACCACGTCACGACGGCTGCGCCAGCCAAGTAAATGTGGCTCACTCGCGTCTTTATCCGACGACCGACGCTGGTGTTCGTCTTCATCGTGTTGACGCTGATCGCCGCCGTCTTGGCGCTGAGGTCACTGGTCGTTCAGGAACAACCGAACAGCGGACTGCCGGCGATCACGATCACCGTCGCGGATTCGGGTGCATCGACGAGCGAGCTGCAGACGGAGGTCGCCGAGCCGATCGAAGATCAGCTCGCCGGGACGCCGTACCTGGTGACGCAGAGCACGACGATCGAGAGCGGGCAGGTCTCGATCTCGGCAACATTCTCGCTTGCGTCGACCGACACGGAAAACATTGCGAACGTGGAGAAGGCGATTCAGGCGGCGGAACGTCAGCTCCCCGCGACGATCACGGCGCCGACGCTGCGTGTCGCAGATCCCAGCGAACCCGTGGTCGTGTCGCTGGCGCTCGTTTCGAAGAAATACTCCCAAGGCGAGCTCGGCGTGATCGCCAACAACTCGATCGTTCCGGCAATCGAGCAGCTCACCGGCGTCTCCAACGTCAACGTGGCCGGAACGACGCAGCCTGCGTTCATGGTCACGGTCGACCCGCGTCTTCTCGCTGCCGACAACTTAACGCTGACCGATGTCGTCGGCTCGATAACACCCAACAACCTTCGTGCGCCCGGCGGCTACGTCTACCAGCCAGGACGCGAGACCGAACTGGATGTCCGTGGCGATCTGCCGACCCCGCAATCGGTGGCCGATCTCCCGATTCACGTCACCTACAGCGGGACGACTGACGCCAGCGCAACCGGTGCAGCGGGCGCGTTCGGCGGCAGCTCAGGGGGCGCCGTCGCGTCGGCATCGGTGCCGGAGCTGCCCATCGGCGCGACGCCCGCGCCGGCGGCGTCAAGCGCAATACGGCCTCGGGCGATGCGATCGGCCCCCTCCTTCGGGACTGCCGGTGGAAATAGCGCAGGCAGCACATCGAGCGTATCTGCCTCCGGGACGGCAACGACGAGCGGCGCTGCGAGCACCCCAGTCGACGAGCCGGTCACTCCGCCAACAGTCGCGTCGGCGGCGACGACGAGCACGTCCGCGGCGAGTGGTGTGGTCCCGACGGTCAGTTCCAGTTCGTACGGGAGCGGCAGCGGAACGGCCACGTCACCCTTCGTGGGCACCCTGCAGAGCTGGGCTGTCCCGAGTGTCGACAAACGCATCTCCGATGTCGCCACCGTAGTGAGTTCGACCGTCGTTCCCCGGGTTTCGGCATCCCAAAACGGTCGCCCCGGCGTCACGCTGAGCATTCAGAAGCAGGCTGACGCCAGCGAAGTAACCGTCTCGGCCGCTATTCTCGAATCCCTCCCGCAGTTCGAGCGGGAATTCCCAGATATTCAATTTCAGGTCGCGCACGTGCAGTCGACGTTCACGGAACAGCAGGTGCAAGGCGTCGAACACACGCTGGTCGAGGGCGTCATCCTGACCGCTATCGTGATGCTCTTCTTCCTCGGATCGTGGCGGAATGCCGTCGTCGTGCTGGTCGCCATCCCGACGTCCCTCGGCGTGACCCTCTTCATCATGAACGCACTTGGCCTCACGCTCGATACTATATCGCTCATGGCGATGACCCTCGTGATCGGCGTTCTCATCGACGACTCGACCGTCGTGCTCGAGAATATCTCACGCCACCACGCCGCCGGCGAGTCGCCGCCCGACGCGGCCCTCAACGGACGGACCGAAATCGGCACGGCCGCCATCGTGATGACGATGGTCGACGTCGTCGTGTTCTTGCCGATCGCGTTTGCCGGCGGCCAAGTCGGCCAGGAACTCCACGAGTTTGCGATCGTGATCACGGTGGCGACGGTCACGTCGCTGCTCGTCTCGTTCACGATTACGCCGACGCTGGCTGGGCTCTGGTCGTTACAGTCGACGTGGCGGCCGTGGAAGCCGATTCTGTGGTTCACCGCGCGCTTCGAGGCACTCCGCACGGGCTATGCGGAGCGGTGGCTCCCAGTGGCGTTGCGCCGTCCCTGGCCGATACTCGTCAGCGCAGTCGTCCTGTGCATCCTCGCGTACCTGTTGGTCCCAACGGGTCTGGTCGGCGAAGAATACATCCCGGCAGAAGATCAAGGCATCATCTACGCGCAGGTCGCCTTTCCGGCCGGTCATCCGCTCGCCAAGACCATCGAAGCGATGAGCCGGTTGGAAGCGGCGACGAAGGACTCCGTTACGCCGCACGATCTCCAGTTCGAGACGACGATCGCCGGCGCGTTCAGTGCCGCATTCGGCGGATTCGCGCAGGAAGGAAACACCGGTCAGATCTCCATCTATCTCAACACCGACCGCAGCACCTCGACCTACGCCTACGTCGCAAAATTAGCCCAGCGCTACGCGCAGATCGAGCCGAGCGCGACCATTAGCGTGGCCGCGGCGACGCAGAAGGGCGGTGGAAACCAGCAGCAGATCGACGAACTGGTCTCGACGAGTGACGGCTCCGATCCTACCCAATATGCGACGAAAGTCTTCGCCGCGCTCAAGGCCACCCCCGGAACGACCGGCGTACAAAATAGTGCGACGAACGCGGCACCGCAGATGGAGATCGATTTCAACCGGGCGGCTTTGCAATTGCTCGACGTGAGCAGCGGAACAGCGGCCGAAGCCGT
>Ga0302326_10031750_pt1 | contig 10544 bp, 5 predicted proteins | sample Palsa_T0_3_FD_202264 | JGI IMG/M metagenome (GOLD analysis project Ga0302326, IMG submission 202264) | Peat permafrost microbial communities from Stordalen Mire near Abisko, Sweden - Palsa_T0_3 | ecosystem: Environmental > Terrestrial > Soil > Palsa > Peat permafrost | place: Sweden: Abisko...
AGGATACGTGAAGGCGCCCCACGACTCGGGCAGGTTGATCGTCCAGAACGTATAGCCTTCGCGCGCGAAGGCCGGCACGGCGTTGGGTCCGAGCCAAACCGACCCATCCATGCGCGGCGTGAAGTGCACCCCGAGGAACGGAAACGCGGGATCGGGGACGGGATAGATATTGCCGTTCACGAGGTACGTCTTTTCGGGCCGCAAGATGAGATAGTCGCCGCGGAACGGGATGATCTTTGGGTCGTGCCGGCCGCCCGTCATGCGCGCGATTTTATCGGAGTAGAGTCCGCCGCACGCGATGACGCTCTTGGCGTGAATCTCGCTATTCGGCGTCGAGAGCACGGTGACGCCGTTCTTGCGCACGATCTTCGTGACTTCGTGGCCGAGGTAGAACACGGCGCCGCCTTGCCGCGCGTCGTTCGCATACCCCTGCGACACGAGGCTCCAATCGACGATGCCCGTGACCGGCGACCAGATCGCTTTGATGCCCCGGCAGTACGGTTCTCGCTGCGCGATCCCGGCGGCATCGAGCATCTCGAGACCCTCAACGCCGTTACGCCGGCCGCGCTCCCACAGCTCGTCGAGGCGGCCGAGTTCGCTCTCGTCGGTTGCGACGATGAGCTTGCCGACTTGCTTGTACTCGATCCCCTTGCGCAGGCAGTAGTCCCATGCGAGCTTGCGGCCTTCGACGCACAGCTTTGCCTTCAGCGAGCCCGGTTTATAATAAATGCCCGAATGTATGACGCCGCTGTTGCGCCCGGTCTGGTGCTGGTTGAACGCGCCTTCCTTTTCGACACCGGCGATCTTTAGCCGCGGGAAGCGTTCCACGAGCTCGCGTGTGGCGGCGAGGCCGACGATGCCACCGCCGACGACCGCGATGTCGTACGTCATTCCGAAACATTCTCTCGTCGTGCATGCTCGCCCGCTTGCTCACGCGGCGCCGCGCTGCGACGCCTTAGAAACGCAGCCGCCTAGGGGCGGCGCCCGGTGCGGCGGAAGATGCCGGGATGCAGACGACCGAGTTGAAGCCGTTCACGAACGAAGCCATCCGAACGTTCTCCGATGCCGCGGAGATCGTCGCCATGGAGGCAGCGCTCGCCAAGGCGCGCGAAACCCTCGGGCAGCATTATCCCGTCGTGGTCGCCGGCCGCGCGCTCGAGACCGCGGCTACCATTACGTCGTATAACCCGGCGGTACCGTCGGAGGTGGTCGGCGTCGTTGGATCCGCGTCGCTCGACCAGGCGCTCCTCGCCGTGGAGTCCGCCGCACGCGTCTTCGAAACCTGGAAGCGCGTCGCTCCGGACGTTCGAGCCGGCTACCTCTTCAAAGCTGCCGAGACCGTTCGCGCTCGCCGCGACGACTTCAACGCGCTGCTGGTCCTCGAGGTCGGCAAGAGCTGGATCGAGGCCGACGCCGACACCGCCGAGGCCATCGACTTCCTCGAATTCTACGCGCGCGAGGCGCTGCGCTACGCGAATCCGCCCCCGCTGACCGCGATCCCGGGCGAAGACAACCGCTTGAGCTACATACCGCTCGGGGTGGGCGTTGTGATCCCGCCGTGGAATTTCGCGTTCGCGATCATGGCGGGGATGACGACCGCGGCGCTCGTGGCGGGAAACACGGTCGTCCTCAAACCGTCGAGCGACTCGCCCGTGGTCGCGGCGGTCTTCGTCCAGTTGCTGCACGATATCGGCGTGCCGCCCGGCGTCGTGAATTTCGTACCGGGCTCGGGCCGCACGATCGGCGACGCGCTGGTCGCTCACGCGAAGACGCGCTTCATCGCGTTCACCGGCTCGAAGGAAGTCGGCCTGCACATCAACGAGCTCGCCTCGAAGACGCAGAATGGTCAGATCTGGATCAAGCGGGTCATCGCCGAAATGGGCGGTAAGGACTCGATCGTCGTCGCCGCCGACGCCGATCTCGATGCGGCTGCCGACGGCATCGTGGCGGCGGCGTTCGGGTTCTCGGGGCAGAAATGCTCCGCCTGTTCGCGCGCGATCGTCGATGCGAGCGTGTACGACGCGATCGAGAAAAAGATCGTCGAACGCGTCACGCGCCTTACTGTGGGCAATCCCGCCGAACGCGGCACGTTCATGGGCCCGGTCATCAACGAGGGCGCGATGAAGTCGATTCTCGGGTACACCGAGACCGCGATTGCGGAAGGCGGACGTTTGATCGCGGGCGGGAAGCGCGCCGCGGGCGACGGCTATTTCGTCGAACCGACGGTCGTCGCGGACGTCGCGCCGGGCGCCACGATCTCGCTCGAAGAAATCTTCGGGCCCGTGCTCGCGCTGATCAAAGCCAAAGATTTCGACGACGCGCTTGCGATCGCGAACAACACGGAGTTCGGGTTGACCGGTGCCGTGTATTCAGGGGATGAGGCGAAGCTGGCTCGCGCGCGCGAAGAATTTTACGTCGGCAATCTCTATTTGAATCGCAAGTGCACGGGCGCGATGGTAGGCGGCCATCCGTTCGGCGGATTCAACATGTCGGGCACGGATTCGAAAGCAGGCGGCTACGATTACCTAGCCTTGTTCACGCAGGCGAAAATGGTCTCGAAGAAGATCGGCGGCGTCGGGAACGGCAAAATCGGCGGAGAGTAGAACGGGCGAAAAGGTACGTTCGTGTGACGCGGCCGCGAGCCGACGGCGACACCGTCGAGAACCCGCCGTTCGGAGCTACGATGCGCGAGTCAACGCGTCGCTTCGCAGGAGGACGCCTTGTCGGATACGCGTACGGGTCACATACCTGAGCGGCCTGCAGCGCGGCCGAGGCGAGCAGTGAAGGCACGCTCGCTCTTCGCTCCGGCCGTATGCGTGCTCGTGCTCGCAGGCGTCGGACTCGGGTTCTTGGGAATCGGCAGCCCCGCTCATAATCGCGATCTTGCCCTCGATGAGGCGCACATCGATGCGATGCGGGATATCGCCGTACACCTTCGATCCGAAACACTCGCCCCGAAAACGCTGCCGCAGCCGGAATTCTACGCTCTTTATAAAACCGCACGCAGCGACGTCACATACGCACGCACCGGTGTGCATACGTATCGTCTCTGCGCCACGTTCGCGCTCCCGAGCGACGCCGCGTCGGTAGACATCGAGCCGGACTTTCCGGCGCACCCGGCCGGCCCCGTGTGCTTCGCGTTCGGTGCCGGTTCGACCGAGCCGCAATCGACGACGAGTGGTAAATGAGCGCCGCGACGAAGCCGGGCGCGGCGGGGCGCGCGGGTTGCGGCGAGTGCCCGGCAAGTAGCGCCCCCGAACTTACGTGTTCGTGACGAGTCCGAGCCGCAGCGCCGTCGCTACGGCGCGCGTGCGCGACGTAGCGTCGAGCTTCGAGAGCACGCGTTCGACATGCGTATCGACGGTTCGTGGGCTGAGCACGAAGCGCTGCGCGATTTCGCGGTTACTGAGACCCTGCGCGAGCAGTTGGAGGATTTCCGTCTCACGATGAGTCAGCTGCGACGTGCCGGCTTGGCGTTTCGGTTCTTGTAGATCGCCACGTGCCGGTTGCAACGCGCGCACGAGCGCGTCTCGCGCTTCGGGTGCGGCGGCGTCGCGTTCGCGCCGGAGCGCCAGAAACGCGCCAAACGTCGCGACCACGTTTGGAGCCAAGGCCGCGCGTAGGGGCGCCTCGTTGCGCGTCGATGCATTGAGGACGTTCATGGCGGTCTCGAGCGCGGCCGCGTCGACCGCGTCCGTGGCCGAAGATTCGGCCACGAGCCGCGCGATTGGAGCGAGCGCGAAACGCGCGTCTGACCTTCCCGCGAGTACGTGGTAAGCGACGAGGTCGCAGGAAAGGGCTGCCCGTTGCGCTGCGGGCGTATCGGAAACGAGCGCGTCGCTCGCGATCGCGATTGCGGCATCGAGATCCTGTGCGGCGAAAGCGGCGCGCGCTTGGAATGCCGAGGTCATGCTCTTCATGCGATCGCGATCGATCGCGTACCAGGCGCTCGCGGCGGAGCGCCGCGCCGAGGCGGCGGTCGCATCGCAACGCACCCGATCGCCCGCGATGGCGTAGATTTGGGCGAGTGCGAGTTCGGCGCCGGCGATTTCCGCAGAGAGCTCCAACTGACGAGCGAATGCCGCGCCGCGTTCTGCGTAGTCGCGAGCCGCCGTCGCGTTTCCCCATAGCAACTCGAAGCGGGCATACCACACGAGAGTGTTCGCGAGCAAGACGATGTGATCGCTCGATTCGAGGCTGCGCAGCGTGCGTAACATCGTTTGCTCGGCGTCGTCGAAATCGCCGAGGCAGGTTGCGACGTAGGCGTCGAGTGAGGCGACGCGGGTCGCACCGATCACGTGGTCGCCGACGATGAGGCGCGCCGCCCGGACCCGTTCGCGCGCCGCTTCGAACTCGCCGTCGATCGCGAGCGCCCAGCCTGCGAACACGTGCGCGTTCGCTTCGGCGAGTTCGCTTCCGTTGCGCGCGAGTGCGGTAAGTTCGTGAAGGGCGGCTGAGTCTACCGGTTCGCGGCGAGCGAGGCGGTCTTCGATAACGAGTTGGCGTAAGGTGAGTTCGGCTGCTGCATCGTGGGTGCGGCGAGCTTCGTCGAGGCCGCGCGCGAACGCAGCTTCCGCACCGCTCTGGCCCCGCTGACGCAAGAGCATTCCCTCGATCAGTGCCGAGGTCAAAGCGGCCGAACCGCTTCGCCCGAGCCGGCGCGCAATGCGGCCGAGCCGTTCGCCCTGGCCTGCGACAAAGAGCTCGTATGCGCGTTCGGCGAGGAAGGTTGCGAGCCGAGCATCGTCTTCGGCCGCTTCGAAGTGAAACAAGGCCTCGAGCGTCCGGCCGGCGGCTGCGAGCAATTCCGCGGCGCGCGCATGCGCGCGACGCAGCGCCGGGACGCCGCCGCGTAAGCGCACGCGGGCCGCAAGCGCTTCGCGCAGCAGCGGATGCAAACGGTAGACGTCGCCGGGACGGACGACTTCGAGCATCACGCCGTGACGCTCGGTGTCGCGCAGGTAGCGGCGTACGTCGCCGAGTTCTTTGGCGCCCTCGAGCACCGCCGCATCCATGGTTTGGAACACGCACGTGGCTTCGAGGAAGGCCGCGAGGTCACGATCGAGCGTCGCGATGTTCGCTTCGAGCAAGTACGCGCTGCGCGCCGGAAGCGATCCTTCGGCCGACGGGACCGCTTGCTCGCCGACGGTGAACGCGAGTGCGAGACCGGCCACCCAACCTTCATACGTCGTACGTAGCCGAGCTGCGTCTTCGGCATCGATTGTGCGGTCCAAGAGTGCGGCAAGCTGGCGGACCTCGTCATCGTCGAACCGAAAATCGTCGACGCCGAAGAGGGTCGCGCGTCCGTTCGCGATCCATTCGGCGATCGGGAACAACGGCAACGTCCGGCCTGCGAGCACGAGCCGTACGTCCTGGGGCAGCCCCCTGACGGCCGAGGTGATGAACGCCGCGAACGCGGGGTCGGCGGCGAGGGCGTGCACGTCTTCGATGGCGATGACGAGCGGCTGACGAACGTGATCCAAATCGTTTGCAAACGTGCTGCCGACGCGCAGCGCCCAGCGTTGGAGTTCGGCCGGGTCTCCTTCGGTCGGGCGGCGAGCGAGGGCCAGCGTCACGCGTCCGAAATCGGGCCGAACGCGCCGAACTTCCGCGACGAGCGGCCCGATGAAGTCGTCGCTCTGCCAGAGCTCGGCTGTGTACCGCGCGATCGGTTTGCCGTACTCATCGAGTGCCAAGCCCAGCAACGAGGTCTTGCCGTACCCGGCCGGGGCGACGAGCGCGGTGAGCGGATGCGTGCGGAACGCCCCCGCAAGCGCTCGGGTCCGAGCCTCCCGAGGTACCAGCGGCCGCGCCTGCTGTTGCGTCATGGATCGGAACCTTTCTACGTAGTTCTACCGACGCCCGTGGCCAGAGAGACCGGTATGCTCATGCGAGGATGGGTGCCCAATGGGCACTGTCTAACCAGGAGAGGGATCACTGTGGACGCATTTTTTGACGTATTCTGGTTCTTCGGCTTGATTGGCATCGGGGTTACGTTCCTGGTCGCCTTTAGCCGTATCGGGGAGCTCGAAGGGCGGATTCGACGCTTGGAAGAAACCGCGCCGGTAGCCGCGAGCAGGCCTGCCGCGCCCGGGAACCTCGAGTCGCGTCTTGCGGCAGAACTCGAAATGTTCGCAGCCGAAAAGGATGCGCCGAAGATCGCGGAGCCGCGGCTGACGGCCGACCTGGCCGGCACGGCCACGGTGCCGCCGGCGTTCGCGGAAGCGCCGTTCGAACCCGCGATCGTGACGCCGGCCGTCGAAGTCCGCCCGGCGACGCCGATCCAAGAGCCAGTGGCCTTTGCCGCGGAGGCTCATGAAGAGCCGAGGACGTTCGCGCAAGCCAACACCGCGCGGGCGCGCGCCGCCGCGCCGGGGATCAACTGGGAACTCTTTGCCGGCGGCCGCCTCCTCAACATCATCGGGGCGATCGTGCTCGTGATCGGGCTTGGATCGCTCCTCAAGTATGCCTGGGACGAAAACTGGGTCAGCGTCCCGCTGCGCATCGCGGCCGGCGTCATCGCGGGGATCACGCTGCTCGGCGCGGGGCACGTGTCGCACGTTCGCGCTAAGAGCAAGTGGTTCGAACAGGGACTCTTCGGGGCAGGCCTCGGCACGCTCTACGCTTCGGGATACAGCGCGTTTGCCGGGTATCACCTCGTGCCGTTCGCTCTCGCCTACGGCTTCATGTCGATCGTGACGATCGCCGCGTTCGCCCTCTCTGTAAAATATGAGTCGCTGCCGATGGCGTTGATCGCCTGGGCGGGAGGCTTCATCACGCCGTTTGCCGTGAGCGACGGCGGCGACAACGCGATTGGACTCGCTTCCTATATCGTTCTGCTCGATATCGGGTTGCTCGCGGTTTCCCTCGCGCGACGGGGTTGGTTCGGCTTGCAGCCGCTTGCCCTCGGCGCCTCCTACATCACGGCGTTCGCGTGGTATTCGCAGCATTCGGGCGACGTAACGCCGGGCGTTTCCGCACTCGCGCTGCTGAGTATTTGGCTCGTGTTCTTCGTGTCGGGCGTCGTCGATACGCAGAGCGAAGCTGCCGAGGAGCCGAGCGCGCGCGTCCTGCTGGGGCGCGCGGCGATGATCGTGAACGCGCTCGTCTTCTGGACGTTCGAACGTCAGGTGCTTGGAAGCGATCCGAGCGCGCTCGCGGGGGTATCGCTCGGCGCCGCGGCCGCGTATGCGGTTGCGTACGCGCTCTTCGTTCGCCGCAAGCCGCAGGCTCTGGGTGACCGTCTGCAATATGCGCTCGGATCGGTGGCCATGATCGTGGGGGCGACGACGGCGCAATTCCATCACTTCGAGCTCGTCACGATGCTCGTGCTCGAAGGGATCCTCGCGAGCGCGCTGCCGCTCGCGGGGCGCCGCCTCGGCGCAGACCTCGCGACCGCGCGTGAGGGCTTCATTGCCGCGCTCGCGTTCGTGGTCGCGAGCGCCCTCACGATCGTGACGATGCCCGATACGCTCGCCTTCGCGGACGGCACTTGGAATTTCGGTTTCGGCGAGCGCGACCTGATGCTCGCGGCGTTCGCGGCAGGCGCGTTCGCAATCGATCGCTGCACACGAGAGGCACTCGGCGGACCCGTGCTACGGCTTCTCTTGCGCAGCCTCGGCCTGCTTGCCCTCGCGACGTTGGAATCCGTCCACTTCGCGCAGTTCGAGCTCGTGACGTGCTATACCATTGACGCGATCACTCTCGTCGCCGCCGACCGTGGATTGCGTCTGTTCGGGCAGTCGTACGCGGCGCCGCTCGAGACGAGCGTGTCGTGCCTGCTCTTGCTTCTCGCAGGCATCGTGTCGTTCGCGCTCTCACCCGACGCATTCGCGCTCGCGACGGGCAGCTGGTACGCGAACTTTAGCGCGCGTGACGGCGCGCTACTGGCTCTGCTCGCCGGCGCCTTTGTAATAGAACGGTTGATGTCGCCGAGCGGCGTCGCGAAGGATTTCGGAATTGTCTTTCGGCAGATCGGACTCGCGGCGATGCTTACGCTCGACGCCGCGCACGCCCGCGACCTCGGTCTCGCGACGCTCCTGGCCCTCGAGGGCGTGGCGCTGGTCGCTGTCGATCGTTTCCTCGCCCGCAGCGGACGCCGGTACGCGCCCGGTTGGGAGCCGGTCCTTGTCGCGACGTCCTTTGGTGCGTTCGGTTGGCTCGTTTTCCTGACCAGCGACGCAGCCTCCACATTCCAGGGCGCGCATTTTGCTCTGGGCTTCGGACATGTCGATCTCGCGCTACTCTCACTCGCCGCGGTCGCGCTCGTCATCGAGCGCGCTTACCGGAAGAAGCTCAACACCTACCTCGGCGCGGCGTTTCGTCTGAGCGCGGTCGTCGCCGGGCTTGTCGCGACGTTCCTCCACGCGGCGGGCTTCCGCCTTGGTGAAGCGCTCTCGTTCGAAGCGCTGATCCTCGCCCTGATCGGAACGCGCACGATGCGTCGCGATATCGAATTTGCGGGGTTCGGAACGATCGCGGTCGCGATCGGAGCCATATTGTTAACGCCCGAGTCGTGGTACGCGGGAGATATCTTCCGGTTCGTTCCGTTCTTCGACGAGCGCTTCTATGCCATCGTGTGCGCCGGCATTGCGACGTTCGCTGCGGGCGAGGTTTACCGTCGCAGAAGCACCCTGCCGCCGCTTCCCGCGCGCATCGCGCGCATCCTCGGGATCGGCCTTGGGACGTTTGCATTCACGGTCGAAATACGCGACATCTTCGAACTCGCGATCGCGAAAGCGCACAACGAGCTATCGACCGCCGCAAATCTCGAGTTGCTGGCGCGGCTCGTCAACGGCGAGGGGCTCGCCATCTCAGCCGTGTGGATCGCGGCTTCGATCGCGGTCATCGCCGTCGGCATCGCGTTCCGCATCAAGGAGTTTCGGATCGCGGCGATCGCGCTCTTCGATCTCACGATCCTCAAGGCGTTCTTTATCGACCTCAGTTCGCTCGCGACGCCCTACCGCATCGTCAGCTTCATTGGCCTCGGCCTCGTGCTCCTCGGCATCTCCTACGTCTATCAAAGGCTCGAACGCGGGTTCTTCGATCGCGGCGTCTCGGTCAGCGACGGCCTGCCGGAGCCGAGCCCGGCGTGATGCTTCGCGCTGGGGCGAAGGCGGCAAGCCGGCCGGGCGGAGTTTGGACGTCGCCGGATCTGGCCTTTGGGATCAACTCCGCGCTCGCGTTCGCGAGCGCGGAGTTGTTGACGGCGGCACTCCACGAAACCGGGCATGGTTTGGCCGCGCAGGCGCTAGGATTCTCGCCTCGCATCTACGCGTTCTTCGAAAACAACCCCGACGGCACTACCACGCAGAGCCTGATCATTTTGGCGTCTGGACCGCTCGCGAGCCTGGTTCTAGGAGCGCTCTTCCTCGCGCTCTTTTGGAAACAGAAGCCGCACTATCGGTTCGGGCGTCTCTTGCTGTTCTGGCTTGCCTGGCTCGGCATTTTGGAATTTGTGAACTACCTGATCGTCACGCCGTGGCTCAGCGCAGGTGACACCGCGCGTATCGCCGATCTGCTCGGGTGGGCGGTGCTTCCGCGCTACGCTTTCGCCGCGATCGGCGTCGCATTCGTGGTTCTGCTCGCACGGCCGGCCGCCGTGTCGATGTGCGCGACCGCGCCCGCGACATTCGCGCTCGATCTGCCGGCTGCGCGTCGTCGCTTCATTTTCAGAGCCTTTTACCTGCCGCTCTTCGCAGGGACCGTCCTTACGGCTTTCGGAGGTCTTGGCGGACAGTCGTGGGCGGTCGCCCTCGGCCTCTTCGGGACGCTTGGAAATAGCGACCTTATCGGTTTCGCCTTTCGCGCCTCGCGCGGCCCGATCGTGTTTCGCGAGCGTGCCGAGGACGCGCGGCTGCGTGTCGAGCCCCTCGGGGTAGCGCTCTATCTCGCAATCGTGCTCGGGTACGTCGCCGTCCTCTCGCGCGGCGTCCGGGTCTGACCCGTTGCGATGCCGAACCCACCTCGCTGTCGCGCGGCCCTTAGGCCCGGAACTTAACAAGAGTTATTCGCAGAATTCTAGGCGTTTTACCTTGACTCGAGTTGCGGGGGGTGCTATATTAGCCGCCGTGACTCTGACATCTCGGCACCTCGGTGCGGTCAGTGATCCGGTCCGAAGCGGGCCTGATGTTGGTGTTCGTTCCTTGAAAACTGAGCAGTACAGTAGCGCATAAGTCTGTGGGTCTCTATCCGGAGATGCAGATAAAATGCGGCGAAAGCCGTATTTTTGTTTGTCTCGCCGAATTTGAGAACAATGTCAGTCGTGCCGAGGACCCGGCTCCACCGGTTCTGAGGAAAAACACGGCCGACCGTACAAATTGACCGATTCAAGCCGCGTAAGCGGTGATGAATCAAAACGGGCTCGAGGAATCGAGTTCGATCAATTCCGAGTGATCGGAATTGAGCTTAGTCAGCGGATTTAGAGCCTCAAAGGCTCCAAGAGTATTTTTGGAGAGTTTGATCCTGGCTCAGGATTAACGCTGGCGGCGTGCCTAACACATGCAAGTCGAACGAGGTAGCAATACCTAGTGGCAGACGGGTGA
>Ga0302326_10031751_pt1 | contig 10544 bp, 11 predicted proteins | sample Palsa_T0_3_FD_202264 | JGI IMG/M metagenome (GOLD analysis project Ga0302326, IMG submission 202264) | Peat permafrost microbial communities from Stordalen Mire near Abisko, Sweden - Palsa_T0_3 | ecosystem: Environmental > Terrestrial > Soil > Palsa > Peat permafrost | place: Sweden: Abisko...
TCGCGCATCGCCTCGGCCAGGTCGCGGTACAGGTGACGCCAGACCTGCCGCTTCATCATCATCAGCGACGTGGGCGCCGCCGATCGGGCGATCTCCTTCAGGTAATCGACGGCGTCCTTCGCCGACTCGCCGGGCTCGCAGAGCCGATTCGCCCAGCCCATGCGCCAGGCCTCCTCGGCCTCGATCCGGCGTGAGCTCCAGACCATGTCGAGGGCGTTGGAGGGGCCCACGAGCCTCGGCAGCAACCAGCTTGTCCCGTGCTCGGCCACCAGGCCGCGCGGCGAGAACGACGTCACGACGCGCGCGCCTCTGGCCATGAAGCGCATGTCGCAGAAGGTCGCGTAGCTGAAGCCCAGGCCGGCGCAGGCGCCGTTCACCGCCGCGATCAGCGGCTTCCTGAGGCCCAGGAAATAGGCGGGCGACCATTTGTAGTTCGGATCGTCCAGCGGATTGCCGGGGGTCGCCTTCAGGTGCTCGTAGCTGCGAGAAAGCACGCGGCCGGCCTCGCTCATCGCGCCCAGGGCGTTCATGTCGACGCCCGAGCAGAAGCCGCGCCCGGCCCCGGTCAGCACCGTGCCGATCACCTCCGGCTCGCGCTCGGAGGCGCCCAGCGCATGGCGCACCTCCGCCTGGGTGAGGTCGGTGAGCGCATTCAGCGCAGCGGGCCGGTTGAGCGTGATGACCGCCACCGGGCCGTCGCGGACATAGAGGATCTCGGCGTAGTCGGGCATGGATGCGCTCCCTTTCCTTCGAGGCGCGATCTTCCGCCGACTGGCCGCCGGACGCCAGCCCCGCGGCCGCGGGGCCCGCTACGCGCCGAATCCCGTCACCAGCTCTCCGCCCAGGGCCTGAGATCCGGCCCCAGCTGCGCCTTGAGGTCCGCTGATCGAAAGGCGCCGCAGACTTACTCGAGCGCCTTGCCCGGCTCGATGGTGACGCTCTCGCCGCAGCCGCAGGCGTCGGTCTGGTTGGGATTGTTGAAGGTGAACTTGGCCGCGAGCCGCGTGGCCTCGAAGTCGATCACGGTGCCGATGAGGAAGAGCACGGCCTTGGGGTCGACGAGGATCGTCACGCCCCTGTCCTCGACCACCTCGTCGAGCGGCGCGGTCGCTTCGGCATACTCGAGCACATACTCCTGGCCGGCGCAGCCGCCGTTGCGAACGCCGACGCGCAGGCCGACGCAGGGCCGCTCGGCGCGCGCCATGATCTCCTTCACGCGCCCGGCCGCGCGGTCGGTGAGCGAGACGATCTTGGGGCGCGGTCGGCGCGCCCGGGGTTGCAGGGCGGTTTCCATCGGTCAGAACATGTTGAGCTCGAGCTTGGCCTCGTCGGACATCAGCGACGGATCCCACGGCGGGTCGAATACGAGGTTGACCGTACAGGACTTGATGCCCTCGATCGACATCACCGCATCGCGCACCCAGTCCGGCATCTCGCCGGCGACCGGGCAGCCGGGCGCGGTCAGCGTCATGTCGATGGCGACGTCCTTCTCGTCGGAGACGTCGACCTTGTAGATCAGGCCGAGCTCGTAGATGTCGACCGGTATCTCGGGGTCGTAGACGGTCTTCAGCTTCTCGACGAGCCGATCGGTCAGCGCGTCGAGCTCGGCCTGGCCGGGACCGGTCGGCGTCTTGTCGGGGGCGAGACGGGCGTCGTCCATCAGCTGAAGAAGGTCCGTGTCTGGTGGAGGGCGGCGACGAAGGAGTCGGCCTCCTCGAGCGTGTTATATAGGGCGAAAGAGGCGCGGGCGCTGGAGGAGACGCCAAAGCGACGCATCAGCGGCTCGGCGCAGTGGGTTCCGGCGCGCACCGCGACCCCGTAGCGGTCGAGAATCTGGGCGACGTCGTGCGCGTGGGCGCCTTCCATCACGAAGCTGAAGATGGCGCCCTTCCCCGGCGCGCGCCCGAGCTCGGAGATCCAGTTCGCGCCGTTGAGCCCCTGCTTCACCCGCTCGTAGAGCGCGTGCTCGTGCTCGGCCACCGCGTCGCGGTCGATGCCGCCGAGCCATGAGATCGCGGCGGCAAGGCCGATCGCCTCGACGATCGGCGGCGTGCCAGCCTCGAATCGGTGCGGCGGATCGGCATAGGTGATCTCGTCGAGCCGAACCTCGCCGATCATCTCGCCGCCGCCCTGGTAGGGAGGAAGCTCGGCCAGCCGCTCGGCGCGGCCGTAGAGCACCCCGACGCCTGTCGGCCCATAGAGCTTGTGCGCGGAGAACGCATAGAAGTCGGCGCCCAGGGCGCGGACGTCGACACGGCCATGCACGACGGCCTGCGCGCCGTCGACGAGGGTGACCGCGCCGGCCGCCTTGGCCATGGCGATGATCTCGGCCGCCGGATTCACCGTCCCCAGCACATTCGACATGTGGGTGAAGGCTACGACGCGCGTGCGCGGGCCGATCAGGCGCTCGAGCGCCGCGAGGTCGAGCTCGCCGGCGTCGGTGATCGGGGCGAACTTCAGAACGGCGCCCTGGCGCACGCGAAGAAAGTGCCAGGGGACGATGTTGGCGTGGTGCTCCATCTCGGTGAGCACGATCTCGTCCCCGGCGCGAAGCGATTGGCCCAGCGACGAGGCGACGAGGTTGATTGCCTCGGTGGTCCCCTTGGTGAAGACGATCTCGGAGGCGCTGGCGGCGCCGACGAGCCCGCGGACGGCCTCGCGCGCGGCCTCGTACGCCTCGGTGGTCTCGTTGGCGAGCGTGTGCAGTCCGCGGTGCACGTTCGCGTAGGACGTCTCCATCACCCGGGCCATCGCCTCGATGACGGCCCTCGGCTTCTGGGCCGAGGCGGCGCTGTCGAGGTAGACGAGCGGACGATCGTTGATCCGGCGCCTAAGGATGGGAAACTCGGCGCGCGCGGCCTCGACATCGAAGCTCATGCGCCTGCTCCGAGCCGCGCATCGAGCCAGGCGCGCACGGCCTCGCGGGCGCCCGGATGCCCGATCCGGTCCACCACCTCGATGAGGAAGGCGCCGATCAGCAGGCCGCGGGCCTCCGGCTCCGGAAGCCCTCGCTGCATCGCGTAGAAGAGCGCGTCGGGATCGAGCGCGCCGACGGTGGCGCCGTGCGCGCAGGCGACGTCGTCGGCATAGATCTCGAGCTCGGGCTTGGCGTCGACCTCGGCCCGGTCGGAGAGCACGAGCGCATGGCAGCCCATCTTCGCGTCGGTTCCGTCCGCACCGGCCGCGACCACGATCCGGCCCTGGAAGACGCCCCGCGCCTGGTCGCGCACGGCGCCCTTGATCAGCTGGTCGGTGACGCCGCCCGGCCGGTCGTGGGTCACGACGGTCGTGAGGTCCGAATGACGCCGGCCGTCCAGCAGGTAGAGGCCGTCCAGGCGCGCGACCGCGCCGCCGCCCCCATGTCGCACACGGGCCTCGATCCGCTGCCGGCGCGCGCCCGAGGCGATGACGGTCTGGGCGTAGCGCGCCCCGGGGGCCAGGACGATCTCGGCGCGCGAGACGCTGACCGCGTCGGCCGGTTCATCGCAGAGCACGACCCGCTCGAGACTGGCGCCGGCCTCGACCTCGATCGAGAGGTCCAGCTCGGAAAGATAGCCGCCGCGTCCCTCGTAGCTTTCGACGAGCGCAGCCTCGTCCCCGGAGGCGATCCGGATCCGTGCGAGCCGGAGGGCGTGCGCCCCCTCGCCCTGGCCGATCACGCGGATCGAGCGCAGCAGCGCGTCTGGCGCGGCAAACCCGGCAGTGGGCGCCATGCGGCCATTGAGGACGAGAAGCCGCTCGCCTCCCAGGCCATCGAAAGGGCCGATCCCCACATCGCCCCCGAAGCCGCCCGAGCGCGGGGGCAGCTTCCGGATCAGGCCGCGCAGATCGGTCCAATGCCAGTCCTCTTCGCGACGCGAGGGAAGCTCGGCGACGTCGCCGGTCTCGATCGCCCGTGCGAGGCTGCTCATGCGGGCTCCGCGGCGAACCGGTCGTAGCCGTGGAGCTCGAGCTCGAGCGCCAGCTCCGGGCCGCCCGAGGCGACGATCCGGCCGGCGGCGAGCACGTGGACGCGGTCGGGCCGGACATAGTCGAGCAGGCGCTGGTAGTGGGTGATGATCAGCATCGAGCGATCGGGCGAGCGCATGGCGCCCACCCCGTCGGCGACGACGCGAAGCGCGTCGATGTCGAGCCCGGAATCGGTCTCGTCGAGGATCGCCAGGCGCGGCGCCAGCACCGCCATCTGCACGATCTCCATCCGCTTCTTCTCGCCGCCGGAGAAGCCGACGTTGAGCGGGCGGCGGAGCATCTCGTGATCGACCTTCAGCGCATCGGCCCTGGCGCGGATCAGCTTGAGGAACGCCGGGGCGGCGACCTCGTCCTCGCCGCGCGCCCTGTGCTGTGCGTTCAGGGCGGCGCGCAGGAAGGTCATGGCCGGCACGCCGGGGATTTCGACCGGGTACTGAAAGGACAGGAAGACGCCGCGCGCCGCCCGCTCGGAGGGGGCGAGCGCCAGGAGGTCCTCGCCGTCCAGAAGCACCTCGCCGGCCGTGACCTCATAGCCGGGCCGGCCCGCCAGGACATGGCTCAACGTCGACTTGCCGGCTCCGTTCGGCCCCATCAGCGCGTGCGCCTCGCCGGTCGGCAGATCGAGGGTGATCCCGTTCAGGATCGGCTTGCCGTCGACGGCGACGTGCAGGTTGCGGATCGAAAGCAGCGGCCGGCTCATGCCAGGGGCCTCAGGAACTCGAGCCGGTTGCCGAACGGATCGAAGACGAAGATACGCTCGAAGCCCGGCAGCAGGTCGTCATCGACCACCTCGCAGCCGGCCGAGCGCGCGCGTCTGGCCAGGTCGGCGACCGCATCGACGCGGAAGGCGATGTGCGCCTTGCGCGCAGGCGCGAACGGCGTCTCGACCCCGCAATGCACCCTCACATGGTCGCTCTCGAACCAGCAGCCGCCGCGCTTCGCGAGCTCGGCCGGCTTCGGTCGCTCGGGAAGGCCGAGCACGCCGCCATAGAAGCTGCGCGCCGCCGCCTCGCCGCCGGCCGGAATCGCGACCTGGACGTGATCGATCGCCTCGAGGCTCATCCGACGCTGCCCTCGAGCGAGATTGCAACGAGCTTCTGAGCCTCGACGGCGAACTCCATCGGCAGCTCCTGCAGCACGTCGCGCACGAAGCCGTTGACGAGCAGCTGAACCGCCTCCTCCTCTCTGAGGCCGCGCTGCATCGCATAGAAGAGCTGGTCTTCCGAGAGCCGGGTCGTCGTCGCCTCGTGCTCGAACACCGCCGAGCCGTTGCGCGCCTCGATGTAGGGGGTGGTGTGCGCCGAGCACCGCTTGCCGATCAGCAGACTGTCGCAGCGCGTGAAGTTGCGCGCGCCCCTGGCCTTCGGGTGGGCGGAGACGAGCCCGCGGTAGGTGTTCGACGATGCGCCCGCGGAGATTCCCTTCGAGATGATGCGCGAGCGGGTATCCGGGCCAAGATGGATCATCTTGGTTCCCGTGTCCGCCTGCTGACGATTGTTGGTGATCGCGATCGAGTAGAACGCGCCAGACGACCCGGCGCCGCGCAGCACGCACGACGGGTACTTCCAGGTGATCGCGGAGCCCGTCTCGACCTGGGTCCAGCTCACCTTGGAGCGGTCGCCGCGGCAGTCGGCGCGCTTGGTGACGAAGTTGTAGATGCCGCCGCGGCCCTCGGCGTCGCCCGGGTACCAGTTCTGAACCGTCGAATATTTGATCTCGGCGTCGTCGAGCGCGACGAGCTCGACCACCGCGGCGTGAAGCTGGTTCTCGTCGCGCATCGGCGCGGTGCAGCCTTCGAGATAGGAAACGTAGGCGCCGCGGTCGGCGACGATCAGGGTCCGCTCGAACTGGCCCGACTCGGCGGCGTTCATCCGGAAGTAGGTCGAGAGCTCCATCGGGCAGCGGACGCCAGGCGGCACATAGACGAAGCTGCCGTCTGAGAAGACCGCGCTGTTGAGGCAGGCGAAATAGTTGTCGGAGACGGGCACGACCGTGCCCAGATAGCGGCGCACGAGCTCGGGATGCTCGCGGATCGCCTCGCTCATCGAGCAGAAGATCACCCCGGCCGCGGCGAGCTCCTTCTTGAAGGTCGTGACCACCGAGACGGAATCGAACACGGCATCGACCGCATAGCGCGGCGCGCCCTCGACGCCGGCCAGCACGGCCTGCTCCCGCAAGGGGATGCCGAGCTTCTCGTAGGTGGCCAGCAGCTCCGGGTCGACCTCGTCGAGGCTCTTGGGGCCGGGCTTGCGCCGTGGGGCCGCGTAGTAGAAGGCGTCCTGGTAGTCGATCCGCGGGAATCTCACGCGCGCCCAGATCGGCTCCTCGAGCGCCTGCCAGCGCTGGAACGCGCCGAGCCGCCAGTCGAGCATCCATTCGGGCTCGGCCTTCTGGGCCGAGATGTAGCGGACGGTGGCCTCGCTCAGTCCCCGGGGCGCGAACTCCTGGTCGATCTCGGTGACGAAGCCGTGCTTGTAGCGCTCGAGCGTCTCGACGTGTTCGACGGTCTGTCTGGCGGCTGGCATCGGACGGGTTCCTTCAGGCGGCCGCCGGCGCGCGGGCGCGGCGCCGCTCGACGATCCCGCGCCAGGCGGCGGCGCAGCTCGTCCAGTCTTCTGGCGTGGTCGCCCAGCCGCCGCTGACCCGGATCGCGTAGGGAGCGAGGTCCGGCCGGCTCATCGCCTCGACGACCCGGCTCGGCTTGACCCGTCCCGAGGAACAGGCGGCGCCGGCGCTGACCATCACGCCGGCCAAGTCGAGCGCCATCACCTGCAGCGCCGATTCGAAACCGGGCATGGCGAAGCAAAGCGTCTGCGGGAGGCGGGGGGCGTCCTCGCCGACGACCTCGGCGCCCTCGGCGACAGCCGCGCGCGCCAGGCCGTCGCGGAGATCGGCCTGGGCGGCAAGCTCGTCCAGACCGAGGCGCGCGGCCTCGGCGGCCGCGCCAAAGCCGGCGAGGCCAGGCACGTTCTCGGTGCCAGAGCGTCGGCCGCGCTCCTGGCCGCCGCCATGGATCTGGCGGACCACGCTCAGCCGCGGGCCGGCGACGAGCGCGCCGGCGCCCTGCGGGCCGCCCAGCTTGTGGGCCGAGAGCGCCAGGGAATCGGCGCCGAGCGCAGCCACGTCCAGCGCGATCTTGCCCGCCGCCTGCACCGCATCGACGTGCAGCCAGCCGCCGAGCCGGCGGACCAGCGCCGCGGCCTCGGCCACCGGCTGGACGACCCCGGTCTCGTTGTTGGCCGCCATCAGGCAGACGAGCGCGGGCGGCCCCGAAGCCAGACGATCCTCGAGCCAGTCAAGGTCGGCGACGCCGGAGCGGTCCACCGGCCAGGTCTCGCCTGGCGCAGCGCAGGCGCGCGCGTTCTCGACGACGCCCTCGTGCTCGGTGGCGCCCACGATGATGCGCGCCGCCCCAGCGGCCAAGGCGCTGGCGATGGCGAGCGCGTTGGCCTCGGTGCCGCCGCTGACGAGCGTGATCTCGTCGTCGGCCGCGCCGACGAGCCGGGCCACCTGCGCCCTGGCGTCCTCGACGAGCGCGCGCGCCTTGCGCCCGGCGGCATGCACGGACGACGGGTTGCCGCCCAGCTCGAGCGCCGCGGCCACCGCGGCGGCGGACTCGGGCCGCACCCGGGCGGTCGCATTGTAATCCAGGTAGATGCTCATGCGGCACTCGCGCCGCCGGCGCGCAGCCGACCGGCCGCCACGTCGGCGAGCGAGACGCTGGCGAGATAGTCGCGGATCTGCCGGCCGGTCTCCTCCCAGAGATCGTGGGTGAGGCACCGGCCGCCGTCCTTCATGCAGCCGCGAAGGCCGCCGCCACAGCGGATCGCGCGCAAGGGTTCGCCGGCGGCGATGACCACATCGGCGACCGAGGTCTCGGAGGCCGGGCGCGCGAGCCTATAGCCGCCGCCGGGCCCGCGATGCGCGGTCACCAGCCCACGCCGGCGGAGCCGCGAGAACAGCTGCTCGAGGTAGGCAAGCGAGATCTGCTGGCGCGCTGCGATCTCGGCCAGCGCGACCGCGCGGTCGCCGTCCCGACCGGCGAGATCGGTCATGGCCATGACGGCGTAACGTCCCTTGGTCGAAAGCTGCATGGCGGGCTGGCGCTATTTTCTCGCAAATTCCGGACGGCTTTTGGTAATAGCCGCCGCCCTGATCGCGGGCGGCTCCTGGAAGAGCGCCCGCAGGGGTATGTAAGAAAACCAAGCGCCGCGGTCAACTATTGCGGCCTCCTTCTCGAGGAAGCCATGCCCGAAGTGGTACTCACCGGCGCCGCCGGCCGGATCGAAGCGCGATATTCGCCGCGCAAGGACGAGACCGCGCCGATCGCCCTCATCCTGCACCCCCATCCGAAGGCCGGCGGCCACATGGACAATCCCGTCTCCGTCCAGCTCTTCCACCTCTTCATGAAGCGCGGCTTTTCGGTGATGCGGTTCAATTTCCGCGGCGTCGGCCGCAGCCAGGGCGAATTCGACGCGGGCATCGGCGAGCTCGCCGACGCGGCGACGGCGCTCGACTGGCTGCAGTCGACGAACCCGACGGCCTCGCAATGCTGGGTCGCCGGCTACAGCTTCGGCGCCTGGATCGGCATGCAGCTGCTGATGCGCCGGCCGGAGACGGACGGCTTCATCTCGGTCTCGCCGCCGACCAACACCTACGACTTCTCATTCCTGGCGCCCTGCCCGGCCTCGGGCCTGATCCTGCACGGCTCGGTCGACACGATCACCCAGCCTATCGAGGTGGAGCGCGTCGTCTCCAAGCTTCGCACCCAGAAGGGCATCGTGATCGACTACGACCTCGTCGAGGGCGCCGGCCACTTCTGGACCAACCAGCTAGGCGAGGTCGAACGCCGGGTCGGCGCCTACCTCGACCGCCGCCTCGCCGCCCAGCCCGCCTGAGCCCCATCGAACAAGCCGACTTGCGGCTTGACGGAGGGCCGGCGTCAACCTAAGCGGCGCGGCGATGACCGTCACGGACCAGCTCCGCTCGTTCTATTACCGCTCGCCCTCGTAGCGAGCGGCCGGTCTCATACGCCCAGCCGCCTTCAGGTCGGCGGCGGGCTCTTGCCAGGATGCGCCTCTCCGGCCGAAAGCGCCCATCAGGAGAGCCGATCCCATGGCCGACGACTTCAAGCCACGATCCGACCTCGTCCGGACGCTGCTCGAGCGCGGGCACGTCTACCAGGCCACGAGCCTCGCCGGGCTCGACGCGGCCGCGCTGGGCGGGCGCCTGACCGGCTACATCGGGTTCGACGCGACGGCCTCGTCGCTGCACGTGGGCAGCCTCGTGCAGATCATGGCGCTCCGCCGGCTGCAGGCGACCGGGCACCGGCCGATCGTGCTGATGGGCGGCGGCACGACCAAGGTCGGCGATCCGTCCGACAAGTCCGCGCAAAGGCCGCTGCTTTCGGACGAGACGATCGCGGCCAATATCGCAGGCATCCGGCGCGCGTTCGAGCCGTTCCTGGCCTTCGGGGACGGCCCCGCCGATGCGCTCATGGTCAACAACGCCGACTGGCTCGAGAAGCTCGGCTACATCGAATTCTTGCGCGACTACGGAGTGGAATTCACGGTCAACCGGATGATCGCGCTCGAGTTCGTGAAGAGCCGCCTGGAGAGCGAGCAGCCGCTCACCTTCCTCGAGTTCAACTACCCGCTGATGCAGTCGGTCGACTTCCTGGAGCTCAACCGCCGCTTTGGCTGCAGGTTGCAGTTCGGCGGCTCCGAGCAGTGGGGCAACATCGTCGGCGGGATCGACCTGATCCGCCGCCGGCAGGCGGTCGAGGCGTTCGGCGTGACCGCGCCGCTGGTGACCACCGCCTCGGGCGTCAAGATGGGCAAGACCGTCGACGGCGCCGTCTGGCTCAACCCGGAGCTGCGCAGCCCGTACGACTACTGGCAGTTCTGGCGCAACACCGAGGACGCCGACGTCGGTCGGTTCCTGAGACTCTTCACCGAGCTGCCGCTCGAAGAGATCGGACGTCTGGAAGCGCTCCAGGGATCAGAGATCAACGAGGCCAAGAAGGTGCTCGCGACCGAGGCTGCGGCCCTGCTCCATGGACGCGCCGCCGCCGAGGCGGCGGCCGGCGCCGCCCGCACGGCGTTCGAGGAGGGGCAGGTCTCGGGCGACATGCCGACCTACGAGATCCCGCGCTCGCAGCTGGCCGCCGGGGTCCCGCTCGCCGCCGTCGCGGCCGCGGCGAAGCTCGCGAGTTCGCGCTCGGACGCGCGTCGGCTGGCCCAGGGCGGCGGCCTGCGGGTCAACGACGTCGTCGAGACCGACGGCCAGCGTCTGCTGACCGAGCGCGACCTCAACGCCGAGGGTGTGGTCAAGCTCGCGGCGGGGCGAAAGAAGATCGTCCTCGTCCGGGCAATCTAGGCGCAATGTCGGGGCTGGCGCGCGGGACCGGCCGAAGCTAGAGCTTTTCCATCGCCATAAGACCAGGATCAGACCGATGCCGCTTGCTCCGGGCGACAAGGCGCCCGACTTCGACCTCCCGACGCCCGACGGCCGCGTCTCGCTCGCCGGCCTGAAGGGGAAGACCGTCGTGCTCTACTTCTATCCCAAGGACGACA
>Ga0302326_10031752_pt1 | contig 10544 bp, 8 predicted proteins | sample Palsa_T0_3_FD_202264 | JGI IMG/M metagenome (GOLD analysis project Ga0302326, IMG submission 202264) | Peat permafrost microbial communities from Stordalen Mire near Abisko, Sweden - Palsa_T0_3 | ecosystem: Environmental > Terrestrial > Soil > Palsa > Peat permafrost | place: Sweden: Abisko...
ACATGGCCGGTACTTGTAGCCCGGATTGACCGTGAGCGAAATCCGGGAGCGGCATTCCCGCCGGCAGGTCGACCCCGGGTTTCGCTGCGCTCAACCCGGGCTACATTTAGTTCGAGCCGTCCAGCAAACGCCGCGCGATGACGTGCGCCTGGATTTCCGCGGCGCCTTCGAAAATGTTGAGAATGCGGGCGTCGCAGAGAATTCGCGAGACCGGAAACTCCAGCGCGAAGCCGTTGCCGCCGTGAACCTGCACGGCATTGTCGGCGGCGGCCCAGGCGACGCGCGCCGCCAAAAGTTTCGCCATGCCGGCCTCGAGATCGCAGCGGCGGCCGGAATCCTTCTGCCGCGCCGCGTAATAAGTGAGTTGTCGCGCGATCAGGATTTCAGCCGCCATCATCGCGAGCTTGTCGGCGACGCGCGGGAAATCGGCGATCGGCACGCCGAACTGCACCCGCGTAGTCGCATAGCCGAGTGCCTGCTCGAGCGCCGATTGCGCCACGCCGACGGCGCGCGCCGCGGTCTGGATGCGCGCCGACTCGAAGGTGGCCATGAGTTGCTTGAAGCCCAAGCCCTCGACGCCGCCCAATAGATTCTCCGCCTTCACGGTAAAGCCGTCGAAGGCGATCTCGTATTCTTTCATGCCGCGATAGCCGAGCACCTCGATCTCGGTGCCCGACATGCCGGCGGCCGGAAACGGATGCTCGTCGCTGCCGCGCGGCTTTTCCGCGAGCAGCATGGAGAGGCCGCGATAGCCTTTATCGTTCGCATTGGTGCGCACCAGCAGCGTCATCAAGTCGGCGCGCACCGGATGCGTGATCCAGGTCTTGTTGCCATAGACCTTGTAGGTGTTGCCCTCGCGCACCGCGCGCGTCTTCAGCGTGGCAAGATCGGAGCCCGTGTTCGGTTCGGTGAACACCGCCGTCGGCAGCACTTCGCCGGACGCGATCTTCGGCAGCCACTTGCGCTTCTGCTCCTCGGTGCCGCTGCCGAGAATGAGTTCGGCCGCGATCTCGGAACGGGTGCCGAGCGAGCCGACGCCGATATAGCCGCGCGACAGCTCCTCGGAGACGACGCACATCGATTCCTTGCCGAGTCCCATGCCGCCGTAATCCTCGGGGATGGTGAGCGAGAACACGCCGAGCTCGGACATTTGCGCGATGATATCAAGCGGGATGTACTCGTTGCGCAGATGCCATTGTTGCGCATGCGGCACGACCTGGCCGTCGGCGAATTTGCCCATCTCCTCGCGGATCGAATCGAGCGTGTCCTCGAGCCCGGTGGCGCCGACGGTGGCTTCCTGCTGCTGGCGCATCAATTCAGCGAGCCGGGCGCGACGCTGCGCGGTGTTGCCGTAGACGATCAGATGCTCGACGGCCGGATTGATGCGCGCGGCGACCGCCGCCCCGGAGAGCCCGAGATCGCCCAGCCGCACGATCTCGCCTTGGCTCATCGGAATGCCGCCGACGATCTGCGCCAGATATTCGCCGGCGCCGATGCGCACCAGCAATTCCTCGATCTCGCCGAAATTTTGGGTGGCGGTGAGCCGCTGCGTATAGGCCGCGAGCTGGCGGATCGCCTCGACATAGGTGGCAAGCCACGCAAGACCGTGCGTGGCACGCTGCTCGCGATCGAGCAGGCGCGGGTTGGCGCGGCCGTCCCGCACCACCCGCTCGGCGACCGCCCGGCGCGCGTCCGCGAACAACGCATCGACGGCATCGACCGCCTGGCTCAACGTCGTAATCAGCTCGTTGTCGGTGGACGTGGCAGAAGCAGCAAGCGACATCAGCGGTCTCCAAGGGACCTCGGTTACAGCGATCCGGACCGGCAGCCAACCTTACGCGTGCAGTGCACAAAAGCAAATTCGCCCCTTCACCGTCGGCTTCGGCTGCAAATAGCCCTTCACGATGTGGCGACGTTCGCCATGACGACGATCGGGCTCAACGCCAAGACCTTTCCGCCCGGAGCCTTGCAACATCTGAAAGAGCTTTTCATCGCCGGTTGGGGCGCCTATCCGCTGACCGGAACCAAGGAGCAGGTGGTTGAGGGCCTACAAACGATGTCGGCCATGGGGCTCGATGGCGCGTTGTTGTCCTGGCCGCGCCTCGAAGACGGATGCGGGAGTTCAAGGACGTGACCTATCCGCTCCTCGTCCAGGCCGGATTGCGCTGATACATTGGCCGCGGAATTTTGTCGTAGAGGCCGCCCGCATTGAACACGATCCGCCTGAGTCTCCGCGTCATTACGGAAGCCTTCTATCGCTTCAACCGCGATGACGGCTGGGCGATCGCCAGCCACATCGCACTGTCGATATTGATGGCGGTGTTCCCGTTCCTCATCGTGGTGACGGCGCTCGCCGGCTTCGTCGGCTCCGCCAATCTGGCCGACGAGGTCGCCCGCCTGATCTTCGCGGCCTGGCCGCAGCAAGTCGCCAGCCCGATCGCTGGCGAGATCCACAACGTGCTCACCACGACGCGCGGCGGCGTGCTCACTTTAGGCGCCGTGTTCGCCGTCTATTTCGCCTCGAGCGGCGTGGAAAGCCTGCGCATTGGGCTTAACCGCGCCTACGGACTCTACGAGCAGCGAAGCTGGTGGCTGTTACGGCTTGAGTCGATCGGCTATGTGCTGGTCAGCGCGCTGGCGCTGTTGGTGCTGGCGTTCCTGGTCGTGCTCGGGCCGCTGATCTTCAAGGCCGCGGCGAATTACGCACCCTGGATCGAGCCGCTCGAATCCCATTACGATTTCGCGCGCGTCGGCATCGGCGGCGGGGTGCTCGCGGTGGCCTTGTTCATACTGCATATGTGGCTGCCGGCCGGCCGGCGAGGCTTGAGCAAAGTGTGGCCCGGGATCGCGGCGACGCTGGCGCTGTGGCTCGCCTGCGGCTTCGCCTTCGGCCATTACCTCGCCGATTTCGCCTATACCTACGTGACGTATTATGCGGGGCTCGCGTCGGCGATGATCGCGCTGGTGTTTCTGTATTACAGCGCCTGGATTTTCGTCTATGGCGGCGAACTCAACGCGGCAATCGCGCGGGTGCGTGAGGGCAAGACGTAATCCGTCATGCCCGGCCTTGTGCCGGGCATCCACGTCTTTAACCGCTGCGAATTTGACGACGTCGATGGCCGGGCCAAGCCCGGCCATGACGCACTCAACCCCGGCCAGACTGGCGATTTAGTTCCGGCAACGATGCCGCCTCCAGCACGTCCTCGAAATTCCGCAGGCCCGGACGCGGCGCGTTGACCAGCACCGCCATGTTGCCGGGCTTGTGCCGGTTGGTGCGCATCAATTCGTGGGCGTGCGGGATCTTCTCCCAGGGGAACACGTCGCTCATGCAGGGATCGATGCGGCGATCGATGACGAAGCGGTTGGCGGCGCTGGCCTGCTTGAGATGGGCGAAGTGCGAGCCTTGCACGCGTTTCTGGCGCATCCACACATAGCGCGCGTCGAAGGTGATGTTGAAGCCCGACGTGCCGGCGCAGAACACCACCATGCCGCCGCGCTTGACCACCAGGCAAGACACCGGAAAGGTCGCCTCGCCGGGATGCTCGAACACGATGTCGACGTCGCGCTTGCCGGTGATATCCCAGATCGCCTTGCCGAAGCGGCGCGCTTCTTTCACCCAGATGTCGTATTCGGGGGTGCCGACCTTGGGCATGGCGCCCCAGCACTTGAATTCCTTGCGGTTGATGACGCCCTTGGCGCCGAGATTGAACACATATTCCAATTTCGATTCGTCGGAGACGATGCCGATGGCATTCGCGCCCGAGGCAGCGACAAGCTGCACGCCGAACACGCCGAGCCCGCCCGACGCGCCCCAGACCAGCACGTTGTCGCCGGGCTTGAGAATGTGCGGCGGGTGGCCGAACAGCATGCGATAGGCGGTGGCAAGCGTGAGCGTGTAGCAGGCCGCTTCTTCCCAGGTCAGATGCGCGGGCTTCACCATGAGCTGGCGCGACTGCACGCGGCAGAATTGGGCGAACGAGCCGTCCGGCGTCTCGTAGCCCCAGATGCGCTGCGAGGGCGACAACAGCGGGTCGCCGCCGTTGCAATCCTCGTCGTCGCCATCGTCCTGATTGCAGTGAACGATGATTTCGTCGCCGACTTTCCAGCGCTTGACCTTGGAGCCGACCGCCCAGACGACGCCGGAGGCGTCCGAGCCCGCGACATGGAACGGGTTTTTGTGCACGTCGAGCGGCGAGATCGGCTGCCCGAGCCCGGCCCACACGCCGTTGTAATTGACGCCGCCGGCCATGACGTAAACCAGGGCCTCGTCATCGGCGATCGGCCAAGTCGGCAGCACCTCGAGCAGCATGGCTTTTTCCGGCGGACCATGACGCTCCTTGCGGATCGCCCAGGCGTGCATGGTCGCCGGCACGTGACCGAGCGGCGGCACTTCGCCGATATCGTAGAGGTCCTTAAGCGGCGTCGCTGACGGCTTCTTCTGCGCGACGGCCATGAGGGGCTCCGGTTGATCCGCAGAGTTTGCGTGTGGCCGAGTGTGCCGCACTTGATGTTGCAGCGCAATAAGTACTTAAGCGCGCAAGGGCTTGGCGGGGCCACTGCGCTGCTGACAGGGCCGCCGCGAGGCCATAAGGTGGCGCCGCGCATTGCCGGCAGCCGGCAACGACGCGGCCCTTATAGGGGCGGCGAAAACAGGGGGGAATGCATGGGCGTGGAAACCATTATCATTTGGCTGATCGTCGGCGCGATCGCCGGCTGGCTTGCCGGAATGGTCGTCAAGGGCGGCGGCTTCGGGCTGATCGGCGACATTATTGTCGGCATTATCGGCGCGGTCATTGCCGGCTGGTTACTGCCCCGGCTCGGGATCTACATCGGCGGTGGCATTATTGCCGCGATCATCGATGCGTTCATCGGCGCCGTGATCCTGTTGATCATCCTGCGGCTGATCAAACGCGCTTAAGGGTTCCTCAAGGCAGCCCGGCCTAGCTTCGCGATCTTAGCGGAGCAAAGCCGGCTGCCGATGGCCCTCTACGAACTGTCTCCCGCGCGTGGCGCCGGCGCCAGGCTGGCGCGGCCGGTGGAGCTTATCTGCTTTGCACTTGTGCTGGCGCAGGCGGTCTATCTCGCCACCTCCTATCTGCAAGGCATCTGGATCGTGGGCCCCGGCGGTGGCGTGCCATCGGACTTCGTCAGTGTCTGGGCCGCCGGGCGATTGGTGCTCGAGGGCCATCCGGCCGCGGTCTATGACTGGCCGGCGCACAAGCTCGTCGAAGAAGCCGCGGTCGGCCACGCCTTCGGCGGCTATTTCGGCTGGCATTATCCGCCGACGTTTTTGTTCGTCGCCGCCGCTTTGTCGCTCCTCACCTACGCCACCGCTTACGCGGTTTGGGTGTTCGGCACCTTCCCGGTCTATCTCGCCGCAATCCGCGCAATCGTCGGCGAGCGCATCGGGTATCTGCTTGCCGCAGCGTTTCCCGCATTGCTGGCCAATTTCATCGTCGGCCAGAACGGATTCCTGACCGCAGGCCTCGTCAGCGGCGCGCTTGTCCTTTTGCCGCGACGGCCGATCGTCGCCGGGTTGCTGCTCGGCCTCCTCACCTACAAGCCGCATCTCGGTTTGTTGTTTCCCATCGCGCTCGTGGCGGCCGGATATTGGCGAGCATTTTTCACCGCCGCGATGGTCGCTGTGTTGATGGCGGTTGCGGCGTGGTTCGCTTTCGGCAGCGACACCTGGCAGGCGTTCTTCGCCAATATCGGCCACACCTCACAGGCCTTCCTGTCCGACGGCTGGGCGGACTGGGGCAAGCTGCAAACCGCGTTCGGATTGACGCGTATGCTCGGCGGCGGCGAGACGTTGGCGTGGGCGGTGCAGGGCGCGGTCGCGCTTGTTGCTGCGATCGCAATCGCGCTCCTTTGGCGGAGCCGCGCCGCCTACGAGATCAAAGCCGCGGCGCTCGCCACCGGCGCCATGTTGGCGACGCCGTATCTCTACACCTACGACCTCGTCGTGCTCGCGGTACCGCTCGCTTTTCTGTTCCGGTTCGGCCGCGTCCGCGGATTCCTGCCGCATGAAATGGTCGGCATCGGCGTCGCCTGTCTGTTGGTCCTGATCTTTCCCTTCGTCAAAGCGCCGGTCGGCTTCGCCGCTTTGCTGGTCGCCGCGGCGTTGATCGCACGCCGCGCGATTGTCTCGCAGAGCGCAACGACATGAGCGCGCAAGACTTCACTTCCGCTCATTCCCGCACAAGCGGGAATCCAGATGGAGAGCATCAGCAGGGCAGTGAATTCGCTGAGTCCCCGCTTTCGCGGGGACGAGCGGATGAGAGTAGTCAAGCCCGCCTCATCGCGCTGATCGGAGTGATCCTGGCGCTCGGCTATCTGGTGGTACTTGGCGGCGCTTATCTCGACGGTCATTTTTTGATCGACGCGGAGCGCCGGCCGATCGCCAACGACTTCGTCAACGTTTTCGCCGCGGGACGGCTCGCGCTCGATGGCAATACCGCCGCCGCCTACGACTGGCCGCTACACAAGGCCGCCGAAATCCGCGCCGTCGGCCACGACTTCGCCAATTATTACGGCTGGCATTATCCGCCGCCATTTTTGTTCGTTGCCGCGGCGCTCGCGACGTTGCCTTATCTCGTCGCCGCGATCGTCTGGCTGCTGGCGACGCTCGCCGCCTACGCGGCGACTTTGGGCGGCATCCTCGGCGGACGCGTCGGGGTTTTCTTCGCGCTTGGTTTTCCCGCGGTGTTGTGGAACGCGACCGCGGGGCAAAACGGTTTCCTCACCGCGACGCTGATCGGCGGCACGCTCGCCTTGCTGGAGCGGCGGCCGCTCCTCGCCGGCATTTGCCTTGGCCTCCTCACCTACAAACCGCAATTCGGATTGCTGTTTCCCATTGTGCTGATCGCCGACCGGCGCTGGCTGACGCTCGCAGTCGCCGCTGTCGTCGCCATCGGTCTTGCCGCGCTGTCCTGGCCCGCCTTCGGCAGCGCCGCCTGGGAAGCCTTCATACATTCGACGCCGCTCACCAGCCGCGTCGTGCTCGGCGAAGGCGGCGCCGATTGGGACCGGCTGCAAAGCCTGTTCGGTTTTGTCCGCGCGAATGGAGGCGGTGAGGCGCTCGCCTGGACCGTGCAGACGATCGCTACACTCGCGCTCGCCACGGCGCTCGTCGTTTTGTGGCGAAGCCGCGTGGCCTACGACCTCAAAGCCGCCGCGCTCGCCACCGGCGCGCTCATCGCCACACCCTATTTGTACACGTACGACCTGGTCGTGCTTGCCGTCGCTGTCGCCTTCCTGCTCCGATACGCCCTCGAACGCGGATTCTCCACCGCCGAAATTCTCGGCCTGCCGATTGCCGGCGCGCTCATCCTCATGTTTCCCTATGTAAAGACCCAGGTCGGCCTGGCGGCGGTTCTGATCGTGATGGCCTTGGTCGCGCAGCGCGTGCTATCCGATGCTCATCCGCTCGTCCCCGCTAAAGCGGCAACCGAATAAACTCAACGCCAAGGCGATCCGATGTACATCCGGCCGTCTGCCGCACTCATGCTTTGCGGGTTGGTGATGTGCGCGGCGCTCGCCGGCTGCACCGGCAACAATCCATCGCCCGATCAGCCGACCTTCTATCAAGACCTCGCCCATTCCGGCGCAACGCTGGATGCCACCGCCGCCGCATCGATGATCTCCGGCTATCGCAGCAACAATGGCCTTCCCGCGGTCACCGTCGATCCCGAACTGATGCGGCTCGCGAGCGAGCAGGCGCACGCCATGGCGGCGCGCGACAAGATGGATCACGATGTCGGGCGTCCGTTCCACGACCGGATCCGCAATTCACCCTTCGGCGGCAGCGTCGCGGTCGAGAACATTTCGGCGGGCTACCGCACGCTCGCCGAGGCTTTTTCAGGCTGGCGCGATTCGCCGCCGCATCGCGCCAACATGCTCAACGCGAGCGTGACCCGCATGGGCATCGCGGCGGTCTATGCGCCTTCCTCGAAGTACAAGGTGTTCTGGGCGCTGATCCTCGCCGGCGGCGACGGGCATCACGGGTAGCCCTGAATTGCCTCGCGGCGCGACCCTCATTGTTGCGTCGCAACAAAATTAGCGTCACATTAGTGCGCCGGAATGCGGGCAAGACGTGTGAAAGACCATGGATGACCAGCCGCGCCGCGACCAGTCATTGAGCGACAAGCGAGCGGGCGATAAGTCACAGCGCGACCAGCCGCGCCGCGACAAACCATTGCGCGATAAGCCCTGGATGTTCCGCACCTATGCGGGCCACTCCGATGCGAAAGCGTCGAACGCGCTTTACCGCAAGAATCTGAGCAAGGGGCAGACCGGCCTCTCCGTCGCCTTCGATCTGCCGACGCAGACCGGCTACGACTGCGACCATCCGCTCGCCAAGGGCGAGGTCGGCAAGGTCGGCGTGCCGATCTCGCACATCGGCGACATGCGCGTGCTGTTCGACGGCATCCCGCTCGGCGAGATGAACACGTCGATGACCATCAACGCCACCGCCGCGTGGCTGCTCGCGCTTTACGTCGCGCTCGCCGACGAGCAAGGCGTCCCGCGCGCCACGCTCACCGGCACGACGCAGAACGACATCATCAAGGAATATCTCTCGCGCGGCACATACGTGTTTCCGCCGGCCCCGTCGATGCGGCTGACCAAGGACGTGATCCTGTTCACGACCAAGGAGATGCCGAAATGGAATCCGATGAATGTCTGCTCCTATCACCTGCAGGAGGCGGGGGCGACGCCGGTGCAGGAGCTTGCCTTCGCGCTCGCCACCGCCATCGGCGTCCTCGACGCGGTGAAGGCGTCGGGCCAATGCGCGGAGGAAGAATTCAGCGAGGTGGTCGGGCGCATCTCGTTCTTCGTCAATGCCGGGCTGCGCTTCATCACCGAAGTCTGTAAGATGCGCGCCTTCACCGAGCTGTGGAATGAGATCACCCGCGAGCGCTACGGTATAACCAACGCCAAGCACCGGTTGTTCCGCTACGGCGTGCAGGTCAACTCGCTGGGGCTGACCGAGCAGCAGCCGGAGAACAACGTCGCCCGCATCCTGATCGAGATGCTCGCGGTTACGCTGTCCAAAAACGCGCGAGCGCGCGCGGTGCAGCTTCCGGCCTGGAACGAGGCGCTCGGCCTGCCGCGGGCATGGGACCAGCAATGGTCGCTGCGCATGCAGCAAATCCTCGCTTACGAGACCGATCTTCTGGAATACGGCGACGTCTTCGAGGGCTCGCCGGTCATCGCCGCCAAAGTCGCAGCGCTCAAAAGCGCGGCGAAGGACGAGCTGAAACATATTGAGGCGATGGGCGGCACCGTCGCCGCCGTCGAGTCAGGCTATCTCAAGCATCAGCTTGTCGAGTCGAATTCGCGCCGCGTCGAGGCGATCGAGCGCGGCGAGCAGATCGTGGTCAGCGTCAACCGTTTCGTCGAGACCGAGGCGTCGCCGCTGGCGGATGCCGCCGACGCGATCCTCACCGTAGAGGAGGAAGCGGAAACGAGGCAAATCGCGCGGCTGAAGGCGTGGCGCGCGGCGCGCGACAACGCCGCGGTTGCCGCCGCCCTCAATGCGTTACGCCATGCGGCGAAAAGCGGCGCCAACATCATGCCGGCCTCGATCGCCTGCGCCAAAGCCGGCGTCACCACCGGCGAGTGGGGTTTTGCGCTACGTGCCGCCTTCGGCGAATACCGCGCCCCCACCGGCGTCGGCACCGCCATGCGCAACGACGCCGAAGGCCTCGACAACATCCGCGCCGAGGTCGATCGCGTGTCGAAGAAACTCGGCCGCCGGCTGAAATTCCTCGTCGGCAAGCCCGGCCTCGACGGCCACTCCAACGGCGCCGAGCAGATTGCCGCCCGCGCCCGCGACGCCGGCATGGAGGTGGTCTATGACGGCATCCGCCTGACGGCGGAGGCGATCGCAGCCGCCGCGGTGGAGAAAAACGTGCACGTCGTCGGCTTGTCGATCCTTTCCGGCTCGCACCTGCCGCTGGTGGCCGACGTGATCGCGCGCATGAAGGAGGCCGGGCTCGAAGACGTTCCCATCGTCGTCGGCGGCATCATTCCGCCGCAGGACGCCAGCGCTTTGAAAAGCGCCGGCGTCGCCCAAGTCTACACGCCAAAGGATTTCGAATTAAACCGCATCATGGCCGATCTGGTGCGCATCGTCGAAGGATCGGCGCCAAGCCACGATCGCGATATCTGATGCGACGTCGCTATCCGCCCACCGACGGCAGAAACGAGGGAGCCTCGGAGCTTGCGGATCCGCCGCCAAGCTCGGCTGCGATGTCGCGGTTCATCGTCGCCTCGAGGTCGCGAATGAGCCGATAGACTTCAATGCCGTCCATGACGCGATGATCGAAGAAAATCTGAACCTGCGTGTCGCCATTGGGCTCGACGAGGCCGTAATACAGCAAGAGCGAAATCGGCATGGCCGTTTGCGTGATGCTGCCGCCGGTCGGAAACGGATTGATCGCGTACGTCCCGATATATTTCGTGCGCAGCCGCCCCGACCAATACAGCATGATGCTCCATATTAGCCGCCGCACCAGCACCGGCGGGCGCGCGTGGCGGAT